>Ga0182024_10025332_pt1 | contig 10482 bp, 10 predicted proteins | sample P32metaG_FD_120480 | JGI IMG/M metagenome (GOLD analysis project Ga0182024, IMG submission 120480) | Permafrost microbial communities from Stordalen Mire, Sweden - P3-2 metaG (Illumina Assembly) | ecosystem: Environmental > Terrestrial > Soil > Wetlands > Permafrost | place: Sweden: Stordalen...
ACCGGATCGTCCTGGAAGGTCGCGTAGAGTTGGCGCCGTATATAGTCGCTGGGCTTCATCGAGAGCGGGTCTTCCATCATCGCTCCGAACTTCTCGAAGCCGTGGTCGAGGCGGTACATAAAGTGAGGTAGCCAGCCGACGTCGTTTTCAGCAGAGACGATCTTCAACTTGGGAAATCGTTCGAAGACGCCGCCGAAAATTATCGACGACAGCGACCGCTGGATCTCGTGAATCAGATTTCCGTAAAGTTCGCCCATCGAGATTTTGGGTTTGCCTGAACTGCCGAGCCCCAGCGCTGCGCTCACCGCGGTCATGTCGCTCTCTTTGCTCTTGCCGGTTATGACATGCAGCGAGAGCGGGAAGTCATGCTCGGAAGCGGTCTGCCAAAGCGGATCATAGACGCGGCTGCTGTAGGGCTTGTCCTCCGGTGGCGAGCCCCAGATCATCGCACCGCGCAGCCCCTTCTTCGCACAACGATCCAACTCCTTGACGCCCTGCGGAATGTCTTCGAGCGAGATGAGCGCGGTGCCGACCAGACGTTTGGGATTGTACGAGCAGAACTCTGCGAGCCAATCGTTGTAAGCACTGAAGCATGCGCGCTGGAGGTCGGCATCGCGGAGATTGAAGAGTGGCATACCGAGCGTCGTATAGAGCACTTCGGCCTCGACGCCATCGATATCCTGATCCTTGATCCGCTCGGCCGGGTCCCATCCGCTGGGACGCGCCGCCTCGTAGCCTCGCTTCATGTGTTGCTTAAGTTCTTCGCCGCTACGGCCGGTGCCGAAGCCGCCCGCGACGGGGAACGGACTTAGCCCGGGGCCGGTGAAGATCAGACCCTGACCATCGGGCTTCGCGACCACGCGCGGAGCCTGGTCCTTGAACTTTTTATCGACATGATCGACCCAAAAATTCGCGGGTTCCATTACATGTGAATCAGCCGATATCAATCGAAATGGTGCCATGGCGGCCTCCTGATTTTGTCAACCTTGATAGCTTGCTCTCTAACTCTCGCACCCCGCAGAGCAAAGGGAACGCAGCACCCTAAGCGTTGCCTGAGCGCAGTACCTGACCCGGCAGCGTGTCGCCTAACTTGCCTTCATTGTAAAGCGTCTGGCCATTGACGATCACGTGCTCGATACCGCTCGACGGCATTATGATTCTGCGTCCGCCGCCGGGCAGGTCGTTGCGCATCTCGCCACGCTTGGCCGAACCGACCGTATTGTGATCGAAGACCACCACGTCGGCTGCCATTCCGGGTATCAGACGCCCGCGGTTCCTGATTCCGAAGAAATCGGCCGGTTCCGAAGTCAAGCGTTTGACCGCGCGCTCGAGGCTCATCGCCTGCCGGTCGCGCACCCAGGTGCCGAGCAGATAGGTGCAATAACCGGCGTCGCACAACATATCGACGTGCGCTCCGCCGTCCGATAGCCCCACCATCACGCGTGAGTCGTTGATTAATTCCGGAATGCGATCCTCGTTCGCGTTGAACAGCGCCATCGTGTACTGAATCTGCAAGTCGTCCTCGAGCGCGAGGTCGAGGAAGGTATCGACGCCGTCCTTGCCGCGCTCCTTCGCGATCTCCGCAACGGTCTTGCCTTCGAGCGGCTTCATCGCGGGGTTGAAAGCTTCTTTCACTTCGAGCCGTTCCCACTTGCCATTGAAGACGGCTGGCCGTTCGAGCGCCTTGCGGAACGCGCTGCGGAAACCTGCGTCGCGGTAGACCTTTTCCTGCGCTTCCTTGGGCTGATTGAAGACCGGATTCCAGCACGGCAGGTTCGCGAAGATGAAGGGGTTACGCAGATCGATCTGAATTATAAGCGGACGGCATGTTACCTGCGGGATACCTCCGCGCCTGATTAGCGGTTCGGCCTTGCGCAGCGTCTCCTGACACGCGTCGGGTTGGTCGTCGCGATTCAAAAGGGCAAGCCACGTGACCGGGCGTCCGCTCTCAGTCAGCAGGAAATCGAGGAACTCGTATTCCTCGTCGTCCAGCACCGAGACCGTCTTGGTGAGCGCAAGTTCCATCGCGCCCCGGCCAAGCTCCTTGAGTGCGTTGGCGTACGCCTTGAACTCGTCGCGGTTCGCGTTGCGGCATGCGAGCGGCCTGCCCTTGTAGCCGATATGCTGTGCGATCGCGGTGGTCGTGAAACCGAACGCACCGGCAACCACTGCCTCCTTGATCAGGGCCTTTATCTGCGCGGTCTCCTCACGCGTGGCCGCGCGCTCCATCGACTCCTCGCCCATCACAAAATGGCGAAACGGGGTGAGCGGCGCGAAGAAACCGAGGTTGATACCCGAGCCGCGGCGCTCGGCCGCGTCGAGGTACTGCGGGAAGGTCTCCCATTCCCACTTGATGCCCTTGCCCAGCACCTCGAATGGAATGCCCTCGACGTTGACCAGATCCCACGCCGCGATTTCCCGGACCGCCGGACGGCACGGGGCGATCCCGACGCCGCAGTTACCCATGATCACCGAGGTTACGCCGTGCCACGACGATGACGTGATATAGGGGTCCCAGCAGATTTGGGCGTCGTAATGGGTGTGCGGGTCGATGAAGCCGGGCGCGACGACCAGGTCGGACGCATCGATAACTTTCTTCGCGCCGTCGGTGACTTTGCCGATTTCGACGATTTGGCCCTCTGCAATCGCGACATCCGCCCGCCGCGACGGTCCGCCGGTCCCATCAACAACTGTTCCGTTTTTGATTACCAGATCATACGACATAGGAAATCTCCATCCTTTGGCGCCGGGTGATGCGACTTGGGTCGACGGCCGTATCTTTCACCTAGGCCGGTAAAGCCGTTCATCCGCGACGATGCCGCCCCGCAGCGGTTGCGGATGGCGCCACACATTCCGCACCAGGAGGCGAATCTGCCGCAGCGAAAGATTTCTTAAACCCCCTTGCAATCTTAGCTAATAGAGCGTTACCCCGTCGCTCGTCAAGCTCGCGAAAAATCAATCTGTGCTAGCGAATTTGCTCGCGACTACCGGAGAACTTAACGCGGAGCCGCGGGCCAATGCTCCCCGGCCGCCAGTCCCTCCAGCGCGAGGCCGTAGCCGAGGTGGTCGAGCATCAAGCGCTTTAGCGTCTGCGTCATCGCCACGCGCGCGTAGCGGATTGCGAGTGTCGGCCGTTTGGCGATCTGATCGGCCAGTTCCCAGGCCCGCTGCAGTACGCGGTCGCGGGGCAGCACTTCGCTCACAACTCCAAGCGTAAGCGCCTCCTGTGCCGAAAGCTTTTGCCCTGTGAGCAGGAAGTAACGCCCCCGATTAGCGCCGAGCACCAGCGGCCACACGATGTGTACGCCATCGCCGGGCACCGTCCCGTTGGGGAAATGCGCTGAGTCCTGAAACGTGGTGTGATCGGCGGCCAGCACGATATCGCATAGCACCGCTAATTCCGCGTGACGATGTGCGGGACCGTTGACCGCCGCGATCATCGGGACCTCGATGTTCAGATGGTTCATCAGGAGATGCTTGCCCTCGTTGTAAACCCGATCCCAGGCGGAGGATTTCAAGCTCGCGGAACCGGTGAGCGGTGGATTGGCGCAGAAGGACTCGCCGGTCCCGGTCAGGATCACGACTTTGTTTTAGTAGTCGCGCGCGATGTCGGCGAACAAAAGCGAAAGCTCCTCATGCGGACCGCCGCCCCATTCGAGTTCGTTGCCGTTGGTGTGCAGCGTGACCTGCAGGATTCCGTCGCGGCGCTCCAACTTGGCGTGCTGGTACTGGTTTGCGTACTCGTCCAATTTGATTGCCATCGGTAACCCTCCTCGAGGTGTTCGTGATTCGGCTGGAGTCTATGCCGCAGCGGCTCCAGGACTCCAGTTCGGAATGCAGGTAACGTAAAAAAAGCACACCGGTTCCGTACTCGCGGTGCCTTTTTTCGCAGGAAGGCATGATTGCTCATCGGATGAATTCCCATTGCATCTCATCGGAAGCAATCTCCCGTTTGTACCTAATCGGATTTTTTCCGGTTTGCAGATGTAATGCGGAAGTCCTAGTGTCAGCGCATCGATTCGCGATTCGTAAGAGAGGCATTCATGGTAAATTGTCGCGAAGAAATTGTCGAACTCAGTGGCGCCGAAGTTCATTTAATCAGGGGCGGCACAGGCAGCCCCCTCCTGCTGCTGCATGGCGCTGGAGGAAATACCGGCTGGCTGCATTTTCACGATACCCTGGCCGAGCATCACGATCTTTATCTTCCGACTCATCCGGGATTTGGCCGTTCGAGCAAGCCTCCGTGGTTCGACAGCATGTCTGACATGGTCGACTTTTACATGGACTTCCTCGATCGCTTCGCCCTGCAACGCGTACCGGTCATCGGTTTTTCGATGGGCGGCTGGATCGCGGCCGAGCTGGCGGCGACCTGTCCCGAGCGAATATCGAAGCTAGTCCTGGTCGACGCAGTGGGACTCCGCGTTGAAGGTGCCGAGATCGCAGATATCTTTCTGATACCACCACAGGAGCTTGGTCCGATGGTCTTCCACGACATCAACCAGGTCGCCGAGCGGGACAAGCTCATCCCCGTAAACCCAACGCCCGAAGAGACCAGCTTGCGCGACAATAGTCAGATCATGGCGCAGCTAATCGGCTGGAAGCCCTATATGCACAATCCGAAGCTGATTCATCGGCTGCGCCGCGTGAAGTCGCCAACATTGGTGGTTTGGGGAAAACAGGACCGCATCGTGCCGCTCGCTCATGGCGAGGCGTATCGCGACGCGATCCGGGGCGCACAACTGAAAGTGATCGAACAATGCGGTCATGCGCCGCAACTGGAAAAGCCGGCTGAGCTGGCTTCGATTGTCACGGAATTTATCGGCTAAACGTGATCAATGCTACATAGGGCTCTTACGGCATAAAGCTACTACGTGCGTCTCTTGAGTATCGCTAAGAAGGATCTGACCTATGGTTGACTATTACTATTTCAGCGAAATGCCATATCCGGAAACTCCTGAACTGGATCAGTATCCGTCTATCCGGCTGACGTATCCAAATAAGTATTTCAATCCCGAAAAGGGCGTCCAACTATACCGGCGTTATCTAGACGAATACGCTTACGCCGAGACTGTCGGGTTTGACGGCCTCATGGTGAACGAACATCACAACACGCCGACCTGCATGCATATGGCGGCGAACATCAGCGCTGCGGCGCTGATCCAGCGGACCAAAACTGCCAAGATCCTGCTGCTCGGCAATGTTATCGCGCTGTGGGAGAACCCGGTGCGCCTGGCCGAAGAAGTCGCGATGCTCGATCTGATGTCGGGCGGCAGGGTGATTTCGGGCTTCGTTCGCGGCATCGGTATCGAGCAATTCTCGATGAACCTTGCGCCGGCGTTGAACCGCGAACGTTTCCAGGAGTCGCACGACTTGATTATCAAGATCTGGACCCAGCCCGGCCCATTCCGATGGGAGGGAAAGCATTTCGAATTTCGCTACGTGAACCCGTGGATTTTCCCAGTGCAACAGCCCCATCCGCCGATATGGATTCCCGGAATAGGCAGTACCGAATCGATCAAATGGGCCGCTCGCCATCGATACCCTTATGTCTCATTTCTTGCGCCAATGGATATGGCCGAGAATTGGTTCGATTTGTATCGCGAGACCGCGCGGGAGACTGGTTATACCGCTACTGAGGATAATCTCGGCTACATGACCGGATGTTTTGTCGCGGACACCGAGGCCGAGGCGCGCAAATCCTTCGAACACTATCTATGGCGGACGCAAGTCTCACTCAAAGGACCGATTAACTACTACATGCCGGTAGGTATGACGTCCCGCGGTACAAATTCGATTCTTACCGGGGGCTCTGGCGCCAAGAAGCACAAACCGGTCTTTCAAATGACTATCGATGACCTTCGCGAGGCCGGCGGGTTCGTCGTCGGCACGCCAAAGGAAGTCGTACAGCGGCTCAAGGAAATCATTACGCGGCTGGGCGTGGGCCATATGCTCTTCGAGGGTCAGTACGGCGGGTTGCCGCACGATCTCACGATGCGAAGTATCGAACTGATGGGCAAGGAAGTGCTACCGGCGCTACGGAAGGAATTGGCGGGGAACTAAGCAGCTTTCGCTTCGCTCTATTCCTGAGCGTATTTCCTTCGACGTAAGCTGGATCTCCAGGAGAAGGCCAATGGAACTCGCGCGTGCTGTAATTGTTGATCCGGAGTTGCCGGGACGTCTCGCGATAAGGTCGTTGCCGCTGCGGGCGCCGTTGCCCTCGCAGGCGCTGGTAAGGGTTAAGGCGATATCGCTCAATCTGGGTGAGGTCAGACGGGCGCTTACAATGGCGGAATCGGGATGGCGTCCTGGATGGGACCTTGCCGGCGTAATCGAGCGGGCCGCGGCCGATCGAACCGGACCGCCGGTGGGAGCCCGCGTAGTCGGCTTTCTGCCCGCTGGCGCGTGGGCAGAGGCCGCCGTCGTACCCACTAACGCGCTAGCGCAGTTGCCCGATAATGTCTCCTTCGCCCAAGCCGCGACCTTGCCGGTAGCCGGCCTGACCGCGCTGTACTCACTTGAGCATCATGGTGCGATCATCGGCCGGCGCGTGCTTGTGACCGGAGCGTCGGGTGGTGTGGGTCATCTCGCGGTCGAACTCGCAAATCAAGCAGGCGCTATCGTGGTCGCATCGGTGCGGCGGGCGGAACGCGAAAAACATGCGCGAGCAGCCGGTGCCCACGAGGTGGTCGTTGGTGAAGACCCGGCGTTGGCGGCAAAGCTCGGTCCCTACGATCTGATTCTCGAATCGCTGGGCGGTAATTCGCTCGGAGCGGCGATGAAGATGATCGCGCCCGGAGGGATGTGCGTGCTCTACGGAGTGTCGGCGTCTTCTGAGGTGACCTTCGATGCGGCCACCTTTATGCGCACCGGTGGCGCGCGCCTCTATGGCTTCATCCTGTTCCATGAAATTCTTCATCGTCCGGCTGCGCAGGGATTGTCTCGGCTGGTTGAGATGGTCGTTGGCGGACGGCTTCATCCGCAGATCGAACTGGAAGCGCCTTTCGAGCAGATCGCAGAAGTGGCGGCCAGGCTTTACAATCGAGACATTGCCGGCAAGGCAGTCCTTCATTTATAGCGGGAATCCAATGGGCTCGCGATCATCCGATGAACCTGGGCACTAATACTTTTCAGTAGTCTCCAGGACATGACCTACGTTTCGGGCTCCCGGAGCCGTCTGATTCTTTTTGGTAAACAGAAATGTGCCGGAATATCAAAACCCTTTTTTTACTTCGATTCTCCCGTCACCGAGGAAGAGATTCGAGCTGCTGCACTGCCGTTTGTCAGGAAGATCGATGGTTTCAACAAACCATTGAAGACGAATGAAGGCTCGCTTCTAGATGCAATCGAGAAACAGCCGGAGTTGCGAGTCGGTTTCTAAGCTCGCTCGAATCTAACGCACCGCCGAAGAGTAGGGAGAAGACGCGGCAAAAGCGCAGGCTCGCGCCGCCGAACGATTCGGACTTTGAGCCGGCGGAAGACATCTTATTGGTGAGTATAAGTCTAGGAGTTGTGCTTGCCGATGTAGAGGCCTCGACCCATCAAGCCTTCAGAATCGTAGCGCACCTCCATATCGGCAAACTCGAACGCCCATGTCATCTCGTCGCGTGTAAACAAACCCAACTCGATAGACTCGCTGCATTCCTCGACGCCGTCCGGCGTCATTCTCAGGTAACTGTGCAGGAGAACCGACGATTGTCCTTTCTTGACGCTAGTGCTCATGCGATAGATCTTGTCGGCGCCGACCTCGTCAGCAAGGATGAACGGCTTGCCAGGATGCCACTGCTCGGGAGTGAACCACGGCTCGATTATTAGCGCACCGCCCCTCGTTATATGACGACCCATGGATAAGACCGCGCGCTCCAGCCAGTCGAAGGTTTTGACGATTCCGATCGCGCTGAACAAACAGGTCACGACGTCGTAGGTCCGACCTAAGTCGAAGTCCATCATGTCGGCAAAGCTATAGGTGCCCCAAGGGTTCTTTAGCCGCGCAGCTTGCAAATAGTTCTTGTTGATGTCGACGCCGTCGACTGCGTAATGGTACCTCAGGAACCTCGCATGCTCACCGGTGCCGCATGCGACATCGAGTATCGTGCGCGCGCCGGGCACAGCCTTATTGATCAAGGCGCGCAGTCGCTCAGATTCACGAGCGTAGTCCTTGAAATGATAGATCGCGTCGTAGAGCTCAGGGCTATCTATGAACATGCGGATTCGCTGCACGCTACGCAATAAATGTGCACTAGCCGGCCACCTACTTGAACTGCGGCATCACATATTTGGCAAACTTCTCCAGCGGCTTCAAGGACTCCTTGTGCGGCAGTCCGCCGAAGTTGACCTCGAAGCCCAACTCCTCGTCACATTGGATTTGCTCCATCATCTCGCCATAGTAATGGCTCGCTGATTTATAAAGATCGGGATTGTAGTCGGGGATATACAGAATACCGAATTTCATGCGATGTTCCTCAAGCATGGATTTCCGCTTAGACTCTCCAATTGCAAATTCCGTATAAGTCGGACGGCGCAAGGTCCCTGCCCGTTGGCCCGGATCCTTCGAGCTGCCGCGGTCTTTTGGTTCCTCGTCATGGCGTTCAGCCTGATGAGCGCCACCGCGAACCGATCGCCGGCTTTAACATGCGCTTGATGTGAGCCACGCGCTGCCATCGATTCATCCATTGTTTCAGATTTCCAATACTGGCACCGGCAACTGCCACGAAGACGCCTTTGTCGGATACGCGGATTCCGAGCGCGGCTACGCGGCGATGATCCGCGTGGCCAAGGCGATGGCACTAACCGCATACGACCTGTTGGCGAATCCTGAGTCGCTCGAAGCGGCAAAGGTGGAGTTCGCGGCGCGCCGTGTGAAATGAGTTCTCACCAAGGAGCGGGCGCATCAGACGGTGGAAGTCGAAGTGTTGGCCTCCGCTATCATCGAAATTTCTGCGGGCCGCGGTACGCATAGAAAGGACGCCGCCGATCCCATCAGACAGATAAGCGCACACAACTCGAACGGCGCGGTGTAACTGCCGGTCACGTCCGTCATCCATCCGACCATTATAGGTCCGACGAAGAGGCCGAACGTCACCACCGTTCCGAGCCATCCGAACAGCGTACCGAAGCGCTTGAGGCCGAGCGTCTCTGCCGTCACCATCGGTACTAATGCGACCGGCGCGGCCCCTGCTATTCCGACCACGATAAGCCATGTTACCAGCATCGCGAAATGGCGGGCATTAAGCAGAATGATCACACCAGCCGCGATCATCGCGAAACCAATCGCGAGCGCATTTTTCCCGCCGATACGGTCACCCAACGCACCCATCGTCGCCTTACCGACTGCTGCCATGCCGAGCACAATACTCACTACCAGGGTGGCCGAATGCAGGCTGTAGCTGAGCCCTTCGAGGTACGCGACCAGATGATGGAAGGTGCCGCCGACTGCGAGCCCGTATGCTAACTGCGCGACGACGAGCATCCAGAAGGCGCGAGTACGCAGTGCTTCGTGCACTTCGTAGCCCGGCAATGCGTCGGCCCGCTCAGTCATCGATTGCGACGCGCTGCCGGCCGGCCGTGTTCGCACGAAGATCAGCAGCAGCGGCACCACGATCAGAAGCCCGGGAACCGCGACGGTGAAGTAACCCGCCCGCCAACCATGGGCAGCGATCGTGCTGCCAACGATAAGCGTCATCACCATCCCGCCCGCTTCCATCCCAGCGGTCACTATTCCCAGCGCCATCCCGCGGCGCTCAGGGAACCAATTCGCGATTACAGTCGCGGCAGCCAGCCAGGTCGAAGCACCTAGCCCGATGCCTAGCAGAATCACCGAAAGCAGTAATGGTTCGAAGCCATTCGAGTGGCTCGCACAGAACAGTCCGATCACCGCGATCAAGGCGCCCGCACCCATTACGAAGCGCGCCTCGATGCGGTCGAGCAGCCATCCTGCGATTGGCGCCGATACCCCAATCGCCAGCGACAGGCCGCCGGTTATCCAGGAGACCCGCCCATGGCTCCAGCCAAAGGCCTTGAGCAGCGCCGCCAGAAAGATCGGCGCCGTGTTATAGCCGCCACCCCAGAGAAAGAACAGCGAGATAAAGAGGCTGACCGCTATAATCCACGCTTGGCGATCCCGTTTTTCCATGGCTGCCTCCGCAACAAGATGTGCGGCCGCATCATTGATGCTGCGGCGTCATGCCCCCGTTAATGTCGGTCCGCGCTCGTCCCCGGTGAAGCACGCAAATCAAGCCGGATAGCCGGCTTAATCTGAGTTCCACTTTGTACTCTCGATGCAGCCGCCACGTATATACCCGGCGGCGTGCCTTTGCACGACGAGCCTTGCACAGCCCTTAGGTAAGCTCTGCACAAGCGGGCGCGCCGAGTAAGAAGCTTAATTGATGCGCACCTCGCAGACTCGTTTGATCGGGTCGCAGGGGTGCCTGGCGACGCTCAGAGTTGATGGTTTGCAGGCCTCCAAAACGGGAAAGTGTAAGAAAG
>Ga0182024_10025333_pt1 | contig 10482 bp, 6 predicted proteins | sample P32metaG_FD_120480 | JGI IMG/M metagenome (GOLD analysis project Ga0182024, IMG submission 120480) | Permafrost microbial communities from Stordalen Mire, Sweden - P3-2 metaG (Illumina Assembly) | ecosystem: Environmental > Terrestrial > Soil > Wetlands > Permafrost | place: Sweden: Stordalen...
GGGTGAGAACTCGAATGTGTCGGTGACGCAGCGGCTAAAGAAGTTCTCGACGATCCTCGACAAGCAGTCCCGGTTCCCGACGATGCGCCTCACGACGATGGAGGACATCGGCGGTGTGCGCGCGGTGCTCGCTGACCAGGGCGCGGCCGACGAGGTGTCACGGCGGCTGCGCAAGAACTGGCGCGTGAGTCGCTACCGGGACTACGTGCGCGAGCCCAAGATCTCCGGATACCGGGCTCTGCACCTGATCGTCGTCAAGCAGGGCTTTATGATCGAGGTCCAGCTACGCACCTACCTCCAGGATTTCTGGGCGAACCAAGTCGAGAGCGACTCACGGCATCTGAGGATCGACTATAAGTCCGGTGTGGGGCAGCAGGAGGTGCACGACTACTACGTGGCGGTCAGCGAGCTGTTCGCGATGACCGAAGCGTCCGTTTCCCCGTCGCAGGACTTCAGTGATGAGCTCCAGCGCCGACACCTACTTGCGGCACCGTTTCTTTCGCAATACGATGGGAGCCAGCCATGAACGTTGATGACATCCACCACTTCCTTGTGATCTATGACATCCGTTCGGGCATGGCCACCGTCGAGGAGTTCGACGACTACGACGCTGCGCTCGCCGCCTACGAGAAGATCGAGAAGGAGAGCCTCGGCCGCAACGACCTCGACATTGTCCTCCTGGGAGCGGACTCCCTGGAGACCATCAAGCGCACCCACTCGAGCTATTTCACGACCACCGAGGGCGGCTTCGACCAGTTCATCCGCGAGGTGCTCGCCAGCGCCTAAGCGGCACCCGGTCGTTCTAAGGGGAGTCGCGCCAGACGTGAGAAATGGTGCAGTCTCGGGCCTCAGTGGACATAGGCTGAGCGGCGAGATCATCAAGACGCGCGAGGCCGTCTTCCCGTGTCCGTCCTCTACGGGGAGTGGCCGGAGTTGAATCCCGGCGCTACCAGAGCCTCGCCCTAGGCACCATGGATCGCCAACCGACGTAGCCGGAGCTAAGCGCAAGCCATCGCAGACCGATCATGCGCCTTCCGCAATCCGGTTTGGGCGCCTGCAGCAGATGAGCGGCCTGGTGCAAGCACGGGAGCCGTCGATTTTGAAAGGGCCGTTTCTTCGCCGATCGCGTCGATCTGGTCGAGCAGCGGCAGCCCGGGTAGCGATAGAAGGCGCCTCGTTCAGTCTGAGCGCGGAATGCCGCCCGCGAACGCAGCTTGGAAGTGCTCCGCGATGAGCTCGTTTCCGCGGTAGAAAAGGCCGGCAAGCTCGTACCACTGCTCGTCGCTCATCGCACCGTCAACGCGCCATAGCTTCCGGGCGCGCTCCGCGTCCGGCAGCTCGGCGCGCGGGTTCTGAGCGCTGGGCGGGTAGTTCGCGACCGGATAGCGGCAAACCTTTCCGTCGACGTGCGTGAAACGCCGTGCGCAGGTGTCACGCTCAGCATGGAGCTCGCGGTTAAGGACGGCGGAGAGCTCGCGGCCGAATGCGCCGACCGGCGGCTTGACCTCGCGTATGTATAGGCGCTTGACTGGATCGCTCTCGTCGTCGTTGCGGGCGCGCCAGTCAAACCACGTGCCCAAGAGCGGGTGGAACAGTTCCTCGGCCTCGTCGCGCCCCACGGCGGCATGGAATGACCTTCCCTGGTCGTGGCCGTCGAGCGAATCAAGCGTCTCCGGCGTGAGCTTCATGCCGTCCCAATAGTCCTCGAGCAGACGCTCCTGCAGGTCATCCCGGGACGCTCGCCGGTACGGATGCAGCGCGACGAAAACGCGCAGGCCCGGTACGCCGGCAAGTTCGGCAAGCGCGCCCAATAGCTCGCGATACTCAGCGAGGAACGGGTGCGGGAAAAGCACCGCGTCGTCGAGAAAGAACGCGGCGTTGGTCGCGGTCCACCGGTCCTCGATGTTCTCGGGCAGAAGCCTCATCAGCCCATCGGTAAGCGACGCGAACAGCTCTGGGTGATCGTCGAACACAGGGTCGCTCTCCCGAGGCAGCAGGAGCGAGTCCAGGAGCAACTCGGACTTGGCGGCTGCCAGTGCCTCGTCCAGCTCGGCGAAGGCGCAAAGACGCGCCTGCTGCTCTTGCGTCTGAGCCTTCTCAAGCCGGTCGGGAACCCAGTCGCGTAGGTAGTCCCCGTGGCGGTCCAGCGCGGCGTCCAAAGCTGGCTGGTCGAGCTCGTCGAGGTAGGTGCGAACGAGTCTCTCGACTTCGTCCTTCGTGGCGCGATGTTCGGGATAGGCCGCATCCGTATAGAACTCGAATGCGCTGAAGCGGCTCTCGGCGATGGCGAGCTGAATGAGCGATGAATCGCGAACGTCGAAGGCCAACGGCATCAGCCCATTCTAGGTTTGCACGGCACGCTCCTATTCGGCCTGCTTGTTTGCGGGACGAGCCCACGCCGCGTGCACCCGCCTGGCTGTCGGCGGGCGGCGCTACCTTGGGCGCATGTTCTGGCCGTGCCCGAGTCGCCGCCGCACTCAGCCATCAGCCGGCTGGGTCGCCGGGGCGCACAGGCACGGGAACCGTGCCGAGACCGTGGTGCCAACGGGTGTGCTCTGATGAACGGCCCGGATGCGTCGCTGCCGGGCGACGCTCCGGCACCCGAGCGCGCCCGACTGGAGTTGAGCGGTCGTTCGCGCCAGCTTCTCGCGGCCCTCGCGGAGCGCCAGGACGAGGCCGGCGCTCTCTACGAAGGCGCACTAAGGGTTCTCGCGGATCGCGGGAACCCGGCACGCATCCGGCTGGCGGCCTGCGGCCTGCGCGAGCTGCTCGACGAGTTTCACGAGGGCCCAAAGGGCGAGAAGCTGGGCGAGCGCGTCAAGCAGCTCAAGAAACGATGGCAGGTAGCCAGTCGTTCATTCGGGGCGACACCGGACGACGCCGAGACGGGCTTCGCCGCGACGCTCGACGCGTTCTTCGTTGAATTCGAGCGGGACTATCCTGGCCGCAGAAACCAGGCCAGCGACACCATCCGGCGACTCGACCCATCGGGACGCGCGGCACCTCCCGTAGTCCATCGCGCCCGCGGGAACGAATGGATGGAATTCAGTGGCTACTTCAGCGGTGTCCTACACGGCGGGCACCCGACTGAGGAGGCATTTCTTTCGCGGCTACAGGCTTTCGAGCGTTTCCTGCTTGACTGGCTGCGACCACGGACGTTCGCGGACCTCAGCGAGATCGACAACCTGATTGCGGAGGGGCCGCCGGATGTCTGACACGGACCTAGGGCGCACAGCCGCGCAGATTCGTAAGAGTCCGGCGAGCTACGAGTATTTCTTCAACAATCTGGACGATCCAGCCTGGCTGAGAAGCCTCGACGCGATGAAGTTCTTTCGCGCGCCGCCAGGGCCGGAACGGAACGAAGACTGGGTGCGATATCCCGGATGGCCGGAGTCCCGTTACCTCGCTCGTGTCGCCGCGCGGGCACCGGACGAAGTGTTGAAGCTGGCGCGGGAGATTCCGCAAACAGACAACCCGCGTGTCCACGAAGACCTGTTCGAGATCGCGGCGCAACTACCTGGGGCGATGGCGGCTGGGCTTGCCCGCAGGGAGGCCGAGTGGCTTCGAGGCTACTCGGGGCACCTCGTGGGCATTCCGTCTGTGGCCGTGCCGCTGCTCGCGCATCTGGTCGTCCAGGAGCAGGTCAAAGCTGCCTTTGACCTTGCCACCGCCCTTCTTGCTGTTGTGCCGAATGAGGGCCGTGCTGGCAGCCGCGAAGCCGCGACATCGCGGCTGAGCGAATACGAGTACGCACAGGTCGTCGAAGGAGCTTGGCCGGCCTTGATCGAGGCTGACCCCGGCCGCGCACTGAACTTCCTCTGCGATCGCTTGCGCGACGTGATGCAGGCTGGCGACGGACAGGAGGGCGACGTTGACCTCACAAGTTTTTGGCGGCACGCGGTTGAGAATCACGAGCAGAACCTCGGGCAGGGGCTTCTTGACACGCTCGTAGATGCGGTCCGCGACTGCTCGCTCGTGATCGCGCAGACGCCGGACGGCTGGCAGTTGGCGACATCAGTGCTCCGACGGCGGCCCGGATCGATGTTCCAACGCATCGTCCTCCACCTCTTGCGCGTTCAGGGGCCAATCGACGAGGTGGCGGCAGCTCTCAGCGACCACGAGCTGGCCTATGACATTAACGTCTGGCACGAGTACGGCGAGCTGCTGCGCGACCGATTCGGCGACCTCACACCAGAGCAGCAGGGAGACGTGCTCGCGACCATTGCTCGCGGCCCCGAGCTGGACATGACGGACTGGCGCGAGGAGAGAGGCTACGACGCCGAGACCCTTCGTAGCATGGAGCGGTACTCCCGACTGCAGCGCTACGTGCTGGTGGCAGGGCAGCTCACGGGAGAGCACCGCGACGTCTACGAGGCATTGCATGAGGAGTTCGGGGAGCCTGAGCACCCGACGTTCCTCTCGTATACGACCTCATGGAGCGGCCCCACGTCTCCGTACTCCCGGGCCGATCTGGCGGAGCTTGATCCACGAGAGATGGTTGCGAAGCTGAGCGAGTGGACGCCGGAACCAGGTGGCCAGACGCCCTCGCCTGAGGGGCTGGGGCGGGAACTCCAGAAGGTCATCGCGGAGAGACCCGCCGAGTTCGCGGGAATCGCCGGTGAGTTTGCCGCGCTCGACGCGACCTACGTCCGCGCGCTGCTCGCCGGGCTTGCTGATGCCGTGCGGGCGGAGCAATCGTTCCCATGGCGACCCGTAATCGAGCTATGCGGATGGGTCCTGGAGCAGACCGCGAATGGTGAGGAGCGCGGCACCTACATGGACCGTGACCCCCACTGGGGCTGGGCACACAAACAGGTCGCGTCACTGCTCTCGCAGGGATTTGCAAAGGGACCGGCGGAACTTCCGCAGGCCGAGCGAGACACCATCTGGGAATTGCTCGCTGTGCTCGCCGAGAACCCAGACCCGACGGCGGGACAGGAGGAGCGCCATGACGGCGAGGGAATGGACCCGGCGACGCTGGCGATCAACACGACGCGCGGGGAGGCGATGCACGCTGTCGTCCGCTACGTGCTCTGGGTGGAGCGGGCGCTTGGTGAGGACGCCAAGACGGCAGGGATGGCGTTGGCGCCTGAGGCGAAGGATCTCCTTGAGCAGCACCTCGACCTGGCCAGGGACCCCTCGCTTGCGATTCGCGCCGTTTACGGCCAGTGGTTTCCACAGTTCGTAAGGCTCGACAACGACTGGGCGGGTCAGGTAGCACCGCTCGTGTTCCCGACAGCTGCGGAGTTCGCCGCGTACTTTGACGCGGCATGGAACGCCTATGTCGTCTTCAACCACCCGTTCACGGACGTATTCGGAGTGCTCCAGGATGCGTACGTCCACGCGGTGCAGCAAGCCGGGGGGCGAGAGGACGTCGCGCCGAGGACGGATAGTCCCGACGAACACCTGGCTGACCATCTCCTCACGTACCGCGTCCGTGGCGCCACGGCCGGCGGTGACAATGACCTCTTCGCAACGCTCTGGAGGACGACGGGGTCGGCGCTCCGCAAGCAGATCCTCACGCACGCAGGATGGGCTCTGGAGAAAAGCCCGCAGCTGGAACCCGAGATCGGGAGTCGCTTCATGGCTACGTGGGAGTGGATCCTCGGGGAGACGAACGCGAGCGACCCCGGAGCCCTCGCCGGCTTTGGTGCCTGGCTCGGGGCGACCGCCCTTGACGCAGGCTGGCTCCTCAAAGGAGCACGAGCGGTGCTCGATTTGGACGTCCATCTGGACCCCGATTTTGTCGTCTATCGAGCCCTACCGCGCCTCGCTTCGGACCATCCGCGGGAAGCCGTGGCGGTCCTGCGTGGCATGGTGCTGACGGACACCGAGGGATGGAGCCTGCACGGGGCTGTGGACGAGACTCGAGAGGCGTTGACGAGCGTGCTGGCCAGTGAGGACGCGGAGACGCGGCGGGACGCCGAGGAGCTTGTCCACCTGCTGGGCGCGCGAGGAATGACCGAGTTCCGCGACCTCGTGTCGGTCCCAACCGACAGCGACCCGAGTAGCTCCGCAGACTGATGACCCCTTGGTCTTAGACGCTCGTGTGGTGCACGGGGAGGCGCGGCGCGGCGCCTCTCGCCGCGCCGCTTCCTAGCTGGCGCACTGGTACCGGATGATGCGCATCACTGGCGCGAGTAACCGAGTACTCCACTGGCCGCCCAGTCGTGAGGCAGTACGACGACGGACCACTGGAATACGCGGTTCAACGCGCCGCTCCGTGAGCTCACCCGGGCCTGTGATGAGGTCGTTTGCGTCGTCGTTGGCTACCTCGTGATGATTGGCGCCGCGCCGTACCACGGCGACGGTGAGCCACCGTGGGAACCGCCGGTTCTCTGCGAGATTCTGAACATTGATCCAAGCGCGCTCGCCTACTACGGCTCCTCGTCGCCTCGTTCAAGCGCGACCCCGAGTACGGCGCCGAGGTCACGGAGTTGCTCGCGTCGTGGCGCGAGCTCGCCGACTGCCTCGTCGGTGTCCCGCTCGCGAAGCTCAACGAGCGCGTGCCCGCGTGAGAGGCCGTAGCGCGTCGCTATCTCGGCAATTGCGCCGGCCAATACTCCACATCGACAACCTCCCCAAATGCGACCGGAGCTGAGGGCGACTAAAGACGGCCGCGCTGCGGACCGATCATCCTTGGGGAAAGCCAGATGACCGATCGCATCCTTGACCGCCTGCACGTCAAGCCAGGCAGCCGCCTCAGAACGAGCCGCGGCATCACCGCGTCTGTGCTCACCGCCTGCGTCGTCGTCTTCGGCGGCGCCGGCAGCAAGAACGCTGGCGCGACATTCGTCGGCCTCCTCATTGTCTCGCCGCTCGTCTGGTTGGGGTGCTGGGTGATCCTCGGGATGCTGCGCTCCCTCGGCAACGACCTCATGCGCGGCCGGCCGCCGCAGGCCAAGGTCGGCCGGGCGTGGCAGGGCAGCTCGTCCACGCGCCAACAGCTCCGCCAGGACAACAACGCCGACATCTTCACCGACCGTGGCGGCATCCTCCTGCGCCGTCGACGCTGGTTCATCGCTTCCGGTACGCCGCCGTTTGAGATCCCAGAGAGTCGCTACAACGGCATCGCTGAGGCACAGGAGCACGAGCCGCAGTTCCTCGCGACGTGGCGCGACCGGTCGTACTGGTGGTACGACGACGCGTTCTATTGGACGACGGCGGGGGCGTACACGGGCGACGACATCAAGGCACTCCTCTTCACCCGACAGCGCAACCGCGAACGGGAGCTGGACCACGCCCACGCCGTCCTCGCCGCGTCAACGAGCCCCGCGGCGCGGAAGCGCGAACCAATCCCGCGCGACGCACGCAAGGCCGTCTGGGAACGTGACGAGGGGAAGTGCGTGGAGTGCGGCAGCGACTTTGACATCCAGTACGACCACGTCATCCCATTCAGCATGGGCGGCGCCTCAACCGTGGAGAACCTGCAACTGCTCTGCGCTCGCTGCAACCAGGCGAAGGGCGGACGCCTCTAATCCTGGCCTGGGTCAGTGCGCTGTCGCTTGAGCGCGACCTGCAGGTTTGGCCGATCCTGCCCGGACGCCGGAGAACCGTTGCTGAGTAGCGCCCGGTACCGGCGCCGCACCACGCCGACAGGCGATTGCCTCACAAGCCGGGCCAGCGGGGCCGGGACGGAACACCGTCCCGCGCACCCCTCAGTGCCTTTGCCCAGGCATGGCTGGCCGCATGGCTTGCGTCTGAGCGGCTTTGCTCGGCTTAACGCAGACGCGGCGCATGAGCGCCGCGGAGAGCGAGCCGAAGGAGCGTCGCGGCGAGTGTAAGCCGGAAAGCGTCAGTCGGGGAGACCGTGGCGAGCTCCGCTGCTGAGCGCGCGGCGAGGGCCGGCTGGGGTCTTTCCGCTGCGAGCATCCACTGGGGCAAGCGTGTGGCGGCTTCAAAGCCGTCCGCGGTTACCGAGCGCGACTGCCGCCTGCTTGAGTTGCTGCATGACGTCAACTATTTGTCCTCAAGCCAGATGGCGCTCCTCGGGTGGGGCGGGGACTCGACGTGCGCGCGGCGGAGGCTGCGCCTCCTGCACGACCGCGGGCTGATGGACAAGTTCCGCCCGGCGGCGCCAGCGGGCAGCTTTGAGTGGAACTACCGCTTGACGGTGGAGGGCTGGCGCATGCTTTCAGACCGCGGGATGGCCGCTGAGCGCAAGCTCTACAAGCCGGCGGACATCCACAGCATCTCCTACGTCGAGCATGACCTGCAGGTCAACGCGCTCGTGCTTGACCTCGCGCAGAGGGCAAGCACCGGCGAGGGCCCACTGCTCGACGCGATGCCATTTGCCTGGCACGGCCCGCGCCGTGGCGAGATCGACCCGCGCGAGGAGCAGGCGCCCGAGGAGCGCTCAGAGACGCGCGCCCGGCTGCTCCCGCGCTTCTTCCACGGAGGCTCGCGCGAAGGCGTCATGAAGCCCGATGCGACGCTGATCCTCGGCGGCGCAGAGCCGTGCCAAGCGGTGCTTTTTGAGTATGACCGCACAGAGCGTCCCCACAAGCAGATCGACCGCCTGCGCCGCTATGACTGGTTTCTGACCGAGGGCTGGACGCGTGGCCGCTTCGCTAACCATCCGATCGCGCCGGTCCTGGTATTCGTCACGCTGTACGAGAGCACGCTCCAGGCACTCGTCAGGGCGGCTGACGAGACTCTCGGTGCCTCCCGTGCATGGCCAGACATCGAGGCCCGGCCGCGGCTGTACGTGGGCCGTGAACGCGCCCTCTTCACAACGCGCGAGCGCTTCCTCTCCGGCGACTTCCGCATGCTGCGCGCGCCCTCGGACCCCCTGGAACTCAGAGGACTCAGAGAGGTCGATGGACGTGCGCCCTTCTTTACACGCGAGGTCGAGTTCGACCTCATCGCGCTATCGACCGAGGCGGTCGGCAGCGGCGACGCCCTCTGACGAACGCGCGCGGAGCTGCCTCTGGGGTCATCGTCGCAGGCGGGGGCTGCCGCTCTCGGGTGCCGCATTGCCCGCCGCTCTCTCGGCGAGGCACCCGGGCGAGGCAGTTGCGCTTGCTCCGGAAAACCCCCCAGGCGCCCCTTCGTACTCGTCCTGGGGTGGTCCCCTATAAGCGGACCACCCAGGGAACCAGGCTGCTGCCCGCTCGCTCCGGAAAGTTGGCTCTGCAGCTGGCCCGAGGAAGGGGGTCCCCGCCTCTCCGCTTCGCTTCGACCCGGGGACCCCCTTCCTCGACCAACACATCACAGATGTTTATGGCGAGGCCAGATGCAGAGTGTGGTGTGGGAGCGAGCGGGCAGCAGCAAGCAGAAGGATCGAGAACAGCCAGGGAATGTAGGCTCGGACGGACGGAGGCAAAGACGGTGGGGTGCTTTCCTCGTGGCGGATTACGGGGGGGACGTGGATGTACGAAGAATCCGGGTTGCTCTCCGAGCTGGAGCGGACCACGGCTAGTATCGCCTCAATGGCCGGTGGGATCTACCTGCTTCGCGATGAGGACCAGCTCGTGGAGATGCTCGAGCAACCCTATGACTCAGAGGCAGTCCTTCAGCAGCTCCTAGCAAAGCACCCAAGTCTCCTTGCCGGCGATCAGCTCGGGGCGGACTCGCCGCGTCGGTGGGTGCTTGTCGCCCGTGAGGCATCGCTACCGTCCGAGGAGGACGGAGGTGGTCGGTGGTCGGTGGATCACCTATTCCTCGACCAGGACGCGGTGCCAACGCTGGTCGAGGTCAAGCGCAGCAGCGACACTCGGATTCGCCGCGAGGTCGTTGGCCAGATGCTCGACTACGCCGCGAACGCCGTGGTCTACTGGCCCGTCGAGCGACTACGCGCGACGTTCGAAGCAAGCACAGAAGCCGACGAGCGCGACCCTAATGACGTCGTCCTCGAGCTCGTCGCCGACGGGGAGACCGTCGATGGTTTCTGGGACCAGGTCAACACGAATCTACGCGCCGGGAAGGTCCGACTGGTATTCGTCGCCGACGAGCTGCCGCCTGAGCTCCTGCGCGTCATCGAGTTCCTCAATGTGCAGATGAATCCGGCGGAGGTCATCGGCATAGAGGTTCGCCAGTACGTCGGGGAGGGTCTTAAGACGCTTGTCCCCAGGGTTCTGGGCCAGACGGCTGAGGCTCAACAGCGCAAGGGGCGCGCCGCCAGCAGTCCCCGTCGCGAATGGAGCTGGGACGCTTACGAGCATGAGCAGGGGATGCCTGCGGACAAGCTCGAAACCGCCAAGGCCTGCTTCGCCAACATTCAGGAAGCATTGACGCAACGCGGACTCACCTGGCAGCCCGTGTTTCGACAGGGCTACTTTGGCTTTGTTCGCCCTGGCAACTACCACGTCGTCACCGTGGATCTGCGGCCGCGGCTGCCGTTCGTCTCAGTGAAGCTGCCCGACGCGCCAGGACACCTGGGTCTTGAGAACCCGTACCCCGGCCTCGAGCAGACCTGGGATGGAGATCATCGGCAGTGGGGCTGGTCTGTTCCGACCGCAGCCTCGGTACCCGATTTGGGAC
>Ga0182024_10025334_pt1 | contig 10482 bp, 7 predicted proteins | sample P32metaG_FD_120480 | JGI IMG/M metagenome (GOLD analysis project Ga0182024, IMG submission 120480) | Permafrost microbial communities from Stordalen Mire, Sweden - P3-2 metaG (Illumina Assembly) | ecosystem: Environmental > Terrestrial > Soil > Wetlands > Permafrost | place: Sweden: Stordalen...
CAAGCACGTCGGGTTCCTCGCCGCCGCCGCCGCGCTGGCGCTCATCGTGCTGACGACGGGCGCGGCCGGCGCGGCAAGCGCCAAGCTGAAGTTGCCCGCCGAGCGCACCAGCCCGACCGGCAACTACTTCACGCTCGAGGCCTATGCCGCGCCGACCTCCTCCAAAGCAGTTGCGAACTTCGAGATGAAGGTTTGCACGAGCGCGCACACGCCGGCGAACACGGCGATCGATCCGGCGCTATTCACGTTGAATCTCGTGCACGGCGGCACGGTCGCCGAATCGACCACCGCGGCGAAGAAGCCGGCCTTGATCGGCCAGCCGCTGAAGAAACTCCAATGTGTCGAAGGCTGGCTCGGCTTCGACGTGCCCAAGGGCAAGACCGTGTCGGCGCTCGAATACGACTACAACGGGAAGATCGCCTGGGCTGTCGGCTGACCCTGGCCGGCCACCGTGCGCAGACCGCGCGTTCGATCGGCTGCGTCTGCGCTCACGACTCGGTCGTCATCGCCCACCGCTAAATGGGCGGCCTTCGATCGCCGCCACGGGACGACGCGGCCGCCGACGCACTTGGCGCCCGAGCGGACGGCGTGCCCGGCACGCACCGAGCCGCGCGCCTCAAGCGGCGGTCGTGAGCGCCGCGAGGAGCCTCGTGCGCTGGGCCGCGGTGCCTGGGGTCGACAGACGTAGCTGTCGCCGTCCTCGACAGCGACGATGCGGCGTCCAAGCGCCTGGTCCGCGATCAGTGCGCGGGCACGTTCGGCCTACGGGAAGCTCCGGCACAAGCGTTCAGGATACGGCGACGGCGCGCCGCTCACGGCGGCCGACCCGCTACCGGTTTGCTGGAAGCCGAGATCCATGACATCGGCTCGGGGAGCCCCCGCGACGACGCCTCGTCACGCCCCGTACAGCACGTCCAGACGTTCGAGTTGGTGATGGCCAGCACCGCGTGGCTCGGACGGGCGCGTCGGGTCGAATCGAAGATGAGGAAGCGCCGTCAGCGCGACAGCGGTCGCCTCGCGCGCCGCGAGCTTCGCAAGGCTCTCGCCAATGCAGAAATGCAAACCGCGTCCGAATGCGATGCTCATCCGGAGGTCGCTGCGGTGTAGATCGAAGCGCGCTGGATCAGCGAAAACTGCCTCGTCACGATTCGCGCTGATGATCATCGCGTGGACCTTCTCTCCTGCGGACATTTCGGCTCCGAAAAAGCTTGTGTCGCTCGCTAAGTACCGCACGCTGGACCCGAACGGCGGGTGCAAGCGCGCTGCCTCGTCGACTGCCTGCGGGATTAGCTCACGCCGGCCGCGTACCTCGCGCAGTTGCTCCGGATTCGATAACAGAGCCCACAACACTGTTCCGATCAGAATTGCAGTGGGGTCGACGGCCCCAAAGATCATGTTAATGGTGTTGTTGATGATGTCATCGTCCGAGAGGCCATCGGAGCCCCGGCCGGCAGCAACTGCGGCGAGAACGGAGCGCGGGGAGGACTGTGGAGCCCGTTTCAAAGCCGCCACAACCTCGTGTCCAAATCGCTTCCGCACAGCGGCGGCATGCGCGAGTACCTCTGGTGTGACGGCGAGACCATCGGCGGCCGCCATTGCCGTGACGAGGTCCTCGAGCGCCGCCACGTCGCTGGAGTCGAATCCAAGCACGTCGCCAACCAGCCGCAGCGCGAGCGGCTTCGCGAACGCACCCACGAGCTCAGCCCCGCGAGCCTGCGCCAGGTTCGTCAGTAGCTCCGCTGAAAGAGCGCGAACCAACTCGGCGTAGTTGTCCTCCGTGTACCGGCGGCGCAGCGTGAGGTCGAACGGTCTCCGGTGGGTGCGGTGCGCGGGCCCATCGACCGTCAGCATCGTCACCCCGAATAGGTGCCGAATGTCGGACGACTCGAGATCCGTGGCAAAACGCACGCGATCGCGGTGAACCTCGTCGACGAGCGAATAGCCGGTGATCAGCCACACGCCGTCGCCAGTCAGCCAGGTCACCGGCTCATCCCGCCGCAGCCGAGCGAGGACGCCGAACGGATCGTCGTCGAGGTCTTGAACGGTCAGCGACGCACCCAGCGGGAAGCGCGCCCGGCGATCGTCCAGCGAGGCTTCGCTGAGGCTCATCGGACCAGCCGATTACGCTCGCGTCGTATCATCGTTGTCAGGACGCAGGTGTTTCATGAGTCGGCCTTGGAGCTTCCCCAAATCCGGTCTGCGACGCGTCCCACGAGGTCCAGTTTGCGCCACTGCTCGTCTTCGGTCAGCTCATTTCCGTGCCAGACCGACGCGAAGCCGCATTGCGGCGACAACGCCAGTTGGTCGTAATCCAAGAACGACGCCGCGTCGGCCATCCGACGCAGAATCTCATCGTCGGCTTCGAGTACCGAGAGCTTCGAGCTCACGACGCCCATGACGACGATCGGGCCGGGTCTCGGGACGAAGCGCAGCGGAGCGTAGTCCCCCTCCCGTGCCGTGTCTTCCCACTCGACGAGGAACCGGTCGAAGCGAAGCTCGTTGAACATTCGCTCTGCCACCGGTTCAAGCGATCCGCGCGCCCACCAATGCGATCGATAGTTCCCACGGCACATGTGCACGGCGGTCGTCACGTCTGACGGCAAGCCGTCGAGTGCCGCATTGTCGACGGCGATGGCGCTTGAGAGGATCGCTTCGGCGTCCCAGCCAAGCCCGTGTTCAAGCTCAGCGCGCTTCTCCGGGTCCGCCAGCGCGGGATACAACGGGAAGTCAAACTGGATATAGCGAGCGCCGGCATCGATCGCCCCCATGATCAACTCTCGCGACAGGTCGCCCATGTGCTGCACGAACTCGTCGCGCGATCCGTACGCCTCGGTGTTGTACTGCAGCATGTAGAAGTTGGAGATCGCGGGAATCGTCACCTTGGCCGGATGCGCGGTGCACGACTGTAGGAACCTAATCTCGCGTGCGAGCGGGTTGTCAACGAGGCGCAGCCGATCGATGGCTACCGGGTCCGGCGGCGGGCCAACCCGATCATCGCCCGCGAAGTAGTCCTTGGCCGAATTGTCTGCAATGCCGACGACGGCGTCAAAGAGCGAGTTGACGAAGTGAGCGCGCCGCATCTCGCCGTCGGTGACGACATCAAGGCCGACGCTAATCTGACGCGCCACGGCTGTCCTGATTAGATCGTCCGCAATGGAATCCAACGCTTCTAGCTCGGCACGCTCGGCGTCGTCGAGTAGTTGTATGGCATGCGACTCGTGATTGGCGAAGACGCGCTCGAATACGGTCTTGATGGCGGGCGGCCGGAGCAGGCTGCCGACAGACTCAGCCCGAGCCGGTCGGCGAGGCGACCGAGCGCTCGGCGGCACTTGCGATGTCAGCGTATGTTCCATAGTGCGCAGCGAACAGAAACGGTGCCACGTACTCGAGCCAGGTCGGCAACCCAGTCGACCCGCGCGACCATCAGCAGGACTCCAACAGGCAGTCTATGCCCACCAACTATCCGCATCAACGGCCGACGACGACAATCCGCGATGAGTGCTGCATCCTCCGGCGAAAGTTCCTCGACCGGCCGAGCCCGTCGCCCCTATCCTTTATGGTAACCGCCGGCCGGCTCGACGGTTAGCGCGTACCGCACTGGACGTGCTCTATCTGAACCTCGGCGAAAGGGGACCTCTCGGTGCCTGGAGCGTTCGAAAAGTACATCGTTCGTCAACCGCTTTATGAAGATTTTCCAAACGAGGCCCCTGGAGAAGGCGCGAATACAGGCGTGACCGAGACCGAAACCTTCATGAGCAGCGTGCAGGTCGAAGGTGCGCCGCTTCACATCACGTGGGGCATCATTTTCGCGGTGCCACCGAAGAATCCGTACGTGATGGGCCACGATCATCCGTACGACGAGATACTGTTCTTCCAGGGCTTCAACCCGGAGAACACGCTTGACCTCGGTGCGGTTGTCGAGCTCACTCTCGAAGACGAGGTCCAAGTGATCGACTCTACGTGCGGCGTGTATATACCGGCCGGCATGAAGCATTGCCCGCTGACGGTCAAAAGCGTCCAACGGCCGTACGGGCTTGCCGCGATCTGTGTGAGCGGGCGGTATGAGACGATGGGCTACGCCACACCGCTTGAGCTTGCTGTGACCTAGACAGGCACGGCGCGCCACGCGGAGTCCGCGACGCGACGCTACCGTCACGCCGCACCACCAGCCGTGCGTCCGGTTGGTAGCGCGCACGAACGACGTTGAGGCAACTACGCGTCGACGGTCACCGACTCCTTCACCAGGGTACGTCGGAACTCACCAGGCGTCACCCCGGATTCGCGCTTGAAGAATCTCCCAAAGTAGGCGGTGTCTTTGAAGCCCAGATCGTACGCGATCTGGGCCACTGTCTTTTCGGTGTATTCGAGCAATCGCTTCGCCTCGACGATCCGAGCGCCGCGAATGATCTCGCTCGGCGTGCGACCGGTTAGGCCCTTCACGATGTCTGCCAGATGGCTGGGCGTCACGCCAAGTTGGTCGCTAAAGGCGCGTACGCTCTGCTCCACTTGCACACGGTGCGTGACGAGGTCGTTGAATTGACGAACGAGCAGCGAAGAGCGACTGATGTGCTGTCGCGGGCACGCTGACGAGACGAGGCGTCCAGCGCGGGCGAGAAGGACGTGGACGTACGCCTGCAGCACCGACTTGTGGTCGTCCTCCGCTCCCTGATACTCGCGCACGATGTCCTTCAGGGTCATCACGAACCAACTGGCCTGAGCGGCGTCGAGTTGCAACTCGGCGACGTCGGCGAGGGCTGTGAACAGGGCTACGTCACGTGAGAGGTCCTCACGGCTAGGTCGCGTGAGCAAGAACTCTTCGGTGAACACCAGCAGATACCCGGTGGGCTGCGAGCGATAGTTCCACAGGTGGACCTGACCGGGGCGCAGGAAATACAGCGTTGCCGGTCGCACCGGGAACGCCTCAAAGTCGATAATGTGTGTGCCGACGCCGGCGTCCACGTACACGATCTCGTAAAAGGTGTGACGATGGGCCCAGCCCGACGCCGGCAAGCTGATCTCGCCGATCGTGCCGGCTTCCATTCCGAGCGCGCGACTCGCGACGCCCCCGCCTATATCTTCCAGTGGCAACTCGGCGCGGGTACGGCGTGATCCGGAGGCCGTGGCCATCACGCCCTGCCGGCTGGCCCGCGAACCAAGCGCCAGCGGCGAGCCTGATGACGAGTGGCGACGCAACAACCGTCAGGCGGCCAGCGGCACGACGCCTGCGGCCCACCCGTCAATGTGCGGAACGAGGTTCCCATGTCTCCCCACCAATCCTAAACACGCGTGGTACTGCAACGCGACAGTCTATCCGCTCGCCGTCGTCCGGCGCGAGCGTAGGCTTCCGTGATGCGGCTGCATGATGCGCAGCGAATCCGGGCGCGAATCGACCGCGCCATCGTGTCTGGGCGATCAGGGTTCGCCCCGGTGCCGGCGCCGGTGGACGGCGAGCACGGCCGCGCTCGCTGACGCGCGGCGAGGTCGTCAGAGGACGGCGCGCAACACCGGGGCAGCGGCGAGCAACTCGGCCGTCCGCGGGCTCTGTGGGTCGCTGAACACGCGATCGACGGCGCCTTGCTCGCACACCCTGCCCTGGTCAAGGATCAAGACGTAATCGGCGATCGAGGCGACCACGCCAAGATTGTGAGTAATGAAAAGAAGGGACAGCGATAACGAGGCGCGCAGCTCATCCAGTAACTCGATGACGGCAGCCTGGACCGAAACGTCCAGTGCTGAGGTGATTTCATCACACACGAGCAAGTCGGGGCCCGCGGCCAACGCGCGTGCGATCGCTACGCGCTGGCGCTCGCCGCCGGAGAGCTCGCCCGGGAAGACCGCCGCGAGATCGGCAGGCATCCGCACGCGCTCCAGCAGCCGCGCTGCCTCGCTCGCGGCCTCCTTCTTGCTCAGCCCGCGCAGGACGCGAGCTGGACGCGCAACCTCGTTGATGATCCGCACCCGTGGGTTGAGCGATTCGTACGGGTCTTGAAAGATGATCTGGCAGCGCCTTCGATGCTCGAGTGGGCGCTTCTGGGCTCGCGGCGCCAGGGCGGCTCCGGCCAGCAGGATTCGACCGGCGGTCGGTCGGTGCAGCCCAGCGATGGCGCGCGCGATAGTCGTCTTGCCAGAGCCAGACTCGCCCACCAGTGCTACGCAGGATCCGTTGTGCACCCTGAATGACACGTCGTCAGTTGCCACGACCGTCTGTCTGCCGACGCGGTGCACGGCCGTGAGGTGCTCGACGGAAAGCAACGCGTCGCCCCCGTCCGTGGGATGCCGAGCCACCGCGTCGCCGCGGGCGATCGGCGGTGTGCGTCCAGCCTCGAAACAGCGAACGGAGCGTCCATCGACGTGCTCCAGGCGGGGCAGCTCGACGCTGCACCGGTCGACAGATTGACCGCACCGAGGCGCGAACGGACATCCTGGCGGTCGGTCCTCCAAGCCGATTGCGACCCCTGCGATCCCGCGTAAGCGGCGCGGTGCAGTGTGATCGGGCACAGAGGCCACAAGCCCCCGTGTATATGGGTGACGAGGACGTGAGAGCACCTGATCGGTGGCGCCCTGCTCCACCACGAAGCCCCCATACATCACCGCGACGTAGTCGGCCACCTGGGAGATGACCGCGATGTCGTGCGAGACATAGATCATGGCGATGTCGCGGTCGCGATGCAGGCGCTCGACCTCCTCCAGAATTCGCGCTTGGGTCACGACGTCCAAGCCGGTAGTGGGTTCATCGAGCACGATCAGCGGCGGTTCGCAGACAAGCGCGCAGGCGATCAGGACTCGCTGCTTCTGACCACCCGATAGCTGGTGCGGAAAGCGCCGAGCGAAGGCTCGCGTGGCCGGAAGGTGTACGCGTTCGAGGATGTCAAAGACCGCGCTGTCGACACCAACGCGAGGCCGGTGCTCGTGCACCACGTCGCCGATCGCACCGGCCACGCGGAGCGCCGGGTTGAGGTTCGTCGACGGATCTTGGGGAACGTGAGACACCAGCCGCCCGCGAACGCCGCGAGCAGCCTTTTCGTCGGTCAGCGCCACCCGCTCGCCGGAGATCTCGAGTTCCCCGGAGGTGATCCGCATCCCGGGGCGCGCATAGCCCAGCAACGCGAGCGCTGTGGTGGTCTTACCCGATCCTGACTCACCGACCACGCCCAGGGTTTGGCCCGGGTCGAGCGACAAACACACGTCCTGGATCACCGGCTGCCCAGAGGTCAGCACGACCGTGAGGTCGCGAACGGACAACAGAGGCCCGCCCGGGCGGCTCATCTGACGAGCTCGGCGGCGGGGGTGAGCTCGGCGGCTCCAGGCGTGAGCGTGGGAGCCTGCCTACCGGCGACTCCCAGCGTGTGGGAGATGGCGTCGCCGACCAGGTTCACGCCGATCGTTAGTAGGCCGATCAAGCCGGCCGGCACAACCGTTGCCCACGCGTTGATCGACAGGATGTCACGGTTCTCGGAGATCATGAGCGCCCAGTTCGCCGCGGGAGGCTGGAGTCCGACTCCGAGGAAGTTGACCGCTGCGATCAACAGAACCGAGAACGTGACTGTCAAGCCGAGGTTGGCGATGAGCGGTCCAAGGATGTTCGGCAGAATTTCGCGTGCGAGGATCGCCGATGTGCGTTCGCCACGAGCCACCGCCGCCTCGGTGTATCCGCGCACCGATATCTCGCGCGTCGCGCTGTAGACGATGCGCGCCAGACCCGGCGCGAGCACGATCGCGACCTCGATGACCAGGATCAACTCGCTCTCGCCGACGCCCGTAGCGATGATCAGAATGAACAAGATGGGCGGGAAGGAGAGGACGACGTCGACGAGTCGCATCAGGAGTGGATCGAGCAGCGAGCGGCTATAACCGGCCACGGCACCGATGAGCGTGCCGACCACGAACGCAAGGGCTGTGGCCGACAGCGACAGCCAGAGCACACTTCGCCCCCCCCACAAAACGCGGCTCAACACATCGCGTCCCAGGCCGTCGGTGCCGAGGGGACTGGCGCCGCTCGGTGACGAGCCGGGAGCTCCCACGAGGGCGGCGGGATCATGGGGGGCGAAGAATGGCCCCAGTAACGCTACGGCGAGGACAAAGCCGAGGATGACTAGGCCAACTCGGCCTCGACCGGTTCCGGCGAAGCGCAGCGCACTCATGAAGTCGTTCGGAGCTTTGGTACAAGAACGATGACGAGCAGGTCGGCCACAACATTGATCAGGATGTAGATCGTGGCGAGGATCAACGCGATGGCCTGCACCTCAGTGTTATCGTGGCTGGTCACCGCGTTGACCAGTTGCCGTCCGAGCCCCGGGTAGCTGAAGACCGTCTCGGTCACGATCACGCCTCCGAACAGATACTGGATCGAGAGCGCGAAGATTTGAATGCTTGGCGCAAGCGCGTTGCGGAGCACGTAGCGGCGTAGCACCCTGCGTTCAGAGATGCCGTGCAGGCGGGCCAAGCGGACGTAGTCCGTCTTCACAACCTCGATTACTCCTACGCGGATGAGACGCACTGTCCACGCGAGCGATATTCCGAGCAGCGTGAGCACCGGGAGCACGAGGACATTGGGATGCAGCAAGGGGAATACGCCGGGAGCTACGAGCGACACCGGCGGCAGCAGATTGAATGCGACGAAGAAGACGGCGATCAGGAGTGATCCGACCACGAATTCCGGCATTGAGATGAACACGAGCGTCAGCGTCGACAGCAGGTGGTCCGGCCAGCGTCCAGCCGTGAGACCGGCAACCAGCCCCATCAACAACGAGAGCGGAATCAGCAGAATAATGGTGATCACTGCGAGAGTCGCGGTGTCGGCCAGGGGCGACCGGATGATCGGCCAGACCGGCGCCTTCGTGGCCCCCTGGGCGATATCGATCGACGAGTTGCCGAGGTCTCCGTGCAGCGCTCCCTCGAGCCAGCTGAGGTATCGGCCCACGATCGGCTTGTCGTAGCCCAACCGGTGGTCGATCTCGGCAACAGCCTTGGCGTTGGCGTCACGACCGAGCAACGCCGTCGCCGGCGAGCCAGGAAGCACCGAGGTTCCGATGAAGACGCACACGGACGCCACCAGCAGGGTGGCGACGCCCTGTGCGACACGGCGCGCGACAAATCGCGCGAGCGGATGCGCGTCGCGGCCCGAAGGTCCTGGGGTAGGTGCTGGCGTCAGCCGGCCATCACCGGCGGACGCACTCACACCCATGCAGGGTCCGCCGAGGCGAGGCGCAACGCGGCAAATGGTTCCCTGGCTGCGCGAACGGCCGGTGAGCGAGGAGGAGGAGGACGCTCACCGGCCGCCTTGCCGGATTCGCCGCGATTCACGGCCGGCGTCAGGCCAGACCCCAGTCCCACACGCGTTGGTCCCCGGTCGGATACGCCCAACCAACGCCCGGGCCCCCGAGTCCAGCAACGTTGTGCGCTAGGCCGTCCACATTGTGGGCCTCGGCCCAGAAGATGTAGCCGCCTTGGTTGTACTGAATCTCTTGGAGTTGGTTCCAATACTGCTGCGCCAGCTTCGGATTCGTCGCGCCCTGGGCTTTGTAGAATAGCGCGTCGTAGGCCTTGCTGTGCCAGTGAGTCTCGCCCAGCGGCGCTCCCGTGATTAGCGCTTGCGAGTAGAAGGCATTGAGCGAGCCGATCGCCCAAATATTCTGCGCAAACGTCATTTTGGTGAAGAGGATTGTCGGGTTGTAATACGACGCAACAGGGTCGACCTTCAACTGTGCACCCTTGATTCCCGCCGCCTGCATCTGTTGTACGAACGCCTCGGCGGCCTGCAACTGACCAAGGCCAGCGTCGCACGTCTGCAGGGTAAAGCGGATATCGGATTGACCGGCCGCCTTGAGCAGCGACTTCGCCTGAGCGACGTCCTGATGGCGCTGAGGCAACGACGAGTCGTAGTGCGGAAAACCCTTTCCAGGAATATCGTTGAGCACTTCACCGAACCCATTCAGCGACGCCTCAATAAGGCCAGGCCGGTCCGCGAGCAGTTTCATTGCTTGCCTTACTCGGACATCGTTGAACGGCGCTTGGTCCACGCGCATGTTGAAATTCGCAGACACTCCAGCGTAGCCCACGAGCACCTCGTACTGGCTACTGTTGACGTTTGCGCGAGCTTGCGTAAAGTTCATCAAGCCACAGATATCGATCTCGTTGCTCTGCAACGCGTTCAGCCGGGCCGTGTCGTCGTTGATTGACGTTAGCGTCAACGCATCGGGATATGGGCGCGGCGAGTCCCAATAGTCGCGGTTGGCCGACAGGGAGCTTTGCTGGCCAGGTGTGAAGTGGTCGAGTTTGTAGCACCCCGTACCGATCGGCTTGCTGAAGTCCTTGGCTCCGTTCTGCACCATGCACGCCGCGTTGAAGTAGCCAAAGTACGCCGAGAGATTGGCGATCGGAACGCTGAGCGGCACCCGCACCAGCGTGTCGCTCAGCTTCTTGAGGTCATTCAGCCGAACATCGGTGACGGCGAAGTGACCGAGATTGGCCGGGCTCCCCAAC
>Ga0182024_10025336_pt1 | contig 10481 bp, 8 predicted proteins | sample P32metaG_FD_120480 | JGI IMG/M metagenome (GOLD analysis project Ga0182024, IMG submission 120480) | Permafrost microbial communities from Stordalen Mire, Sweden - P3-2 metaG (Illumina Assembly) | ecosystem: Environmental > Terrestrial > Soil > Wetlands > Permafrost | place: Sweden: Stordalen...
GAAATGCCTCGGCTCGGGTTGCATTGACCGGCGGCGCGCGCGTCGAACTGGCGGCTCTGTCCGGCTCGTTCCGGGTATTGAATTCGCGAGGGCTGCTGATAGCGAACCTCGCCTCTGGTCATGCACTGGAGCTCGAGCCGCAGGCGGCCGATACCGTCACCAAGCTTACCGGCACTCTGCGCCAGGCCGGCGGGCACTTTCTGTTGACGGATGAAACCACTCATGTAACCGTGGAGCTGTCGGGCACGGGCTTATCCAAGGAAGTGGGCAATCGCGTCGAAGTCACGGGACAGATGGATCCAACGGCCACAGCGGTTACGGACGCGTCGCAATTTATTCGAGTAACGGCGATCAAACATCTTGGAGAGGGTGCTGCCGGAACTTCGGGAGCCGCCGCCGGTGCGGGCAAAACTTCGGCGGGCCACGGCATCGCATTATCGGCGACGACGATCGCAATTATCGGCGGAGTCGCAGCGGCGGCAACGCTCGGAGGGTTGGCGGCGGCGGGCAAATTGCCGGGGCAAGGATCTTCCACTGTCAGCCGGTGAGTTTCCTTGAAACAATTTTGATGTAGTGGGGCGGACCTCTGGTCCGCGGTCGACGCCCTCGTCGGCCTTTCGTTGCAGCCGAGCAGCCGGACCTGGGGGTCCGGCGCGGACGAGGGCGTCCGCCCCACGTACGGTTTTAATCTGTGAGACGTACTACACTAGCGGCTAAGGCAGGCGTTCTCTTTTTCGGGTGCGCTGCTTTCACCGCGATTCGACTCGCGGTAGCGGATACCATGTTCCGTCAGGACACACCCGAATCCGTCAGGAACGCCATCGCGATCGAGTGGTCGATTCCGGTGGCGGAGTTCGAACAAGCCCTGGCCGAGCTCGATCCGGCGCACGCACGGGAAGCGCTCGAGCGGGCGACTCACACGAACCCGCGATCGAGTGCGGCTTGGATCGCACTCGGTCTATTGGACGAGACGAGCGGTAATACGACGGTTGCGGAACGCTCCTTATTGGAAGCCGCGCGTGTCGACCATCAGTATTTGCCCGCATGGACGCTTACTAATTTCTATTTCCGGCGGGAGAACCGCGAGCAGTTCTGGGGATGGGCGGAGCGCGCGGCGTTGCTCAATTACGACGATTTCCGGCCTCTGTTGCGGCTATGCGATCAATTCGAGCCTGATCCCGTGAGAATGCTGGCGCATTTTCACGACGTTCATAGACTCCGGCCGCCTTACCTCAATTTCCTGATCGGAGAAAATCGATTGGACGCGGCGCAGCAGGTGGCGCGGGAAATGTCGGGGGAGAGGGCGAACGATCCTTACCTGATCGCTCTGGCCGATCGTCAGCTTCGGGCCGGGAACGCCTCTCCCGCGATGGAATTGTGGAATGTCGCATCCGGGTTCCCTCCGATCGAGCCATCGGCGGGCAGAATTCTCACGAATGGCGATCTTGCGCGCGCACCCCTGAATCTGGGGTTCGACTGGCGCGTGGGACAGGTCGAAGGAGTCGCCCAGAGCTGGAGGCCATCGGAACTCGTTTTCACCTTTTCCGGGTCGGAGCCGGAAGCGTGTGTACTTCTGGAGCAAACGATTTATCTTGTCCCCGGCAGGTTTCGCCTGCGATTCGACTACCTGACGGGCGAGCCATCGCCAGAGGGCGTTCACTGGTCGCTCGACGATACGGAAGGGCCGCGGATCGAGCCGAGCTCGCAATGGAGCGAGGGTGCGTTCGATCTCCCGACCTCGCATGGCGTCCGCAACCTCAAATTATTTTACCGCCGCGAAGCGGGAACCACGCGCACCGAGGGCCGGATCGAGGTTCGCCATTTGCGGTTGGAGGCACGCTCTTAAGATTGCTGGAAAACCGGCGCCGCGAGCCAAAGAAGTTGCTTAAGAGCTCCAGCAGACCGCTTCCCTGTGGTCGCGGCTCCCATGCCGGGCGGTGCGTGAAGTGATTGCTTCACGGAGCAGGCCGCGGGGAGCGATCCTCCAGTGGCGTGTCGCGGCCGAAACGTTAGTACCGCTTCCTCTGGTCGCAGCTCAGAAAAGCTGTCCGAACCGAGCCTTGACCAAAGGGAGTTCCAATAGGCCTGCGGCCCATCCAAGTAGATGAAGACCGGCGAGATGGGGTGCGATAGCCAGAGAGGAGTTCCCTGCCGCGCGCACTCTCCTTGCATGGATTCCCTTTCCTCACCGTTCCCCGAAACGTTTCCTCGCGCCGCTGCGCGCCCGGAATCCCCGACACCCGGCCTTTCCATCGCTCTCTACGTTTTTGGCGGGCTCTGCCTCGCCCTGGGCGTCTTCCTGTTCTTCGCCGGTGGACTCAGCACCGGCGCGCAGGCGGGCCATATCGTCGAAACGGGCGTGGCCCTCGCCTTTGGAGGCCTGCTGCTGCTGGCGTTGGGGTACGGGCTAACTCTGCTCGGCCGGATCGAGCAGCACCTGCGCGCGCCCGCTAGTGGTGATAATCGAAGCTGACCAGGTCACCGGCCTGCGGGATCGGACTAGCGGCATGCCGCAGCCAGATCGTTAGCATGTCCCCTCCTTTACAGTCGGGGCTCGGTTTCGTAAATCGGCCTCCTATTGGCCCCCTACCGAACCCCGACCGTCAGGGAGGGGACCCGTTCTTCAACGGAGCGGTTGTGTGATGCTAACGAACTCGCCGCGACACGCCACTGGTAGGATGTCCGAGCGATATCGTTACCAGCAACAGGTCGCCGAATCCCCGCTGACGGGACGGCGTTATAACCCTTGGCGTGAGCCAGGGGATTCGACGGCTATTGAAGTCACCGGGACATCTTGCTAGCGCACGAAAAAGCTGCTCAAAGTGCCGCCTGAAAGGTCGGCTGCAGCCAGGATTGGCCGCCCTACAAAACACGGAGCTGCCATCTGAAAGCTCGCGCCATCTGCGCCGGCTCGAAAAGCTCTGGCGGGTGATTTTCCGGCTACTAAGCCGGCAGGATAAAACCTAGTAGCTGACCTCTCTGCCTTCTCCCGATGGAATAAGTAGAGGACTGCTGACAGCCCTCGTGAGTTTCCCGAGTAAGAGAGGTCCTGTTGTTCGAATTCACTATTCCGACGGCGAGCGCTCCGCAATCGCCTCGATCCCTCGCCGTGAGTATTGTGGCGCATGGCGTGGCCATCTTTCTCCTGTTTGCGATTCGGTTTTCGGGAGTACCGAGATTTCCGGCGGCTCCGGAACATTTTACGTTGATCGCGCCAGCTAGAGAAACGCCGATCAGGATTCCCAAGGTGCAAGCGCCGCGCCTTCGCGAGTTTCGCCCGCTGCCTCCGGCGCATGCGCATTTAGAGCTTCCCGCTGCGGTAATTCCGGCTCCTCCGATCGAGATTCCCAAGCCCGTTATGCCGGAGATTCCTCGTGCGGCTCCCGTCCCCGTCAACGTACCCGCTATTAAGGCGAGCAGCTTCAGCGAAGTCAAACCCGCCGCGCCGGTGCAGTCGCCAAAACCGGTTGTGAAAGCGGCAGGTTTCGAAAGTTCCGAGGCCTCGGCGAGCGGGCCAGCGCGCGGTGCGCTGTCGGCGGTCGGATCGTTTGAATCCGCGCACTCGGCGGAGGACGCGCCGGTGCGAAGCGCGATCGCGCGGCCGGGCGGCTTCTCCGACGCCTCAACTGCTTCCTCGAGTATGACTCCGCAAAAAATTATCACGAGCGCGGCGTTCGGAGATACAACCGTCGAAAAAGGAGCGGCTGCTCCGCGAAAGGCGGTGAGCGCGGCGCGACTCACTCCGGTTGAAATTCTCTCCAAGCCGAAGCCGGCTTACACCGCCGACGCGCGAGCGAAAAATATTGAGGGCGAGGTGCTGCTCGAAGTGCAGTTCAACGCCTCGGGCGACGTGCGTGTGCTGCGGGTGGTGCGCGGGCTTGGGCACGGGCTCGACGAAACCGCGGTGGCCGCCGCGCAGGGTATTCGCTTCCGGCCGGCCACGCGCGATGGCGCGGTGGTGGACTCCCCGGCTCTTATCCATATCGTATTTCAGCTCGCTAATTGAAGGATCAATCGAATGAAGAAATTTGTCATTGCTAATTTGCTGGTTCTACCGCTTTTCGCACAAACCCCGAATGCAATGGTCGATCGTTTGTTGGATCGCATTGTGGAGCGCGAGAAGACTTTTCTCGAATCGGCGAAGCGGCGAACGCCGGTGATCGAGACTTACATTCAAGAGGGGCCCGAATCCGCGGCGGCGGAAGAGCGTCCCACCAAGGATCATTATTTTCTGGGCCGCTTCCGGCTTGGGGATTCGCTTGCCTATGAGGCGTTGATCGAACGTTCCGGCGCGCCTCAGCCGAAAAGCGGTGGTTGGCTGTCATTCCACTCCGGCCAGAAAAATCGTCCCATGACATTTCTGCCGCGAGGATTCGCGCAGATGTCCGTCATCGATTTGCAGGACTTCAATCGGCAGACCTACAGCTTCGAATATGTCCGGCGCGAATTTCTGGGAGAAGTGCGCTGTCTGGTGTTCGATGTGCAGCCGCGAAATCATGCGCAGGCGGGAAAATTTATCGGCCGGATATGGGTTGAGGACCGTGACAATTCGATCGTGCGGTTTAACGGCACCTACGCGCAGGCGCCCGCGCAGAAGGGCGCGACACCGGAGCGCTATTTTCATTTCGATAGCTGGCGCGTCAACGTCGGGCCGGCGATGTGGGTTCCGGCGCAGATTTATGTAGAGGAGGAAGGCATCGCGGGAGAGGGCGGCAACGCCGGGTCGCCACGCTTCAAGGCGCAAACGCGGATCTGGGATTATGCGGCCGCGCCTTCGAACAAGCTCGATGAGTTGACCAGCATTCTGATCGAAGGCGGATCGGCGGTGAAGGATCAGGAGGCGTCGAAGGACGTTTCGCCGCTCGAAAGCCAACGCTCGTGGGAGCGGCAGGCGGAAGAGAATTTGCTCGCGCGCCTGGAAAAGGCAGGGCTCGTTGCGCCTCCCGGTCCGGTGGACGAAGTGTTGAATACGGTGGTCAATAACCTGATCGTCTCGGCGAATCTCAATGTGGAGGCGCATTGCCGGGTGATGCTCACCACGCCGATTGAGACGTTTTCGATCGGCCACACGATTGTGATCAGCCGCGGCTTGATCGATGTTCTGCCGGATGAGGCGAGCCTGGCGATGGTGATCGCCGACGAGCTGTCGCACATCGCGCTCGGCCATCGCACGCAGACGCAGTTTGCATTTAACAATCAGACGATGCTCAGCGATGCGGAGCTGTTGCAGAAGTTTCATTTCCAGCGCACGCCCGACGAAATGCTGAGCGCGGGCAAAAAGACGATCGAGATCATGAAGGCGTCGCCTTATCAGAAGACGGCCAATGCGGGGCTATTTTTGAAAGAATTGGCGAGCCGCGGATCTGCGTTGCCGCGCCTGTTGCAGGCGAATCTTGGGAACCAATTCGCGAATGCGGACGCCGTGAATCGCTTGGCGGCGTTTGCCGCATCGGCACCGGCGCTGGAAGAAAATAAGATCGAACAGATTGCGGCGCTGCCGCTCGGCTCGCGCGTGAAAGTGAATCCGTGGAGCAATCAGATTGTGCTGGTGAAGACGCGTCCGATTTCGCTGCTCTCGGCGCGGGAGAAGATGCCGTTCGAAATTACGCCGTTCACACTTTATTTGACGCGCGTCGAACCGGCGCCGGTCGCTGGCGGAGCCGAATCGGCTCATGTAGGAAGATAGGTTATTTCAACTGCAGTTCGGCGAGATGCTCGCCTGTTTCTCTCTCGACGTCGGCGTGGAGGCTGTTGCCATGCGCATCCATGGTGACGATCGCGATGAAATTATTGACGCGAAGATGCCACATCGCTTCCGGCAGGCCGAACTCCATCAGGTTCACGCCGAGCACCTTCTCGATCGAACGCGCATAATATTGTGCGGCGCCGCCGATACCGTTGAGGTAGACCGCGCCCGCTTCCTTCAACGCGGCGAGTGTCTTTTTTCCCATACCGCCCTTGCCGATTACCGCGCGCACGCCGTATTCGCGAATCACGTGGGCTTGATAAGGCTCCTCGCGAATGCTGGTGGTGGGGCCGGCGGCTTTCACTTTCCACTCGTCGCCTTCTTTCAACATCACGGGACCGCAGTGGTAGAGCACGGCGCCGTGCAGATCGACCGGCGGGGGATTTTTCATGAGATACGCGTGTACGGCGTCGCGCCCCGTGAACACCTCACCGCTGATCAGCACGAGATCGCCGACTTTCAGCATACGAACTTGATCCTCGGTGAGCGGGGCGCGTAGCACCACTTCGCGGCCACTTAAAGGGAAGCCTTCGCCGTGCGCCATTTTTTCGATGGTGCGCGAGGGGTCGCGATAGAGCCAGTTCGTGATCGCACCATTCGCATCGAGGCGGACGCCGAGCCTTCGGTAGGCCCAGCAATCGTACGCGACGGAAACGAAGAAGCTTGCGGGGAGGCGATTCGCGGCCATGATTTTGCATCCGATCAAGGATGCTTTACCGCCGAATCCCATCGCGCCGACGCCAAGGCGATTCGCTTCCTCCATGACCTCCGCTTCGAGCTTCGCCAACTCCGGCACGGGATTCGTGTCGTCAAGCGTGCGGAAAAGTTGGTCTTTCGCGAGTTCGTAACCATGCGCGCGGTCGCTTCCGATGCAGACGCCGAGCGCTCCGGGCGCGCAACCCTGGCCTTGCGCTTGCCACACTGCATGCAACAGGCACTTGCGAACTCCTTCGAGATTACGATCGGCGCGGCCGAGGTGTTCAAGCTCGCATGGCAACGAGTATTGGATGTTCTTGTTCTCGCAGCCGCCGCCTTTAAGGATCAGCTTTACCTCGATCTCGTCCTCTTCCCATTGCTCGAAGTGAATCACGGGAGTTTCGGTGCCGAGATTATTCCCGCTGTTTTTTCCGGTCAGCGAATCGACTGAGTTGGGCCGCAGCTTACCGCGTTTGGTCGCCTCTGCGACAGCGTTGCGAATCGCTTTCTTTACGACGATCTGGCTGACGCCCACCGGCGTGTGAACGACGAACGTCGGCATGCCCGTATCCTGGCAGATCGGGCCTTCGTCCTCCTGCGCCATGTCGATATTCGAGGCGATGATGTTCAGCGCCTGCGACGACTGCGTGCCCGGCGTCTCCGCGCCGATGGCGATTCCCATGGCTTGCCGCACATCGGGAGGAAGATTGGTCGACGTCTGAGTGATGAGCTCAATGAGGCTCTCTTCGAGAAATTGCATGATGGTCCTAAAAAACAATTCTAACTTGTGCGGCGGTGCCGAGCTTCATGATGGGCTCGGGCGACGTAAAGTAAACGATCACTTCAGAACCGCGAACCTCGTGAACCTCGCCTGGGACCGCGGGGCCGGACACGCGCACGAATGCATGCAGGCCCGCGCGAATGCGGGCTAACACGCGAGGTTCCGGCGTCAACACGACTGCGAGTTTGGTCAGTTCTGTTGCGATGGTCATCACGCTCAGCTTGACTTCCACTCTGTCGCTTTGATGGATGTCGCGGGTGAACACGACCCCGTCGCCCGGAGAATGAAGCTCGCACTCCGCGATGGCCTCTTTCGCTTTGGCGAGCGCGGCAGCTTTTTCCGTAAGCGCCCGCTTCGCCTCTTCGGAATCGCGGTCGAGCGCCGCGGATCTGTACTTCGCATCTTTCGACTCCGCGTCACGATTCACCGCTTCCGTTTTCGCGAATGTATACTCAGCCTCCGTCCTCTCGAAGGTGAGCCTGGGAAGGGCGCCTACGGCGTACAGGTTTTTGTATCGCTGATAGAGCTTCTCGATACGATCAAGTTCGTTACGCGCGCGGACCTTATCGGCATCCGTCCTCGATACTTCGAGCTTCGCACCCAGCACTCGCGCGTCGATCTCTCCTACCCGCACTTCGGCGCGATCCGCTACGGCTTGCGCGCTTTCAACTGCGACGTCAAGGGCGGCATTTCGGATCCGCCCGACCAGTTGGTCCTTATAAACCTCGGCTCCGACGTCCACGAACCATATATCGAGAATTCCCGCGACCGCGGCGTTGACCTGTTCGGTTGTCTGCGGCTGAAGTGCACCGACAAGCGTTATCTCAAGTCCGTCGAAGATCGCCGGGACGGCGACAGGTTTCACCGGCACGGGCCTTAGCCGATGCACCACCCATGGCGTCAAAAGTCCGATCGCCGCGACCGCTACGATTGCGCTCCCGGCGATCAGTCCACTCTTCCGCACTCTTCGATTTTACTTCGCCGGATAATTCGCGTTCGCCTGGACTTCTTTGATCTGCTCGGTATGCCGCGCCGTGTGCGTCGCCATCAATACCAGCAACTGGTAGGCATCCATCGGTCCAACCGGTCCGGGCCCAACGTGGGTGCGCAACTCGTCCGAGGTCGTTTTCACATATTCTTCGTTCTGGTCCCGCTTCGCCGTGAACGCCTTCGCCGCGCCTCCCGGCGTAAGCGATGCGGCCTTACCCACCGGATCGATCGGCGCCGGCGCAGTTGCTTTATTGCTGCGGTCCTGCACCCTTATTGCGAGTTGATGGTCGAACTCGGCGTTCGATTTCTCCGGCCTGGGCACGGCGGCCGTTTTCAAAAGCTGTTGCGCCCCATCGGATATAAACGTCTCAGAAAGTACGATGTGCTCCGCGCACTCCTGCACGCTCCAGACATTCGGAGCCGGCTTGAATGTCCATTGCGCTTCACTGATTCCGGCGATGCTTGCCAGGAATGCTTTTTTTGACATTTCCATCTGCTCGATGAGGAACGCACGCTCCGGGTCACTCAGGGTTCCGCCGTCCGCCGCCATCGCCGGCACGACCGAAAAAACCGAAATTGCAAGGACAGAAAGTACCGCTCGTTTTTGCATAGACCTCACTCCTTTTCTTTGGCCACGATTTTACTACGGATGCCGCCGCCCTGAAGTTCCCCGGAAGTATTTCGGCCGGTTGCGACGCGTTAATATTCCATGAGAGAATAACCGAAGTTTTGATCGCACATTCGCAACAGGAGAAATAAGCAGTGAGAGAAAAGGGTGTTGTGAAATGGTTTAATGCCGCAAAAGGCTATGGATTTATTCAGCGTTCCAGCGGCGAAGATGTGTTTGTCCACTTTTCCGTCATCCAGATGTCCGGTTACCGGACGCTGGAAGAAGGCTCGGAAGTTGAGTTTGAAGTAAAGCGCGGGCCGAAGGGCCTGCAGGCGGAGAGCGTCAATCGTCCGTAACAGACTGGTTAATTTTTTTGAGAGGGCCGTCCCAAGCGCGGGCGGCCCTTTTTATTTTTGTGGCCGCGGTTGCTGAAGAAAGCCCACAGGCTTCAGCCAGGCTGAAGCCTGTGCCACCACATCGTGCGGGTGGCACAGACTTAGTCTGTGGTTTGGACAAAATGTTCAAGCTTCGAGACGGAGCGGCTCCTGTCAGAACTTTTCCCGCTTTTCCAGATTCGCCTCAATCTCCTTGCGATCCCTCCACACCGGGTGGAGCTTCTTGGCGACCATCAGCGGAAGCTGGTCCTCCAGATGAATCGAACCGGGCTGCGAAACATTTCCGTAGCTGAGCGAGCACTGCGCGTTCTGCTTTTCCGCGAACTCGATCGCGCACACGAACGTTTCTCCGTGCGTCGCGTAGTTTTTATTTCCGACGGTCCTGCCGAAATCGATGGTGCGAAAAACGCCGAGCCTCGCCGAGCCTCCATCTCCGGGCAGATCGGCGGTGCCGCTCGAATACCGATTCACGTCTCCCCACGCGACATCGAGCGAGCCGTAGCTTTTCTTGATCTTCTCGGCCGCCCCGCCAAGAGCATTCACGGCCCATTCAGGATCGGCGATGCCGTAGGCCGAATCGACGGGATGCTTCGGATCGAACTGCACGCGAAGATGGCTCGGGACGTCGCTCTTGGCAAAATACAGGTCGGTGAATACTTTGAACAACACCGCGCCGCGGCTGGTCGTTTCCGTCGATCGATCCCACTCGGAGAGCACCCTCTTTGCTTCGGAATCAGGCGCGGCCTTCAGAAGGTCGGGTAATAAAGCATCGGCCATTTCGACCCGCGTCGATAATTTATTCGCGAGCATCTGCTCGTAACTGATCTTCTGCGATTCCGTGAGCAAGCGGTAAGATCGCTTGGCACGGAACAACGAGGCACCAATATCCGGGGAAGACAAATATGCCGGATATTTCGACGCATCGAGCATAGGCATAGTCATGAACCAAGGCGGCTCGTTCACATTCTGATTGAACCCCGACGGCGGGTCCAGCGACTTCGGCAACTCGTCGTAAGACAGATATTCGGTCCACATCGTTTTCGAGGTGTTGCCCGGCACAACCCCGGCCCAATACTTCACGTCGCCCGTCGAGCGCTTCGGCACCAGGCCGTCGAAGACCATCATGATGTGCCCGTCGGCATCGGCGTAGTTGGCGTTCCACATAGGCACGGCCATCATTTTCAGCGCGCTCTTAAACTCCTCCAGATTCTTCGCCTCGCCCATGCGGAACCACTGTTCCAGCATCTTCGGCCGATCGAGTCC
>Ga0182024_10025337_pt1 | contig 10481 bp, 7 predicted proteins | sample P32metaG_FD_120480 | JGI IMG/M metagenome (GOLD analysis project Ga0182024, IMG submission 120480) | Permafrost microbial communities from Stordalen Mire, Sweden - P3-2 metaG (Illumina Assembly) | ecosystem: Environmental > Terrestrial > Soil > Wetlands > Permafrost | place: Sweden: Stordalen...
ATGGGGATTGCGCTGAACGAGATGGTGGTGTGGGATCCGTATCAGATCAATGGGGGAGTTACGCCGGAACGATTGCGGGCGGCGAAGGTGATCTTGTGGAAGGGACACTGCTCGGTACATCAGCGATTTCTGCCGGAGCACGTGGACCGGGTGCGGCGGGAGGAGCCGGGGATGCAGGTGGTAGTGCATCCGGAGTGCCGCTGGGAGGTGTGCCAGAAGGCGGATGCGCTGGGCTCGACGGAACGGATTATCGATTTGATCGAGCGCGCGCCGGAGGGTTCGAGCTTTGCAGTGGGGACGGAGATTCACCTGGTGAACCGGCTGGCGAAGCGGTTTGCCCCGCTGGGCAAGCGAGTGATTACTCTGGATGAGTCGGGATGTCTATGCACGACGATGTATCGGATTTCGCCGCAGCATTTGGCGTGGACGCTGGAGAACCTGGTGGAAGGGCGCGTGATGAACCGGATCCAGGTGGCCGCCGACGTGAAACACTGGTCTCGCGTGGCGCTGGATCGCATGCTGGAGATACGAACGTGAGCAAGACATTTACGTTGAGTGAGGCGCAGACGTTGCTGCCGGTACTGGAGGCTCTGCTAAAGCGGGCGCAAGCGGCGGGGAAGCGCGCGGCTGAACTGGGGTTCGAGATGCAGCAGTTGAGTCAGCGGATATTTCTGTCGGGCGGAATGCATGTGAATGTCGCACAGGCAGCGCGACGGCGGGCTGAGCGCGAGAAGGCTCTGACGGAGGCGACCGACACGGTGGCCGAGATCGACGAGATCGGCGTGCAGGTGAAGGACCTGGAGCAGGGCCTGTTGGACTTTCCTTGCCTGATGGAAGGCAAGACCGTGCTGCTGTGCTGGAAGCTGGGTGAGAAGGAGATCGGCTACTGGCATACGCAGGAGGATGGGTTCGCGGGGCGCAAGCCTCTGGATGTGCGGTTCGGGAAGACGGAACGGGAACGGCTGAATTAAGAACTGTCCTGCCGGACGGGCGCCCTGCGCGGGCAGCGGTCACTTCGTGACTTGTGTTGGGCTTCGCGTGGTGCTCCCGTTGGTCGCAAGCGGTTCGGTGCGACCAACGATGGAGGTTATCCACAGGTATATTTATTGAACGATAACTTTTATCGTTTACACTCATTCCCATGCTGGTGAACGAGACCAAGCCGTTTCGCGAGATTTGCCGGGAGACTGGCATTGCGGTGACGCACCAGCGGCAGGTCTTGTACGAAGTGATGAAGACGATGCATGGCCATCCGAGTCCGGAAGAGGTGTATGCGCGGGTGAAGAAGAAGGTGCCGGCAATCTCGCTGGCCACCGTTTACAAGAACATCAATTTATTTGTAGAGAGCGGCGTGTTCCAGAAGGTGAGCATGCATCACGGCTCGGTGCGCGTGGAAATGAACCGTGAGCCGCACCATCACGTGGTGTGTTCGAAGTGCAGGAAGATTACCGACATCGGAGAGAAAGAGCTTGGGCTTGCGGCCAAGCGCAGCCGGCTGCCGGGAGGGTTCCTGGTGGAGCGGTATGCGGTGGACGTAATTGGCGTGTGCGCGAGTTGCCAGAAAAGCAGTTGCTAGTTGTCAGTGATCAGTTGTCAGGGAAACACAAAAGGCGAAATTGAGGTGATTTATGTCAGACGAAATGAAATGCCCGGTTGCGCATGGCACGGTTGAGCAAGCCCCGGTGGGGCCTGGCGCGGTAACGACTTCCCACGGCGCATCCCGCAAGAATCCCGATTGGTGGCCAAATCAACTGAATCTTAAGGTCTTGAACCAATACTCCCCGCTGAACAATCCGATGGGCGAGGCGTTCAACTATGCTGAGGAGTTCAAGAGCCTGGACCTGGATGCGGTGATCAAGGACCTGCATGCCTTAATGACGAACTCACAGGAGTGGTGGCCTGCGGACTATGGCCACTATGGGCCGTTCTTCATCCGTATGGCGTGGCACAGCGCCGGCACCTATCGTATTGCGGATGGGCGCGGTGGCGCGGGCGCGGGCATGCAGCGGTTTGCTCCGCTGAACAGTTGGCCGGATAACGTGAGCCTGGATAAGGCGCGGCGGCTGATCTGGCCGATCAAGCAGAAGTATGGCCGGAAACTCTCCTGGGCCGACTTGATAATCCTCACGGGCAACGTGGCGCTGGAGTCGATGGGATTCAAGACGTACGGCTTCGCGGGTGGACGCGCGGATGTATGGGAGCCGGACGAGACGTATTGGGGACCTGAGACGACGTGGCTGGGCGACAAGCGCTACAGCGGCGACCGTCAGCTGGAAAATCCGCTTGGTGCGGTGCAGATGGGTTTGATCTACGTCAACCCGGAGGGGCCGAACGGCAATCCCGATCCCGTCGCTTCGGCGCGGGACATTCGCGAGACCTTTTTGCGAATGGCGATGAACGACGAAGAGACGGTTGCGCTGATCGCCGGCGGACACGCCTTCGGCAAGACGCATGGCGCAGGCGATCCTGAGAAATATGTCGGCCGCGAACCCGAGGGTGCTCCGATTGAGGAGCAGGGGCTTGGCTGGAAGAACAGCCTTGGCAACGGCGTCGGGGTGAATACGATCTCCAGTGGCCTGGAAGGCGCGTGGACGACGCACCCGGCGCGATGGGACATTGAGTACCTGGAGAACCTGTTCAAGTATGAATGGGAGCTGACGAAGAGTCCGGCGGGCGCTCAGCAGTGGACGCCGAAGAATGGGGCCGGAGCCAGCACCGTGCCGGACGCTCACGATCCGTCCAAGAAGCACGCGTTATTCATGCTCACCTCAGACCTCGCTTTGCGATTTGACGCGAGCTACGAGAATATCTCTCGGCATTACCTGGAGAATCCGCAGGAGTTCGCAGACGCGTTCGCGAAGGCCTGGTACAAGCTGACGCACCGCGACATGGGTCCCATCGCGCGGTACCTTGGTCCACTGGTTCCTGCGGAGCCGCTGATCTGGCAGGATCCCGTCCCCGCGGTGGATAATGAGCTGATCGGCGAAGCGGAGATCGAGGCTCTCAAGGCGAAGATTCTGGCATCTGGGCTTTCTATCTCGCAGCTGGTATCGACGGCCTGGGCGTCGGCTTCAACCTTCCGGGGCAGCGACAAGCGCGGCGGGGCCAACGGGGCGCGCATTCGCCTCGCGCCGCAGAAGGATTGGGAAGTCAACCAGCCGGGCGAACTGGCGAAGGTCCTTCAGGCGCTGGAGGCGATCCAGAAGGATTTCAACGGGGCCCAGTCCACTGATATACCCGGCGAGAAGAAGGTATCGCTGGCTGACCTGATCGTTCTGGGCGGCTGCGCGGCGGTGGAGGAGGCTGCGAAGAAGGCCGGCCACGAGGTGAAGGTTCCCTTCTCGCCAGGCCGCACGGATGCGTCACAGGAGCAGACCGATGTGCACTCGTTTGCCGTACTGGAGCCGACCTCGGACGGATTCCGCAACTATGTGCGCAAGGGGCACGAGGGATTCGCGGCTGAGCTATTGGTGGATCGGGCGAGCCTGCTGACGCTGACCGCACCCGAGATGACGGTTCTGATCGGCGGCCTGCGCGCGCTGAATGCGAACTTCGGGCACTCCGACCTTGGCGTCTTCACGAAGCGGCCTGGAACCTTGACCAATGATTTCTTCGTGAATCTCCTCGATATGAAGACGAAGTGGCAGAAGTCCGCCACATCGGAAGGCGTGTTGGAGGGACGCGATCGGGCGACTGGCGATCTCAAGTGGACGGGTACGGTCGTCGATCTCGTCTTCGGTTCGAACTCTCAACTCCGAGCCCTTGCGGAATTCTATGCGTGCGCCGACTCGCAGGAGGCGTTTGTGCGTGACTTTGTGGCCGCCTGGAGCAAGGTGATGAACCTGGATCGCTTCGACCTGGCGTAATCTCAGAGGGAAGGAAGGAGCGGCTCAGCGATGGGCCGCTTTTTTTTGTGGTCTTCCCACATCTCGAAAACGAGATGTGGGGCACCCAGCGCGTCGGCGCGTTCAGGGCTTGCCGCCGGGGTTCCAGGCGGGGCGCCACGACGTGTTGGCGAGCCAGCCGATGGGCTCGATCATGGTTGCGATGGCGCGGACCATGTGGGGGAAGTCGATGCTGGAGAGGTCATCGGAGGGCTGGTGATAGTCCTTGTGCAGACCGTAGCTGGAGACGGACTGGGCGATGATGCCCTGGCGGGCGAGGGCGTAATTGTCGGAGCGCTGAAAGAAGTTTTCAGCGGGGTGAGGATCGGCGACGAGGTGGGCTCCATGTTCGGCGAGCTCGGGGCCGAGGTTGGAGCGGTCGAAACCGGTGAGCCAGAGTTGGTCTGCGGAGATTGCGGGGTCGGGGCGGCCGATCATCTCGAACTCGAGGTTGGCGACTATGGAGGTGAGCGGGACGGGCGGGTGCTTCAGGAAGCCGGCGTTGCCCAGGCCGCCGAGCTCCTCGGAGCCGAAGAGGGCGAAGACGACGGTGCGGTGCGGGCGCGGGCCGGCGGCGAGCGCGTGGGCGAGGGCGAGGACGGCAGTGGTGCCGGAGGCGTCGTCGTCTGCGCCGTTGTAGATGGTGTCGCCGGCGGCGTTGGGCGGGCCGACGCCGAGATGGTCGAGATGGGCGGAGAGCAGGACGACTTCGGCGGAAGGGGCGGTGCCGCGGAGGATGGCGATGGCGTTCCAGGTTTCGGTGCGCGGCGTGTTTTCGAAGTGGGCGATGCTCTGCTGGGCGGAGGGCGGCAGTGGGGAGGGCAGGGCGATCTTTTGCAGGAAGGATCCATGGTCGCCGCCGGGAAGGAGTCCGAGCGCGGCGAATTGGGCGGCGGCGAAGAGGGCGGCGATATGTTCGTCGCGCGTGGCCGAGCCCCGGCCGCGGAGTTCGTCGCCGGCAAGGAAGGCCATGTCAGCGCGGATTTCAGTTTCCAGCGGCGAAGATGCGGTTGCCTTTTGGCTCGGAGGAGAGTCGAAAGAGTATGACTGCGAAGCAACGCCGGCGGGGTTGATCCCGAGCTGAAACGCGGCGAGGAGTGCGGCGAGGATACCTGCGCGGCCCAGGCCAGAACGGCATACGCTGGGACGGCGGGGGCGGAAGGCGGCTGGCATTGCGCCGATTATAGAGTGCGATGATGAAGAGTGAAGGGAATGTGACGATGAGGCGATGGGCTGGGCAGGCGGTGGCGGCGATCGGGATATGGGCCCTGTGTTTGACGACGGGATGCGGCACGTTCTTCATATATCCGGGCAACCAGAGCGGCAGCGGCGGTTCGAGCACGGGCGATTATGTGTACGTGGCCAATGCGATTGTGGGGTCGCTGGCAGGGTTTTCAGTCGGCACCGGGACGCTGACTGCCGTGACCGGCTCACCTATTTCCCTGGGGTTCTCGCCGAGTGCGGTGGCGGTGAACCCGGCGAACACACTCGTCTTCGTGGCAGGGACAAATGGGACATACGGGTTTGTCAATGTCTATTCGATCGGGTCGACCGGGGCTCTGACTCTGCTGATGAGCAACAATGTGGGGGCGGCGAGCGAGGTTGCGATCGATATTTCGCCGGATGGGGATTGGCTGGTCGGGCTGGACGCGAATGGGCCGCCGGCGCAGCAGGCTATCGTGGATGAGTATCAGATCAATTCGTCGACGGGCCAGTTGACGCAGGGAAACGGTGCGATCTATCAGTACACGGGATCGGTGATTCCGACGATCAATCCACTGGGGATCAAGTTTGCGCCTAACGAGAATTATGTGTTTGTCGCAGTGGGCACGGCAGGCGACCTGGTGTTTCCGTTCAGCGGGTCGACTGGGATCACTGCGATCGGTGCTTTGTCGCTCTCGCTCGGGTCGGCAGCGACGGTCAGCGACAATGCGCTTGCGGTGAGTTCGAACAGCAGCTATCTCTACATTGCGAGGAGCGGACCCGGGGGTGGGCTGGCGGTGTACACGATCGGGTCGGGCGGTGCGCTGAACATCGTCAGCGGCTCACCGCTGGCGACCGGCAACCAGCCGACGTCGGTGGTAGTGAACAAGGCCGGGACGAACATCTATGTGGCGAACCAACCGGACAGTACGGTCTCGGGGTACAGCATTTCGAGCAATGGAGCTGTGGCAGTGCTGAGCCCGGCGACCTCTTCGACGGTGGCCGAGCCCAGGGTGCTGGCGGTGGACAACAGCGGCAATTATCTACTGGCGACGGCGTACGTCTCGACTCCGGATCTGAGCATGTATAGCTACAATTCGACGTCGGGACTCACTTTCGCCACTTCGACATCGACGACTACGTCGGGGGGAGCAGAGCCTGCGGGCGCGATTTCAGTTGCGGCGACGCATTAGGGTGAGGTGTTGCGGGTTTCGGGGTAAAGAGAAAGCCCACATCTCTGAAAGTTGAGATGTGGGCTTTTTTGATTGGGTTGGATCGAAGGAATTGGCTCGACCGGATGGGCTATATCACGCTGTTGATGTTGCCGCCAACCCCTACCGGGAAGAAGCCGCCTTCATAAGTCTGGGTTGCGGCCGTGTCGGAGGGGCTGTAGTTATAGAGGATGGCCAGCACCTGCTGGAAGGTGCGTGCAAAGGCGGAGCCTGCCGGGCTGTTGGCGCTCGCCGAGGCTGCGCCGGCGGTGTCGAAGAACCCTTGATACAGCGGGCTTGGTGATAAGCCTGTTGGGTTGAGAGCTGGACCTGTTTTGGCAACGCCGGGGCCAATGTCGGCTGGCAGGACACTATCCGGATCCGCCGTGACGAGGCCGATCGTGGAGACGGTGAAGTCGCCCGAGTTCGGGAAAGGCGCCGAGAGGGTGATGGCGGTCGTCCCGACAAAGATGATTCCAGGTGTGTGGCCGCCGCTGCTGGCCGAAAACGTGACAGTGTAGGTGGTGGCGGGGGAAGGGTTCGCCACGATCGACACGATGTACGTACCGGGATTTGGGAAATAGCCACCGGAATCATAGGCGGGCATTCCGGGCTGCCACGTCTGGGCGAGCGCTGCCGGCACATCCGTCAGTTCATTGAGGTGATGGGAGGTTGAGGCGGTGGTGTAGCCGCTCGAGTAGCTGCTTGGGATTGCGCCTACGGCAGTGACGGTTGCTACCCCTGTAAGGCCAGGGAGCGATGCGACACTAGCGTATCCTGGTGAGCCCAAGCCACCATTGGCGCTTGCGTCGCCAGTGATCGCTACGGTGGGACCGGTTGATATTTGGAAGCCGACTAGGACTGGGCTCGTAGAGGTTAAGAAAGCGTAAATGATATTGCTGTTCGCGATGGCTCCCGCAGGAAACGTGAAGCTCGCCGTGCCCGTGTAGTTATACCCCGCGCCGGTCTGGATGGAGAGGAGGCGGATAGCGCCGGCGTGGAAGCCGTCGGTGGCGAGGGCCTGGGAGGCGAGAGCGAGGTTGGTTCCTGTGAGGTAGGTGGTTGCGGCGGCGAAGGCCGTGACGCTGAGGTCTTCCAGAAACTGCGCCAGGGCGATGGCCTGCGCCGGAGTGAACGTGGTTGTGGCGGTAAGACCGGTGACCGATCCGCTGGGACCGGTGCCGAGGAGGTTTATCGTCGGCCGGCCGATCACGGCGGCTCCCTGAGCGGCGCGCAGGGAGATCAGCTGGTTGAGCTCGTCGTAGTACATCTCGTTGAAGAGGTCGGTGATCTGCTGGGTGCTGAAGGTGACGGCCTTGGCTGGCGCGTTGAAAACTTCGCCCGCGCCGAGGGTGACGTAGGACGAGGCGGGAAGGTCGGCGCCCTGGGTGAGGTACGAGTACAGGGTGGCCTTGAGGTACTTGATGTTGAGCATGAGGTTGAGCACGTCAACCTGGGCGTAGCCGTTGGGGTTGGAGGGCTGCTGGGCGAGGGCCTTGGGCGAGGACACCAACGCCGCGCCAGCCGCCGCGCCCGCTACTCCGAGGGCAGCTATGAAGCTCCTGCGATTCACTTCGTTTCCCGATGCAATTTTTGTGCTCTTCTCGACCGGTGTCGCGGGATCGAGGACTTCGACGTCATTGCTGGCCATTGCGTTGGCCTCCTTATCAGTTGACTTTCGATGCGTAGAAAGAGATTGAGTCATACGTTTTGTGCGGCGATTGCGTCGAGTTTGGGTTCAGGTGATTTCTGCCGGGTCTTTAGACGCTCTTGATGTTCCCGTTAACGCCGCTGGGGAAGAAGCCGCCCGCAGTGGTACCCGAGGTTGCAGGAGTTCCGGGCGAGCCGAAGGCGATGGCGAGCACCTGCGAACTGGTGCGGGAGTAAGCAAAGCCGGAAGGCTCGGAGCCGCCCGATATGTTCCCTCCGGCGGTGGCGAAGAATCCGCCACTGGCGGTTGGCCCGGCCGCGGCGAGGGCTGCCGTCCCCGGGTCGTGCGGGGGAACGTCGAGCAGGCCTGCGCCGATGTAGGCCGCAATGGTCGGGTTTTGGATCGCGACCAGGCGAACCGCGCCGGAATGGAAGCTTTCGGCGCCGAGGATAATCGAAGCGAAGGCGAGGTCGCTGGTGCTCAGGCCGGAAGCCGCGCCCGCGATGGCCGTCACCCCGACATCTTCAAGCAGTCTTGCGATCGAGAGAGCGTTGGTCGCGGTGATGGCTCCATACGCGGCGAGATTGATAGCCGGCCTGAAGACGACCGAGGAGCCGAGCACACCGATCAAGGTCGACACATGGTTGATCTCGTCGTAATAGATCTCATTGACCATGTCAGTGATCTGGGAGGCGTTGGTTCCGGTGAAGACGATCTTGGCGGGCGAACCGGTGATAGCGCCGCTGTTCTGAACGGCTGTGCCGGTGAGGTCCGTGCCCTGGGTAATAAAGGAGTAGAAGGTGGCTTCAAGGTACTTGATATTAAGGATCAAGTTGAGGATATCGGTCTGGGCGGGGCTGGAGGTGATAGCAGTGGCCACGGAGTTGGCGGCGGAGCAACCCGACATTAATCCTGCGCCAGCCGCAGCGCTGGTCATACCGAGGGCAGCAAGAAAATGCCTGCGATTCAGTGCGCGAACTGCCGCGATCTTCCTGAGCTTGCCGACCGACGCTTCCGAGTCGAGGATATCGATTTCATTACTGGCCATTATGAGGGCCTCCTTACCAGTTGGCGTGTGAAGTGGTCTACCGAATTGAGCGATGGACGGAGTTGGATTCCGGAAATGGTCTGGAAGATTTCCTGTATTGAGTTTGTTTCCGTACGCAACTGTAAGCGCAAGACGGCACTTCGCGCAAGACTCTTATTGAGGGGCCGGGATGTAACCAGCCAACAGAGACCGAGTCGCAACTTCCTGGAGGGTGCGGAACAGGGTCGGAGGGGGCAATTTACCAAGGAATTGAACCATTCTGCGGCCCGCCAATGGCTACGGGTGGGCAGGGGAGAAGCGCGCTACGGCCATCGGGGGCTGTATGCTGGAAAATGTGGTATTCAAGAGCTTCATTTATCCTCTGCGATCTTACTTCCGGACGTCGAAACTTCCTGAGTTTCGCCCACTGAGACGAGCACGCTGCGCCGGTTGGGCGATTGTCTTCACGGGTTCCCTGTGCATTGCCATGTTGGGTGGATGTTCGCGGCTGCGTCCAAAGCCGGCAGATCAGTATGTTTATGTGACCGCGAAACAGACATTCCTTCGCGACCGCGTGGCGGCGGTGTCGAACCGCACCGGAACGGTGGAGAACGGCGACAGGCTGGTGGTGCTGGAACATGGGCGGCGCTTCTTCAAGGTGCGTACGGAGAAGGGAGAGGTGGGCTGGATCGACGAAAAGGCGGTTGCCACGCAGGATGTATTTGACGAGTTTCAGTCGCTCGGGCAGGCGCACAAGAACGATCCCGCAGTGGCGTCGGCGGTGGTGCGGGACGAGGTCAACCTCCACCTGAAGCCGGGGAGAGAGTCGGCTCGATTCTACCGGCTGGCGGAAGGCGACAAGGTGGAGCTTCTGGAGCGGGCCACACTGCCGAAGCCGGTGCCTGGCGGCGTCGCGCCGGCCAGACTGGTGGCAACGGGGAAGACAGCCGCGGCGAGCGCTGGAACCGAGGCTGCCCTGTTGCCCCCGATTGCGATGGAGGATTGGTGGCTGGCGCGTGATGCGCACGGGCGCTCGGGCTGGCTGCTTTCGCGCATGCTGGACGTCGACGTGCCCGATTCGGTTGGGCGATATGCGGAAGGGCAGCGGATCGTCGGAGCGTATGTGCTGACCACGGTACACGACGATGGGGCAGACGGGGACAACAAGGAGATTCCGATCTATCTGACCGTGCTTGGGCCTTACACGGCGGGACTTCCGTACGACTTCGACCAGGTGCGGGTGTTCACGTGGAATATGAAGATGCACCGGTACGAGACCGCATTCCGCGAGAAGAATATTGAAGGGTATCTGCCGGTGGCGGTTGCGATGGGAAAGGATCCCTACGGGAAAGCTGCATTGGCGCAAACTCCACTGCCTACCTTTACTTACAGGGTTCTGGCTGCGGACTCGGGGCCCGTTGTTCCCGACCCGGTGACTGGAATGGTGACGCCGGGACGCACGATCGCAAAGACCTACCGGCTGGAAGGAAACCTGGTGCGGCGGC
>Ga0182024_10025338_pt1 | contig 10481 bp, 19 predicted proteins | sample P32metaG_FD_120480 | JGI IMG/M metagenome (GOLD analysis project Ga0182024, IMG submission 120480) | Permafrost microbial communities from Stordalen Mire, Sweden - P3-2 metaG (Illumina Assembly) | ecosystem: Environmental > Terrestrial > Soil > Wetlands > Permafrost | place: Sweden: Stordalen...
CCGCCGCAGAGCACGGCGATGTAGAGGCCGTCGATGACCTGGAGCTGGCCGACCACGGCTCGTCCCATGGTCTCGTGCAGTGCGCCGCGGAGCGCGGCGGCGTCGTTCACCGGTGCCACTCCGGGCATTGTGCCCTGCGCGCTCACGCGATCATCCAACTGGCGCACCCGTCCACTGGCGCTCGCAGGCGTCGACATCGCGAGCGAGGCGGAGCAACTCGCTCTCCTCCGGTCGCCCCGCCGCGAGCGCCCGAGCGTGGGCGAGCAGGGCGGCAAGCCCCGAGCCCGCCTGCGGGTTGGTCATCGACGCCGCGGCGCAGAACGTCGCATCGTCGAGATGCCAGTCCACTCCGGTCGCGCTCCCGATCCTGCGTTTGAGCTCGTCGGCATAGCGTGCGGCGATCGGCCCGCGCTGCCTGCTCCGCGCGAAGAGCTGTCCCATCGCGGTGACATACGCGCCGGCGCTCGGCACGGCTGCGTCGCCGCCATCCTGCACAGGCTTGCCGAGGCGGCGGCCGTTCAACGCGATCGCAAGCAGCACCACCAGCCCAATCAGCAACGTCGCCAGGCCGACAGGCCCATCGAAGATTGCCCCGGCACCATTTGTCTGGGCTCCCTCGCCGTGGTGGTATTCGTCGAAGCTGATCCGGCCACCGCGAGCGCGCTGCAACAGGCTGAGCGCGAGGTAGGAGGAGTCGGGGTGTCGGAGCCCATCGTTGGACAGCGGCGCGGTGTCGCCGAGAACGTACGCACGGCCGCTTCCGACGCGGATGACGCCTGCCACGACGTTGTTCTGCTCCACCAGCATGGGGACCAGCGGCGCCTGGTTGGAAAAGGTCAATCCGCTCGCGACCGGGACCGAATGGACTCGATCGGTGCTGTCGAAGGGCTGTGCGACGGTCGCGGTACCGCTTCCCTGCGTTGCCGAAGGATTGACTTCGAGCTTGCCGAGCAGCGGAGCCGCGGCCGCGAGGCTGTCCGGTGTGACCACCAGAACCAAGTCGCCACCGCCGTGAAGAAAGGTCATCATCGAGTCGACGTCCGACGTCGTCAGCGCGACGGTCGGGTCGTAGCAGAAGACCACGTCACTTGCGCGGAGGTCGAAGCTTCCGCTGATCCGGCCGACATCGAGACCAAGGTCCGAGAACCACGTGTAGAGCGCGAGGGTGCCGATGCTGCCGGCCGATCGCGACGACGGATTGGTCTGGTCGTTGGGAGGGATTGCACTGCTGATCGCGATGACCGCGAGGATGCACAGCGCCGCAATCAACGTGAGCATCGCCGAGAGCGGCGGCCGGCTCACCGGCTCTGCGCTCCCGCAGCGTGCCGGGCCACGCGCCGGACCGCGTCACATCGAGCGCGTGCGATCTCCCAGTCAGCAGCGCCGACCGTTTCTCCGCCGTACCAGGCCTTGTCGAACGCCGCCGCAGCAGGCGCGACCACCGCCAGGAGATCGGCGTCACTGGAGAGTATGGCAAGCAGCTCGCGGGTCGTCCATGCGCGATTCAGCTGCGCTCGCCGGTCCGCGACTTCGAGCAACGCCGAGCGGAATGCGCGTCGGATCGCCTCTCGATATTCGCCTCGCGTCGCAGCAGCAAGCGCAAGGTCCCACTCGCGATCCGGGTCATTGCCGGCGGTGGCCGGTTCGTCGGGTGCGCGCGCTCGCCGGCTTCCGGCGACCCCGCGCAGCCGGTAGATGACGAACGCGGTGATGGCACCGAGTACGATGAGACCAAGCAGGATCGAGCCGCCCTGGCCGAGCAGGCCGAAGAGGTGCGAGAGAATCCACTGGATCGCCTCGCCGATGCGCGCAAAGATCGAGGGCGGTTGGTTCTGGTCGAGAGCGGCAAAAACGGACGATGCGTACACCTGGTGGAGGAGGTTCTGGGCATCCTGAGAGTTCACCTGGCACGCAGAGCCCGACGGCAGCGCGAGCGTGGTCACGATGAGGTCGATCCGCTGCCTCGAGCCCGAGACGTCGGGTGGTGCGGCGGTGAGACCGGCGATGATCGGAGCGAGAACCTGGCTCGACGAGGGGCCAAGATCCTCGGCCTCGGTGACCGCCGTGAGCGCCGCCGGCGGCTGCGGCGGAACAGCCGCGAGTGCACTCTCCGCGCGTCCGAGCAATGTCAGGTACTCGATGGTCACGCACGGCCCCGCGGCGCGCGCCGGCGTTGCCGTCGACCCCGCAAGCGCGAGGAGCGCAGCGCCTATGACGCCCGCAGCGAGCAGGCGCCTCACAGCGACCGCGCGAGCATCTCGATGTCGAAGCCTTCTTTGCGGATGCGAATGTCGTAGTACAGCAGCGTGACCCCGATGTAGGTGATCGGACCGACGAACACGGCCGCTATGGCGCCCGCCACCTGCTGGAAGACGAAGGAGTTGTTGGGCGCGATCAGGTTTCCGGGGACCTGGAAGATCGTGGACACCACCCCCGAGATGATCGAGGTGATCAGCACGAGCAGGAGCATGCGTCCGAACGTCGGCCAGAAGCGGCCGCCGATCAACTGCCAGCTTCGCTTGAGGCCACCCCAGCCGGACACCCGCTCGAGAACGATCGCCGGCACGGCGACGACGGTGCGCACGTAGATCATGATCAGCACGGGGACCAGCCCGATGAAGGCGATCACCGCGAGCATCAAAGTCACCAGCAGAACCACCGCGAGACCCGTGAAGGGCCCCCACTGCTCGGTGGTCACCTCGGTCCAAAGATCAAAGAGGCCCCGCGGCAGGCCTACTACGATCCCGGCAAAAATGATCAGTGACATGCCATTGCCCACGCCGCGCTCGCTAATCTGTTCGCCCAGCCACATGATAAACGCCGAACCGGTGGTCAGCGTCAAGATGGTCATGAGCGTGAATCCCAAACCGGGGTTGTACACCAGAGCCTGTCCGTTCGGTCCCGACTGCCGCTGCAAGGTAAAGGCGATGGAAAGGGATTGCACAACGCTCAGAACAATAGTGAGGTAGCGCGTATACTGGGTGATCTTCCGCCGGCCCAGCTCGCCTTCCTTCTGCAGACGCTCGAGATACGGCCAGGCCACACCCATCAATTGCAGAATGATGGACGAGGTGATGTAGGGCATGATACCCAGCGCGAAAATCGTCAGCCGGCGGAAGTTGCCGCCGCTGAATAGGTCGATAATCCCCAGGACCGAGCCCTGATTCTGCTGGAAGAGCTGGGACAACACATCGGTATTGATTCCGGGAATGGGCAGAAACGCGCCGACGCGGTAGACCGCCAGGATCCCCAACGTGAACAAGATCCGCCTGCGCAGATCGGGGATGCGGAACATGTTGGCAAACGCTTCAAAAAATTGGTTCATGACAGCCGCTCCAGCTTGCCTCCGGCTCGCGTAATCTTTTCCTCTGCAGATTTGCTGAAGGCATGCGCATGCACGGTCAAGGGCCCGCGCAAATCACCATCGCCTAGAATCTTGACGGGGCGCGAGGCTTGGCGCACCAGGCCCCGGGCCACCAGCAGTTCCGGCGTCACCACCTCGCCGGCGTTGAATGCGTTGAGCATCTCGAGGTTGACAATGGCATATTCGCGCCGGAACGGACTGTGCATGCCGCGCTTGGGTATGCGGCGATGCAGCGGCATCTGCCCACCCTCAAAGCCGGGACGCCGCGAGAAACCCTTGCGCGATTTCTGTCCCTTGTTGCCGGCTCCAGCGGTCTTGCCGAGCTTCGACCCAATGCCACGCCCCACGCGCACCTTACGGTGACGCGAGCCTCGCGGCGGACGCAGATTTGAAAGATTGACGGCCATACTCTCCTCACTCCTCGCTATTCGACTACCACCACTAGATGCCGCACTTTATCCACCATACCGCGGATCGCCGGCGTATCTTCGCGCTCGACCACCTGATGGAGCTTTCGCAAACCCAGTCCGCGAACGGTCTGGCGCATGTCCCGGGGACAGCCAATGGCGCTGACCACCCACTTGATCTTGAACGTTCCCGTCGTCTTTTTGGCCACGCCTGGTTCCGCCTTTGCGCGGCTAGTGCCGCAGTTCCTCGACCGTGCGCGAGCGAAGCTCAGCCACGCGGCTCTCATCCTTCAAGCGCAACAACGCATCGAAGGTGGCCTTGATGACGTTGTGTGGGTTCGACGTGCCAATGGATTTCGTCAGCACGTTGTGAATGCCGGCAACCTCCATGACAGCGCGCACCGGCTTGCCGGCGATAATCCCCGTGCCTTCCGAAGCGGGCTTAAGCAGAACCTGCCCGGAACCGTAGAATCCGGTCACCTGATGCGGAATGGAGCTGCCCTTCACGTTGAGCCGAATCAAGTTTTTCTTGGCCTGCTCGATGGCCTTGCGAATGGCCATGGGCACTTCGCGAGCCTTGCCCATGCCGAATCCGGCGTGGCCATGTTCGTCGCCCACCACCACCAGCGCAGAGAAGCTCAGGTTTTTGCCGCCCTTGACGACCTTGGTTACGCGCTGGATGGAGACCACCTGATCCTTCAAATTATTGGCGCTGACCTCTATGGGCCGGCGCACCGCCAATGTATCTCGTAGAATATGTTTCGACATGAACGTTTAGAACTTCAATCCTGCCTCTCGGGCCGCGTTGGCCAATGCCTGGACGCGGCCATGATACTTGTACCCGCCACGATCAAATACCACTTGCTCGATCTTTGCGGCCAGCGCCCGCTCGGCGATGGCTTTTCCCACGATCTTGGCCGCGGCAACGTTGCCGCCGCCTTTGAGCTGCGCTCGCATCTGCTTGTCGATCGAGCTGGCCGAAGCCAGGGTGCGCCCGCCACGGTCATCGATCACCTGCGCGTAAATATGAGCCGACGAACGATGCACGCACAGCCTGGGACGTTCCGACGTTCCCAGAATGCGCCGGCGGATCCGCTGGTGCACCCGCACCCGATGAGCGTTCCGCGAAAGCTTGCGAGCCGCCTTGCTAGCCACGATTCTCTTCCCTTCCGCCTAGGCCGCGGTCTTGGCCGCGCCCGCCTTGCCAGCCTTCTTCTTGAGCCGCTCGCCCACCAAGCGGATCCCCTTCTGCTTGTACGGATCGGGCGGACGCAGGCCGCGAATGTTCGCCGCTACCTGGCCGACCTTGGCGCGATCGGCGCCGGTGACCGATAGGTGGGTCTGCTTCTCCACCGCAATCTGAATCCCTTCCGGCACCGGAAATTCGATGGGATGAGAATAGCCCAAGGCAAAGACCACATTCTTGCCTTTGACTTCGGCGCGATAGCCCACACCCACAATATCGAGATCTTTTTTGAACCCTTCGGTAACGCCGCGCACGGCATTGGCCACGAGGGCTCGCGCGAGGCCGTGCAGCGCGCGATACTCTTCCGCCTCGCGCACGGCGTTGAGCACGCCGTCCTTCTGCTCAAAACGAATGCCCCGCGGCAGCGGAATGTTCAGCTTGCCCTTGGGGCCCTGCACCTCGACGGCGGCGGCGCCGATTTGCACTTTCACGCCGGCGGGCACGGGAATCGGTTTGCGTCCAATTCGCGACATCGTTGTTCCTCGGTTACCAGATTTCGCAGAGTACTTCGCCGCCCAAGCGCTCCTTGCGCGCCGCTCGGCCGGTCATCACGCCGCGCGGCGTGGTCAGGATGCTGATTCCCAGGCCGCCCACCACGGGGCGAATCTCGGTCGCGCCCACGTAGCGGCGGCTCCCGGGACGCGAGATGCGCCGCAGGTCGGTGATGACCGAGCCCTTGTCCGGCGCATACTTCAGGAACACCCGCAGGGCCTTGCGCGTTTTCCCGTCGTCCACAATTTTGTACGTCGAGATGAAGCCCTCTTCCTTGAGCACCCGGGCAATCTCAATCTTCAGCTTGGAAGCGGGCAATTCCACCCGCGCGTGCCGCGCCCGTGAGGCGTTGCGAATGCGTGTGAGCATATCCGAAATGGGATCGGTTTGCATGCGGTTACCAGCTGGCCTTCATCACGCCGGGAATCTCGCCGAGCAGCGCATGCCCGCGAAAACAGATACGGCACATCTCGAACTTCCGGATGAACCCGCGCGGCCGGCCGCAAATGCGGCAACGGTTGCGCGCGCGGATCTTGAACTTCGGCTTTCTGCGCATCTTCGCAAATTGAGAGGTTCGCGCCATAGATCTCCTTGTGTTAACTGCGCAGCGGGACGCCCATCAACTTCAGCAGCTCGCTGCCTTCCTCATCGCTGCGCGCCGTGGTCGTCAGCGTGATGTTCATGCCTTTGATCTTGTCGACGCGGGTGTAATCGATCTCCGGAAAAACCAGCTGATCCTTGAGGCCCAGAGTGTAGTTTCCGCGGCCGTCGAAGGCGTTGGGCGGCAGCCCCTTGAAATCGCGCACGCGCGGCAGCACCACATTGCACAACCGGTCCAGGAACTCGTACATGCGGTCGCCGCGCAGCGTCACGCAGCAGCCGATGGGCATGCCTTTGCGAATCTTGAAATTGGCGATGGACTTCTTGGCCCGCGTGATGATCGGCCGCTGCCCGGCAATCTGTCCCAGTTCGATGGCTGCCACATCCAGCAGCTTGACGTTCTGGCTGGCCTCTCCCAGACCGATATTCACCACGACCTTGGACACCTTGGGCACGGCCATAGGATTCTTGTATCCAAAGCGCTTCATCAACGCCGGAACCACTTCCTTGCTGTACCGTTCTCGTAGTCGGCTCATCATAACGAAACTCTCCGCCCCTCCTACTTCTCGAGCGTCGTGCCGCAGCGGCGGCAGATCCGCGCCTTGGTGCCGTCGGGCAGCGTCTGATGTCCCGCGCGGGTATGCTTGGTGCACGACGGACAAATCAGCAGAACGTTGGAAATATGCATGGACGCCTCGCGTTCGAGGATGCCGCCCTTGATGTTCTTTGACGGGTTGGCGCGCGTGTGGCGCTTGATCATGTTGGCGTGCTCCACCGTCACCCGGCGGCGCTGCGGGTTCACCGCCAGCACGCGGCCGGTCTTGCCTCTGTCGCGGCCGGCCATCACGCGCACCTGATCACCCTTGCGTATGCTTGCGCTTGTCGGTCCGAGTTCCATGCCGTCTTCGCTTCCTTCGCTTCGAGACTTTAGTTTCCAGACTTCTTTTCAAAACTTCGTTTCAAAACTTCGTTTCCGGACTTTGCTTCCAGACCGTCCGGCGGCGCTTGTGGCGGCGCTGCCGAGCGCCCTACCAAACCTCCGGCGCCAGCGAAACAATCTTCGAAAATTTCTTCTCGCGCAGCTCGCGCGCCACGGGACCAAAGACGCGCGTGCCCACCGGTTCTTTGGCGTCATTGATCAGCACCGCGGCATTGTCGTCGAAGCGGATATAGCTGCCATCCTTGCGCCGGTGTTCCTTGCGGGTGCGCACCACCACGGCGCGTACCACCGTGCCCTTTTTGATAGGGCTTTCCGGCGTGGCCTCTTTTACCGAGGCGGTAATGATGTCGCCCAGGCCGGCGCGGCTGCCTACATCGCCGCCGACCGGAAGAATGCACATCAGCCGACGCGCTCCGGAGTTGTCGGCCACCGTCAACCAGCTTCGCATCTGAATCATGGCTGTTCCATTTCCTCGTTAGTCGTCGCTAGACGATGCTGGTGCGCCGCGACACGACTTCCACCAGACGCCAGCGCTTGAGCTTGGACATCGGCCGGGTCTCCACGATGCGCACCGTGTCGCCCGGCCGCGCCTCGCCCTGCTCGTCATGGGCGTAGAATTTCTTGTGGACGCGAACGTAGCGTTCGTAGAGCGCGTGCTGGACCTTGCGGGTCACGCGCACCACGATGGTCTTCTGCATTTTGGCGCTGGTGACCACGCCGACCAGTTCTTTGCGGCGCCCCCGCACGTTTGCCGGCGCGCTTGGTGTTTCCATATTCATGACGCAGCCCTCAATTGGCGTTGCCGCAGCAGCGTCTTCACGCGCGCCAGATCGCGCCGCGCCAAACGCAGCCGCGGAACGGCCTCGGCCTGGCCGGTGGTGAGCTGGAAGCGCAGCCGGAAAACCTGCTCGGCCAGCTCGCGTTCGCGATTCTCCAGCTCCGCGGTGTCCAGATCTCGCATCTTTTCGATCGGGCGCGGCATTAGAGGCTCTCCGCGCGGCTGACGAACTTCGTCAGGATGGGCAGCTTGTGGGACGCCAGCTTCATGGCCGCGCTGGCGGTGGCCAAATCGACGCCGGCCATCTCGAACATCACGCGGCCCGGCTTCACCACGGCTACCCAGCGTTCCGGCGCGCCCTTACCCTTGCCCATGCGCGTTTCCGCAGGCTTCTTGGTGTAGGGCTTGTCCGGAAAAATGCGGATCCACAATTTCCCGCCGCGCTTGATGAAGCGGGTGATAGCCACGCGCGCGGCTTCGATCTGCCGGTCGGTGATCCAGGCCGGCTCGAGGGCCTTCAGTCCATACTCTCCAAACGCCAGCGAGCCGCCACGCCAAGCCTTCCCGCGGCGCCGGCCCCGTTGCTGTTTGCGGTACTTCACCTTTTTCGGCATCAACATAAATAGTTCTCTCAGGCCGCAGTGCTGCCGGCGTGCGTCTCCTTCTTGAAGCCCCGTGGGGGCACACTCTCACCCTGATATACCCAGCACTTCACGCCAATCAGGCCATACGTTGTGTGAGCTTCCGCCGTGCCATAGTCGATGTCCGCGCGCAAGGTCTGCAGCGGCAGCCGCCCCTGCAGGTACCATTCCTTGCGGGCGATCTCGGCTCCGTTCAAGCGCCCGGCCACGCGCACCTTGATGCCCTTACAACCAAAACGCAGCGCCGAGTCCACTGCCTTGCGCATCGCCCGCCGGAAGGCCACGCGCTTTTCCAGCTGCAGGGCAATCGATTCGGCCACCAGTTGCGCGTCGAGCTCCGGCCGGTGTACTTCCTGGATATCAATATGCACCTCGCGCTTGGTGCGCTTCTGCACCTCGTTCTTGAGCTTGTCGATCTCCGTGCCTTTACGGCCGATGATGATGCCGGGGCGCGCGGTGTACAACCGGATGACCAGTTTGTTGGCGGCGCGCTCGATATCGATGGCGCTGATGCCCGCCGAACGCAGGCGCTCCTTGAGCTGTTTGCGCAACGCGACGTCCTCATGCAACAGGTCGGCATATTCGCGCCCAGCATACCAGCGCGACCGCCAAGGCTTGTTGTAGCCCAATCGGAACCCGTATGGGTGTGTCTTCTGCCCCAAGCTTTCCTCCTACTTCCTTAATCCTTATCCCTTTGCCTTACTCTTTTGCCTTTGGCTTGCGCGCCGGGCCTTTGGGCCCACGCGGATTGGTCAGAGCTTTGCGCGCTTTCTTAACCGCTCCGCGGACGCCCTTTTCCGAAGCGGCCGCCGCAGCAGCCGCGGTCGCGCGCTCGGCAGCCGCCATATGGTGTTCGGCAACCGCCACCAAGATGTGCGCGGTGCGCCGCTGGTAGCGGAAGGCGCGCCCCATGGGCGCGGGCCGCAAGCGTTTCCAGCGCGAACCTTCATTTACAAAACAGCGCGAGACGTAAAGTCCATCCACGTCGAGCGTGGCGCCGGCATCCTCGGCCTTGCGTTCGGCGTTGGCAATGGCGCTGCGCAAAACCTTTTCGATATCCTTTGCCGCGCGCTTCTTGGTGTAGCGCAGAATATGCAGCGCGTCTTCGGCGCGATGGCCGCGGATCAAGTCCACCACCAGTCGCACCTTCTGCGGCGACATCCGCACGTGCCGCGCCAGGGCCTGCGCTTCGATTACCGGTGTTGGCTGTAGGACGCTGGTAGCCATGATTTATCCCTTGGACCCCGCAGCGCCTGCTCCCCCGCCGCCCGTCGCGCCCGCGCCCGGTGCCGGAGCTCCCGGCCCTCCGGCTACTCCCGCGGTCCTCTCGAGAGCGGCCTTGACGGCGTGGCCCTTGAAAGTGCGCGTGGGGGCGAACTCGCCGAGCTTGTGTCCAATCATCTGCTCGGTGACATACACGGGAATGAACTTCTTGCCGTTATGCACCGCGATGGTATGACCGATCATATCCGGAACGATGGTCGAGCGCCGCGACCAGGTCTTGATCACTTTCTTTTCGTTGCGCACGTTGAGCGCATCCACCTTGACCTTCAAGTGGTCGTCAACGAACGGGCCCTTCTTAAGCGAACGTGGCATCGGCTTCCTTTCCTACTCGTCCACCCGGCGCAATTTGATCCATTGCGCGCGGCGCACCTTGCGGAAGCCTCGCACGGGCCCGGAAACGCGGTGCGAGTGTGGGCAGAAGGGACAAACAAAGCGCGTCCCTTGCTGGTTAGGCTGCTTTTCCACCAGCACGGCCCAACTCGGCTTGCAAAACCGGAACAACACTGGCTCGAGCGCAGGCACAAGCTTGGCCGCAATCTTGTGCACCGGCTTTGCCGCCGCGCGCAATGGGCCCGAATGCTTGCGCGCACTGGAAGTGCGCCGCGCCGCTGTCCGTGTAGTTCGCGATGCTCTCATAATTCGATTCTCCATCCTCACCCGCCGTGCGAGGATCGCAGTTCCACTTCCAGAATCCCCAATCTTTTCCCAACCCTACTTCTTGCGCCGCTC
>Ga0182024_10025339_pt1 | contig 10481 bp, 17 predicted proteins | sample P32metaG_FD_120480 | JGI IMG/M metagenome (GOLD analysis project Ga0182024, IMG submission 120480) | Permafrost microbial communities from Stordalen Mire, Sweden - P3-2 metaG (Illumina Assembly) | ecosystem: Environmental > Terrestrial > Soil > Wetlands > Permafrost | place: Sweden: Stordalen...
CGGATCTCAGTCGCTCCCATGATGGATTGGACATAGGTACGCGCGTTATCAATAAGTTACCGCGCTCCGTGTGCGCGGCGTGTGCACGCAGCGTGCGCCACCGGGCGCTTTCTGACACCCTAGAATGCGATCGGGGGCACTCAAAGGGATTTTGCGCGGACGATGGCGGGCAAGTAGGTCGCGTCAAAGCGAGGGCTCCCTTGAGAGCTCGAGCGTGTGCGCTTTCTTATGCGCGTAACTGTGTCCCCAAAGTTGTAGGTCAGAAAACAACGGCCCTTCCTTTAGGCGCGCGCTTCGCACGCAGGTTTGCGGCCGCCATTTCGCACGCAGTTGCGCTAAGCGGTCTCAAAGCAATTCGCGGCCGATCTCACCACTCCTCGCGCGGAGGTTTTTATGGCCGCCACTGTCCAGAGTATCTCGAGAGCACTCCGTCGCAGTGTGGCGTTAGCTGCTGATTTATGTTTGCCCACCGCAGTGTCGCGCAACTTGAATTGGCGAAGGCCGATGACGAGGGCAGTGCGCAAGGCGTTTGTTCTCAGGCAGCTTTCCTCATGGAACTCTGCCGCAGTATGGGTTGGCGAACCCAGTCAATTCGCACGAGGTCGCCGTAGACAGGCGCAGGGGCCGCCCGCCGTGAAATCTCTGTCCCTCTTGCGAAGACCGCTCGTTGGGCTTCGTATTGGCTGCTGGCGCCGGTGCGCGCATCGCGTCGGCGGTCTCCTTCGAAAGCTCGGTACGCAGGTCTTATGGCACAAACGCTGTTGCACGTCGAAGGCGCAATTCGCGATGCAGCAACCTCGCAAACGGCAAATCATCGGAGCTTTGTCATCCGATGAGGCCGCGCTCTCAAAGCGTGAATAACCAATACATCGCGTTCTAACACCAGATGACTCCAGCGCACTCGGTAGGTTTCACGACACGAAATTGTTGAAGCCAGGCGCGTAATCGATTATCTAGACAGACGCCGACAGCAACACCGCTGTCCCAACCCGAGCCAAATTTGGAGGCGTCATGTCAGTATCCACTGAAAGTCTTCCGCAGATCCGTTTCGATATCACCGAGGCCTCGCGCATCCTGCGCATGAGTCGCGCGAGCCTGTACCAGCGCATACGACTGGGCGAGATAAAGGCTCAGAAGGACGGCCGTCGAAGCTACGTCACCGCGCAGGAGTTGCAGCGCTATGTCGGTTCAAAGGGATAGCGCATCGGACTGATGGGAACCGCTTTACGTGCCCACGCGGTGCATGGATGTGTTTTCATGGTGCCGCACAGTGCTGTCACCTGCTGGACCCTCATCCACGATGCGGCTGGTTCTTGTGGCGATGTCGCAATCCATGGACCCGGATGGGAGCAATTGTTGGGTGGGTGTGCGGGCTTTAGCTCAAGCGACCCGGTTCAACAAGGATACCGTCGCCAAGCATCGCGCTCTTGCCGTGAAGCAAGGCTGGTTGCTCATTTCCCTTCGCCCAGGACACACCCGCTTCCCCTCTTTTGCCGCCGCCATCCCTGATGGAATCGAGGTTTTCATACGCAAGGCGTCCAATGCGCGGCGTACGCTGGGGCGCAGGGGCTCGGTGTCCCGTCTGGTTGGTTGCTCGTTGTCCGATGGGTTCGGACGAAGAGCTCCTGCCCTACTGTCCGAAGGGCTCGGACAGTCCGAAAATCGACTGTCCGAAATAACGCATGCAACTGTCCGAAATGACGCGTGTAACTGTCCGAACGGCTCGGACCTACCTCTTATACCTATAGTACCTCTTAAGAGCGCGACGACGCAGGCGTCCGTGCAGGCGACGACCACCGAAACAGAATCCAAGCGCCAGATCGAAGAAGCGAACAAAGAACGCCTTAATGGTTGGATCCGCTCAGAGAACTTTGCGCAGCTGTACCATCTCAGTCCCAAGATGCTCGTGAAGCTCACACCTCCGAACTGTCGATTCCCAGGATATGAAACCCTGATCCAAGAGGCGACCGAGAGGACGAGGAAAAGATAGTGAGCAGAACGGAAAAGCAGCGACATCAAGACGCAACCATTGGTGCGGTCGGCACGCGCGCGCTGCTCGCGCGGTGAATCAAGCAACATGACAGGAAAGCCCAAGGGGCGGTGGGGGTTAAGAGACCCTGCAGGAAGAGTGTCAGCTTTTGCAACCATCCGCGGCGGGTCGGCTTACCGACGACCCGCGCTGTCACACCGGCAATGGAACGTCCATGGGACGCATGCCGAACGCGCTCCGCCATCGAGATTGCCGACACACGTGAGTGCATGTCGGCGAGTCCCATCGAAGCACTCGCACTGGCTTCGATGGTCTCGGCGACGATGGCAGAGTTGCGCGCATTCTTGTACTTGCACTGCTGCATGTTCGAGACAGCCGGCAGCTGTGGAACCGGGCCCTCAACTGCAGCGGATATAACGGCAGTTGGTCTTAATTGTTGCCTTAAATGTCTTCCCGGCATGGCTCGAGTCGAGGGCGGCCGGATGAAACAAATCATGCCAGTATTGCGCAAGCGGATTGAGCTCGAACTGTCGTGTCAAGCGCCGAAACTTAAGCACCGACAGTCGCTGCGGCTCTGCATAATGAGCGCTGTCCGGCGCCAGCCGCGGAACGTTCAGAATGACCTGCTTTTTATACACTCGACGGGGCGGCGGAGGAGGCGTTTCAACTACCTTCAGCTAGCGCACCATCGTCCATCGATCGTGCCGATTGTCGCGACAGAATTGACATCACTTAGAAGCCACGACTCGATGTGCGTCGACCAGTAGGAGCGTCGCGCTTTGTTCTCGTAGTGCGACCTTCTTTTGAACGCTCTCGCCATCTCGTAACACCCATCCCTCACACCATCGGCAATGGAAATTGGCGCAAACTTCAGGAGTTTGACAACTGTGCAGGCCCGGACGCTTACCACGTGAAGGGTAGGGAAAGTGCAGCAAGATAAAAGGCCGCGGCACGCGTGCGCCGCTAAGATTTTGTCTGCACATCAGTTTTCGCGGCACGCCGCCGCGAAGCGCAGGTGTTGCGTCGCTGATAGACATTTGAAATGCTTCAACTTTCCGCGTGCTGTATTCGTTTGAGCGCGTCTGAATGGGCTGCAATGTTGCCATGTCTAAACGCGATGACCGACACTCCTGTTTGAAGCTTCGGCGACCGAAAGCGTAATGTGGACGAGGCATGCCTCTCTTCAGTCGCGTGAGTGCGAGCACACAGGCCGGCGATCCGTGGGCGCATCGTTCGAGCGACCGGACGCCCCAACCGTGGGTCGCGAGCCGTGCGCCAACTAGGTATCTTGACGGCCGCTGCATTTCCGGAGGGCGGCGTATCTGTCGCTCTGCTGGCCGCGGAACGCCGTGATAGCATCGCGCAGATTCGCGCGATCGCTGCCGGTACAGGCGGATATGCGGCAAAGCGAAGGTGCGATCGGCGAGGGTCGCCGATCGCTATTTGGTTTGCGGACGCGCGCCCTCGAATACGTAGAAGCCGACGCTCAGCGGCATGGTCGGCTCACCGGGGTGCCGGCTGCTCTCAGCACGGCGCATCTCGGCGTCTTTTTGCCGCGTTATCGTAAGAGCCTCTTTCTCGGCGCGGATATCGAAGGCGGCGCGCAAGCGCACCGGGAATTGGGGGCAATCTGCCGTGAATTCAGGCCAGCTCGGTCCCGCGCGCCGCGGCCGCGCGTTGTGCTCGATATTTCGGAGCCACCCCAGGAGGATCCGCAGACTGTGCGCGCTCTGTGGGCGGGGCGATCCGCGATGCCGGACGGCGCGGGCACGCGGAATGGACCGTCTGCCGACGCGGTGCAGCGTCCGGGTCGCAAGCAGGTATTCCATGACGTCATTTCTCCACTCGACTAACCAGGGCAGTGTGCCGGATGCCGTATCCAGAGCCAGTAGGTCCTTGGCCCGATGGCGGTTAGCAGCAGTAACGGCGAAGTGAAAGCCGTTGTCGCCTAGGAATTCAGCTACAAGATATTCGAATACTCGCGCGACGCCGGTCCCAGCTACGATCTCAACGGCAGTCCGATGGCGGCGAAACATATACCTGGGAAGGGGCCAATCGGATCGTCAGCTACAGCAATGGAACGACGACAAGTACGTTTACTTATGACGGGCTAGGGCGGCTGGTACGCGTCGTCGATAAACGTCACCGCCGACCACAGCAGCGGCACTATCGGCAACGACTTGGCCACGCTCTCACCCTCCGGGCTGCCACCCCCTCTCACCCGACTGCCAGAAGGCAAAAGTAAAGAAGTCGACGCCCATCGAGGGAATCTGTGAGAGCGTCGCCCCAACGTGCCCGCCATCGACCTCGACCCGCAGAAGTGTTGGATTGCCGAGCGCCAGGAGACGCGCGGCGAGTCTCGCCGGCTGCCACGCGGCGATTCGCGCGTCGTTGAGGCCCATACTGATCAGGAATGGTGGATAACGAACACCTGCCTTACGTGCTGGTAAGTATCCATCATGAGAAGATTGCGAAATCCGGTCAGCGCGACGGCATGCATCGGTAGTCGATCAAACGCGGTCGCTTAGCCTACGAGCCGAATTCCCTCGGCGGCGGCTGCCCGTTCCAGGCAGCGGCGCGCGGCTTTGTCTCGTATACCGAGCCTGTTGAGAAGGGCGAACACAAAGTGCGCGATAAAGCCGAACGATTTGCCGATCATTACACGCAGGCCAAGCTTTTCTGGAACAGTCAATCGCCCGTCGAGAAAGCGCATATCATCGGCGCATTTCGTTTCGAGTTGACACGCGTGCAGACGGTTGCCGTACGCGAGCGCATGGTGTCGTCACTTGTAAATGTGGCGCCAGAGCTCGCAAACGCCGTCGCTCAAGGATTGGGGATGCGCGAGGTGCCTGCAGCAATCCCCAAAGCAAGTGAACAGCGTATGCGTCCCGAAATAGCCGCCTCCCCGGCGTTGTCGTTATTCGCGCGTCCGGGCACAGCGGTATAGCGACGCGGCGCATCGCCGTATTGGTTGCCGACAACGTCGCCGGCAAACAGCTGATCGGCATTCACAAGGCGCTCGGCGATGCCGGGGCAGTTCCGCGGTTCGTCGGCGTGCGGCTCGGAACAGTCGCGACGAGCGACAGTGACGCGATCGAGGTCGATGCCACGTTTGAGACAATGCCGGCGGTGCTGTTCGATGCGGTTGTCTTGCCTGACGGCGCCGCGGCAATCGCAGCGCTCGCACAAGACGGGCATGCAATCGAGTTTCTGCGCGATCAATACCGGCATTGCAAGACCATTCTCGCACTTGGCGCCGGCGAGGACCTGCTCGAAAAAGCGGGACTACGCCCAGGCGATGGCGGAGTGCTGCGAAGTCGCTCAGAAGATGATGGTCACGCTTTGAAGACTTTCATGGCTGCGATCGCGAAGCACCGGCATTTTGAGCGCGATGCTGATCCGCCGGTCGTCTAAACTTCGCTGTAGGCGCGCAATGCCCGAAAGGCAGCAGCCTCGGTCTATAAGCTATAGTTCCAGTCGACCAGAGATCTTGACGGTAAAGGGAACAGCGAAGACAACCTGGTTTGATCTTCAAACGGCCCGCCCCAAGCTTGTCCCCGAGCAAGTGCCGTTCTTGACGGAAATCGAGTCGATCCTCGCGCTGCCTTTGAAATAGGTGCCACACTGGCGATGCCCTGTTGTCATCGGGCGCGACTCTTTCGAAGAGTCACGCCCGCAACAGGTTAACGCGCCGCGGCTAAGCGGGCACGTTGATTCAGAGCATCGGACGGTTCGACGGCTGGGCTTCGTCGTGTACCCCGTTTCCACTCGGTGGCGCCGGCGATTGCGCCGCAGCTCCACTCGCCTGGGTCGCGTGCTCCTTAAATCCGGGCAAGAACTCACCGAGGACGCTGCTCACCTGTGTGCCAGCGGCCGCGAGCAGCGCACCTTTTATGCCATCCCAGACATCCGAGGACTTCTCTTTGCGCTCAAACCCCGGGTCGTTGACTGGCGTACCGAGACCTGAGCCGCTCAAATGGGGAGTTGGCGTCCACGGTCCGTAGTAAGGGGGAGTGTGACGGCGGCGCCCGCCAAGGCCGGCAGATAGCAAGAGGCCTCCGGCGAACGCGATGCCCAGGAGTGCCATGGGATGGCGCTCAAACTGGACGCGCCAGTTCGTAGCGTCCTTGACCTTGTCTTCCAGCTCCTGAAGATTGCTCCCCAGCTCACGCTGCGTTGTTCGGATGTGATCTTCTATTTGGTCTGGGCGTTCATCCACGACACATTCTCCTTCATGACCTGTGCGGTTCTTTGCGTTGCGGGGCGTAGCAGGCTCCATCGTCGCCATCCCGATGTGATCAGAGGCGCGGCGACGGCCGAAACGACAAGGCAGACGACCAAGGCCGCAATCCAGGCCGGTATGAATTGCGACAAGAGATAAACCGCAGCCAGAAGCAACAGCCCGGCTGCGTAGAGCGCCAGGACGATCCCATAGATCATGCGCGTCGCCGAACTCGCCGCGTCGGCTGCCTCATTCTTGATCTGTGCTTTTGCGAGCCGCACTTCCGAGCGAACAATTTCCTCGACGTTATATACGATGTCCGCAACGACTGCGGAAACGGGCCTCTCATCTGTACGCGACATGGCGAGGTTCTCTATTCGCTTCGAAAGGCGCGGGCGACCAGGAATCCGACGGCCCCCGCCAGGAGCAGCGACTGAGCCGGATGACGTTTCACGATGCCCACCAAATCCTGGATCATCTGCTGCGTATCATGGGACTCGATGTAGGTGGCCGACGAATCGAGCTTATCGGCTGCTGTTTTCGCTGCGCCAACGAGGCCCTCGCCGGCTGCGAGACCCTGGGCCTGATCGCGAATGGCACCGGCGGCGCCATGCAGTTTGTCGGCGATCGGTTGTCTGGTGGCATCCACCCGGTTGCCGGCTTTGTCGGCAAACTCGCCGGCCTGCTGCTTGAGGTCGCCCAGTGCACCGCCAGGTGCCGTGGAGCCCCGACCCGCGGGTGATCCGCCCGTGTAGTTTGTCTCTGCCATGTGCCTCTCCTTTTCGAACGGACCGAAAAGTCCGTAACACCCCACTGCTAAGCAAGGAACGGTCCTGCATAGGGCTTGGGCCTCGGGCGAGGCAGATTTTTTTGCATGCGTCCTCGTTTCGAAACTCAGTAGCGCAAGCTGCCCAGCCAATCTGCGGGTTCAAGGAAACCGTGGGTAACGACCAGTTTTAACGCCTTCGCTACTCAAGCATCGGATCGAGCTGGGCGCTGCAAAATCAATACCCAAGTCCCACCCGGCAGCGTACTGTGCGATTAAGGAGATCGAAACGCCCATCGGACCGTTACTCATGGCGAGCGATGGAGAGCGCTGATTCTCGTTCATTTCCAGGTCAAGACGGGACCACCGCGGGAGCGCGGCCCCGTTCTCCTCGTGCAAAGCGCCTACCGGGTGATTGCCACACTCGCAGTACGCCGCGTCTATACTTAGAACCGCTAATCAAATCCCCTTCCCAGTGGCGGGAAATGGCTCGGTCTTGACCTCCGTGGGTCGCTCTCTGATGGAGACGGCCCCCGCTACCATTTGAGACGATTTGCACCGCGGTGCAACGGTTTGCAACGTCAAATCGGCTCTCCTCCTGAACTACTGCAGCGTCGTGATCAAAGACTGGCGATCGCCCTTGTACTGCCGTTGTCGCCGCCATCAGGCAAACTGGTCGTCATAGGAGTGCACAATCAGGAAGCTAGGGCTTCTCGCTGCTAGAAAACAGGCTCGAGCAACGAAACCTCGTCGCGCAGTGTCACAACACGGTCCACGGCTTACTTCATTAGAATCGTGGCTGAGGAGGAGCTTGCGATCCTCGAACCCGCCGTCACCCGGCCCGAAGCCGATGGCCCTACGTGTGCTTGAGATCACGAACCCGAATCGACCGAAATCCACCCCAAATCTCTCCGACCTGCCGGCGATCAGCTCGCTTTCATCCCGAGCGCCTGCATGAGCTTTGTCGCTTTGTCTTTAACCGCCTGCCTCTTTGCCACTGCGTCCGTGTAGTCCTCGTTCGCAAAGGCGTTGTTGGCCTCAGTCCACATCGAGTCGAGCGACGCGGCCGCTGCCTTAGCGGCTTCGAACGACGCTTTTGTGATGCCCTTTGGAAATTTCCGCATCTTCGACAATGTATCCACCTGCGAATGTATGCCTGCGACAAGCTTCGGTACTTCGGCGCGGAGCGTGCGCCATTGCTGTTTGGTCTGCGCAAGCGCGGCATCCGCCGCCGCCTGCTTGGCTTTCGCGGCTTGTTTGAGGCTCGCGCGCCGAGTCGTCGGTGCCGAAAGGGCGAGGTCTGCTCGCCTGCGCGATATGGTAGCGCGGGGCAGAGCTATTTCGATGGCCGTCCCAGAACCTGGGACTCCCTGAGCGACTCATTTTCGGATGGCAGTCGGACCGAGGCTCAGAGTCAAACTGATCCTGCGAAAATCTCTGCCGCATAGGGGCGAACCTAGGAGCCTGTCGGACTTAACGGTTTTGAGCGAATGGGATCATCGTGGCCAAAATTCTCACCATTTTGTGTGCTGGTCATTGTTCGATTCCTGAGCGCGGCACAGAGCCGCTCAAGAGCGACGGAGAGCGATGTCTGGGCAGGTTACAAGGCGAAAAATCCATGATTTCACGTGTCAAAAAGCTCAGTCCGACAGGAGACTGATTCCGCGGCCCTTACGTTCCAAACCAAACCGCGCACTGTCGACCCTGGTGATTTCAGCGGCTTTATCGAGCCCGAGATGTTTAAGCGACGCTTCGTCGTCTTTCTGCCTTCGCACACGAGAACTTCGGCGGGTCGCGATCGTTCCCTTAAGCACCACGCGGCCCCATCCATCGAAGAACACCGCCTCTAGTTGCGCGGATAGTTGGCGAACTCATGGTTCATTGTGCGGTAGCGCACTGACGCTGGGCTCAAGCCACGCTAGCGTTTGTGCCTACGAATTTGCTAACGAGAGGAGAACGTTATGGGTCGGGGAATTCTACTTTTGATGTTGGGCGTACCCCTTCCTATCGTCCTGCTCCTTGCCATGTGCTCGCACTGAGACGGAAGGACCCATATGGAAACACTATCCGACGCGCGCGCCAATCAGGCCGGCGGCGGCGCTCGAACAGTTGAGGCGTCGACATCTGCAGTGTCGTGGCCAGCGATTATTGCTGGCGCCTTCGTGTCGGCCTCTGCCTCGTTGATTCTTCTGGCACTCGGATCGGGGCTGGGACTGGCTTCGGTATCGCCCTGGCCCAACAGCGACGCGTCAGTAACCACCTTCACGGTGATGACCGCAATCTTGCTCATTGTCGTGCAATGGATCTCCTCGGGACTGGGCGGCTACCTCACGGGACGGCTGCGCACGAAATGGGTGGGCACGCATACGCACGAAGTATTCTTCCGTGACACCGCCCATGGCTTCGTGACCTGGGCCGTGGCAACTGTGATCGGCGCTCTCGTGCTCGCCTCGGCTGCATCCTCAATGATCGGTGTCGGCGTGCGTGCCGCCTCCACGGTTGCGTCCGCGGCCGCGCAGGGTGCTGCCGCAAATTCAGCCCAATCCGCCGCCTCCGTGAGACCCTATGACATCGACACGTTGTTTCGGTCCGCTCGCCTCGATGCCGATTCCTCGAGTGAGGCGCGAGCCGAGACGACTCGCATCGTGGCGACGGGGTTGACCACTGGCGGCGTCCCAGACGCCGATCGGAGCTACCTCGCAGAACTGGTGGCAGCGCGGACGGGGATTTCGCAAGCCGACGCCCAGAAGCGCGTGGATGACCTAATAGCGCAGTCGAAGGCGGCCGAAGCGAGGGCACGGCAAGCCGTGGACGCTGCCCGCAAGGCCAGTGCAGCAGCCTCGATCTTCACAGCCTTGTCAATGTTGATAGGCGCTTTTATCGCCTGCGCGTCCGCAGCACTGGGAGGGCAACAGAGGGACGAACATCCGTAGTGGCAGCTGGTTGTTGCTCGCAAGAGAGCGCTCGTCGGATAGTAGCAGCGTGAGAAGCCGCTATGGTTGCTAGGAACATTAGGAGAATTCGGTTGTCGCAATGTTACCGCGATCGAGCGAGTGAGAGGGGCGTTCGTTATTTTCACACTTGGAATCTCCCAATCTTTGAAGTAGGACGCGCCGGCCGTTTGCCGGCATGTGTCATTAGGAGCATGTCATGAGCACGAACAAAGACCAAGTTAAGGGCCGCGTCGAAGAGGCAAAAGGAAGCATCAAGGAAGCTGCTGGCAAGCTCGTAGGCGACGAGACGCTGAAAGCAAGAGGCAACATTCAAAAGAACCTCGGCAAGGTTCAGGCGAAGCTTGGTGATGTCAAGCAAGACTTGAAGGATTCCGCCAAATAGGGCGCTTCGCTTCGGCCGACCGTCAACGGCGAACAAAGTGCGCCCTAGGCGGTACATATCTGTCGCAGCGGTCCATGCACCTGGTAACGGGGGCATCGTTTTCTGCGAATCTTTCTGCAAATTACTCTGTGCGTCGGCGCGTCCCACTTGTTACAAGCGATTCTCGC
>Ga0182024_10025340_pt1 | contig 10480 bp, 7 predicted proteins | sample P32metaG_FD_120480 | JGI IMG/M metagenome (GOLD analysis project Ga0182024, IMG submission 120480) | Permafrost microbial communities from Stordalen Mire, Sweden - P3-2 metaG (Illumina Assembly) | ecosystem: Environmental > Terrestrial > Soil > Wetlands > Permafrost | place: Sweden: Stordalen...
CGGCCGACGAGCCTCCCCGACAGCGGGCCGAAGACGAGCGTCATAGCCGCCATCGGCAACGTGTACAGCCCGGCGTGAAACGGTGACAACCCACGCACGTCCTGGAGGTAGAGCGTGTTCAGGAACAGGAAGCCGCCAAGCGCGGCGAACGCGGAGATCGCGATCACGCTCGCGCCCGAGAACGGCGCGCTGCGAAAGAAACGCACCTCGATCAGTGGGTCCCGGCGACGCAGCTCGTGGACTATCAGGCCGGCGAGGCTCGCGAGCGATACCACGAAGAGCCCCAGGATCTCGGCCGACAGCCATCCGGCTGAGGGGCCCTCGATGATCGCGTAGGTCACGGACGCCAGCATCACGATCACCAGCACCTGGCCGACCGGGTCCAGCCGGCGCGGGCGTGGCGCTCGGGACTCCGGCACGAAGGCCGCGGTGAGGGCGATCGCGAGCAGCCCGACGGGGACGTTGACGAGGAAGATCGCGCGCCAACCGACCGAATCGACGAGCGCCCCTCCGACGACGGGACCCAGCGCCATGCTGAGCCCGACCACTCCGCCCCACAGTCCGATCGCCTGGGCGCGCTCCCGCGGATCCTCGAAGACATTGCGGATGATCGACATCGCGACCGGGTTGAGCATCGAACCGCCCACGGCCTGGACGATGCGGAACACGATCAGCAGCTCGAGGTTCGGCGCAAGCGCGCACAGCAGCGACCCGAGCGAGAACGTCGCCAGCCCGATCTGGAAGACGCGCCGCCGACCCACCCGATCGGCGGTCGAACCGGCCAACATCAGCAGGCTCGCCAGCACAAGGGTGTAAGCATCGATCGTCCACTGCAGCTCGGACAGCGACGCGTGCAGGGAGCGATGGATGGCGGGAAGTGCCACGTTGACGATCGTCGAGTCGATCGCCACGATCAGCAGGCTCATGCAACAGATGCCGAGGATCAGCATCCGCCGCGCGCGGGTCATCTTCGGCCGGCCCTCAACCCCCGTCGTGCGGCGCGCAGCAGCGCACGGCGATCGCCGATCGCGATGCGCGTGCGATCGGACTCGCGTCCGTACAGCAGGCGCGCGAGCGCCTGCGCGGACGGGCCGACGACGTCCGCGTACGGGTACCAGCGGGCGTCGCGTCCGACGCCGACTCCGAGCGGGCGCCGCCGCACGCCCGCGTTGACCGCCAGCGTCAGCGCGGCGGGGTCGAGCGACGGGTCGTGCGCGTTCACCCACACCCTGCCGGCCGGGATGTCCGGCGCCATGCGCACGCCGAGCGCGCTGTCGCGTGTCCACACCGAGACCGCGCTCCAGGGCCCGGGCTCGCGCGCCGCGGCGAGCGCCTCGGCGTTGGAGTCCCAGACGCTGACGGCGACGATCGGGCCGGGTGCGTTCCGCCGCACGCCATAGCCCTCCAGTACGACGGGTGCGCAGAAGGCTCCGCGCAGGCCCTCGACCGCGAGCGGACCGCCGCAGTGGCGCTTCGCTCCCGCCGCGACGGCCGCGGCCAGCTCATCCTCGAGCGCTGCGAGCGCCGCGCCGTCGATCAGCGGACCCACCTCGGTGTCCCAGTGCCGCGGGTCTCCGATACGCAGGCGCTCGGCCCGATGTGCCAGCGCCTCGGCGAAGCGCCTGCCGGCGTCGCCCGCGACGAAGACGTGGCGGATCGCAAACGGGCCCTGGCCGGCGTGGGCGAAGGCGCCCCAGCTGGCCGTGGCAAGCGCCCGCTCGAGCTCGGCGTCGTCGAGCACGAGCATCGCGGCACCGGTTCGCGCCGCCGCGGCGTCGGCGGCGCCGCGGTGCCCGCTCGTCAGCGGCGCCGGGCCGAGCACGCGGTCGGCGTCGGCGGCCGCGAGCAGCGGATCGCTCGGCTCGTAGCCCTGCACGACGCGGATCAGGGCTTCGGGCAGACCGGCGCTGATCGCGAGGTCGCGGAAGCGCTCGCCGGTGAGCGCGCAGCGCGGCGTCGGCGCGAGCACGACGCCCGCGCCGGCGATCAGCGCCGCGCCGGCATTCTCGGCCGCCGTGCGCCACGGGATGCCGGTGTCGAGCTCGGCGATGACGACCGCGCCGGGCTCGATCGACAGCCGGCTGTCGAGCGGCAGCGGCCGGCGCGCATTGCCGCGTACGCGCCTGGAGGCAAGCTCGCGTCCCCCCGCGGTCGACAGCCAGCGAAGCGCCCGCATCGCCGGGATCACCTCCATCGTCCACGTCTCGGTGAGCGGCCGTCCCTGCTCGCGCGCGAGCAGGTCGGCGACGTCGTTGCCGAGGTCGAGCGTCGTCCGCGCGAGCCGTCGCAGCTGCCTTGCCCTCGCCGAGCGTGGCAGCTCGCGCCAGAACAGCTGGACTTCGGCGACGTCGCGCACCGCGGCCGCCACGTCGCCGGCGCCCGACGTCAGGACCGATCCGATTCGCTCGCCGGTAGCCGGGTTGACGCTGTGAAGCTCGCGAATGTCGGCTGTCTGCGAGTCGGCGCCCACGGGGGGATTATCCCCGCCCGCGCGCGCGTCGAATCGATTCCAGCCGCTCGGCGAGCTCCGCCTCCGCCTCGTCGGGCTCGTAGAAGCGCACACCCTCGAGCTCCGCGGGCATCACCTCCTGGGCGTTGACGTGGCTGGGGTGGGAGTGGGGGCTGTCGTAGCCCTCGCCGCGGCCGAGCGCGCCCGCGCCCGGGTAGGCGGCCGAGCGCAGCGCCGAGGGCGGCGTTGCCGCGCCGTGCTCGCGCACGTGCCCGCGGGCGGCGCCGATCGAGCGCTTGGCGGCGTCGGACTTGGGGGCGAGAGATAAGTAGATGGCGGCCTGCGCGAGCGCGAACTGGCACTCGGGGAGCCCGACGTGGTCGACGGCCGCCGCTGCGGCGGTCGCGAGCGCCAGCGCATTCGGGTCGGCGTTACCGATGTCCTCGGAGGCAAGGATCACCATCCGCCGCACGATGAAACGAGGATCCTCGCCGCCCTCGAGCATCACCGCGAGGTAGTACAGCGACGCGTCGGGGTCCGAGGCGCGCGTCGACTTGATCCACGCAGAGATCGCGTCGTAGTGACGGTCGCCGGCGCGGTCGTAGCCGATCGCCGCACGTTGCAGCGCGCCCTCGGCCTGCTCGATGTCGACGCGACCGCCGTCGCCGACGCTCTCGGCCGCGCGCTCGAGCGCCGCGAGCGCGACGCGGGCGTCGCCGTCGGCGCGCCGGGCGAGGAAGCTCAGCGCATCGTCGTCGACCTCGACAGAGGCCAACTCGCGCTCCAGGGCGCGGCGCAGCAGCGTCTCGACGTGCTCGGCGCCAAGCGGCTCTAGCTCATAGATCACCGTGCGCGAGAGCAGCGCGCCGTTGACCTCGAAGTAGGGATTCTCGGTCGTCGCGCCGATCAGCGTCACGAGGCCCTCCTCGACCGCAGGCAGCAGCGCGTCCTGCTGGGCCTTGTTGAAGCGATGGATCTCGTCGAGAAAGAAGATCGTCTGCTCGCCGGTCGCGTCGCGGCGGTGGCGTGCGCGCTCGATCACGCCGCGGACCTCGGCGCGGCCGACCTGCACCGCCGAGAGCTCCTCGAAGGCGGCGTCGGCCCCGGCGGCGACGATCCGCGCGAGCGTCGTCTTGCCGCTGCCGGGCGGCCCGTAGAGGATCATCGAGTGTGGGCGCCCCTGCTCGATCGCCACGCGCAGCGCCATCGCGGGCGCGAGCAGCCTTTCCTGGCCGACCAGTCCTTCCAGCGTGCGCGGGCGCAGGCGCACGGCGAGCGGCGCGTCGGCTGCGTCCGTGGCGGCCGGCTGGAGCGGGCCCTCGTCGGAGGCGAACAGTCGGTCCATGCAACGACGCAGTATCCCGCTCGCCCGGGCGAAGTCACTGCCGTACGCTTCGCTGAGTGGACTCGCTGGCCACCCCGATCGCGCCGGCCGACCTGCAGACGCCGACGGCCGACCTGCTGGCGCGGCTGATCCGCTTCAACACGGTCAACCCACCGGGCGCGGAGCGCTCCGCGCAGGAGCTGCTGGCGGGCTACCTCGGGGACGCGGGGTTCGCGTGCGAGCTGCTCGGCGCCGAGCCGGAGCGGCCCAACCTGATCGCGCGCCTGGCCGGATCGCAGCCCGGGCCCCGGCTGTGCCTGCTCTCCCACGTCGATACGGTGCTCGCGCGGTCGAGCGAGTGGTCGCACGATCCCTGGTCGGGCGATCTCGCCGACGGCTGCGTTTGGGGCCGTGGCGCGCTGGACATGAAGAACCAGACCGCCGCCGAGGTGGTTGCCGCGACGACGCTGGCGCGCGCCGGCTGGCGTCCGTCCCATGGCGAGCTGCTGGTCGTCTGCGTCGTCGACGAGGAGACCGGCGGCACACTCGGAGCGCAGTGGCTGACCGAGCAGCACCCCGAGAAGGTGCGCTGCGACTTCCTGCTCAACGAAGGCGGCGGAGCCGTGATGCCGTTCGGCGATCGGCGCCTGTACGGTGTCTGCTGCGCGGAGAAGGGGGTCTTCCGCTTCACGCTGGCGACCTCCGGCATCGCCGGGCACGCCTCGATCCCGGGGATGGGCGACAACGCGCTCGTGCGGCTCGCGCCGCTGATCGAGCGGCTCGGGCGCGAGCGTCCGGCATTCGATCTCGTCGAGGAGCCCCGTGCCTTCCTGCGTGCGCTGGGGGAGTCGGAGGACGATCCGGGCGCAGCGCTGGCGCGGCTGCGCGAAGCCGACCCGCTGCTGGCGACGGTAGTCGAGCCGATGCTCGGGGTGTCGTTCGTCCCGACCAAGGTGAGCGCCTCGGAGAAGATCAACGTGATCCCGTCGCGCGCGGAGCTCCAGGTCGACTGCCGCGTGCCGCCCGGCCTCGGCGAGGACACCGCGCGCGCTCGGTTGGCCGAGCTGCTCGGCGACGACGGCTACGAGATCGCCTTCACCGAGAGTGTCATGGGCAACGGCTCACCCCTGCGCTCGGAGCTGATGGACACGATCGCCGAGTGGGTGGCCGAGCAAGACCCCGGCGCCGAGGTGGTGCCGACGATCTTGCCGGGCTTCACCGACTCCCGGCACTTCAGGGCGGCCTTTCCTGACTGCGTCGCCTATGGATTTTTTCCTCAAAAGCAGATGACGTTGCAGCAGGCGGCGCCGCTGATCCATGCTGCCGACGAGCGCATCGACGTCGAAGACCTCGGCTTCGCCGCCAGCGCCTACGCGACGGTCGTGCGGAGGCTGCTGGGATGAGCGTGCGCCTGGGTCGAGTTCCGCGCGTCGTGCGCCGATAGAGGTCCAGATGGCGCTCGCCTTCCTCGATGGCGTCAACCAGTTCTTCCAGAACTGGGCGCAGACGCTGATGCTGTTCCTGTTCGCGGGGTTGCTCTTCCTCGTATGGAGGTTGATGCGGTCGATGCCGCGCGTGCGCCCGCAGCAGATCAAGCCCGACGCGAACCCCTCGATCGCCTGGGACGAGATCGCGGGCTGCGACGAGGCCAAGGAGGAGCTGCGGGAGGTCGTCGAGTTCCTCCGCGAGCCGAAGCGCTTTCGCACGCTCGGCGCGCGCGTTCCCCAGGGCATTCTCCTGCACGGGCCGCCGGGGACCGGCAAGACGCTGCTGGCGAAGGCTGCCGCGCACGAGTCGGGCGCCCAGTTCTTCGCGCAGTCCGCGGCCTCGTTCGTGGAGATGTTCGCTGGTCTTGGCGCCGCACGCATCCGGCGGCTGTTCCGGGAGGCGCGCAAGCACGCGCCGGCGATTATCTTCATCGACGAGCTCGATGCGGTCGGAGGGCGCCGGGGCATGGACATCTCCGGGGAGAAGGACCAGACGCTCAACCAGCTGCTGGTCGAGATGGACGGCTTCAGCGCGCGCGGCGAGGTCGTCGTCATCGGCGCCTCCAACCTGCTCGACAAGCTCGACCTGGCGCTGCTGCGCCCCGGGCGCTTCGATCGCCAGATCTTCGTCTCGCCGCCGGACGTGCGCGGGCGCGAGCGGATCCTCGAGGTGCACACCCGCAACAAGCCGCTGAAGGAGGTCGACCTCGAGCTGATCGCGCGTCAGACGAGCGGGCTGACGGGCGCCGATCTCGCCAACATCTGCAACGAGGCCGCGATCTCCGCGGCACGCCGCGAGGCCGGCGCGCTCGCGCAGATCGACTTCGAGCACTCGCTCGAGCGGATCGTCGCCGGTGTGCGCTCGCGCCGTGCGCTCAACGACCACGAGAAGCGCGTCGTCGCCTTTCACGAGTCCGGCCACGCGCTGTGCGCCGAGCTGCTGCCATCGGTCGACCGCGTGCACAAGGTCTCGATCGTCCCGCGCGGACGCGCACTCGGATACACGCTCAACCTCCCCGAGGAGGATCGCTACCTGAAGACGCGCGACGAGCTAGTCGACTACATGACGATGCTGCTCGGCGGCCGCGTCGCCGAGCAGATCGTCTTCGGCAGCGTGACGACCGGCGCCAGCGACGACCTCAAGCGCGTCGGCGACATCACGCGTGCGATGGTCGACGAGTATGCGATGGGGACCGGCTTCATCTCGCAGCGCATCGTCAGCGACAACGGAGACGTCTCCGAGCACACGCGCAGGCTTCGCGACGAGGAGCAGCAGGACCTCGCCGACGAGGCGCGCCGTGCAGCGGCGCGGCTGATCACCGGCTACCGGCCCCAGCTCGACGAGCTCGCCGAGACGCTGCTGCGTGACGAAGTGCTCGAGCGTCCGGACATCGATCGCGTGATGCGCGGCGTCGTGCCGCCGGAGAAGCCCGCCGCGCGGCGCCACCTCGGCGTCGCGGCGGCCGTCTCGGAGCCCACCCCGGGCCTCGACAAGCGCGCGCTGCGCGCCGGGAGGACGCCCGACAAGCCAGTCAACGCGGAGGACTAGCCGCCGCGGGCGGGGTGGGCAGATCGCACTAGACTGCCCGCGTCGTGTTCGACCGGATCGACCACGTCGGCGTCGCCGTTGACGACCTCGACGCAGCGCTCGTGCTCTACGGAGAGCGCTTCGAGATGGCGCAGGCGCACCGCGAGGTGGTGGCGGACCAGGGCGTCGAGGCCGTCCTCTTCGACGTCGGGTGCAATCACGTCGAGCTGCTCGCGGCGCTGGGGCCCGAGACGCCGGTCGGGCGCTTCCTGGCCCGCAAGGGGCCCGGAATCCACCACGTCGCCTACCAGGTGACCGACATCGAGACGACCCTTTCGCAGCTGCGCGAAGCGGGTGCTCGCATGATCGACGAGCAGCCGCGGATCGGGATCCGGGGGTCCAGGGTCGCTTTCGTGCATCCTTCTTCGACAGGCGGCGTGCTCACCGAGCTCGTCGAGCCGGCCGCAGCCCACTGATGGCACCCTCCGACGACCGCCCCCAGCCCGTCTCGATCGGCTTCCATGGTGGCCAGGTGCTCGCCGTGCGCGTGCACGCGCACGACCTCGACAAGCTGCGCAAGGCGCTCGAGGCCGGCAGCGCGCGCTGGCACGAGCTGGCCGACGCCGAGGGTGCGTCGTTGCTCGACCTCGGTCGGATCGTCTACGTGCGCGCCGACTCCGACGAGCACAAGATCGGGTTCTAGGTCTTCTAGCCGGCAGCGGGGCGCGGTTGCATCCACGCCGCGGCCGGCAGCGCGCGCGGTGGCATCCACGCCGCGGCCTATCGTCCAGCGCCTATGCCTGCCTCCTTTCTGGCTTCTCTGGTCCACGGCGAAGCGGTGCTCCGCTTTCCCTACGACGAGCGCCTGCGCCAGCTCCTGCGGGTGATTCCCGGACGTCGCTGGGACCCCGGTGCGCGCGTCTGGCGGGTGCCGCTGGATCCGGAGCGGGCGCACGCGCTGACGTTGCTGTTCGCGACCGTTCCCGGCGGCGTCGAGGTCAGCGACGCGCTGGCGCGTGCGCTCCGGCGCCGGTGCGCGCATCGCCGGCGCAACGAGTGCCTGGTCGACCTGTGCCGGCCCGACCAGGGATGGTGGCTCAGCTTTGCGACCGAAGGCCGCCCGGCGCTGCTGGAGACCCTGCTCGAACACCCCGACGGCTACAGCATCCCTGCGCTCGGCCGGACGCTGATCCCGCTCGACGAGCGCGCCGGACAGATCGTGCGAGCTTTGAGCGATGGCGATCACGAGCTGCGTCTCAGCGACGACGCAGCCCACGCCCTGACCGAGATCTCGCAGCGCACCGTGGTGCCGGCACCGGAGCACGAGCCGCCGGCGCATGACGTCGAGCTTCGCCGCGACCGCCGGGGACGGCAATGGATTCTGGTCTCCGTCGATCATGCGCCGATCGCGCGCTCACTCGCCGCCGGTCTTGGCCTTCGCGCGTTCGACGGTCCCGCCGCGAGCGTCGCGCTCGCGGCGGTAGAGCGCGACGGCCGCCAGATCGCCGAGCTTCTCGACCAGCTCGACGCGACCTCGATCGATCCCGGCGTCGAGCGCTGGCTCGAGCGCGCCACGAAGTGGCGTGGCACGATCGAGGTGGAGGGTGGCGAGCAGCCGGCGTTCGTGCTGCTGGGTGATGCGGCGCGACTGCCGTCGGCGCTGCGCGACAACGCGACGACCGTACCCGGGGGTGCGAGCGTCCCGCTCACGCTCGAGTCGTGGCAGCTGATCGACGGCCGGCTCGAGGGTTGGATCAGCCGCGCAGCGAAGCGCTGCGTGGCGGCGCTCGACGCTGGCCGCCCGGCGCCTGCTGCCGTGCTCGAGCGCTCCGTCCTTCACGACGAGCCCGCCTTTGTGCTGGCGCCGGGCCACGTGCCTGCACTGCTCGACGACTTCGCGACGCTGTCGGGCGCGATGATCCCCAAGCCCGCGCGTGGCGCCGAGCACGAGCACGCCAAGCTCCCGGCGATACGTGCCGACCCCTTCTGCATCCCGGAGTTGGACGCCTTTCTCAGCGCCCACGAGGTGTGGATTGCGCCTGAAGCGCTGCCGCTGCTCCAGGAGGCCCGCGAGGAGCACGCCCGCGCCGCCGGGCTCGTGGCGCTCTCGGCCGCGACCGACGCGCCGCTGGACGTCCGCGGCCTGGGGGGCGAGCTCAAGCCGTTTCAGCGCGCGGGCGTGTCCTATCTGCTGTCGCAGCGGCGCGCGTTCCTCGCCGACGAGCAGGGTCTCGGCAAGACGATCGAGGCGCTGGCGACGCTCGAGTCCGACGGCGCCTACCCGGCGATCGTCGTCTGCCCGGCCAGCCTCAAGCTCAACTGGCTGCGCGAGCTGGAGCGCTGGCTGCCCGATCGCAGCGCCCAGGTCATCGCCGGCACCGGCGCGGGTCGTCCGCTCGGGCGCGCGGACGTCACGGTCGTCAACTACGACATCGTCGCGGCGCGGCTCGACGGGCTGTGCGAGCTCGCGCCTCGCGCGGTCGTGCTCGACGAGTCCCACTACTGCAAGAACGCGGCGGCCCAGCGAACCCGCGCCGCGCAGCGTCTGGCGGCGAGCGTGCCCGCTGACGGCCTCGTTCTCGCGCTGACTGGAACCCCGGTGATGAACCGTCCGCCCGAGCTGATCTCCCAGCTGCGGATCCTCGGCCGGCTAGCCGACTTCGGCTCGGGCGCCCGCTTCGGCAAGCGCTTCCGCGGTCCCGATGCCCACCAGCGCCTGCACTGGCACTTGCGCGCGCGCTGCTTCGTGCGCCGGCTGAAGGCCGACGTGCTGCCGCAGCTCCCGCCCAAGACGCGCGGTGTGGTGCCGGTCGAGCTCGACAACGAGCCCGAGTACCGGCTCGCCGAGCGCGACGTCGTCGCCTGGTTGCAGAGCCAGCCGCTCGACCTGCGCGAGCTCGACGCCCGCGTCGCGGCGGCGCTGCGCGCCGAGCGCTTGGTGCGGCTGAACGCGCTGAAGCTGCTCGCCGCACGCGGCAAGCTGCACGCCGCGCTCGCGTGGATCCACGACTTCTGCTCCTCGGGCGAGCGACTGGTGGTGTTCGCTCGCCACCGCGAGATCCAGCGCGCCCTGCTCGAGCGCTTCCCGACCGCGCTGCACATCCTCGGCGACGACGGGCACGCGGCACGCGACGCCGCGTTGCGCGCATTCCAGGGTCCCGATGACGATCGCAACCAGCTCATCGTCTGCTCGATCGAGGTGGCCGGCCAGGGCCTGACGCTGACGCGGTCCTCCAACGTCGCGTTCCTGGAGCTCGACTGGACGCCGGCCAAGCACGACCAGGCCGAGGATCGCTGTCACCGCATCGGTCAGCAGGACGCCGTCAACGCGTGGTACCTGCTCGCGGCCGACACGATCGACGAGACGATCACCGCGCTGCTGGAGCGCAAGCGAGCCGTTATCGGCGCGGTGACCGACGGCCGCTCAGAGGACGACGAGGGTGTTGTCGATGCGCTTGTGCGTGAGCTGCGTGGTGAGCCCTATCGACACCTCCGCGCGGTCGCCTGAGGATCGGTCGCGGCGCGACCGACTGAACGTGCGGCTGCTGTCGGTGCGCCACCTACCACGGACCCTGCGCGCGTTCGACCGCGCCGACCGCGCCGGCCTGCTCGCGCTGCGCGGCGTCGCGGGGCGCTCGCCGCGAGTTGGCGTCGCGCTGTCGCGCTTCTCCAAGCTGGGGGAGCACGGGGTC
>Ga0182024_10025341_pt1 | contig 10479 bp, 6 predicted proteins | sample P32metaG_FD_120480 | JGI IMG/M metagenome (GOLD analysis project Ga0182024, IMG submission 120480) | Permafrost microbial communities from Stordalen Mire, Sweden - P3-2 metaG (Illumina Assembly) | ecosystem: Environmental > Terrestrial > Soil > Wetlands > Permafrost | place: Sweden: Stordalen...
AAGAACACCGCTGGAAGCTCATTCACTTTACCGACGTGCTGAACTCAAAATCTTATTACCGGAGGTACGCGCGGTTCATCTCGCAAGTACGCAAGACCATGCTGGAGGAGGGTTTCATCCACGAGGTACGCGAAGATGAAGTGGATGACCACGGAAAGCCGAAGAAGGGAAAGACACCGTTCGTGATTTTGGCGAAGGACGTAAAGTAGGCCAAAGGTAACGGCAATCGCCGCAGGGTCAGGAAGCCTCGCGGCGCCCCACCGTGCGGCTGGAGGCCGGGACTCCGGTAGCAAAGTCGAGATATCAGGACTAATCTCGTTGCGGCGAGGCAGGGCCGCTTTTTGAATAGGCCACCTTAACAACTGAATCCATGGTTGATCCGGTTTGCAGGTTCTAACCCGGACCGTGCCCCTCGTTAATCCTTCATCTCAGGCTTCAGCCAATCGGAGGAATGCTTTTCAATCGCAATTCTCACCAGCTGGCTCCGTGTTCTCACTCCCGCTTTATGGAACAGTTCCTGGATAGCGGCTTTGATGGAGCTTTCTGAGACTTTAAGCTTCCATGCGATCTCCTTGTTCGCGAGCCCGTCGAGAATGCCCCGCATCACCTCGCTTTGGCGGGAAGTGAGAGGCCGCTGGTGCCCGACTTGTTCAGCATGAGCGCTTCTTGCGGAAACCAAAGATCGGACAGCTTCGCTGTCCAACCAGATCCCGTTATTCGCAACCCGGCGAATCGCCTCGACCAGCTGGTCGGGATTGCTTTGCTTCAAAAAGACCCCGCAAGCTCCGGCTTCCATGGTTTGCAAAGTTGCTGCGTCGGTCATGCCCGCTGTCACCATCAGGATCTTCACCTGATGTTGGCAGTTCTTCAGTTCTTTGATGAAGTTGGAGCCCCGCTCTTCGCCCAGATCGTAATCGAGCAAGACCACATCTGCCGGCGCATTGGAAAGCGCAGAGATGGCTTCGGCGACGGTCCCGCACTGACCCACAACACGAAAGCCAGGAGCCGATTCGAGAAGCCGGCTCAGGCCTTCACGAAACAGGTTGTGATCGTCCACCATAAAGATGCGGGTCTCATCCATCACAGTTCCTTTTCAAATGTCATGGCCTGGGTTAGATCCACTATAAAACAAGCGCCGTTGGCAAGAGGCACGTGGCGCAGCTCTCCCCCAAAGGAACGCATGAATGCGCGTGACAGGTAGAGGCCGAGACCAGTTGCCTCTGCACCGGCCTGGAAGGGACGAAAAAGAAACTCGGGGTGCGCTACGCCGCCGCCATTGTCGGAAACTTCAACGTGGACCTGCACGCCTTCGCTTCTTGCAGTAACCACCAACTGCCGGCGATCTTTCTTGGATAGCGCCCTGGTGCTATTTGTGATTAGATTCAGAAACACCTGCATAAGACTCGTCCGGTCAGCCCATACCAAGGGCAAACCGGGCTCCACAATCCATTGTGTCTCAATCTCCTCCTCTTGCAGCGAGGGTGTAACTATGATCTTCAACTCATCCAGCAACACAATGAGATCGACTTCCTTGGCCTGCGCGGGGGTTTGGCGGACATTCACGCTGGCAACGCGCTCAAGCGCAACGGCAAGACTCCCTAACGCTTCGAAATCCTTGTTTCCGGCAAGCAAACCGCCGTGCGCAAGATTCTGATGAACAACGGCAATGGCGCCACACACATTGCGGATTTCGTGGAAAACGGCTCCAACCGCTATCCGCGATCCGGAAAGCAACTGCTGGAGTCCGGACACCTCATGCGCACGCAAATCCTCTGACGCGTCAAGCACCATCGCGGCAAGGCGAGCTCCAGCATTTGTTCGGTAGGTCGAAAAGCAGATGTCCGCCAGAAATGCTTCCCCATCGTCCCGCTGACCGCGAGCCTGCATCACAGCACGAAGGAGTTGCTGGGTCGGATCGTGCATCGTGATATTCGTCAGGGCGGGAAGATAACGATAGAGCAATCTTCCACGGAGTTCTCCCTGCGGGACGCCCAGCATACGATGCGCGGCGTCATTGGCCATTAGTACGCAACCGTCCTGATCCGCTGTAATGATGGCAATGGGGCTGCTTTCAATCAGGATTCTCAACTGCTCTTCCGCCTCGCGGCGTGCGTCTCTCTCGCGTTCAATTTCATGAATGTGCTCAAGCGTGACTTTGCGGTTGTTGTTCACTTCGCGAACGAACAATCCGGTACCAACAAATGCGGCAAAATAAAGCACATCCCTGGACGTGCCAGTGCGAAGATTCCAGGTGAGATCGCTAAAGATTTCTGCAAGCAAGGTACACAGAGCTGCGATTGCGACGATTGAGAAGGGGGCCAATACACTCCCAACCATCACCATGGGAATCAGGTAGAGGAAGCCTAGGGGAATTTCTGCGATTACGCGCCAATCAAGCAGCGCAATGGCCGCAATCGAGGCGGCTGCTCTGAGCAGAACAGATCGCCTGGTCCCCTTGAAAAGCACTTCGTACATGGGCACCTGTCACGCCGCGCCGACCAAGACGGTGCGGCTACTTGAATTCTAGATACCCATTACGACGAAGTTAATAAGGATTTTCCAAAGACTTGACAGTTGTCCAAAAGATAGGTCCTGTGTGGCCGAAAGATGGGCTTGACGTGCCCGAAAGATAGCGCCGCGATTTTCAGGCTTCGTTCTATGCTAGGGCTGTTCGCTGTTGGCTCCCTGCCAGTTTCAGCGTGCGAGATCCGCATTGAATGGCTCTTTATATGCAATGTCCGAGGATACTCATGCAAATTCTGAAATTGGTGAGCAGAAAAACCGGCGGCATTGTGGCCGCAGGACTCTTGCTGGCTTTGGGCTTGCCCGCTGCTGCGCAACAGGCCCTGACGTGGGATCAGGCAAAGGCGAAATTTGAAGCAGCGAATCCGGTGTTGAAAGCGGATGCGGCCAATGTGGAGGAGATGAGGGCCGAAGAAATCACGGCTTTTCTCCGCCCCAATCCGCAATTCACTTTAACGGCAGATGGCACGCAGATCGCTCCTCACTCAGGAACCTGGACTCCAACGCGGGGCACATACGAAGTGCCCAACTTCAGCTATCTGCACGAGCGCGAACACAAGCGGGAGTTGCGCCTGGAGAGCGCCAAGGAAGGCACGGAGATTACCCAGTCGCAGCACGTTGACCTCGAACGCAACCTGATTTTTGGCCTGCGCTCAGCCTTTGTGCAGACTCTCCAGGCCAAGGCGGTGCTGGAGCTGGCTAAGGCAGATCTGGAGTACTACGACAAGATCATCGACATCAGCAGGATTCGCTTCAAAGCCGGCGACCTTGCCAAGATCGACTTGGCCCGGATCGAACTTCAACGAGTGCAATACGAGTCAGAGATCGAAACCGCAATCGTTAATTTGCGCCAGCAGAAGATTCAGCTCCTGCTGCTGCTCGACGATCGCACGCCTGTCGATCAATTCGACGTAACCGGGGTTTTCGACCTGGGCCCACCCTTGCAGCCGCTTGACGATTATCACCAGATTGCGCTGGACAACAGGCCGGATTTGCGGGCAGCGATCCAGATCATCGAGCAATCGCGAACCAATCATAAGCTCGCCTGGGCCAATGGCTCGACCGATCCGACATACAGCGCGTGGTACACGTACAACTCCTCGAATAACAACCCGAATGGCATCCAAACGCTCGGCCTCAGTGTCCAAATCCCACTACGGATTTTCGACAAGAACCAGGGAGAGAAAAAGCGAACTCTGATCGACATCGGTAGAAGCCAGCAAGCTGCCGAGGCCGCCAAGGCGCAGGTCTTCAGCGACGTTGACAATGCCTACGAACTGGTGCGCACCAACATTGCGTTGATTAAGCCATACAAGGCGCAGTACTTGGATCAATCGGTTTATGTGCGCGACACCGTTACGTTTGCCTACCGACACGGAGGAGCATCGCTGATGGACTTCCTCAATGCGCAGAGTGACTACCGCGTAGTTCAACTGGCTTATCTGCAGTTGATCGGAGCGTATATGACTGCCGAGGGGCAGATGAATCTTGCCGTGGGGCACGAGGTGTTCAGTGACAACTAAGTCTGTTCTGCTATTTTGCTGCTGCCTTGCTGCCTCTGCTTCCTTGACAGCGTGCAAGAAAGAGTTCAATCCCGCGGATGGCGCGCCGCCATCGCCTCAGGTGGTACCAACCGGCGATATGAGCCTGGTGTCGGTCGACAAGCCCGGCCAGTTCCCGCTCATAGCGGCTGAAGAGCGGGTAGCACCCTCCGAGCTGAATGTCACCGGCGCGGTTTTCCCCGACATCGCGCGCGAGATTCCTGTTATCTCGCTGGCCAATGGACGTGTAGTCGACATCAAGGTCCGTCTTGACGATTTCGTGAAGAAGGGCGATCTGATGATCAAGGTGCAAAGTCCGGATGTCTCCGGAGCTTACGATGTCTATCTGAAGGCGGCCAACGACGAGCGCATGAATAACCTGCAGTATGTGCGTTCGCAGACTCTCTTCGAGCATGGCGCCATCTCGCAAGCGGTGCTGGAACAGGCCGAAGACGCGGAAAAGGACTCGCAGGCCGATCTGACCGCGGCAGAGGAGGGGTTGAGGGTTCTGGGCGTGGATAAGGACCATCCCAGCGGCATTGTGAATGTCTATTCCCCGATCTCGGGCGTCATCATCGCGCAAAACGTGACCCAGGCCGCCGCTGCCGGCGTCAACCTGTCCGGTTCGGCGACTGCCTTCACCATCGCCGATCTGTCCTCTGTTTGGATCATCTGCGATGTGTACGAAAACGACATCCCCAAGATCACTCTTGGTCAGTCCGCACAGATTCGCCTCACCGCGTATCAGGATAAAGTGCTGACCGGCCGCGTGAGCGACATCGGCCCCGTTCTCGATCCCAACATTCGCACCGCCAAGATCCGCATCGAGATACCAAATCCCGGCAACATTCTCAAGCTGGGAATGTTTGTCACGGCCAAATTCCAAAGCAAGACAAAGGAAAAGCACCCCGTGGTCTCCGCGGACGCGGTACTGCACCTGCACGATCGCGATTGGGTCTTCATTCCTGCGCCGAACAACCAGTTCAAGCGCGTTGAAGTGCAGGCCGGAAGGATCCTGCCCGGCAACAAGCAAGAGCTCCTTTCAGGCATCAACCCAGGTCAGCAGGTGGTTTCCAACGTTCTTCAGCTTGAAGCCACGCTGGAGGCGCAATGATTGAGAAACTGGTCGATTTTGCGCTGAGAAACCGCTTTCTGGTGCTGGGCACTGTCGCCATGTTGCTCGTCTGGGGCGGATTTTCGTTCCATAATCTCCCCGTCGATGCCTACCCCGATGTGGCGGACAACTACGTCAACATCATCACCCAGTGGCCGGGCCACTCCGCCGAGGACATCGAAAAGCAGATTACCGTCCCATGTGAAAATGCGATGGCCGGACTTCCCGACATGAAGAACCTGCGCTCCTTCAGCCTGGCCGGAATCTCCAGCATCATCATGAATTTCGACGACTCTTCTGACAACAGCTGGAATCGCGAGAAAGCTCTTGAAAGGCTCACCGGCGTCACCTTGCCGGCAAACCTCGTGCCCCAGTTGCAGACCGACTGGAGTCCCGCCGGCCAGATCTACTGGTACACCATCGATAGCAAGAACCCCAATATCGATGTCATGGAGCAGAAGTCGCTCGAGGACTGGACCCTCGAGAAGCAGTTCAAGAATGTTCCCGGCATTGTCGACGTGGCCAGCTTCGGCGGCATCACCAAGGAGTATCAGATCCGGCTTGACCCCGATAAGCTGATCACCTACGGCCTGAGCATAGCCCAGGTCGAGCAGCAGTTGCAGAACAACAACACCAATGCCGGCGGCAGCTTCATCGTGGCCGGCACTCAGCAGATCAACGTACAGGCCCAGGGCCTTTATGAGAATGTGCAGCAAATAGAAGACACGCTCATCAAGACCTCGGGCGGAACCCCTGTCCGCGTCAAGGATATTGCGGAAGTGGAGCAGGGACCCAAGATAAGGCTCGGCCAGATCTCCAAGACCTCCAAGCCTTTCACCGTGGACAAGCAAGGTGTACGGCACTACGACGACAACACGATCATTGACAATCCGGATGTGGTCGAGGGCACGCTGCTGCTGCGCAAGGGGGCCGACGCCGACCCAGTGTTGAAAGCTGTTGAAGCCAAGGTGAAGGAGATCAACGATCACATTCTGCCCAAGGGCGTGAGCGTGGTTCCGTTCCTTGACCGCAGCGATCTGGTCCACCTGACCACGCACACTGTGTTGCACAATCTGACAGAAGGAATCGTTCTTGTAGCTATAATCCTTTTCTTCTTTCTCGGCAACGTGCGCGGCGCGATCATCGTCGCCATCACCATCCCGTTCGCGCTGCTGTTTGCCTCCATTTGCCTTGATTTGAGCCACATTCCGGCCAACCTGCTCTCCCTGGGCGCTCTCGATTTCGGAATGGTGGTGGACGGCGCCGTGGTCATGGTCGAGAACATCGTCCGCCATCTCTCCTACAAGGACGCAACGCGCACCGCTCAACAGAAGATTCAACTGGCCTCGCACGAGGTGCAGCGGCCGGTCTTCTACGCCATCGCCATTATCATCACCGCCTACCTGCCCATCTTTACCCTACAATCGGTCGAAGGCCGCCTCTTCAAGCCGCTGGCGTGGACGGTTGCATACGCCTTGCTAGGCGCGCTCATCTTTTCCATCATCGTCGCTCCGGTGCTCTCCAGCGTCCTGTTCCGAAAAGGCACCAGGGAGTGGCACAACCCCTTCATGGAGTTTCTCAAGGTCCGCTATTCAAAGGGAGTCCAATGGGCCATTCATCATCGCGGCGTGACCGTCGGGGTCAGCATAGCCGGGTTCCTGATGTCGCTCTATCTGCTGTCCAGCGTGATCGGCTCCGAGTTCCTGCCTCACCTTGATGAGGGCGCCATGTGGGTGCGCGGAACCCTCCCTCTTTCCACTGGACCCGAAGAGAGCCTTGCCATCTCCAACAAGACCCGCATTATCCTGGCCAGCTATCCGGAAGTCACGCAGGTAATCGATCAGATTGGCCGCCCCGATGACGGGACAGACTGGACCGGATTTTTCGACACAGAGTATTTTGTCGACCTGAAGCCGAAGGAGGAGTGGCGTCCGGTCTTTCATCAGGACAAAGACGCCCTAATCGCCTCCATGAATGAACAGTTGGAGAAGATTCCCGGCGTGATCTGGGGATTCTCTCAACCTATCGAGGACAACATGGAGGAGGCCGTCAGCGGTGTAAAAGGCGAGCTATCGCTCAAGATCTACGGCGACGACCTGAAGACGCTGGGTGAAAAGGGCAATGACGCAGTCAATGTGATGAGCAAGATTCGAGGAATTACCGATCTCGGCTTGCTCCCCATTATTGGCCAGCCCAATCTCACCTTCACCGTCAACCGCAAGGCAGCCGCCCGGTTCGGCATCAATGTTGCCGATGTTCAGGATGCGGTTCAGACCGCGGTCGGCGGCAACGTGCTCAGCGAGGTCTTGAAGGGTGAGGCGCAATTCGATCTGGTCCTGCGCTATCAGAAGAAGTTCCGCGACACCAGGGAAGCAATCGAGAATGTGCGTTTGCTTTCGCCCACGGGCGAACGTGTCTCGCTGGCCCAGCTGACCACCATCGGCACCACCGACGGCGCTGAAGAGATCTACCGCGAAGGAGAGCAGAGATACATCGCCGTAAAGTACAGCGTGCGCGACCGCGATCTTGGCGGCGCAGTCCAGGAAGCCATCGCCACGGTTGACAAGGCGGTACCGCTGCCCAAGGGATACCGCTATGAGTGGGCTGGAGAATACCAGAGCAAACAGCGCGCCGATAAGCGCCTGGTTATGATTGTGCCGCTGACCGTGCTGTTGATCGCTGTCATTCTGTACTCGATGTTCAAGTCCTTCAAGTGGGCCGGTCTGATCCTGGTCAATGTGGCGCTGGCTCCGGTGGGTGGATCGCTTGCTCTGCTCATCACCCACACCAACATCAGCGTCTCGTCCAGCGTGGGCTTCCTCGCCTTGTTTGGTGTTTCGGTGCAAACCGGCGTCATCATGCTGGAATACATCAATCAGATGCGCGCCGCCGGCCACATCATTGAAGAAGCGGCCATTCAGGGCGCGGTCCTGCGCCTGCGTCCCATCATGATGACCATGCTTGTGGCCACCCTCGGCCTGCTGCCCGCCTCGCTCTCCCATGGCATAGGTTCCGACTCCCAGCGTCCCTTCGCCATCGTCATCGTGGGCGGACTCATCGTCGACCTGCTCATGAGCATCTTCCTGCTTCCCACGCTTTATGTCTGGATCGCAAGTAAGGATGATATTTTGCCCCAACCGAGTGTCGAGTGGGCAACCGAATAAGCAAGCCAGAGGCGGCTCAAAGGGCCACACCCTGACCCATCCCGAATTTAAGAGCAAGTGCTCCCGGGCAAGAGGATCATGCAAGAACCATGTACAAAACGCGCTTCCCGAATCTCCACGAGGTCCCGTCGCAGTCACCAGGTGAACCTCTTGCTCGGCGGTAGCGGGGCCGCGTTCAAAGGCGATGTGGCGAAGCGGTTCCTTGGCCACGCGCAGCATCTGGTTATCGAAAGTGCATCCCCACAGCTACTGCGTTAGAGCAACACTCCGATTTTATATGTCAAAGCAGGATCATGGAGGTCGGCCATGGCTGGGAGTGTATCGAGGAAGAGATGGCCTCGAAAGCGTTCAAGCAATTTGGTATTCTTCCGGGTGCTCGACGTCGCCGGAATCGGATTGGCGATTGTCTGTGTTCTGCTGACTCTCTACTTTGTATTGCTTGAGGCCGGGAATTATTTTCATCGGAAATAGACACTTTGCCTGACATGATGGCCGCGTGAGGATTCTGTTGAGAAATAACGATGAGGCTTGAGGTACGAGGAGGGTAGATGAACAGAAGCCAAGTTCGCGCTCAGATTGAGGAAGTTGGCATCTTGCCTTCCGTGCGCGTGACGTCGGAGGAGCACGCGCGATTTGCGGCTGAAACGGTGTTCGCGGCAGGGATCCCTGTAGTCGAAATCACCTTGACCGTGCCCGGAGCTCTGGATGTGGTCAACGAGTTGGCCAAGCGCTATCCGAATATTGCCATAGGCGCCGGCACCGTACTGGACGAAGAGTGAGCTCGGCGAGCCATCGACGCCGGCGCCAGATTTCTGACCAGCCCGGGATTTGTTCCGGAAGTGGTGGCCTATGCGAATAAGGCGGATGTTGTGGTGCTACCTGGAGCCCTGACTCCAACTGAAGTGATCGCAGCCTGGAAGGCCCGCTCGGATTTCGTCAAGATTTTCCCATTGGCTCCCGTAGGCGGCGTCCAATATGTCCGCGCACTCAAGGTGCCGCTTCCGCAGATTCCGCTGATCGCCACGGGGGGGCGTCAATCAGGTCACGGCGTTCGACTTCATCCTAGCTGGCGTGAGTGCGATCGGCGTGGGCACAGAATTGCTGCCCAAGGAGGCGTTGCAGCTTCGCCAGGAGTATCGTATCCGTGAGTTGGCGCGCAGATTCCTGGCCATGGTGAAGGAGGCGCGGGCTCAGCGAGACGCATAACGGTTCTGGTAGGCAAATAGAATTTCTGTACACCCAAGCAATCGGGTGTCTCCATTCAGGAGAAGCTATCCAAAATCAATCGTATACGGATTGCATGCAAGATAAATACGGGGAAACGCTGTAGCGCCAGGCCATTCCGACGCTTCAAGTGCATCTAAAAGATTCCAAGACACTTGCCGACATTTGAGGACTCATGCGAAGTAGCGCAAATCGGGGTAGTTGAACGGACCCGCCCGTTCGTTGTCGGGCTCGCTTTCGCCATGTTCCCCGAAGTTTGCTTATTGAAGGGATAGGAATTTCCTATACGTCCCGGCGATCAGCACTGGACTGCATAAAATCCTGCCATGGTCGCGCATTCTGTCCCTGTCCGTGGTCCTGGTCATGCTGTCCGTGTCCGTGATCCTGGTACTCCATTCATTCTTGTGGCCCCATGAGGAGTTCGCGATGGTTCCAATTCATGTCTACGGCGCAACTTCTGTAGAGAATTCACAGGCCGCGGCTGCTTCACCTTGTCCTGCGCCTCCGCCCACTCCGAAAGACTATGGGAATGGCAATCCAGATGCGCCGTATAACCCTGCGGGAGCGCGCAACACTGACTCTTGCCTGCCGCTGAAACCTACAGGCGAAGTGGTGCATGACTACACGACAAAGGGGCAAGCTTCAGGCGATGTTGTATTTCGATGGATCCATGGATCGGTGTGCGCGGCAAAGAACACCGATCCTCGAATTCAAATGGTGGCCTATAACGAGGATACGTACATTTTGCGCGAGAATCCGTGCGTGAACTGGGAGGCGCCGTTTACCTATTTGCTCTTCGGCAATCATGGAGCGCTGCTGATCGACACTGGGGCTACACCTGAGGCCAGCTACTATCCGTTGCGCGTCACCGTGGACGAGATCGTAAGTCGCTGGTGTGGGATTCGCAGGAAGA
>Ga0182024_10025342_pt1 | contig 10479 bp, 14 predicted proteins | sample P32metaG_FD_120480 | JGI IMG/M metagenome (GOLD analysis project Ga0182024, IMG submission 120480) | Permafrost microbial communities from Stordalen Mire, Sweden - P3-2 metaG (Illumina Assembly) | ecosystem: Environmental > Terrestrial > Soil > Wetlands > Permafrost | place: Sweden: Stordalen...
CTTGGGGCAGACGAGCGTGTGACCCCGGGAGAAGGGGTTGATGTCCAGGAACGCGATGTAGCGCTCGTCCTCGTAGACCTTCTGCGCGGGGAGCTCGCCTTTCACTATCTTGCAGAACACGCATCTCTCGGGCGGAACGCTGGCAGAGTTGAAGATGCGCTTTGGCGTTCCTTTCAATGCCGATGCTGCGGGGCGCGCGCGAGTTCTAAACGTTTCCCTCTGAGAATGACAGCAGGAAGTCTCGCCGATGACCGACGGGTCTAGGGGCCAGACCATCTGGCGTACGCAGGATGGCCCTCCTTGACAGCCACGAAGGTACCCCTGAACGTGGCTCTGACCTTCCCGCCCGCTTCGAGGCTCGACTCCACGATGGCCCTGTCACCCAGAAGCTCGACCACCTTGGCCCTGAGGTGAAGCGTCTCGTCCATAGGCGTTGGCCGAAGCATCCTGAGGGTGAACTCCGCCGTCACGGTGGGAGGCGGCGCGCTCAGCCCGTCCCGCTCCATCAAGGCGTGGACCGCAGTCCAGTTGCTGTGGCAGTCTAGGACGGCGCCCGTGATGCCTCCGTTCAGGATGTTGTCGAAGGCGTGATGCTGCGGCTCCGGTTTCCAGTCGCAGACGACCTCTTCGCCCTCTACCCTGCTCTTTATCCGCAGGCCTTTCTCGTTGGCAGGTCCGCAGCCGAAGCAGACGCTCGCGGGAGCGTACCTGTCTTGAAGGCTGTCCTGAGACATCTGGTCGCGACGCTCCCTGCCTGTATAAATCGATTAGCGGAAGACGGCACAAGTTGACTATTCATGCGCTCTCTTTCGCCTTCATGCTTCAACATGTCTGTCCGTTGCTAATAAGCGGGAATTTTAGTCAAACCAACATGATTGCGGTCATCCTCAAGTCGGGGAAGGCCCTGAAACCGAAGTGGGATTCGTCCTACTCCTTTCTCTTGCAGAGCCCGACCTTTCCATTCCCCAGGTCGCCCAGGCTATCACTATTGCGCCCAGCCAGAGGATTATCCTGAGGGACACACCAGTCACCAGGTGGCTACCGACATCGACCTTCCAAATATCGGTACCGCAGAGATCAGGAAGACGCCTGAGGAGACGAACCAGATTACTGCCTCGAGCCGGAGCTGTCTGGTCATGGATGCAGGCACGAGCAACTTCTCCTCGTCAGCGAGGGCGAGCGTAAAGACACCCATGATGAGCACCACGACCCCCAGGTCCAATTCACACGATGAGGACGCGGTCTCGAACAGAGCAACTGGAGGCGGATTGGCGGTGTTGCCGAGCCTCAGGATATTAAAGATGAACGGCTCGAGAATTACGGCGAAGAGGAGGATGCAGTTAAGCAGGAACGTAGCCCTCGTCTCGATGGGCAATGCCGGGGCGCGCGGGGCCGCATGTATGCCAGAAAGGAAGACCGAGACAAGGCAGTAACCTGGGAGACACGGTTGAACCAGTACGACGCCGTCTGCGAATGGGGGATCCCGAACCACGAGTTACTTCAAAAGGTGAGCGCTATCGACATGCCAGTGTTCATCGCTAACGGAGACAGCGATCCGATGATCCTCCCGCACTACTCCTACTTGTTGGCGGGTTTGGTACCGCAATCCACCATAAAGGTCTACCCAGACTCGGCGCACGGCTTCCTTTTCCAGCATGCCGCGGAGTTCGCTGCCGATATAGCGGAGTTTTTTGCGGACGTTTCGGTCGCTTGAGGGAGGGATAAGCAGCCAGATGAGCTACACACACGTTACCGCTCCGACGCAGTTCGTGGAGGCTGATGGTATCCGTTTTGCCTACCGTCGGTTCGGAAAAGAGGCAGGAGTACCGCTGGTCCTCATGCCGCACTTCCGAGCCGGGATGGACCACTGGGATCCCGCCGTCACCGACGGATTCGCCGAGGAACGCGAGGTGATTCTCTTCGACAACGCAGGCGTCGCGAGTTCGAGCGGAGAAACGCCGAGCACGTTTGAGGCGATGGGAGATTATGCCTCCGACTTCGTTGGTGCTCTCGGACTCTCCCAGGTCGACATCCTCGGATTCTCGATCGGCGGGTACATCGCTCAGACCATGGCGCTTCGCCACTCGAAAATCATCAGGCGTCTCATCCTCGTGGGCACTGGTCCGCGCAATGGCGAGCCGTCGTCGGACACCAACTACCCTCCCCTGGCAGCCTCGACCGACCCCGCCACCGGCGAGACGGGACTCGATGCCTTTCTGCATCTGTTCTTCTCCCCGTCTCCACGCGGCCAGGCTGCAGGGAGGGCCTTCTGGGAGCGTTGTCACAGTCGAAAGACCGATGTCGATGTCCCGAGTTCACCCCAGACGATATCGGCCCAGCAGGCGGCGGGTAGGGAGTGGCGGGAACCGAGAGGAGAACGATTCGCTGATTTGCAACTGATCACCCAACCAACCCTGGTGGTGAACGGTAGCCATGATGTCATGATCCCAACCATCAATTCGTTCACGCTGGCTCAGCACATTCCCGATGCGCAGCTTGTCGTATACCCTGACTCCGGTCACGCATCGCTGTTTCAGTACCCTGAGCTGTTCTTGTTGCACGCGAGCATCTTTCTGAACGAATGAGCGATCCGAGGCAGCGTCGGCTTAGAAAGAAGCAGAGGCCGTTGAGGTCCTGAAGTCCGTGGAGACGGGTGACCAGGCGGCATTGGCGCAGCTAGCATCGGTCAAAAATCCTTCATGAGCAATTCCATTCCCTCGCGGTTAAAGATCTCACGCATCTTCCGAGGCTTCTTGTCCTCGAATACTGTATCAGCATTCCACTTTGACCCAAAAGCTGCGAGCATCATCCCAATTCTTATCGCGTCAATTCCCTTCTCCGTGAGTGACCACCTGACAACCATGGGGGGAACGCGCTTCTCCGCGGTTCTCTTCACGAACCCTCCCTGCTGGAGTTCCTTGAGCCGAGTAGCGAGGACCTTCGGCGGAATCCCAGTCAGTGACTTGAGAAGGAGATTGAATCGGTCTCTCCCATAGACACCGATGTCCCTGACAATCACTATCGTCCATTTCTTACCCAGGACGCCGAGAGAAGCCTCGACAGGACAATTCATGTACGTGACATTCTGATTCTTGTACTTCGTCTCCAAGTTTTTGTGCGTTCTTCTGAACTCGCTTTCTAGGGTCAGCGATTGCAAGCTGTCTTTTTGCTCACTTTCATATTATAAATACGCTTTGCGAATTCACGCCTGCGTATCGCGATAACAAGTCTCAAGGCGTTTCAAGCCGCGCAAAAGCTGGGGTAATCATTTGACCGCTTCCCAAACGATGGACTCAGGGTCCGAATTGCGGAATCTCAAGTACATCGATGTTAACGCACAGCGTGACCTTGAAGGCCTCAGCGCCCTGGTCGCCGGAGCCACCTATGGAATCGGCAACGCAGCACTTGAGGAATCGCGTGGTAAATCGACGAGTTTGTCAGGCGTAGCCCTACAAGGTGGAAGAGGTTCATCTGCGATCCAGGTTGGGGCCAAACTTCCCGACAAACACTCTTTCTGGCTTCTAGGCGCGGTACTCGCGTTCCTCTTCTTTCCCGCGAGTGCTCCCGCACCTCTATACGCTGTTTATGAGGCGAAGTTCATGTTTTCCTCGATCACGCTGACTGCGATCTTCGCAGCTTATGCGGTAGCTCTCTTGGCTACGCTGTTGGTCACCGGGCGACTGTCGGATCATCTAGGACGACGGCCGGTGCTGATGCTCGCCCTAGTGGTGCAGGTGGCGGGTATGTTCGTCTTCATTATCGCTCAAGGAGTGGACTTTCTCTATTTGGGGCGCATCCTGCAAGGCGTGGCTGTGGGACTCGCCACGGGTACCATCACGCCCGGCTTCTGGACCTTCAGCCGCGGAACAATCCGCGACTCGGAAGGCTTGTCGGCAGCGTCGCTCCGATGCTCGGGATTGCGGGCGGAGCTTTTCTGTCTGGACTCCTCGTTCAATATGGCCCAGATCCGCTAACCCTGATATTCTGGATACTCGCCGCGGTCTTCGTAATTGCACTCGCGGTCATGCCGACCGTACCCGATGTCTCGGTTAGGACGCCGGGCTGGCTGGGTTCCCTGAGGCCGCGCGTCGGCATCCCACCCGGTGCAAGGTCGCTCTTTGCACAGTTGACTCCCTCGTTGATTGCCGCCTGGGCGATGAGCGGACTGTATCTCTCGCTTGGGCCGTCGCTGGTCCTGTCCCTGCTCCATAGCAGTAACCACTTTGCCGGCGGTTTGGTGATAGTGGCATTCGCCGGGGGCGCCGCTATAGGGTCGCTGTTGGTGCGGGCATTGGATACTAGACTGACCGTAATCATTGGTTCGGTCGTCCTCACCTTGGGTGTCGGCGTGTCCCTACTAGCCATAATGATGGCCTCGGCCGCCGGATCCTACGCGGCCGCCGCGCTTACGGGCCTCGGTTTCGGTCCAGCGTTCTCTGGGTCGTTCAGAAGCTTCGCGCCCCTGGCGCCGCCAGACAAGCGCAGCTCGCTGTTATCTTCGGTCTTTGTTGTCTCGTATCTCGCCTTCGGTGTGGTTGTTCTCGTTGCCGGCGTCGCAATTACGTCCTACGGTCTCTTTGACACTACCTATGGCTATGGTCTGGTTGTGATGGCATTCGCTGCGCTGACTACAATCGAGGCTTATCGCTCGCATGGTAGGACCAGAACAGCCGTCCAACCGAGTCGAGAACCAAATCAAGTAGTTCTTATCCCTCCGTTGAAGAGTTGAGTCAATTGTTCACGATCAAGGAACTCCACCAATACTCTTCGACCGTGAGACGAGCGTTTCTTGAGACTCTGTCTGGTCTGCCCTGGGAGACTGTGACCAAGAATCGTGAAGCCAGCTTCTACAGCATGAAGGACATAATGCTCCACATTATCGACAACGAAGACATGGTCCTGAGGCGCGAGGTCCTAAAGGCGCCCGATTACAAGAAACCACGCGAGTGGACGGAATACACGGACATGCATATGATTGCGGACTACTCCAACGAGGTAGAAAAGAGGACAAACGCCTACTTGGACAAAGCAGACGAGCGAGAACTGGCAAGACGAGTGAACTTCACGGTTCGTTTCGGGTCCTTCGACCTCTCTGCGGAGGAGTGCCTGCTGCAGTCATTCACCGAACAACTGTACCACATGGGTGAACTCATCGCGCTGCTCTGGCAGGAGGACATCGAACCCCCCAAAATGCAATGGTTCTTCAACAACCCGCGGGCATCGACCTCAGGGCACTCCTAAAGGCGTGGATTCGAATAGTATACTTTGGTGGGGCCGTGAGCTTCGACCAGTATACTTTCGTTCGATGGATTTGAATTGCCTATGGTCAATAGACGGCGAGCGCGATGGGCCCGGAAGGATTACGCCAGCGGCGAGCCGCACGCAGAATCTATTGGGTGGACGCCCGCTTACTTCGCTTGGCGTGCTGCGGCTGCCTTGGCGGCGAGATCCGCGAATTCTTGACGACCGAAAGCGGTTCCCGCAAGGCCCCATCCACCTTCGGCTGCTTCAGTGAGCAGTACCCAAGTCCGGCCGGCCTGGGTAGGGTCGCCTGAGATCTTGGTTACTATCTCAGTAGCTTCCTTGACGAGCTGCTTCTGGCCGTCGCGCGACAGTGCCCCCGGGGGCGTTATGACCTGGACGCGCACCGTGCGGGCGGAGTCGGTCGCCGCCGTGTGGACGGCGTGCGGGTCCATACGATGAATAAAGGCAGCGGTGTTGTTCAGGTGGAAAGGACCCGGAGTGGTCACACCTTCGGCATGAAGAACCGCCATGGTGAGCTCATGGCCGAGCTGACCGTCGGTCCCGGCGGGGAAGAGGTCTGCTGCTGCGTAAACGTCAATCATTGGCATTGTAGATCACGACCTCACTTGCTCGTCGCTGCCGCCGCTTTTTCGATTAACTCTGCCCTCTCCTGCGGGTGCATCGGAAACTGAGGTGCCATTTTTATCGCCGTGTGCTTCAGGAATTTGCGTATTAAATGAGAAGGTGAGTAAAAAGATAGTTACTTAGCGCGGTCTTAGACCGTAGTTTCCTTCTGGGTTTCCGCAGGTAGTATCAAGTTCTTGTGCGTGCTTCTGAACTCGCTTTCAAGAGACTGTCTCTGCATACTTTCTTTTTACTCACTTTCATGTTATAAACGCGCTTCGTTGTTTTGGAATTGTGAATCGCGACAATAAATCTCAGGAAGTTTCAATAAAATGGGATGTCTTCGTCACTCCAGGGATCCCAATAGCGACGAACAATCCGCCGCCTGGAATCAAGGAAACATTCTGGTCCCCTACGTCGTCGACCCTCATTTCCGGCAAAAGAGACGCGGTGCTCGTCGATATCCCGACCACCTCCCAGCAGGGTGCGACCCTGGCAAATTGGGTCGCGGATAGCGGCAAGAGACTAACGACAGTGTACATAACACACGGCCATGGTGACCATTTCTTCGGCACCTCGGCTTTCTTGGCTCGCTTTCCGAACGTGAAGGTCGTCGCCGTCCGGGCCGTAGTCAAGGCAATGCAGCAGCAGGTCTCTCCCGAAGTCGTGAACTTCTGGAAGAGCATGTTTCCTGGACAGATACCGGACCGGCTCGTAATAGCTGAAGAACTCGATGGGAACACCATCGACCTGGAAGGTCATAATTTGACTGCAGTGGAACTCGGTCACAGCGATAAGGACGATACGACGTGTCTGCACGTTCCGTCTATCGGATTGGTGGTCGCGGGTGACGCCGTATACAACGACGTCCATCTGTATCTGGCCGAATCGGATCCGCAGAGGCGTAGGGAGTGGATTTCGGCCTTGGACAAGATCGAGTCGCTCAAACCTCGCGCTGTGATAGCGGGCCATAAGCGGCCTGGAACTGATAATGGCCCCGAGACCATCGAAGAGACACGGCAGTATATCCGCGATTTCGATATGGTCGCCGGGAGAACTTCAACGCCCAGAGAGCTTTATGACGAGGTGCTGAAGCTGTATCCGGAGCGGCTTAACCGCTACATGCTCTGGTCCTCGGCGGGCGCCGTGAAAGCAGGGGTCTGATCATGTGACCACGTCGCAGATGATAGGCTCAGGACCCGAATCGCGCAATAAGTCCGCCATTGTTGAAGTATTGACGAGTGCTTATGCAAGACGTGACTTTACAGCACTGGAGAAGTGGCTTTCGCCAGATTATATTCAGCACAATCCTCTCATCCCAGGCAAGAGGGACGGATTACGAAATTATCTTAAGAATCTCCCCGAGGGGCGGCGCTATGAGCCCAGCGTGGTTCTCGCTGAGGGAAACATCGTCATGATTTACGGCCGTTACATCGGCGGCACGGCAAAGACGCTTGTGGGCGCAGACATATTCCGATTTGAGAACGATATGGTTGTCGAGCATTGGGATGTGTTGCAGGAAGAGGTTCCTGTGGAAAAAACGGTGGCTGGCAACCCGATGTTCACGGTACTCGAGGATTTTCGCACGGCCCAATAGATGTTGAAGGGCCGGACCGGCTTCCACTTCGGGCATTTGGCGGCACGGGATTATGGCGACACAAAATGCGCACCATACCTGGTCATGGGGTTCTGTTTATCATGCAGGCGCTCGGCTCAACCGCGGGTTAAGCGTAGTTATGGGGCTACACGAAGCCTCGATACTTTAAATAGAATTGAGCACACATGCTTATTGTGCTCCTAAGAAGGAGCGGCCTGGCCCCGGTGGTTATTGCGGTTATAGTCATCATCATAGTCGCTGCTGCTGGCATCGGTGCATATGCGGTCCTCAGTGCCCCCGGATCCAGCTCTTCCAGTTCCTCTTCGAGCGCGTCGCCGACTACGACCTCTTCATCGACTCCAGCGACCACTTCGACCACATCATCGACGCCGACCGCGCCTTCATCATCTACCACCAGCTCGACCTCGATCACAGGCCCCTCGTCGACCACAAGCTCGACGCTTACAGCGAGCAGCAGTTCGACAACAGGGAGCACGCCATCGGCCTCGACCAGCAGCACGACTACGACAAGCGGCTCGTCTTCGACCACCTCCACGGGCACGATTTCGACGTCCTGCTCCACTACCAACTCCACTTCTACCTCGACCACTACGGCTCCGTCTCAGCTTGTGATACCGCTTCTCAGTGCTTACTCGGCCATGACCATCGAGGAGAACGGGACCACCTCGACTTCCGGAACTTCATCATCCTCTCCTGTGAGCTACAACATCACGGAGTCGTACAATACCGTCTACGTGAGCTCCAGCACGTACAAGGTCAGCATCTCCCTCGCCGTCACGGGGCAAAACCTCCTGTACACGGCTTGGGTCCTGAAGAACGGGACTGCCTTGGCCGTTGACGTGGGAGGGTCTAATGTCACCGGAGCAGGGGCTCAGGGGACCGTCAGCGCCGCGTTCGTAGGGTTTGCCGTCGAAGCCTTGGCCGGTGCGACAATCGGCTCATACGCGACATCGAATTACTCCCACTCGACCGGTGGGTCGACCATCATGATCGGGCCGACCCAGGTGGCCGTTACCGCTTATGCCGCCAACACGCTCCCAGAGACTGTTAACAGCTGCGGCGCTTCGGTTACCTTAACGGCCTTCTCGTTATCCGTGGGGACTCCGCAGGGAACTAACAGTTCACTCATAACCTACGAGCGCATCGCTGGCAGCGAGACCGAGGACGGCCAGACCACGACCATCGACTTGGTACTCCGGCTCACTTCGATTGCTCTGGCCTCCGTCTCTACATCTACCTCCACTTCCTCCTCTTCCTCGACTTGGTTCGGCGGACCGGCCTACCCGCTGCAAGTAAGTGGTAAGTCGGGTGTCGGGTTGCAGTCGTGCGTGAACGGCACGGCGACCATCTACTGCATCGGAGGGATTGGTTACGAGGGTGTCTTCGTGAGCAATGTCTACTCAGCCTCGGTGTCGTCGTCAGGGATGACTGGATGGACCGCCGACACCTCCTATCCGCAGCCAATCGCTGAACAGTCCTGCGTATCCTATCAGAGCGATGTGTATTGCGTGGGCGGCTCCTACAATGACGCCGAAGACGACATTGCGTCGTCCTACTTCGCTCCGCTTAATGGCACCGGAATAGGGTCGTGGGTCTCGACGACGTCCTATCCGGTCCCGATAGGCGGGCAGTCGTGCGTGTCCTCCTCGGGATACATCTATTGCGTGGGGGGTGAGAACGAGACTGACGGCACGAACGCGACGCTGGCTCAGAGCAATTCAGACTGGTATGCGCAGCTCTCCTCTTCGGGCATCGGTGTCTGGAAACAGACCACCTCCTATCCTCAGGGGACAGACTATGCTTCGTGCGCCGCCACCTCGACCATGGTCTACTGCATCGGGGGACAAGACGCAAGCGGCAACGGCGTGGACAACGTCTACTTCGCGCCGATTTCCTCTTCGGGTATCGGAGCGTGGTCAGGCAGCACGGCGTATCCGATCAAGGTGGGCGGCCAGTCCTGCGTGACAGATTCGGGCAGCATAATCTGTGTCGGGGGCTTAACGAACGTGAGCGCTTCGGGTACCGGTATCGACGCCGTCTACTCCGCCACTATCTTGGCGGGTGGAGTGGGTTCATGGCAACAGGACTCTAGTTTCCCCGTGGATGCAGAGACCTTGTGCACCTTGGTCACGGGGAACCTTTACTGTACAGGGGGGTACCAGAACGGATCGTCCGCGTCTGAAATCTGGTCGGACTTCACGTATTACGCCTCAGTACAATCTCAGCTCGAGTGACATCCCGCGACCTTCAGAGATCAACCGCCTCTCGATTGTTTGTCCCAGACACACATATGGCGACGAAAACGGCTAACCATAACCTGGCTAGGCTACGTCCAAGCAAATAGATACGCTCAACGGTCGAGCCACGGCTTGACCATACTAGACTACGGTCGCTCTTGGGGGGACTCGCTGAAGCGGTGATCTACCGCTCACGTAGGTCCTTCCTATGAGGAGGTCCGTAAGCGCGCGTTTGGGCTCTTATGACTTTAGCTTTACGATCGCGACCCAGGTCACGACCTGCTGGAGGCTGTCGGTCAAAGTTAGGGTGTATGTGCAGGTCGCTCCCGCGACCTGGCCCGTCGTGTTGAATGTGAAAGAGTTCGTCTTGTAATTTATCATCAGTTCCGTGTAGACTAGCTCTTCGCCCGTATCGTTCGCGTAGGAGCACAGCCTGACGGCGCTGACCGAAGCCGGAGAGGTCCCGACGGCGAGCGCGAAGTACACCGACATTGTCGTCGCGTTAGCGGGCTCTGTGTTTGTCACGCCATTGGTGAGCTGGACCTTGTCCGAAACCGGCCCCCAGTAGACGCTCCCGATGGTAGGGGTCGATAGCACGTTGTTGGTGCCAGCGGCGAAATTCGAGAGTATGAGTATCGCGAGGGCGAGCGCGCCAAATTGGCCGGCGAGGATTGCTGCTTCTCCTTTCTCCAAGTTCTGGCTCCTTTTTCGCCCACCGCGGCCGTGCCCTCATAAGCGTAGCGCTTCAGCACTACC
>Ga0182024_10025343_pt1 | contig 10478 bp, 9 predicted proteins | sample P32metaG_FD_120480 | JGI IMG/M metagenome (GOLD analysis project Ga0182024, IMG submission 120480) | Permafrost microbial communities from Stordalen Mire, Sweden - P3-2 metaG (Illumina Assembly) | ecosystem: Environmental > Terrestrial > Soil > Wetlands > Permafrost | place: Sweden: Stordalen...
CCAATGAAGGAAATCGTACGGCTCAGAAAACGGAATACGGGAGCCGTGAAGTCCTCGGAATCCTTCAGTTCCGTGGCAACATCGACGGGCGTATTCAGGTTCCTGAACAAGAGCGCCCGCCCGGGCGTATCTCCCCGGTCGAAGAGCATTGTCAGGAAGAAAACTCCGAAGGACGCAGGAATAATAATCGCGACCTGCTGAATGAGTGACCAGTGATAGACGAAGGCACCGAGCATACCCAGAATCAGTCCCGTTGCGAATGAGGCCAGCCCAGACCATGGAGGCGTCCGACGCACGACCAGCCCGAGCAACGCGGGAGGCCCGTAAGCCAGCGACATGAGGGTGTTGAATGTGAGCATGATCTGGAAAACGCTCTGCCCGCTGGCGGCCATAATCACGGCGATCACGGTCGTCGCTCCCCCGACCAGGAACGTCGTGACCCAACCCACGACCAGCAGTTCGTGTTCTCCCGCGTTCTTTCGGAACAACGACTGATATACATCCTTGGTGAGGATCCCAGATTTCACATTGAACTGAGCCGAAAGATTGGCCATGGTGGCGCTAAACATGGCAGCTAACATGATTCCGATCAGGCCATGCGGCAGCAACGTCAGGCTGGCGACTGCGTAAGCCGCCTCGCTGGCATTCGGTAGGCCCATCCGGGGAAGTTCCGGATAGACCACGCGCATCGCCATGGGCGGAATGAACCACAGGAAGGCCCCGACGAAAAACAATCCGCAGCACAGCAATGCGATTTTGCGCGCCGAACGCTCGTCGTCGACGCTGAAGTAGCGCTGTGCCATGGCGCTGGTGTTGTAGCCGAACGCGACCATGACCGTCCATGAAGCAATGTAGAGCCAGCCAAACTCTCCCGAAACATGCAGCGTTTTCATTTCCGGCGGCAGTGAATGCACCAGACCGCTCACTCCGCCTACGCGGGCGAGAGACATGACGACGAGAACCATGCAAAACGGCATGAGGATGGAGGCTTGCAGAAAATCGGTAACGACCACGGCCCACAGGCCTCCCAGAACGCAGTAAAAAACGATCAGTGCGCCGGCGCCGAGAATGGTCCAGGTCACAGGAAAACCGCAGGCGGAAGACACGAATAGGCTAAGGCCAAACAGCGTGCTGGCGCTGGTAAACAGCTGGAACACGATCGTAGTCCAGGAAAAAACCTGATGAGTCGCTGGGTTGAAGCGCCCCGAGAGATATTCCATCACCGTGGTGATGCGGCTGCGCCGCCAGCGCTTGGCGAACACGAAGTAGCCGAGCAGGAAACTTAAGGCGTTTCCGATGTAGAGCCCGATGGCTGCGATACCCGAGCGATATGCGACGCCGGCTGCCCCGGTGAACGTCCAGGCACTGAAGCCAGCCATGAAACAACTCAGGCCGGCCACCAGCCAGGGAATGCGGCTCCCACCCCGAAAATACTCTGCTGCACCCCGGTTGAAGCGCAGAACGTAGAAGCCCACACGCACCATCAGGAGCGCGTAGAGGGCGATGACCGCGTAGTCCACGAAGTTTGCGCCTGCCATAGAAAAGCCAGGCTTCCTTATACTTTGTTTTCCACTGAAATAGAAGACAAGAAACAACAAACGAAAGAACTAGTCGCTATCCGAATGCTATACTCGGTCCCGCCATGCCCAGTCCTTCCCTTCTGATTAGTGCTGGAGAAGAACTGTTTGCATCATTTTTCTCTCGGCAAGAACAACGGCGCTTGAGCCGTCTATTCCGATGGGAACGGCAAGGGACCAGCAAACTCACCGCGGATTTCAGGAAATGCTTGAGCACAGCACAGGCGCTGGTGACGACCTGGGACAGCCCCCATCTCGGCGACGACTTGCGCCTCCTAGCTCCGCAACTGCGGATGATTGCGCACTGCGGAGGCGAAGTGAAATCGCGCTTCTCGCGTTCTTTATTCAAACGCCTGACCATCACCAACGCTCCCGCCCCCATGGCGCGCGCCACTGCTGAGATGGGCGCCGCTCTGCTTTTGTATTGTTCACGCAACGTAGACTTCTATCGTTCCGAACTGCGAACGCGCTCGAACAAGATCTATGACGAAGTACATCTCCACGGTAGTTCCGAATCACTGATCGGGCAGACGGTAGCCATGATCGGCTTTGGCCGGATCGGTCGCGCACTCGTGGACTTGCTGCGAGGCTTCGACATCGAGTGGTTGGTTCATGACCCGTACGCCCCGCGCTCTCTATCGCGGCAGTATCCCGTGCGTTTCGTTGGCTTACAGAAGTTGCTACCCCAGGCTCGGTTGCTAGTCCTAACAGCGGCGTTGACCGAACAGACCCGGGGCCTGCTGGGTCGGCAGAATCTGTCTCACCTTCCGGACGGCGCTTGTGTCATCAACATTGCCCGTGGTGGCCTGCTCGACCTGGACGCTCTCAGGACCCAGGTGCAGCGCGGGCGGCTGCGTTGTGCCCTCGACGTGACCGATCCGCAGGAACCGCTTCCCACGGGAGATCCGTTGCGGTCCATGCTAGGCGCGATCGTTACCCCACATATCGCGGGGAGTGGACGGCGAGTGAGGGAAGGCATCGCGCGCGTGGTATTGGATGACCTGGAAAGATTTTTCAGCGGCAAGAGAGTTGAGAATCGGGTGACAACTTCCATGCTGGACCGGATGACGTGAGCATGAGAGTTTCATTCTCAACGCTCGCCTGCCCGGACTGGGCGATGCCACAAATCATCGCGATGGCCGCGCGCGAGTGCTATGACGGCATTGAGTTGCGTTTTGTGCAGGGCGAAGACTCGCTCTGGAAGTTGCCGGTCTTTTCAGGAAAGGAACTGGCATCCACCAAACGCACATTAGCGGATCACGCTTTGACAATCTCGTGCCTGGATACAAGTTGCCGATTTCATTCGCCCGATGCCGCCGAACGCGGACGCTGGATCGCCGAAGGACAGCGGATGGCAGATCTGGCCGCGGAATTGGGTGCACCGGGCCTGCGAGTTTTCGGTGACACGATCCAGCCCGGAGCGGACCGCGCTTCCACGCAAAGCTGGATCGCGGAGTCCATGCGGGAATTGGCGGAGATCACCGCCGCAAGAGGAGTCGAGATCTGGATCGAGAATCATAGTGACTTGCGGCTGCGGGTGAGACTGCGGCAATCCTTGAGCAAGCGGCGCCTTCAAAAGTCGGCGTGGTTTGGGACCCGGTGAACAGTTTTGTTGCGACCGAGGAGCGGCCCGTGGACGGTGCCGCGCGATTAGGAATTGCGATTCGCCATGTTCACATCAAGGATTTGCGGCACGATCGAGACGGCTGGAAATATGTCCTGACTGGCGAGGGCGTTTTTCCCTTGCTTGAATTGAAAGGGGCTCTGCACGATCTCCGATACGATCGCTTCCTTTCTTTCGAGTGGGAAAAGAAGTGGCACCCGGAAATCGCGGACGCCGATATTGCCCTGCCGCACTTCGCGTGCTGGTTTCGGAAGAACTTCGCATGACTGGCAGCGAGAAATTGCGCAGGTTGCATCCTGAGGATATTACGGCCGCGGCCCAGTTATCAGCGCAGGCGGGATGGAACCAGACCGAGGACGACTGGCGGACGCTGCTGGAACTTAGTCCCGAAGGATGTCTGGCAATCGAAGTGGACGGCGTTCTGGCTGCGACCACGACTCTGCTTTGTTATGGGCGCAGGCTGGCGTGGATTGGGATGGTTCTGACCAAGGCGGAATACCAGCGACGCGGCTTTGCCAGAAAGCTGCTGGCGCACGCGTTAGAGAATGCAGACAAGATGGGAATCGCAACGACAAAACTCGATGCCACCGATCAGGGCCAGCCAATCTACGAGAGTCTCGGGTTTCGCAGCGAGCAGGAAATCGAGCGCTGGTCGCGGCCGAGCGGGAATGCACAACTACCAGCCACCCTAACATCCGAGGAGGAACCGTGGCGCGATTTGGATTCACTGGTGTTCGGAACTGACCGTTCCCAACTCCTCGAAAGACTGGCGCGGCTCAACCCTCCGACATCAAGTTCGGAGTCGTATTTGTTTACCAGGCCCGGCCGCGTGACCGCGTACCTCGGACCGTGCGTCAGCAACGATCCAAGACAGGCTCGGCGCTTGATCGAGGATAGCGTACTGAATTCTCAATGTGTCTGGTCTTGGGACCTGTTCACGCGGAATCACGAAGCGGTGGCGCTGGCTCGCGATCTGGGATTTTCTCCCAAACGGCATCTCGTTCGCATGGCTCGTGGGAAGGAACTGCGCGAAAAGGAAAATGCGATTTACGCGATCGCAGGATTTGAACTGGGTTAACAGTGAAGATCAAAACAGAATCAGAATTGGAAGAATTGCTCTCGCGCCCGGACGAAGAGACTGCGTCGGCGATGGCGGCGCTGGACGGCGACCTTCTGATCCTCGGCGCGGGTGGCAAGATGGGGCCAAGCCTGGCCCGTCTTGCGCGGCGCGCTATTGACAAGGCAGGCGTCAAGAAGCGCGTGATCGCGGTGGCCCGGTTCACGAACGACAAACTGCCCTCCGCATTCGCTGCGAACGGGATCGAAACCATCGCCTGCGATCTGCTCGACCGTAGTGCGCTCGACAAACTTCCCGACATTCCCAACGTCATCTTCATGGCGGCCCGAAAATTCGGCACCTCTGGCGAAGAACATCTGACGTGGGCGATGAATACCTATTTGCCTGGCTTGGTCGCCGAACGCTACCGCAACTCTAGAATCGTGAGCTTCTCAACGGGAAATGTTTACCCGCTTCGTTCCCTGACAGACGGTGGAGCGCTGGAGACGACCCCGGTGGGTCCCGTCGGTGAGTATGCACAGTCGGCTCTGGGCCGCGAGCGCATGTTCGAGTATGGATCAATTCGATGGCACACGCCGGTCGTCATCCTGCGCCTGAACTATGCGGTCGAACTGCGCTACGGAGTGCTCGTAGATATAGGACGATCTGTATTCGAACGCCGTCCAATCGACCTGTGCATGCCGCGTATAAATGTGATCTGGCAGCGGGATGCGAACTCGTGGTGCCTGCGGTCCTTCGCCCACTGCCAGTCGCCGCCGTTGGTCCTGAACATCACGGGCCCCGAAATGCTATCGGTGCGGGAACTGGCACTCGAATTTGGCCAACACTTTGGCATCGAACCCACTTTTGTTTCCACAACGGAAGGTTCCAGCGCCCTCTTGAGCGACGTCAACAAGGCACGGGGCCTTTTCGGGAGTCTTACGGTGCGACCGAAGGAAATGATTGAATGGATTGCGAATTGGATTCGCGAAGGCGGTGCGGTGCTTAACAAGCCAACGCATTTTCAGACGCGGGACGGCAAATTCTGATGCAGTTGCGCGAGAAATTGCTTTCGGGCCTCGTAATTCCCGCCCATCCTCTGGCACTAAACTCTCAGCGCCAGCTGGATGAGCGCCGCCAGCGCGCTCTGACTCGGTACTATCTGGCCGCAGGCGCAGGCGGCATCGCCGTGGGAGTTCATACCACCCAGTTTGCCATTCGCGATCCCAAGTTTGGATTGCTGGAACCGATACTTGCACTGGCTGCCGAAGAGAGTCGCGGCAATGACCTCGTCAAGATTGCCGGCGTTTGCGGCAAACGCGAGCAGGCGTTAGTCGAAGTGGAACTCGCCGCCAGGTTGGGCTACAATGCCGCGCTGTTGAGTCTTGCCGATCTTAAACACGAAACCATTCCTCAGCTTCTGGAACACGCACGTGCCATTGCCAGCGTTATCCCGATTATCGGTTTCTACTTGCAGCCTGCCGTCGGCGGACGACTGTTGTCCTACGAATTCTGGCGCCAGTTTGTAGAGATTGAAAACGTCGTCGCGATTAAGATCGCACCGTTTAACCGCTATCAAACGCTCGACGTCGTTCGCGCTCTCGCGCAGTCAGGTCGCGCCCATGAAGTCGCTCTCTACACCGGAAACGATGACAACATTCTCAACGACCTGCTCACGAAGTTTGACTTCGGCTCTGAGCCGCTCCGAATCGCCGGCGGCTTGCTGGGGCATTGGGCGGTGTGGACCAGGAGTGCTGTTTCCCACCTCGCCCTCGCCAAGCAACACTCCGATTCCGTTCCCGGCGAACTGCTGACGCTGGCTCAGCAAATCACGGATGCGAATAGCGCCATCTTCGATCCCGCGCACAATTTTCAAGGCTGTATTCCGGGCATTCATGAGATATTGCGACGTCAGGGCTTACTCGAAGGGCGCTGGTGCCTCGATCCCAACGAGGAACTCTCTCCAGGTCAGAGCACGGAACTCGATCGCGTGTGCCGTGCGTATCCGCATCTTCAGGATGACGCATTCGTACAGGAGCACCTTGATGAATGGCTTGGCTAATATCGTGCTGTTGATGCTGTTTGTCTCGGGCGTGGCAGGAGGTTCGGACCAAGCCGTGATCGAGAGTATCTACGCAACTCAAGATGTTCCTTTGCATCTCGATCCCACGTCAGATTTCTGGCGTGCTTCACGCCCGGTTTACATGGACAAAGATGGTTTCGGGAAGATTGTTCCTCGGTATCGTACCGAGGTTCGGACGCGCTGGACGAAGAGCGACCTTTACTTTCTGTTCGTCTGCCCTTATGAGGAACTCCACCTTAAGCCTTCGCCAAATACTCAGAAAGAGACCAACGAACTATGGAATTGGGATGTCGCTGAAGTCTTCGTCGGCTCCGATTTTACGAATATCAAGCGCTACAAGGAGTTTGAAATCTCTCCCCAAGGAGAATGGGTCGATCTGGATATCGACCTCGGCAAACCGCACCACGAAGACGGGTGGGCCTGGAACTCCGGCTTCGAAGTAAAGGCGCGCATTGATCAAGGCACTCACACCTGGTACGGCGCGATGCGCATTCCCCTGGCGGCAATCGACGCGCGTCCTCCAGTCGTCGGAAACACGATGCGCATCAATCTATTTCGGAGTCAGGGCCCGCCTTCGTATCAGCAAGCGGTAACATGGCAGCCTCCGATGAACGACTCGTTTCACGTTCCTGAACGTTTTGGTTTGATCCGATTGGTGGAAAAGCCTGCGGAGAAGGAGTGATCCGCTTGAATACGTGGACTATCAACAGAGTTGTCCCGCTCAGCACGTTCGTAATTCTTATCATCATTCCGCAATTTGTTCTTGCAGCCGAACCCTATACCGTGACCGTTGAACACGGCGTCGCTGTGACCATGCGCGATGGCACCGTGCTTCGTGCCGACATTTATCGGCCCATGGCACCAGGAAGATTCCCAGTTCTTCTCACGCGAACTCCCTACGATAAACACAGCGACGGCGACGTCGATTTTGGCCATAAGGGCGCGGCCCGCGGCTACGTCGTGATCAACCAGGATGTCCGCGGACGCTACACATCGGACGGCGAATGGTATCCCTTTCTGCATGAATCGGACGACGGCTACGACACTGTCGAATGGGCGGCAGCGCTGCCTTATTCCGATGGCAGAGTGGGAATGTATGGAGGCTCGTATGTCGGGGCTACCCAGATGCTGGCGGCGATTGCACATCCGCCTCATCTCGCGGGAATATGTCCGGTCGTGACCGCGAGCAACTATCACGATGGGTGGACGTACCAGGGCGGCGCTTTTGAACAGTGGTTCAACGAATCGTGGACCTCAGGTCTGGCCCAGGATACTCTGAACCGCTTTGTGCGAAGTCACACAAATGCGCTGAACGGCATTGCTAAACTTCCTCTTACTCAATACCCGCTTTTCGAGTTACCCCAGGCATCCTCCGATACAGACTTGCTGCATTCTCTGGCTCCTTACTTTCTCGACTGGGTGGCTCATCCCGGTTATGACGAATATTGGAAGAGGTGGTCCATTGAGGATCACTATGCCGACATCAGCGTACCCTCGCTGACAGTCGCGGCCTGGTATGACATCTTTCTGGGCGGATCGTTACGCAACTACGTCGGAGTGAGGTTGCACAGCAAGAACGAAGCCGCGCGCCGTGGACAACATCTCATGGTCACAATCGGCGGCCACGCCGGTTCCAGCCGCAAAGTTGGCGATGTAGATTTCGGCCCTGCCCCCCCGTTTGATGAGGACGAAACTACTTTGAGCTGGTACGACTATCTTTTCAAGAACGTTGCCAACGATTTCGCGCATCCCAAGCCCGTAAGACTTTTCGTGATGGGCACAAACCAATGGCGCGAGGAGGAGGATTGGCCCCTCGCTCGTGCCCGCAATACAAGATACTTCCTGCGTTCGGACGGGCAGGCCAACTCAGCACGCGGCGACGGAGCGCTGGTGTCAGCAACTCCTCGCTCGGACAAGCCTGACCAGTACATCTACGATCCTGCAAACCCCGCGCCCACAGTCGGTGGTCCTTTATGTTGCGACTCCGGGCACCTCGGACCCGGACCCCGAGACCAGCGCGCAGTGGAAAGGCGCTCCGATGTCTTGGTCTACTCGACGCCTCCGCTGGAGCAAGATTTGGAAGTAACGGGGCCTGTTCAACTCGAACTCTTTGCCAAATCATCCGCCGTTGATACTGACTTTACAGCCAAGTTAGTGGATGTCGGGCCAGACGGATTCGCGCAAAACCTGACAGAAGGAATAGTTCGCGCGCGTTATCGCAATTCGCAGGAAAAGACAGAACTCATGAATCCCGGCCAGATTTACAAGTTCACTGTGGACTTATGGGCGACGGCCAACGTCTTCCGCAAGGGACACACGTTGCGACTGGAGGTCAGCAGCAGCAATTTTCCCCGTTTCGATAAGAACCTGAACACAGGTGACAACGCCGCTGTCGGGGGAAAGTCAGTACCGGCTATGAACACGATCTATCACGATGCGGAGCATCCCTCGGCACTGATTCTTCCGATCTTGCCGACCACCTGAGCGATAAGACCAAAGGACTGCCTCGCGGTCCGTAACCGTATCTCGGGAGATTCCATGCTGCACAATAAGCCGAAATGCATCTTTCTTGCCCCGGCACCCCGGATTGTGTCCGACATTTTTGATGAGAACGACCTGCTTCGCTTGCGCGCCCTTGGAGATGTGGTGATTCACGAACGTAGCCCCGTCACAGATGCAATCTTCGAAGAGAACGCCGCGAAAGCAGAAATCATCATCGGCCAGATTGACCTGCCCGAGGCACGCCTCAAGCGTGCCACGTCGCTCAGAGCAGTGTTCAATGTGGAGGGCAATTTTCTTCCTAACATTGACTACGCCTACTGCTTTCGGCACGGCATACGCGTTCTTAATATAAGTCCGGTATTCGCCGAGCCCGTTGCGGAAGCGGCGTTGGGCATGGCCATTGACCTTGCCCGCTGCATCACCCGGTCTGATCGCCATTTTCGCCAGGGTACCGAGCAATATGGTTTGTCTGCAAACAGCGAGGCGTTTTCTCTCTTTCGCCAGGCGATAGGTTTTATCGGATTAGGCGATCTCGGCCGCGCGCTCTTGCCATTGCTTCGCCCGTTCGGTTGCCGCATTCGCGCATACGACCCGTGGCTCCCAGCGGAATATATCCGAAACTTGGGGTGTGAAGCGTCTTCCCTGGATGAGGTCCTGCACAGTTCGCGCGTTATTTTCGTGGTCGCGGGTGCCACGTCACAGAATCAGGGCTTTCTGGGCGCAGAACAGTTCTCCTCCATGCAGCAGAGGGCCGCGTTGGTGCTGGTCAGTCGCGCAGCAGTCGTGGATTTTGACGCGATGCTCGATTTCGCCGCGAGAGGGCACATCCGTTTCGCAACCGACGTTTTTCCAGAGGAACCGCTGCCTGCCTCACACCGGGTACGGCACACCGACAATGCAATTCTCTGCGCGCATCAGGCCGGCGCTATGGAAGCGACGATCAAAGGGATTGGGAAGTTGGTTGTTGCGGACGCGGAATTGATTGCTCGCGGGCTTCCACCAATTCTCTGCAAGGTTGCTCAGCCGGAGACTGTTGCCCTGTTTCGCAGTAAGTCCATCAGCAAAACCTGACAGAGCAGGAAGTCTTCCCAGCAAGCAACTGCAATACCGCGCCAGTAACACGGCAGGCTCAGAGCAGAGACAACCGGCGGGCGCAGTCGGCCAGCATCTCCGCCTCCCTGGCGGGGCGCTGCGGATTATTGGGGTGCGTGCGATCGCTGGGAATCCGGCCGATCAGGTTTAGAAAAACTGCAGCAGAATGTTTGTAGGCGGGAACGGGAGCGCGAAAAGCGACATTGCCTAGATACTGCAGAGCGTCGGAGAGCGCGTAGTACTCAGGGTCGCCGGCCTCCCACAGGCGGTCTCGCGCCGCGAATTTCTCTGGCGCAAAAGCGGCAAGTCCCAGCAAGTAGTCCGATCCATATTCGATCATGTTGATTCCCAGATCGTTCCCGGTGTAGATGCGAAAATCTGGCCGCTGTGCTTCACGAAGGGCGAGTCGTTCAAGTTCCAGAAGACGGTCAAGGGATGAATGTTTCATTCCCTTGATTTCTGGAATGTCCATCAATCGCCGGATTGTCTCCGAGTCGTAGATCTCCCCGCTCGCCGCAAACATCGGCCCCAATTCGAACGCCA
>Ga0182024_10025344_pt1 | contig 10478 bp, 9 predicted proteins | sample P32metaG_FD_120480 | JGI IMG/M metagenome (GOLD analysis project Ga0182024, IMG submission 120480) | Permafrost microbial communities from Stordalen Mire, Sweden - P3-2 metaG (Illumina Assembly) | ecosystem: Environmental > Terrestrial > Soil > Wetlands > Permafrost | place: Sweden: Stordalen...
GCCCCGGGCCAGCCGTCCGCCCCGGGCCAGCCGTCCGCCCCGGGCCAGCCGTTCGTCCCAGGCCAGCCGTCCTCCGCACCCCAGCCGACGCTGAGCCCGCAGCGCCCCTGACTGGCTGCTGACCCGGGCGATCGTGACTCCTACCGTGTCGCGGAAGAAACGATGGGCGCTAGAGGCCGGAACGAGCCCGCCCGCCGGAACCGGGAAGGGCTGCCCTCGCGGCGGCGCGGCCCGGCTCCTGCCCTAACCTGTCCGGCATGGCCACCGATGCCCCCGGGCCGGCCGGGAACGCCGACCAGCCGCCGCCTGACTTGCACACCACCGCGGGCAAGATCGCCGATCTGGACCGGCGGCGGCAGGAGGCGGCGCACGCCGGGTCGCAGCGCGCCGTCGAGCGGCAGCACGCCAAGGGCAAGATGACGGCGCGCGAGCGGGTCGGCCAGCTGCTCGACCCAGGGTCGTTCACTGAGTTCGATGAGCTCGCCAGGCATCGCGCAACCGACTTCGGCATGGCCGCCAGCCGGCCCTACGGCGACGGCGTGGTGACCGGCTACGGCACGGTCGACGGCCGGCCGGTGTGCGTGTTCAGCCAGGACTTCACTATCTTCGGCGGCTCACTGGGCGAGGTCTACGGCGAGAAGATCGTCAAGGTGATGGAGCACGCGCTGAAGACCGGCTGCCCGGTGATCGGCATCAACGACGGCGGCGGCGCCCGGATCCAGGAGGGCGTCGTCGCGCTGGGCCTGTTCGCCGAGATCTTCCGCCGCAACGTGATCGCATCCGGCGTGATCCCGCAGATCTCGCTGATCATGGGGCCGTGCGCGGGCGGCGCCGTCTACTCCCCGGCGATCACCGACTTCACCCTGATGGTCGAGGGCACCTCGCACATGTTCATCACCGGCCCGGACGTGATCAAGACCGTCACCGGCGAGGAGGTCAGCTTCGAGGATCTCGGCGGGGCGCATGCGCACAGCGTCAAGTCCGGCGTCGCGCACTACCAGGCCAGGGACGAGGACGACTGCCTGGAGTTCGCCCGGGAGCTGCTGTCCTACCTGCCGTCCAACAACCTCGAGGACCCGCCGCTGGCCGGGTCAGCGGCCGCGGCGGGAGCCGATCCGGACGCGCTGCCCGAGGTCACCGACGAGGACGCGGAACTCGACACGCTCATCCCCGACTCGCCGAACCAGCCCTACGACATTCATGCCGTGATCAGCCACGTGCTGGATGACGGTGAGTTCCTCGAGATCCACGCCGCGTTCGCGCCGAATATCGTGGTCGGCTTCGGCCGGGTCGAGGGCGCATCGGTCGGCGTGGTGGCCAACCAGCCGATGCACTTCGCCGGCTGCCTGGACATCAACGCCTCGGAGAAGGCCGCGCGCTTCGTGCGGACCTGCGACGCGTTCAGCATCCCGGTGCTGACCTTCGTCGACGTGCCCGGGTTCCTGCCGGGGACGGACCAGGAATGGGGCGGCATCATCCGCCGCGGCGCCAAGCTCATCTACGCCTACGCGGAGGCCACCGTGCCCAAGATCACGGTGATCACCCGCAAGGCCTACGGCGGCGCCTATGACGTGATGGGCTCCAAGCACCTCGGCGGGGACGTCAACCTGGCCTGGCCCACGGCGCAGATCGCGGTCATGGGCGCGCAGGGCGCGGTCAACATCCTGTACCGCCGCGAGCTGGCCGACGCGCCCGACGCCGACGCGCTCCGGGGACGCCGCGTCACCGAGTACGAGGACACGCTCGCCAATCCCTACATCGCCGCCGAGCGCGGTTACGTGGACGCTGTCATCCGCCCGGCGGAGACCCGCCCGCAGGTCATCCGCGCACTCCGCGCACTGCGCGGTAAGCGGCAGACGCTCCCGCCGAAGAAGCACGGCAATATCCCGCTTTAAGCTGCCTTCTCGCGCGCCAGGCGCCGATGGGCCGGTACCCCGCTCCCGGCGGGTCGGGGATCGGTCGGCGCCTGCTGCCCGGAGGTGCCACTAGAGTCGGATCACCATGACCGAAACCGGTTCGCCAGTGCCGCTGCTCTCCCGCTACGCGATCATGATAGATGTCGGCTACATCTACGCGTCGACGGGCGAACTGCTTTTCAGCGCCGCCTCGCGGCGTGAGTACCGGGTTGATGCTGACAAGCTCATCCAGGCACTCACCAGGCATGCGGACGATCAGGTCAGGGGCGAGCTGCTCCGGGTGTACTGGTACGACGCCGCCAGGGACCGGGTGCCCACCATCGACCAGCGGGTCATCGCCCAGATGCCATGGGTCAAGCTCCGCCTCGGCAACCTCAACGCGCGCGGGCAGCAGAAGGGCGTCGACGCCCAGATCCGCGCCGACATGGAGGCACTGGCGAGGCACCGCGCGATCACCGACGCCGTGCTGGTGGCCGGCGATGAGGACATGGTCCCCGCGGTCGAGGCCGCGCAGGCCTACGGCGTCCGGGTGCACCTGTGGGGCGTGGAGCCGCCGTACGGCACCAACCAGGCCGAGCGGCTGGTCTGGGAGTCGGACACGGTGCAGGTACTTGACCGCTCGTTCGTCGAGCCGTATTTCACCAGGCAGCCCGGCCCCGACCCGGCCCCGGCCCCGGCTGGGCCGCCGGCCAGGCAAGGCCAGCCGGCCATTCACCGGCCCAACCCCGCGCTGGTGTTCGGTGACCGGCATCTGCCGCGGCCGCAGGCCAGGCCGGGCCCGCTTCCCCCGCCGGCCCCGGCCAGGCTCGGCCCCGAGCGGGAGCGGGTGGAGGAAGCGGGCGAGCACGTGGCGCAGAAGTGGATCCTCACCCGCGGCGAGGACAACATCCGCGACCTGCTGCCCGGGCCGATCCTGCCCCCGGTGATCGACAAGGAACTGCTGGTCGATGCCGAGAAGGAACTCGGCCTCTCACTGCGCGCCTACCAGGAGGCCAGGGAATGGCTGCGGGACGCGTTCTGGGCCCGGGTGCACCGCCAGTTCGGCATCGGCGTCGGCAAGTCAAGGAGCTAGCTGCCATGCCACCGGCTGCCGCCAGAAGAAACCGGCATAACGGGGCACTTCCCGCCGGTCCCGCCCCGCGGCCCGCATCCCCGGTGCGGCGATGACCACCGTGGCCGGAGAGAACCCCTCCGCCGCGCAGCCCGATTCCGCCGGGGCGCCGGCGCTCACCGTAGTCCGGGGGAACCCGTCCGCCGAGCAGATCGCGGCCCTGGTGGCCGTGCTGATTGCCAGGACGGGGCCGCCTAGCGCTGGCGAGGCGGCGGCACGGCCGGGTAGTGCATGGTCGGCGAGATCCCGGCTGCTGCGCGAACCACTGCCACGCGGCCCGGGCGGCTGGCGCGCCAGCGCCCTGCCCCGCTAGCCGCGGCCGCGAGGCAGGCTGATCTTGCTGGCCGGCCCGGCGGCCGATTTCACCCTGTCCTTGGCCGCGACGCCAGCCCGGTTCCGCGGGCTCGCTCGGTGAGCGGGAGACCGGGGCCGGCGGCCTGCCGCATTCTCACTAGACTCCTGCGCAGTCGAGAGGAGTCGGTTTCGTGCACAAGGTCCTCATCGCGAACCGCGGCGAGATCGCGGTCCGCGTGCTGCGAGCGTGCCGGGACGCGGGGCTGGGCAGCGTGGCTGTCTATGCCGACCAGGATCTCGACGCGCTGCACGTGACGATGGCCGATGAGGCGTTCGCGCTGGGCGGCCACAGCGCGGCGGAGAGCTACCTCGACATCGCCAGGATCCTCAAGGCCGCCGCCGACTCCGGCGCCGACGCCGTGCATCCCGGCTACGGCTTCCTGGCGGAGAACGCCGGCTTCGCGCGGGCGGTCCAGGATGCGGGCCTGACCTGGATCGGGCCGCCGCCCGCCGCGATCGAGGCGCTCGGCGACAAGGTGGCGGCACGGCAGATCGCGAAGGCCGTCGGCGCCCCGCTTGCGGCTGGCACCGATGGCCCCGTTTCCGGTGCCGGGGAGGCCGCCGCGTTCGCGGCCGAGTACGGACTGCCGATCGCCATCAAGGCCGCCTTCGGCGGTGGCGGCCGCGGCCTGAAGGTGGCACGAACCACCGAGGAAATCGGCGAGCAGTTCGAGTCCGCCGTGCGCGAGGCGGTCGCCGCGTTCGGCCGCGGCGAATGCTTCTTGGAGCGCTACCTGGACCGGCCGCGGCACGTCGAGACCCAGTGCCTGGCTGACAGCCACGGCAATGTCGTGGTCGTGTCGACCAGGGACTGCTCGCTGCAGCGGCGGCACCAGAAGCTGGTCGAGGAGGCCCCGGCGCCGTTCCTGTCCGCCGGGCAGGAGCGGGTGCTGCGCGAGTCGTCGAAGGCGATCCTGCGCAAGGCAGGCTACGTCGGGGCCGGCACCTGCGAGTTCCTGATCAGCCAGGACGGCACCGTGTCGTTCCTTGAGGTGAACACCCGGCTCCAGGTAGAGCACCCGGTCACCGAGGAAGTGAGCGGGATCGACCTGGTGCGGGAGATGTTCCGCATCGCCGATGGCGAGGAGCTTGGCTACGGCGACCCGGAGATTCGCGGGCACTCCATCGAGTTCCGCATCAACGCCGAGGATCCGGGACGCAACTTCCTGCCCGCGCCGGGGACGATCTCGGCGTGGCGGCCGCCGTCCGGTCCCGGCGTCCGCCTCGACGCCGGCTACGGCCCGGGGATGACCGTGCCGCAGGCGTTCGACTCACTGATCGCCAAGCTGATCGTGACCGGTGCCAGCCGCGCCGAGGCGCTGCAGCGGTCCCGCCGCGCGCTGGCCGAGTTCGAGATCGTCGGCATGCCGACGGTACTGCCATTCCACCGCGCGGTGGTCAGCGATCCGGCCTTCACCGCGGAGCCGTTCACCGTGCATACCCGGTGGATCGAGACCGAGTTCGCCGGGGATCTCGCGCCGCAGGATGCGGCCGGAGATACCGGGCAGCCCGCCGCGCGCGAGCGGTTCACGGTCGAGGTGGGCGGCAGGCGGCTGGAGGTGATCGTCCCGGCCGGGCTGGCCGGGGGCTTCGCCGGCGGGTCTGGCGGGGCGGGACGGCCGGGCGGGACGGGCCGCGCCGACCGGCCGGGCAGCGGCCGGGGCCGGGGCCGCAAGGCCGCAGCCGGTGCCGGCGCCGCGGGCGGGAGCGCCGGTGCGGACGCGCTGGTCAGCCCGATGCAGGGCACGATCGTCAAGATCGTCGCGGCCGATGGCCAGCACGTATCCGCCGGGGACACGGTCGTCGTGCTCGAGGCGATGAAGATGGAGCAGCCGCTGACCGCGCACAAGGACGGCACGGTCGGTGAGCTGGCCGTTCAGGTAGGCCAGACGGTGTCAGCCGGCGCGGTCATCTGCCAGCTGCGGGACTGACATCATGACCCGGCTGGCCGGTGATCCCGGGGCTGCCAGATGGCTGCGGTTCGCTTTCGGCTTCCGGCTGCCGGCCGAGAACCGCGACTGGGTCAGGCACGAGCTGACCGACGCGGGCTGGCGCGGCCGGACGGTGCTGCGCCACCTCGCCGTCATCATCCCCGTCTGCATCGTCGTCGCCGTCCTGCTCGCCACGCTGGTGCCCGCGCCGGGCTGGCTCGGCCTGACCATGGTGGCCCTCATCCTGTGCGGCAGCATCTTCACGGTGGCCGCGTACGCGGACGACATCCGGGCATCCCGGCTCCGCCAGCACGGCCTGGACGTCCCCGACGACCCCGACCTGGGCCACCCGGCCCACTGAGCCGCGCCTCGCGGGAACCGCCACCGGTTGCCCTCGCCCCGGCAACGTCCTTCGCCGCCCGCTGCGGCCCGCTGCCCCCGCTGCCCCCGCTGCGGCCCGCTGCCCCCGCTGCCCCCGCTGCGGCCCGCTGCCCCCGCTGCCGCCCGCTGCCGCCCGCTGCCGCCCACTGCCGTGCGGCCATCAGCATGGAGGATCCGCACGCCAGAACCGTGCGGATCCTCCATGCTGATGGATACCTGGCCGCGCGGGTACGCCTATGGCCGGCCGACGCCGTTATGCGTCCGCAGCGGGGCGCATCAGCTTCCTGGCGGCTTCGGTCAGGCTGCCGGACAGCGACGGATACACGGCGAACGTGTGCGCCATCTGATCGACGGTCAGCAGCTGCTCGACGGCCAGCGACACGGCCAGAATGAGCTCGCTCGCCCGCGGCGCGACCACGACGCCGCCAAGTACTGTCCCGCTGCCGCGCCGGGCGAACAGCTTGATGAAGCCATCGCGGAAGCCCTGCATCTTCGCCCGCGCGTTCGTGGCCAGCGGCAGCTTGACGACAAGCGCGTCGGCCTGGTCCGCGTCCACGGCCTGATGGGTGATCCCGACGGTGGCGATCTCCGGCTCCGTGAAGATCGTCGCGGCGACGTGGCTGAGCCGCAGCGGCGCAACGGCCTCGCCGAGCGCGTGCCACATCGCGATCCGGCCCTGCATGGCCGCGACTGAGGCGAGCATCATGACGCCGGTGCAGTCGCCCGCCGCGTAAACGCCCGGCGCCGACGTCCGGGATACCCGGTCCACCGGGACGAATCCCCTGCCGTCCAGGGCGATGCCGGCCTGCTCCAGGCCGAGGCCGCTGGTGCCGGGAACCATCCCGACAGTGAGCAGGCAGTGCGAGCCGCGCACGGTCCTGCCGTCCGCCAGGAGCACGGACACGCCCCCGGCAGTGCGCCTGACCTCCGTGGCCCGGGACCGGCCAAGCACGGTCATGCCGCGCCGCCGGAACACCTCCTCGACCACCACTGCCGCGTCCGCGTCCTCCTGCGGCAGCACCCGGCCGCGCGAGGAGACGAGGGTGACCTGCGAGCCGAGTGCCTGGTAGGCACCAGCGAACTCGGCGCCGGTGACTCCGGAACCGACGACGATGAGCTCGCTGGGCAGCTCGCCGAGGTCGTACAGCTGGCGGCAGGTAAGCAGGCGGTCCCCGTCAGGGACGGCACCCGGCAGGATCCGCGGCTGCGCGCCGGTAGCGATCAGCAGGATGTCCGCGCTGATCTCGCGGTTACCGACGGCGACTGTCCGCGGGCCGGTCAGCCGGCCGGTCCCGGACAGCACCTCGATTCCCTCGGCGGCAAGCCGGCCGGCCACGTCGGCGGACTGCGCGCCGGCCAGTGCCAGGACCCTGGCGTAGAGCCCGGGCGCGTCCACGGCCGCCCGGCCGGTTTCGCCGGCGCCGCCGAGCCTGATGCCCAGCCCGGCCGATCCGTCCAGGGCAGCCATCAGGCCCGACGTGGCGATCAGCGTCTTGGACGGCACGCAGTCGGTCAGCACGCACGCGCCGCCGAGGCCGTCCCGTTCCACCACTGTGACCTCGGCGCCCAGCTGCGCGGCTACCAGGGCCGCCTCGTATCCCCCCGGCCCGCCGCCGATGATGACGATCCTCGCTCGCGGCTGGTTCACGCTGCCCAATTCTGTCTCATGCCGCGCCTGCCGCCGTACCCGTCCCCGCCTTCCGCCTGACTAGCAGGCCAGACATGGCTACACGGAGCCGTCCGGACTCGTACGCTAATCCACCGTGGAGCTGTATGCCGCATACGGCAGCAATATGAACCCAGCGCAGATGGCGGAGCGCTGCCCGCATTCGCCGCGGCACGGCACCGGCTGGCTGGAGGGCTGGCGGCTGACCTTCGGCGGCGAGGAAATCGGCTGGGAAGGCGCCCTGGCGACGCTCGTCGAGGACGACGCCGAGCACGTCTTCGTGGTGCTCTACGAGATGTCGGAGGGCGACGAGCGGGCACTTGACCGCTGGGATGGCGCGACCATCGGCTACTACCGCAAGCTCAGGGTGCGGGTAGCGACCCGCGACGGCGAGGCCCTGGCCTGGCTGTACGTGCTGAACGACTACGAGGGCGGGCTGCCGTCCGCCCGCTACCTCGGCATCATGGCCGACGCCGCGGAGGCCGCGGGGGCGCCAGCCGACTACGTCACATGGCTGCGGACGAGGCCCTGCGTCTCCCTTGGCGGGTAGGCCGCCGCCAGGAATCCGCCGATCCGTGCCCGCAGCGAGGCGGCATCCAGGCCGTGCGCGGCCCGGTGCTCCGCGGGCCTGCCATACCGGCGCAGCTCCTCGCGGCCCACGCCGAGCCCAAGAACCCGGTGCGGGATGCCGGACAGCGCCTCGGCCACGGCCGGCACCGACGTGCCGGCCAGGTAGGGCTCGACGAGCACCACGTCAGCGGCACCCAGCGTGGCGCGGAGCGCGGCCCCGTCGAACGGGCGGATGGTGGCGGCGTACAGCACGGTCACGTCCATCCCCCTGGCGGCGCTGATCACCTCGCCGGCCAGCGGGCCGACCGCGACGACCGTGCCGCGGGCGCCGGACCGCAGCACCGTGAAGCCGTCATCCCCGGTGGCCAGCGCCGCCTCGTTGGACTCGAGCGACAGCCGCAGGTACACCAGGCCGTCCGCGGCCGCAGCGGACCGCAGCAGCCGCGCCGCTTCGGCCGGGTGGCCGGGCACGTGCACGGTCCAGCCCGGCAGGGTGCCGAACAGCGCCACGTCGCCTGGCGCCTGGTGGGTGCGGCCGTAGCCAGGCTCGTCGTAGGAGGCGCCGATGCTGACCAGGACGGCACCGCCGCCCTGGTGGCCGAGATCCAGCTTGACCTGCTCAAACGGGCGCTCGATGAGGAAGGGCGCGAAGGAGTGCGCGATCGGCCGCATGCCCGCGAGCGCCAGCCCGCCCGCCACGCTGATCAGGAGCTGCTCCCGGATCCCGAGGTTGATCACGCGGTCAGGGTGGCGCCGCCGGGCCGGCTCGAAGTCCCCGGCGGAGATATCCGCCAGCACCACGGCCAGCCGCGGGTCCTCATCGAGCAGGTCAGCAGTCACCCGGACGAAGCACTCGCGCATGGTCTCGGCCGGCGGTTGCGCCGCATGCCCCGCGGTCATGAACTCGACTTCCGGACGGAGGCGACGACGACACGCGGCTGGCCCGGGTGCGGTGCGGTGAGCGCCTGCTCCAGCGCGGCATGATCGCGGCCGTCGGCCCGCGCTGTCGACCACCCCTCGATGCCGAACCGCTGCTCGATACCGCCCGGCCAGCCGTGCGTGGCGGACGCGTTATCCACGACCACGGCGTTCAGCTGGGCCAGGCCGACGCGGCCAGCGAACGCGATCGCCTCGTGATTGGAGCCCTCATCGAGCTCGCCGTCGCCGAGCAGGACGAAGACCCGCGCGTCCGTCAGTCCGGCGGCCCGCAGGCCGAGGGCGGTGCCGACGGCCAGCGGCAGCCCGTGACCGAGCGAGCCGCTGGAGATCTCGGCGGCGGGCAGCACGGTCCGGTCCGGATGCCAGCCGAGCGCCGAGCCGAACCTGCCATAGCCGGGCAGCTCGTGCACGCCGATGAAGCCCTTGGCGGCAAGCACGGCGTAATACGCCATCGGCCCGTGCCCCTTGGACAGGTAAAACCGGTCTCTCGACGCCGAGCCGAGCGTCTCCGGCCGGACCCGCAGTACCCGGTCGTAGAGCACCCAGAGCACGTCGAGGGTCGATGCGGCGGCGAAGTCGTGCTTCTCGTCACCGGCCATCAGCGACATCAGGGCAGGCAAGTCCGCGAAGCCATAGCCGACGTCCGTTGTGGCGGCTGTCGCGCCCGTGGTGATCGGTGTCATGGACACCAGCATGGATGCTCAAGCGGACTTGAAGTCAAGGCCGCGTCAGCCGATAGCGATCACCAGGACGAGCGCCAGCGCGGGCAGCAGCACCGCCGCCAGCGACGACCAGGCCCAGCTGGCCACGATCGGGCCGTCGGCCGCGCCGCGCTCGCGGGCCCTCTGCGCCAGGCCCTGGATCTCCCTGGCCATCAGCTCAACAGAATGCTGTTTCGCCACTTCCCGCGCTTCGGTCGGCAGCCGCGCATAGTCGCCAGGCCGGCTTATCAGATTCCGGTCCATGCGGCGCCCGCGGACCTCCGCCTTGAGCCTGGACCGGCGCGGCGAGTACAGCGCCCAGCTGTGCAGTACCTTGGCTCTGGCCGCTGGCGCTGGCGAGCAGTGGATCTGAACGGATTCGCCCAGGTAAATCTCACTGACCCGGGCCCACGGCACGCGGTATTCCCGTGCCGGGTTCAGCATGGTGAGGCCGGCGGCGTCGGTGATGACCCGCGGCCGGAACGCGCACGCGTACACCACGCCCGTGACGGCGAGCAGGCCTATGGCGATCTGAAGGGACGTCCTATCGTGCCCTTGGATCGCGAGGTCCCCCAGGTTGAGGACCACGAAGACTACCCAGGCCCACCACAGCACGAGCGGCCCCTGGAGGCGGAAAACCTTCCGCGTATCCGCCAGCGCCGCACCGCCGGCCGCCGCACCGCCGGCCGCCGCACGGCCGGCCGGCGGGCCGCTGCCTGACCCGATATCTGCTGGCATGCCGCCGGCTGGCCCGCTGCCCTGGCGGCCCGGCTCCTGCTGTGTAGACACCGCCGATGCACTCCCGTGACTCGACCGGGGAGACGCCGCTCCGGCGTCCACGCTAGCCACTCTAGATCCCCGTCCGGCCTGGCTGAACCCGCGCCCGCAGGGTTCATGCCCAGGCGCCGC
>Ga0182024_10025345_pt1 | contig 10478 bp, 17 predicted proteins | sample P32metaG_FD_120480 | JGI IMG/M metagenome (GOLD analysis project Ga0182024, IMG submission 120480) | Permafrost microbial communities from Stordalen Mire, Sweden - P3-2 metaG (Illumina Assembly) | ecosystem: Environmental > Terrestrial > Soil > Wetlands > Permafrost | place: Sweden: Stordalen...
CCCCCCCTTGACTAAAGGGACCACCATGCCAGGCGCTTTGTTTCCGGATGACTGCTTGCGTGCCCAAAAATGGTTTCGCCAGCGCCCAATGGTTTCGTTGCAGTGGCGTAACAGACGAAAAACCCCGCCCTGCTGGGCAACAGCAAGACGGGGCCAATCAGGAGTCGGCGCGTTCGCATCGCGCCTTGAGGCGAGCCTACCATCTGGCCTGCGGGGGACAATTCACGGATTTGCGATTCAAGAACCGTGCAACCCTCCTGGGGCGATTTTCATCGTAGAATCGGCATGTGCGACTGCGGCCGCGGCGGGAAGTGGTGGGAGAAGATCGCACCAATCGAGCACGGCGAACACCGTGCCCAGCACGATCATGCCGACGGCTAAGGCCAATATCCACGCCGACACGTAGTCCGTCTCGTCTCGCTCGATGCCGATCGAGCGCCCGGGTTTGACGTTATCGCCGATCATAACTTCCATGAACGGTCCTTTGTGCTGTCGCTTGACGGGCGTCGATTTCGCCAGCTTGATTCGTGGCGAAAGTATATCACCCATAGTCGCCGACTGACGGCGACGGCGGTGGGCCTCATTCAATTCGCGCCCAAATGTTGCTCTGGCGCATCATTTGATGCGAACTGGCTCCTGTTTCTCTTTTGATACAGAGACAACTCGTCGCACCCCATTTGGTAGCGTCATGGGATTGACTTGGACCCAAGATGTATGATTGATTGTTGCGCGATGGACGTGTGTCTTACGCACGCCCCCGGCGGCCGCCCTTCGCTGATCGGCCGACGCAGTACCAGGCGACTTCGCTCCCGGTACTGCAGATGTCTCTTCCCATAGCCGTTTATCGTCCACGCCAGCGCCGCACCCTCGGCGGGATCGAGCTTCCCCGCGTCGATCAGCGCTTGGTCTCGGCGCGGCGATTTCGCGCCTTGGTCGACGCCTTCGAGCGTGAGCTGGACGCCGGAGGCCAGCTGTCCGTCGCTGACCAAGCGCTGATCAAACAGGCCGCGAACTTGGTCCTGGCGGCCGAACGTCTCCAAGCCGATATCGCCAAAGGTGAGCCGGTCGATGCGGACGCGCTGGTTCGCGTCAGTTCGGAGGCAAGGCGAGCTGTAAGCGCTATCCGTTCGAAGGCGGCGAAGAACAAGCCTCACCAAGACCCGCTGACCGCACACATCGCAGCCAAGTACGGCAAGCCGACTGATAACGACGTCGACGAAACGGCGGCCGCTCAATGAGCAACGCCAAGCCCGCAATTTCGATCATGGACGCGGTCAATGATCCCGACATCTTCGGGCCGTGGTTCCGCGACAAGCAAAGCTTTGCTGCCTGGTTCTGTTTTTTGAAGGTGATGTTCGGACTGCCTCTCGATGCCGCGGAGTTGGAAATCTTCCAGCGGCTGACCGGACGTAAAGAGCCCGCAGCGCTCGGATACTTGGTCGCGGCACTATGCATCGGAAGACGCGGAGGTAAATCGCTGATCCTGGCGCTGATCGCTGCATATCTCAGCTGCTTCTACGACTGGTCGCCGTATCTGACTGGCGGTGAGCGCGGTTGCGTTATGATCGTCGCGGCGGACAAAAAACAAGGTCGCGCAATCTTCAGATTTTTGAAGAGCATGTTGCAGATTCCACTGCTCGCAGGACGGATCGAACGCGAGACCGCAGACTCGATCGACTTGAACAACAACATCACGATCGAAATTTTAGCCGCGAATTTTCGCACAATTCGCTCATATTCGATCTGCTGTTTCCTTGGGGACGAAATAGCCTTCTGGCCCACCGATGAGACCGGCGCCAATCCTGATTCCGAGATCATCACCGCAGTCAGGCCCGCAATGGCGACCATCCCGAAGGCGATGCTGCTGATGGCGTCGTCGCCGTACGCCAAGAGAGGCGTATTGTGGGACACGCACCGCCGCCACTTCGGTAAGGACGAGAGTTCGACGCTGGTTTGGCAGGCCGACACCAGAACGATGAATCCGAGCGTCCCGCAGTCGTTCATCGACGAGGCTTATGAAGACGATCCAGCCAACGCTGCCGCAGAGTATGGCGGCCTGTTCCGGTCGGACATTGAATCGCTGATCAGTCGGGAGGCCGTCGAAGCCTGCGTCGTCCACGACAGATTCGAGCTTCCGCCGATGGCGAATTTTCACTACGCGGCTTTTTGCGATCCAAGCGGAGGCTCGGCCGATTCGATGACGCTGGCCATCGTTCACAGAGAGGGCGAAAAGGTCGTGCTCGACGCGATCCGCGAGGCTCGGCCGCCGTTTTCACCGGAAGAGGTGGTCGCTGAATTCTCAACCCTTTTGAAAAGCTATCGCCTCAAGACGGTCACTGGCGATCGATACGCAGGACTTTGGCCGACGGAGCGTTTCGAGGTTCACGGGATCCGCTACGAGGCAGCCGCCAAGCCCAAAAGCGATTTATATCGGGACTGGCTTCCAATCCTTAACGGCAAGCGATGTGAGCTCCTTGATCATCCAAAGGCCATCGCGGAAATTTGTGGCCTCGAAAGGCGCACGGCGCGCGGTGGACGCGATTCGATTGATCACTCGCCCGGTGCCCACGATGACTTGGCAAATTGCATCGCCGGCGCGATGACCGGGCAAATTATCCAAAGCTGGTCTAGCGGTGCCGTTTTTTGGGAGCTTTTCCAAAGAGATAAAAAGGCGGCGCAGGTGAACGCCAGCGCGCCAGGCCATCCGCCCGGCGAGCCGCAACCCATTACCCGGGAATACGCCGTCGGTTCGGTTGAACACGGGATGTTCCTTCGTGGCGAGATCGGACCGCCGCCCCCGCACCCAAAACCAGCAGCGCCAGCGGAAGCGACACCTCCGAACAAATTCGAGAACTGTTTTCTGCGACAATGAAAAATTAGGAAGGAACGTTCGTGCCTCTTACAATCAGGATGTTGCCGCCGGTCTCGGTGGTGCAGCAAGTCATCACCGTCAACGGTCGCCGATATGCCGCCACTCCCGGTTCGGCGATCGACGTACCGGACATGGATTCACCAAGCCTATCGGCAAACGGATGGATCTCATGCGCGCCGAGCGGCAGCACCGCGCAGCGTCCGACGGTCAACCCGAACACCAATCCGCCATACGTCGCGGCGCCGAACTTCGAGTATTTCGACACGACGCTTTCCAAGTTGATTTTTTGGGACGGTGCGACCTGGCGCGACCCGGCCACTGGCAACGCGGTCTAGAAAGGGAACGAAGATGAAAAACGGAAATATCAAGCTCGTCGTCACCGAAGGCGCACCAAGCCGGCTGCTGCAGGAACATTCTCCCGCGCGGATGCAGCTCGCCAAGCTGATCGATCGCAGGCTCGGCATCGAAGACCGAGTTCGCGCTCTCGCCGAAGCCGGCGCAAAGTTGAAGGAGGCAGCCGACGCCGAGGGCCATGCCGCTGCCGCTCTGGGTGCCCTGGACGCCGAAGAGACGCGCATCATGTCGATCTGGGCCCAGGGATCAGGCCCAATGCCAGTTCTCGATCGAACGCGCCGCCAAAAACTCGAGGACGCCGTGCATGCCGCCGCCGCTCAGGCTGCCGCGGCTCGGAAAGCAGCGGCCGCGAACGGTGCAGAGCAGCAGCGGGAGAACGCCACGCTGAAGGCGCTCGAGCCCCAATTTGCTGTTCTGATCGCTGAAGTGATCTCGGAGACAGTCGACCCATTGATGAGTGACTATGAGGCCACGAACAAGGTGTTGGCCTCGAAGGCGGCGCGAATTCAGGAGGCATTTACGACAATCCGGGGAATTGCTGAGGCCGTGGGCAACCCCACCGCGGCGCGGCCTGCGTTCGTGATTATGGAAAAACTCACCGAGAAGATTCGGACAATCTCCGGTCGCGCCGCGCCGGACGGCGTGAACCACGGCGCGGCATGGATGGCCTTCGCTGCGCGGCTTCGTTCCGACCCGATCGCCGAACTCGACGCATAGAAGGAAAAACCACATGCAGACTTTAACGCTTCAAGCTCCAATCCCCCTGCACACCTACGCGACCCGCGGCGGTGAAATTTCGTCCGACGCGACCGGGCTCATAGCCGATGTGCCGTCGGGGACTCAGTTGTTTTCCGATCTGATGGCCAACGGTTGTTACGTGGTGCCGGCGGCCGCACCGTCGACTACCGACCCGCTCACGACCGATCCGGTGGAGTGATCAATTCGAACACCCAATACGTCGCGCCTAACTAAAGGGACAATTCCGATGCAAAAGACGTTTTTTGCCGAACTGCGGAAGGTAGAGGCCGGCTCCGACGATACGCTCACCGTGCACGGCATTGCCAGCACCGAGTCCCGCGACTCGACCGGAGAGATCATCACGGCCTCCGCCATCCGCAAGGCACTCCCCGCCTATCGAGAATTTCCGGCGATCCGCGAAATGCACGGATTGAGCGCCGCGGGAACAGCGATCGAGATCGACGTCGATGACGACGGTATCACCAAGATTGTGGCCAGCATCATTGACCCGATGGCGATCAAGAAGATTCGCAGTGGAACTTACCGCGGATTTTCGATCGGGGGTAAAGTCCTGAAGCGCGATCCGGATGATCCAAAAACGATCACGGAGATTCTTTTGACCGAAGTCAGCCTGGTCGATCGACCGGCCAACGGCGAAGCGAAGATAGCGCTTTGGAAGGCCGCCGGTGCGCCGACGCTCGACTCCGTCTTCAAGGCGATGGACCCGGAAGATCGGGCGCTCACTTTGATCAAGGCCACCCACAAGATCGCGCATCGCGCGGCATAGGAACCGAGATGATTGAAGCACGCTGCCACGACTCACCCGCGCGGCCAGTCTCGGTTGCTGGGGCGCTCGCGCAGCTCGAATACGTCGAGTCCGTGCTGCCGTCGGTGCAGCTCTCGACGCAGCAACTCGAAGCGTGGGTCGAGTTTCTCGACCGCGGGAGGCGCCACGATGCGTAAATTGATACGGCTCTACGGTCCGTCGGGTTGCGACGAAGCCAACTTCGGAACCGAACGGTTTGTCAAACATGAGGCTGGTTATTTCGACGTGCCGGAAGAGGCCGTCGAAGGCTTGCTGAAGGTGGGCGGATTTATCCGCGCGCCAGATCAGCCGGCGGCCGATGAGGGTGCGCATGCAAGTCCACCACTAGAAAATCCATTCGACTCGCTCGGTGATCCGGTGGAGTGACCGGGAATTCGATCTGAAAACGAGGTGAAGCGTGGATATCTACAAAATTGGCATCGGGAATAATCCGGATCCTGTCGAATGACCGGCGTCTTCTCGATTCTGGGATTTGTCGCGCATCTGCACTCAATGGAGCGCGACATGAAGCAAGTTGAAGCTGGGATCGTTGCCAGGGCCTGCGAAATGGTCTGCGCCGAAGCAAAGCGTGTCATCGGTGAAGGTTACCCTGAGTGGCCCGCACTGAGTCCGGAAACACTCGCCCGGAAGATGATGAACACGCCGTTGCTCGAAACTGGGGAACTGAGAGCGTCGATCGAATGGAATTCCACCGGCAACGAAGGTCATGTCGGATCGAACAACGACAAAGCAGTCTGGCACGAGCTCGGCACCGCCAAGATCCCGCCGCGGTCGTTCCTGATGGGCGCGGCGCAGCACATGGAAGGCAAGATTCACAAAATGGCCGCGCGCGCCGTCATGGCCGTGATGCGTGGTGAGGGCATGCATGGATCGGAAATGATGGAGCTTCTTCACCTTCTGAAACATGTAGCGCACGAGGTTAAAGAAACAGTCAAAGATGCGCTCGAAAGCGATGAGGAAAAACGCCGATGACTACACCGCTCGAATTCGCGCAACGCTGCGCTGCCGCAGCCGCCGACCTGGCGCTGGCCTTTGCTGGCCAGCCGGACGAGAAGGTGACCCAATCGCTCGCGCAGATGCGGACCAATCTACAGACCGAATTGGCCAATGTATTCGCCGCCGACGTTGATGTCCCGAGGGTCGTCGATCTGTTCGTCGACGCCATCCTGGCGCGCAAACGCGAGATGAGCGAGACGGGTCCGGTATAGGCCGAAACTGAATTGAGTTCTGGCGACTCCGGCGCGCATCGCCATGCCGCGTCAGTCACCCAGGTCCAGGCCGGCGGAGCACGAACCGTCGGCCGGGAATTCAAACATGGCGAGACAAACTTCCGCCGGCGGAGCTGCTTCCTCCGGCCGGAGCCGGTGGATGTCTCGTTCATGCCCGGCCGGGCGCTCGCGAGGCGGGCCGGCCGGGATTAGTTTTTGACGGTGGCGATGGGGCGCCGCGTCGAAGGGCTGGCGAGCGCGTCGGATGTAAACGCGCTCGCCAGCCTGCGGTGCCAGTTCAAGGGGGATGACATGTGCGGGACGGCTCGGCGGGTTTGCAAGCAGATGGAGATTAGGGTCCGGCCGACCAACCAGAAGTGCGGCCCGATGGAGACCCACGCCATCAACGTCATCGCCAACCTGATCAAGATGCATGGGATGGAAAATATGGTGGTGACGCTGCGGATCCTGACCGAGAGCCACTCAGCCAACCGATCGCAGTTGAATCGAAACGTGATCACCGCCGTCAACGATATCTGCCGGCTGCGGCGATTCACTGACCGGGGCTTGGCCCTTGTCGAAGCTTTCGATGGGATAGATCTTGGCGCCATGCACGCCGAGGCAAAAGCCGAGCCCTTGTCGACCATTCACAACGCCCGGACAGTGCTGGCCTGCAAGATCATAAATCGGCTGGACCGAATCTTCGGGCCGTCTCAGCCATCGAAACCGCCGGCGCGGAGCAAGGCCAAGGTCGTATCGGATAATTTGGCGTTGGGCATCGCTCTGCTCAGAATCAAGGCCGCCGAGCCCGCGCGGTTCGCAGCTGTGGCCTATGAGCTTTTCAACATCAACCCCAAGGGCGCGACTGTGTACCGGGCGATGGCCGCGGCGAAGCTCTACGCTGGTCGGCCAGAGATCACGTCGAGAGTATCGTGGGACGCTTTGAGCGCTCTCTCGGCGCCGACACTTCCCACGGACGCGCGCCGCAAGCTCGAGGCCGCGATCGTGAGCGGTCAGGCGGTCCGGGTGTCCCACATCAGCCGCGCGCGCCAGGCGCACGCACAGCGGCAGCCCGATCAGCCGGCGCCGCGGATGGCGGCGTGAGCAGTGTCAACGATTAATAGAGGTGTATCAAATGTCAGTGCTGAGCAATAACCACCCACCATCCATGCACGCTGAAGGTAGGGCGTGCGGAGCGATTGCCTTGCAATGGTACTTACGAAGCGGCCGACGGTGGGTCGACAGCTTCTCTTTTGCTGTTTCGTTTGCGCTGATCGAGATGAGGCGTTCAAAGATGTCGGGAAACCAAATCGATGAGTGGAAGGCTGGCTTTCGGGAAGGGCTGGGAAATTTGCCGGGCGCAAGCCAGATTATCGAAGCGAGTTGACTCTCAGCTTTCCTTCGGAATCTTTCGCTCCCGCAATATCTTCATGAAAGTAAGGTTGCTATCCTTGTGATCCCAAGCTGCCTTGATATGCGCCGTCAACCGGGGCCGATCATGCTCAATAGTGCTCACCCACAAATTCGGATCATATTCATAGACGCGAAGCATATTGTCGACGTCGAAAATCGGCGCGGTACCCTTCGCTCGAATCAGGGCGATCGGCTTGTCCTCAGCGATACGAAGGCCCAATTCAAATAGGACGTTGGGATTATTTTCAGTTAGATCGGCTTTCACAAGGTCCGCGTCGAGCAATTGGTTGACGATCGTCGCGTGGATGACGTCGCTTCCCTCGCGGTTCGCGGTCAAGACCTCAAACCCGGCTTCGCGGCCAGCCGGCGCGATGAGCGCCTTGAGGACCTCGTCAAAAAAGCCAATTGATCGCGCGCTTTCGCGCTCTCGAAAAGGCATTATAGCGAAGCATTTTAGGCCGGTTTTGTCGTCTGGCTCAGCCAGTACCACCGTGGAGTTGTCCCGGGCAGTAGCCGCCGCGGAGCCCGACGTCTGTCGCGACGTTTCGGCACCCGAGAACCCCGCTCCGATATCAAGAAATGCGCAATTTTCGCGAAAAAGCTGTGCAAACTCTTCATGGAACGTCGGGTCGAGACCAAACTCACGGGTAAGGGTGTTGCCGAGATATTGCATCGGCGGAAGGTTCGATCCCTTGTAATATTCTAGGACGCGCCGAAAAATCTCTACGTTCAGGAGTGCCGTTTTGAGCGCTGCTTTCTCTTCATCTTTTCCGGGCGCGTATACCACATCTCGACCACCGTCGGTCAGCGATATTAGTTCGGAGTCTCGACTGCCTTCTGTTAGGCCGAAATCTCGTGAAGCCGCCGCAAGATAGAAGAAATCTGGTGTCCGGTAAGACATCCCTACAGCCTGTGCGACGTCGGATGGCGGCCATGGGTTTCCGCCGTTGTTGTTTTTGAGCGCAGTCGGAATCCTGAGGGCCTGTTCGAGGGTGACGCGAGGATAGGCGCGGCGAGGTGATGGCTTCACAGGACCGCGTTTCTTTTTGCCTGTCGCGGATTTTTTTACCGAGCGTTTTGTCGCCTTCTTTTTTGTCGGAGCGGGATTGTCGGACTTTTCGCTTTCATCATCCGCCTTTTGATCGCTTGCCATTGTTCCCCCTGATACGGTCCCGCCGCCATGGCTGGTTACCCAAAATTATGACGGCGTCGCGAAGCTATCCCAGGTTGCAGCCGTACGAAAGGCATGCCTCGTGACCCTGGCGGGTAATAAACGGGCAAATTGTACCGTAGTGTCTACTGTCGCAACAGAAGCACGCCCAGTAGGTCGATGCGGCGGCAGGCGCCCGCGCTGGATGCGTTCCGGCGGCGCCCGACACTTCGTCAGCCCCGAGTCACGAAAACGCACCGGCGCCGCCACCGCGCGGCGGCGCGGGCCTCTTTCGGTGTCAAACGTTGTCCGGTTCACCGGCCCACTTCTGCCGCGCGACCCGCAACGGCGGGAATGGACAGCCGAGCGCCCGGGCGCGAGTTCGGACGCTGACGATCGTTCGTTTGAGGGCGCCGGCGGCTTTTACGACCGAGGCGCCTTGGGCGACGAGAACCTTTAAGCGCTCGTCTTCGGCCTCAGTCCACGCCCAAGGTTTGGTTTGTCCGGTCATAGTCTGCTCACGGCTGGCGCGAAACACCCTTTCGGCGCGTACCATTTCTATCAACGATTCGTCAGCCCGAAGTCGTCGCTGTATCTTAGCAGCCGGCCAACGTTGGTTGTCTGAGCCGCTCATTTCTTCGCCTTCGGCCGATCGACCCGTACCTCTCGAAACTCTTCCGGCCCCTTGGTGAGGTGGCGCTGGCGCTGGGCGCGTTCTTCCGGATGAGCGGCAGGATCGCCTATCTTGTCCATCGCCTTTGCGGCGAGCTCCGCGGCACGATCGGCGCGCCTTCCTGCGGCAGGTGCTGTCTTCACGGTGACACTAAGCTCGACCAGGCGGCGACGGCGACGGTGACGGAGTCGGTCCCGCATGGATAGGCGATGGCGCCGATGTCTCATCGCGATGACTCGTCCGCGCAATCTCACTTTTTCGCCTTCAGCCCGAGCTCGATCAGGCGGCGGATGGCTTCGGAGCGGCCGGGCTCGTCATCTTGGGCGGCTGCCCAAGCGTCTATCGGGGTCAGGAGATCTGGCTGCAGACGGACGCCGACAAGTGTTCCTTTGCCGGTGGGAGGTGGCCCCCGGCGTTTCTTTGTTATCACGGTTTGACGTTTCATGGGAACCGTGTTAACACAAAAGCAAGCCGAGGGGAAGCGCTCAACCTTCCGCCCCGGCTCTAACCCCGAACACGGAGCTGGATTCCCATGCCCAAGGCTACCCGCGTGCATAGCACGCCACGACGAACTGCGTCCGAAATCAAGCCTCAAAAACCCATCGAAAGACACGCTCATCCGGCCTGTCCGGTGGTCGATCTATCGCAACAATTGATGGACCTCTGGGACGCGGATGATGCCTCCCAACGAGTGTATTTCAAGGAAGAGATCCACAGACCCGCCGGCGACCTCGTCAAGGAGCAAATCGAGGAATGGCAGTCGGCGCTCGTTCTCATCATTAGCTTCACCGAAGCGAAAAGCCCCGCCGGCGCGATGGTGCAGATGGCGCTTGCGCTCGACGAGATGGATTCCATGATCGGGCTGTTGGGCGAAGAGGATCAAAAACTCACTCGCGACCACCGAAACCAAATAGATCGTCTCATCAAATCAGCAATGCGTGGGGTGCGGGCGCCGCTCGGAGCCGAATTCGAGTCAGTTGAGGCGATTGTCAACGTTTACGCCAGCGGCCTGAACAACTGGCTTGACGAAATGGAGACGTGGGCGAAGGAAGGCCGGGCGTATCGGAAGAGCGAGTCCGATCGATCGCCCCAAGGGTGAATCCGGTCGCGCCGCCGACAAACGACGAAGCCGCCGGGTCAGCTCGGCGGCTTTTTCTTTGAAAGGGGCCGTGCTGCCGTTCTTTCTTGGTGTGGGCGCCCCTGCGCGGGATGCCCTCAAACATCAAGCGCCGCGGCGGTTCCGG
>Ga0182024_10025346_pt1 | contig 10478 bp, 12 predicted proteins | sample P32metaG_FD_120480 | JGI IMG/M metagenome (GOLD analysis project Ga0182024, IMG submission 120480) | Permafrost microbial communities from Stordalen Mire, Sweden - P3-2 metaG (Illumina Assembly) | ecosystem: Environmental > Terrestrial > Soil > Wetlands > Permafrost | place: Sweden: Stordalen...
GATGCCGTCCCCGTCGCCGTCCGCCCAACTGCGCGGGTAAATCTGGTAGACCACCGCCTCCCGCCACCACGGCCCACCAGACGCTGCTGCTCCGCTCGCCACCCACCCGACGATAGATGGCCATCTGCAGGGGAGCCACGATCCTGCGCCTCACACGTGACTGCACTGGTGCATAGGAGCAGATGACGCTGGCCTGGCAACGTCGGGCCGCGCACCTGCGTTTGCACCGGGCCGTACATCCCGCCGGCCGCGGCGTGGACCCTCCCTTGCGCGGAAACCGCGCGCATCTCGCCGACGATCGCTTCCGCCTGTCCGCCAGGCATTCGAGACGCGACTGCTTCGGCGACGATCCGATCGTCCCGATCCGGCTCAAACCGTGCCGCATCGGAGTTGCGGTATCGCCCAGATGCAGGCGTCCAGTCCGGACTCTGCGACGCGCTCGCGATGGACGACGGACGGATGAAAGTCAAGGGGGTTGCGACCAACTTTTCGGCTGATTTCGGACGGTGGATCGGTCGCGGGGGTTGCTCTGAGGGCGGCAGATCGGCTCCTGTGGTGTCGGTTTCGGCTTGGTGACCGCTGGATCGGCGCATATTCGACTGTTTTGGGCGCGCGTTGTCGCCGCCGGGGTGTCCGGCGGTCGGCCCGTCCGGTCGTGTTCGGTTGTAGGCTGCGCGTTGGGCGCGAGTCGGTGACGTGTCGACGCGCAGACTCTGGGGCTTGTGGTCTGCCGCGCGACGTTGCCCTTCGAGGGCCTTGCTGTGGGCGCCCCGGTGTCACGCTCGCGCCCAGCCTTCGTGGCGCAGTTGCTTGCCAGTCTGAGACCATCCGCACATAGGAGGCCTCGGCCTGCTCGGCGAGCTTGCGTTCGGCGTCGCGCATCGCCTGGTTGGTTGACCATACGCCGGCTGCCTTGCTGTCATAGCGGTGGGCGCCGGCGGTGAGTTCGAGGCGACGGAGCTTCTTGGCGGTCAGCGACGGCTGCTGGTGGGCGTATTGCTCCTCGCGGGTGAGCAGGCACCAGAACAGGCACGCGAGCTTGCGCGCTGAGGCGACGACGGCGATCTGATGACCGCGGCGGACGCGCAGACGCTCGTAGAACGCGTGCAGCGGGCCCGGCTGGCGAACGACGCTGAACGCCGCCTCGACCAGCGCCCAACGCGCTGATGCCGACCCCTGCTTGGAAATCCGCCCGCTGCGCGCCGGCTGGCTACCGGACTGGCGGACCTTCGGGTCAAGGCCGAGATAGGCGGCCAGCTGCCGGGATGTCTTGAACCGGCGGATGTCACCGATCGCCGCCAGGAAGCTCGCCGCGCAGATCACGTTGACGCCCGGCACGCTCATCAGCCGCCTGGCGTCAGAGCACGACAGCATCTGTCGGGCGACCAATCTTTTTCGACCTCGGCGATCTCCGCGTCGAGAAACTCCACGTGGCGCATGCACCCCTCGACCGTCTCTGCCTCCTCGACCGCCAACTCCAACCCTTGACCGTCTCTGCCTCCTCGACCGCCAACTCCAACTGCCGCAGCCATTGGCGGCCCTTGACCCCGAACAGGTCTGAGACCGGCGCACGCCCGACCAGCCGGCGCATCAGGACGGCATGAACCTCGTTCTTCGAACGCGAGCGTGACCGGACCAGCTGCTCACGACGCGCCAACCGCCGGCGCAACACGTGGGTGAGCTCATCCGGCGTCCACACCGAATCAAGCTCCCCGGCCCACAACAACCTCGCGAGCGTCCTGGAGTCAAGCCGATCGGTCTTCGCCCTGGCCTGCGTGATCCCAGTATCACCCGGTGAGACCACAATCACCTTCGCGACGTGCGGCTCGAGGATTCGCAGAATCTCCCACGCGCTACCAGTCACCTCCAGCGCCACTCTGTCGGTCGCCAAAAGGCTCTCAGCCAGGACCTTCAGCGCCTCCGGGGTGCTCTTGACCCGACCCGCCGCACGGACCTTCCCGTCCTCGCAGATCGCGATCTCGCAGAAGTCCAGGTGCACGTCTAACCCGATCGCTCTTCCGATCACCTTCACGACCATCCTCCTAACGTAGAGACATGAACGGGAGAAGCAGCGGGCAAACGACACAGACGGATACGTGCTCGCAGCACAATCGGGGCAAGTCGCAGGGGCGGCCACCGAGTAAGCACGGGCTCGAAGCCCATCGTCCAAAACGGCCTGCCCACACTGCGGTCTCCCAGAAAGCCCCTGTCCCGATCACCGTAACTACGCGACCCCGACGGGACTTCCTGCAATGTATCTTCATGCCCCGAGGCTCGAAAGCCGACTCCGGACATCGTCGGACTTTGCTTCCGGAGGAAGCAGAAGTCTTCGTGATCCTCGACCGCGCTCTCGCAATGGAACGCGAGCAAGCGTCTGTAGGCGGCCGGTCCGGCTCGGCTCGGCTCGGAGATGACCGAGTTCGTTCCGAACGAGCAGTGATCGGTGGCGCTCACCGGAGTGCTGCTTTTGCCGAGCCGCTGGCCGGTCGTTAGCCGGACGTCAGCAAGCGCTCCGTGGCACGGACTGCCGCTTCGTCGAGGAAGGAGGCCTCTCGGGGCTCGCCGCCACGAGACTGCCCCCGGTCCTCCCGAGTGAGCCACGAACGGTGCCAACAGCGGTCCTAGCCTCATCTGAGGCAGGTCCGACGACTCCCGGGCGACCGCGCGTGGCAGCGAAAACAGACGGATCGCCCGAATGACCTGAGGCCGATTGCTCGCGCGCCCGTGACGATTGCGAGGATGCGCTTGGATAGCTCTCAGGTCACGTTGAGGGTGTAAGAAACGGTCAGGACCTGTCCGTGCATGTAGGTGAGCAGGAACATGCGCCAGGTCCCTGGCACAGGCAGAAGCACGCCGACGGTCAGCCTGCCGGGCGCCGTGGAGCTGCCGGTCACCCTGGTCGCGCCGAATGAGGACCTGCAATAGCTCACCCCGGGACTGCACACGTGCGTGTGGAAGTAATCAAGCGAGCCCTCGCGGAAGAAGAGCGCATGCGCGAGCGCGCCGCGCCAGGCAGCGAAGACCGCCTTGCGGCCCTGCGGATCCACCACGTGCAGATCCAGGAAGTTCGCCTGATCGGCCTTCAGGTGCGGATCGCCCCGGATCTGGAACCGATACCCGTCCGCGAACTGCGTGGCGCCGAACGGTGCAACCGGCTGCGGCCGGTACGAGCCACGCACTGTGACCCAGGTGAAGAGCTGGAAGCTGACCGGCGACTCAGGGCTCGTCTGCTTTGGATAGGCGTCGACCACGATCCGGTAGCGCCCAGGCGCGGGAAATACCACCGGCTGCGTGATCCTCCCATCGGCTGCGATGTCCGAGTCCTCATAGAGCGCGTGGCTGTCGTCGCTGCGGACCATGATCAGATCGACCCCGGCGTGCGGCTCGCAGCACTGCTTGTAGGCGGTGAGCGGCTTCCCGGCCGGCGTCTGGATCGTGAACGAGACGATCGTCGAGCGGCCGGGAAGGACCGGCGCGGAGGGCTGAAAGCCGGCGAGCGTGAAAACCTTCGCCGCTCCGATCGTCGGCACGCTCACCCCGCTGCCGGAGCTCGAGTCGCAGCCGCCGACGGCGGCCGCCGAAGCCAGCACCGCGAGCGCTGGAACTGCCCGCCGGCGAAAGGCTGGGAAAGATGTGCTCACGGTCTGAGCGTCCGTGGCAGCGTGCGAGTCAGTGACAGCAGCGCCATCAATGCCACCCAGGTGAGCGAGCCGATCGAGGAGTGCAGCACCTCGACAAAGGTGTTCTCGCCGACCGCGACCACGGCGATGCCGATGCCAGCCTGCACGAGGTAGAGGATCGTCACCACCGCCGCCGCCCACGTGATCGCTGGCACTCCCGCCCGATCCCGGCGGCTACGGACCAGCACCCAGATCGCGAAGACGAGCATTGCTCCAGCCCAGGCCCGGTGGGTCAGGTTCAGGAGGACGTGGTGGTCCAGAGACGGGATCAGGGATCCGTTGCACAGCGGGAACCCACGACCGCAGGCGGTGTGGGAATCCGTGTTGGCAACGGTCGACCCTGCCAGCAGCAGCCCGAGGCTGAGCGCAACGAACCATCCGATCAGAGCCGAGAACGAGTCGCGCGGTGCTTGATCAGTCGTCGGGTAGGCGAGCCGTACGGAAACCAGCGTGAGCGACGCGACCAGCAGCGCCGCCCCGCCATAGTGGACCACGACCGTCCAAGAGACGTTACGAAGCAACACCGTCACGCCGCCCAGAACAACCTGGAGCACGAGCAGCGCGAGCACCCAAGCCATTGGCCGAGTCACTCGGCGCTCGTGACGGTAGGCGCGGAACACCGTCAACGCAAGGCCGACCGCTCCCACGATCAGCACCGTTGCGACCCAACGGTGAAACTCCTCGATCATGGCGTGATGGCCGCCCGCGACGAGCGCACCGTGGCACGCAGGCCAATCGGGGCAGCCAAGCCCGGACTCGGACGCGCGCACAAACGCTCCGATCGTCATCAGGGCCCATCCGAGCAGCGCCATCGCAGCTGCCCAGGCCGCCAGCCAGCCGCGCCTCACGCCGCTGACTGCCGCACCGCAGCTGCGCGCAGCCGCCAACAGACCACGCGCCGACATCCATTCTGCCCGCATGGAGTTCACACCGCGCAACGGTATGCGCCAAGCGTGGCGGTCCCCTCCGCATCTAACCCCGCACCCGATGCGTGATCGCTACGGAATCCGTAAACACTGGACACGGGAGACCGTAAAGCTAAGGATGCTGCTCAGCCAAGCCGTTGTACTAGATTCGTGTCGCCGATGAGATGCCTGCAGACACCGATACGCGGCACAGACATGGCAATAAGTGTTCCGCGTCACTTCCAAGGACGTGCTGCACGGGTTCGTGATCGACGCCCTCGGCGTCGCTGGCGTCGCGACGGACGCGAACCCTTGGCTGTACTCGGTCGCGCCAGTCGTGAGGCCCGTCTTCGAGGTCCTCGACGCGGCACAGCCGGCGGGAGCCAGGTCCTCGCGAGCTACGCCGAGGAGCCCCATTTGGCTGACAAGACCGCGACAGACTGACCGTTCCTGACCCGATCAATCCCGACGACGTCAATGTCGCGACGAACGGCCAGCGTCGCTGGCCAGGTTGAACGCCACGGCCCGGCTCCAGTTCGGCCGGGCCGTGCGCCTCAGACCTGTGCCTCGACCAGACGGCGAATCGCGTCGAGGGTCCCCATCACCTCGGAATCAGCCGCGTCGCCGTGTGCCGTGGAAAGGAACAGGGTCAGGCGTGACCCGTCGCCGTCGGGGTCGACCTGCATCCAGCCGTGATAGTCGCTCGAGCGAGACCCCCATTCGACACGACGGCGGCCGGGGTCAGGCCGAAACCATGCCTCGCCGTGCTGCGTGTGACCTTCGTACCGCGCGTCGACGACAACGCTGTCGCCATCGCCTGCGTGAGCGCCGGTCATCTGGGGAACGAACTCCGGCAAGCGACTGATGTCGCCCAGGACGACGAACACCCGATCCGGGGCTGCGGCTATGTGTTGAGTGTGCTCGTGTTCCATCGTGAACGCGATCCTACACATAGACCGCCCGGCCGCTTGCAACGGCGCGATCAACGATCCTCGCGCTACCGATGACCTTCCCGGCGAGACGAACCGGTAGTGAAACGACGCAGCGCACCCGATCGGTCGAGCATGGTTGGTCGTTACGACAGCCGCAGAGCGCCAAGCGGCTCACGAGGCGGCTCGGGCGAAGCATCCGCTACGGAATCATCCGAGGTTCCGACTCGCCACACCAGAGCGACGAACGACACCGCAGGTGACGGTCACCGGCAGTCCGCGCTGGGTGCCGGGCGGGCACGCGGGAGACGCGCTGGCTTGTGCAGGACTTCGGCAGCGAGACGACGATGATCACAGCGGCTTGCCGTCGTAGTCGTCGCGATCACGCATCAAGGCGGGTCGAAGGCGCCACACCGGACGATCGCTTTCGCCCAATTCCGAGCGGCGAGCCCGGCCGCCGCCGAGGCGACGCCGCCCGGGCTGGAGCGGTGACGCTGCATAGGCATCTCACATGTGCTGCGCGTCGTCATGCGGGCCGCGCTTTCGGCGATTGGCGTGCCTGGGGCCCGGGGCCCGGACGAATCTGGCCTACGGCCGGCGTCGTCCGCAGCAACAGTCTCGAGGTGGTCCGACCGAAAGCGTGCCTTTCACGCGTGAGCACAGCGTTGGCCGTGGCCGGCCGGCCTCAAGAAATGCGCGTGCTCGACCCGGCGCGGTGTAGGGTGGCCGTCGCAGCGGTGCTTTACGTCCACGCTCACACGCACACTGCCGCCGTGGTTTCGCGACGGGCTGGTTGATTGTGCGACCCACACGCCCAGGTCTCTACAAGGAGGATCGTTATGCCTGTCCTGATCCGACACCATGCCGCGATGAGCGCTGCGCAGTACGACGAGTCCGCGCCGACGCTGATCGAGCAGATAAAGAAGCAGCCGGGCTTCCTGGTCCATGTCGCATATGAAGGCTCCGACGGCTTCGTCGTGGCCGAGGTGTGGGAGACCAAGGAGCAGCACGACACCTGGTTCGACGCCAACGTTAAGCCAAACGTTCCGTTCGAGATTACGCAAGAAGTCATTGACCTTCACAGCGTCCACACACCGTAGACCGCTCCGGGGCGGAGAAGGTGTGAGGGCGAGCAACCGACTCCTTGTGGGGCGGCTTCCAGGAACACGCGGCCAGAGGCTTTCAGCAGCCCGTAGGCGGCGTGGAGCGTGACCGCGGCGACGACCAGCGACGCGATTCCGTCCGCGCGGCGAAAGCCGGTCGCGAGGATCACGGCGCCGGCGATGGCGGTGACGATGAACGCGATCAGGTCGGTGAGCAAGTGCTGATAGGAGCCCTCGACGTTCATCGATTCGCGATTGGCCTTGGACAGCGTCCACGTCGCCGCGAGATTCACCACGATCCCGATCAGGACGGCGGCGCCGGCAACGGCAGGCGGGTTGACCAGGCGGCTGATGCCCTCATAGACGATCAGCAGCCCGAGGACGAGCAGCGTCGCGCCGTTGAACTGCGCTGAGAGGATCTCGGTGCGCTTCAGCCCAAAGGTCAGTGCGCCCTTGGCGGGACGCTGCGCGAGACGGATCGCGACGATGGACAGGACGATCGCGGTCGCGTCGGTGAGCATATGCGCGGCGTCTGAGAGCAGCGCCAGTGAGCTCGCGAGGATCCCGACGGTCACCTCGACGGCCATGAAGGCGATGATCAGCCCGAGCGCGATCGCCAGCTTGCCGCGATCAGCGTCGGCGGAGACTCCGTGCGAGTGCCCCTCATGATCGTGCCCGTCCCCGTGGTCGTGGTCGTGTGCCATCAGCAGCAGCCGTCCTGACAGCCGCCTGCGTCGAGGCCGGGGACCGTGACGCACGCGCACCCCTCACCTGCCCACGCTTCGCGGCCCTCGCGGATCGCGAGCACGGCGATCACGAGCGCGACGACGGGGTCAAGCCACCACCACCCAAACGCGGCGTTGGCGCCGAGCCCGACGAGCACGCCAGCGGCCATGTAGGCACAGAGCAGGTTCTGCGCGCCCTCGCCCGCTGTCGCGCCCGATCCCAGCCGCTCGCCGATCCGTTGCTTGGCGTGGCCCAGCAGCGGCATCACGATGATCGAGCTGACGGACAGCCCGATCCCGACCCAGCTCGTCGAGGGATGGTCTCCGGCGAGTAGAGCCCGGATCGCGTCCTGAGCGATGTAAGGGGCGAGCAGGAAGAACGAGATCGCGACTGCCTTTTGTGCGCGCAACTCGGCGTGCTCGGAGAGGCGGCGGGAGCCGGTGAAGCGCCAGATCACGATCACCGACGCGAGGCCCTCGATCGCCGAATCGATCCCGAACCCCAAGAGCGCGACCGACCCTGCGATCAGCGCTGCGGTGATCGCAACGGTGCCTTCGACCGTCATCCACGCCAGGCTCAACCACGACAGCGCCTTCGCACGGCCGATCAACCGGTCACGCTCATCGGGATCCGGGCCGCTCGGCGCCGCGAGGGTCGGCAGCTCGATGAGTGTGCTCATGCTCGTGCCCCGGTCGCGGTCAGGTGCGCGTCCAGCAGCGTGCGGCCGGTGTCGGTCAGCGAGTAGAAGATGACCTTTCCCTCGCGGCGCGACTGGGCCAAGCCGGCTTCTCGCAGGGTGCGTAGGTGGTGCCCGACGAGGTTCTCGGCGCGCATCGTGATCCACCCCAGATCGCAGACACACAGCTCCTCTCCCTCCCGCAGCGCCGTCGCGATCGTCAGTCGCGTCGGGTCACTGAGCGCCTTCGCCGTCACCGCGGCGCTCGCGGCCGCTGCGACATCCAGGCGACGGCGGATCTCCTCCGCGCGCGGCAGGTCGAGACAGAGTAGGTCGCAGCGATCGTCGCCCATGTCGCTCATCCTAACGCCCGTTGGGGTGAGCGAGGTAGTGGCCTTGCCTTGGTGACGGTTGCGCAGACGAGGCAGTCGACGTGTGCGGCGAATGGCCAGCGCCACAGCGCCGTTTCGTGGATCGGGATCGCGAACTGGGTGAGGGCGAGCCGGGCAGCGGCGACTCGGCGATCGCCGGCCAGACCGGAACGGCGGCGCGCGCGGCACCGGCCGTGATCGCGTCCGCGGCGCCGTTGGTGACGTCGTGCTCGATCACCCCGATTCGCTGACGGATAGTGCGGGGCTGTCGGCGCCGCGCGGCTTTGACGGCGTGAGTGTCGAGGTCGATCAGCGTCACCTCTCGGGAGCGCTCGGCGATCCGGTGAAGCGGAAGATCGTCGCCGTTGCCGGCGCCGAGGACGGCGACCCGCGCGCCGTGGTTCAGGTGTCGCTGCAGGAGTTGCCACAGCGCCTCGCGAGCCGGAGCCCAGCGGTCGTGCCGGTCGATCTCGGCGCGCGCGTTGCGAGCCGTGTTCGCGATCGTGGCCGGAGCCTGCAGGCGCTGTGCCGAGAGGATCCGCTCAGCGCGGCTGGGGCTTCGGTGGCGCTCAGTGCGCGTACCCATGGGCGTCGGCATGGCTGTGAGCGTGATCGTCTGAGGGTTCATGGTTCTCGTCGGGCTCGCCGGGGTCGGTGCGGACGGTGTTGAACGATTGCCAGGTGATCCGCAGGATCACGATGGTCACGATCAGGCCGATGATCGGGTCAGCGATCTTCAGCCCGAGCGCGACGATCGCGGCGCTGAGCACGACCGACAGGCTGACCAGCCCGTCAGTCCGGGCGTGATAGCCGTCGGCGACCAGCGCAGGGCTCTGCAGCCGCTTCCCGGCACGCAGCCGGACGAACGCGGCAGTCTCGTTACCGATGAACCCGATCGCGCCGGCGGCGGCGAGCGCCCACAGGTGCGAGAGAGCATGCGGGTTGATCAGGCGGTTGATCGACTCGACCAGGGCAACACAGGCGCTGACGAAGATCGTCGCGACGACGAAGTAGCCGGCACGCTTCTCAGCCACAAACGAGCGCAGCACGAACGCGATACCAAGCGGGACAGCAGTCAACGCGTCGCCGAAGTTATGGATCAAGTCGGCGAGCAACGCGACGCTTCCGGTCAGAACGAACACGACCGCCTGCGCGGCCGAGGTGACGAGCAGGATCACCAGGCTCAGCGAGACCGCGCGCAGCCCGGCCTTTGAGCGTTTGATCGAGGCGCTGACGAGACCGTGACTGTGGCCATGTCCGCCGTCACGCGCGCGCCCGGCGTCGTGGGCGTGCGTGCTCATGCGGTCAACGACTCGTGGGCGAGGGGTGGCGGTTGCCCGTGCGGACGTGCTCCACATGGAACACCGCCTGGTCGAGCAGCTCGGCGACGTGCGGGTCGTGCAGGCCGTAGATGACCTGCTTGCCGCGGCGCTCACCAATCACCAGACCGAGATGGCGCAACTGGCGCAACTGATGCGACACCGCGGAGGCCTCCATCGAGACCGCCTCCGCGAGCTCCCCGACCGAGCACGGCCCGTCCTTCAAGCGCGACAGGATCCACACCCGGCTTGGTGACGCGAGAACCTGCATGCGCTCGGCGACCGCCCGCGCGAGCGCGCCGTCCATCTCAATCGCCGTGGTTTCTCTGTGCGCTCCGTGACTCATCTGAACAAATGATAGTTGGTTCAGATGATCCAGTGATGCCGGGGATCAGCCCCTGCGGCGCCAGGGCGGGTCCTGCGGCCATGGCCCGGAACCTGCACAGTGGCGTCCGGATGGCGGAGCACAGCAACCTGGGCGCGCGGCCGACCTGGAGCGGGGGTCGCTCGCGATCGGCTGAGCGGGGCGCCGGGCGAGGATCGCTGTTGCGCGCGGCGCTTAGGGCGATGGTGCCGCGGTCGGCGGCCGCCTGAAGGGGCGCCGGATTACGACCACGATCGCAACGGAGGCGAGGACCAAACCTCCGAGCACGGCGGCCATCATCGCAACCATGCTCCAGCCGTGATGCCGAGTGGTGTTGAGCGTGGTGCCGAGCAGGTGGTGTTGGAGGCGCTGCCAGTCCTGGCGGGTCATGTTCTGCCAGGCGCC
>Ga0182024_10025347_pt1 | contig 10476 bp, 8 predicted proteins | sample P32metaG_FD_120480 | JGI IMG/M metagenome (GOLD analysis project Ga0182024, IMG submission 120480) | Permafrost microbial communities from Stordalen Mire, Sweden - P3-2 metaG (Illumina Assembly) | ecosystem: Environmental > Terrestrial > Soil > Wetlands > Permafrost | place: Sweden: Stordalen...
AGCTCGAGCGTGACAGGCTTCAAATTGGATTTTGCAGCGGCTTCCATGACCAGGTGCCCCACTTCCGTGGAGCCGGTGAAGGCCACTTTGTCCACGTCCATGTGGCGCGCAATCGCTGCGCCGGCAGTGGGTCCGAATCCCGGCAGCAAATTGACCACACCCTCGGGGAACCCCGCCTCAAGAATCAACTCGCCGATGCGCAGCGCGGAGAGCGGCGTTTGCTCGGCCGGCTTCATCAGCACGGTATTGCCCGTTGCCAGCGCAGGAGCGAGCTTCCAGGCCATCATCAACATGGGGAAATTCCAGGGGATGATCTGCCCAACGACGCCAATCGGCTCATGGCGCGTGTAGCAGAGAAATTCGCCGTCGATGGGGATGGTTTTGCCGTGAACCTTATCTGCCCAGCCGGCAAAATAGCGGTAGCAGGCCGCGGTTTTAGCGACATCCACAGCTCTGGCCACGGAGACCGCCTTACCATTGTCGAGCGACTCAAGACGAGCCAACTGGTCGGCGTTGTTTTCAATGAGATCGGCGAGGCGGTACAGAAGGCGTCCTCGCGCCGAGGCGTTCATCTTGCGCCACAGACCGGATTCAAAAGCCGCCCGCGCCGCGCGAACCGCCATATCCACGTCAGCAGCGTCAGCCTCGGCAACCTGGCAGATTTCCTCGCCGGTGGAGGGATTGATGGTCGCAAATGTTCTTCCCGACTGGCTTGGTTGCCAGCGATTGTTGATCAACAGCTTCAACTCCGGAAGAGCAATTTCGGTTTGGTTTGGAACCATCGCCGCAGGGGGCATCGAATGTAGCTCCTTCAACATGGCCTGACGCAGTATGGATCACGCTATTTTCGCATGATCATGATTTTGGCGCTGGCTTGCGTTTTTCCGGGCGCGGATCTGCTCCAGCCAGTTTCTATAGATGCGCGCCGCCGTTCTGTGCCATGTATCCTCGATTGCGCTCGTTTTCAGAGCAGTTGCGAAATGGGCGCAAAGCTCATCGCCTGGGCCAGAGATCGCTTTCTCCCGCAGAGCAGCCAATGCTCGCTCGGTCCGACGGTCAAAATAGCCTCGTGGAATGGAAGGATGGACGCTTGCCTCGTGCCTGAAATACCGCTCAACATCCCTGCGATACTCGCGCAGCAGCGTGTCGCGCTCGTACTCGGGATGGCCCTGAAAGAATACGAACAAGCTCTTTCCCTCTTTCACGAACGTGTCTACGCCCGCGTCCGCGGTGTGCGCGAGCACGCGGTATCCGCGGGCCTCCAGATCTTCAGCATCTACGCCGTTCCAGCGGGAGTGAGGAATATTGAACCGCGGCGGGGCGCCAGCCAGCAAAGGATGCTCGGACACCCGCGCGCACTCGAAGACGCCGAAATCCTTTTCACCGCACCTGCGCCTTCGAATGCCATCCATGTGCAGGACCGCGGCATGTGCGGCCAGGCAGGACCACACCGTGGAGTGTGTGTTCTCGTGCGCCCAATCAAGGACCCGGGTCATCATCCCCCAGCAAGGCTCGTCTCTCAGATCGGCCGAAACCGGATCCTTCCCGGTCACGATGAGACCATCGAGGCCGTCCAGACCGGCATTCCAAAGCGTTTCGACGCTTGAATAGTGGCTCGCTGTCCGGCGAACGTTGGGCTCTGTCCTTGGGATCGAAGGTAATGTGTAGAGCGATAGCCGGACCTCAATGCTTTCAGACGCCGCGTCGAGCAGCGAGACGAACTGGCGCTCCGTGGCTTTGAAAGCCGCATCCGGCATGTTGTTGATGAGGCCGATCCTGATTGGTCCAATCGATCCACCCGGCGGCTCAGGAAGTTCGGAATGCGGCAATCGGAGAATCCGGGGAGAGCCTCCCTGGTGATCGTCATGGGAGCGACTTGTAACCACGCGGACTGGCATTGGCTTCTCCGTTTCAAAACCGCTAGCGACTGCCTGGCGCAGTCGCGCCCGGCGCAGCAGCCGCGGCAAGCGCCTGATCCAAATCTTCGAGGATGTCGTCGATGTGTTCAATTCCGACGCTGAGTCGGATCATTTCCGGCAACACTCCCGCGCTGCGCTGTTCCTCCGGTGACATCTGGCGATGGGTCGTCGATGCCGGATGGCAGACCAGGGACTTCGCGTCACCGAGATTGACGAGCCGTGTCACCAGCTTCAGCGCGTCATGGAATTTGACCGCCGCGGCGTAGCCGCCTTGAATGCCCACGGATATGAGCGAGCACGCACGGCCTGCCAAATACTTTTGCGCGAGAGCATGATAGGGGCTGTCCGGGAATCCGGCATACTTGACCCATTCGACGCGGGGATCGCCGCGGAGAAACTCGGCCACTTTCCTGCCGTTCTCCACATGGCGCTCCACACGCAGCGCAACCGTCTCAATTCCCTGCAACAACAGGAAGGCGCTCAGCGGCGAAAGCACAGCTCCTCCGGTGCGCAAATAAACACTGCGGCAACGCGCGACATACGCAGTCTTTCCGAAATGCTCTGTGTAGACCAGACCGTGGTACGAGAGGTCCGGTTGGCAGAAGACCGGGAAGCGCGACGCGTTCTGCTTCCAGTCGAAGTTTCCGCTGTCGACGACGGCTCCGCCCAGCGTGGTGCCGTGGCCGCCCATGAATTTCGTCAGCGAAGTTACGACGATGTCCGCACCATGCTCGATGGGCCGCAGCAGGACCGGCGAGGCAACGGTGTTATCCACAATGAGCGGCACTCCATGATCGTGCGCCACTCGGGCCAGCCCCTCGAGATCGCAGATGTTCCCCGCGGGGTTGCCGACGCTTTCACAGAACACCGCTCGCGTATCATCGTCGATCTGCCTGGCGATAGCCTCTGGATCGTCGGACTCAGCGAAGCGAACCATGATTCCCTGACCGGGCAGAATATGCGCGAACAACGTATGCGTGGTGCCGTAGAGCTGAGGGGCGGAAACAATATTGCGGCCCAACTCCGCGACGTTCAGGATGGCGTAGTTCACCGCGGCCTGACCGCTCGCGACGCACATGGCTTCGAGCCCTGCTTCGAGAGCCGCGACGCGCCGCTCCAGTACAGCGGTGGTCGGGTTCTGGATGCGGGTGTAGCGGAAACCCTCGGCCTCAAGGTTGAAGAGTGCGGCGGCATGCTCGGCGCTGTCGAAGGCATATGCGACCGTCTGGTAGATCGGCACGGCTACGGCCTTCGTCGTAGCTTCAATCTCGTAGCCGCCATGTATTGCGATCGTTTCCAGTTTCATCGGTTCCCGTCCTTCAATGAATGCACTTCCGCGCGAGCTTCGGCCCCTTCACGCGGTCTTTCTCCCTGGCAAATCCGATACCAGACCGTTCATCTCACCCACCACCCATGCAATGTCTTGCTCGGTGGTTTTGAAGCTGGTAATACATGCCCGCATGACCGGAACACCGCCGAGCTGCGCTTCGGACATCCACGCGACCTGCCGCTCTCGAAGAGCTGCCAATAGCACGGCTGGTTCCAGGCCATCCCTGGTAAAGCACACAACAGGAAAGGGCGTGGAATTGACGATGCGCCATCCTGAAGCCGCGAGAGACTCGCGCAACATCCGGCCCAAGCGCGCCTGGCGCTCGAGCATCTCTGCGTAACCTGCCTCGCCGTGCTCCGCCAACGCCATGAAGAGCTTGAGCCCGATGAACCGACGCGACCACTGAGCCGAATTCGTGAGGGGATCGAATGTCGTGCCCGCAGTGTCGCGGGAACCCGCCGATTTGGCGGGCATGTAAGTGACATCCGACCGGAAGGCCTGGGCCACGCTTTCACGATGCCGGCAAAACAGCATTCCGCAACCCATAGGGACGGAGAGCCACTTGTGCGCGTCGCAGGTAATTGAGTCGGCGCATTCAATGCCTGCGAGATGGAGCCTGAGGCTGGGTGAAACAACGGCTGCGCCGCCCCACGCGGCATCGGCATGGAACCACAGGCCTTCTTCCTTGCAGACGCGCGCGATTTCAGGAAGCGGGTCGATAACGCCAGCCGCAGTGGTCCCCGCGCTGCCGATCACCATAAATGGCAGAAATCCGTTCCGGCGATCCTCAGCTACGCACTTCTTAAGCTCTTCGGCCCTCATTCTAAGACCGGAATCCGTCGCGATGGTCCGCAAGCTACGCCGTCCAAGCCCGGCCATGTGCGCGATCTTGTTAAAACCGTGATGGGTCTCTTCAGTGAGATAGATTTTGGGTTGGCCGGAGAGCTTCTGCAGGCCATGTTCGCCATATTCAGGAAAGGCCCACGTTAGGGCGACTACGACGGCAGAAAGATTTGCCTCCGATCCACCGCTTGTAAATGTCGCGATGGAGTCCTGCGGAAGGCCAAACTTATCAGTGAGCCAGGCAAGCGTGTGCCGCTCAATCTCGTTTGCCGCGGGCGAAGTGCGCCAGTTGGCCAGTTGCGGGTTGAACATGGCCACAAGCGTATCGGCAACAACAGAGGCCGGCATCACACTCGGGTTATAGAGGCCAAAGTAGCGCGGATGAGTGACCTGCACCTGCCATTTGCGCAGCATCTGCTCCACGTCAGCGATCACTTCATCGAGCGCCATCGTGCGCTTGAAATCGTAGCGTGAGCCAAGATGTGCGCGGATCTCCTGCGGCGTCACATTGGGGACAATGGGACCGTCGGCGATCTCCGACTCCAGCTTCGCGAATTCATCTCGAATTTGATCGAAATGCATCTGCATCCCTCTTCTGGGAGCGGTGAAAACTCGTGGCGCGGCCAAGCAACTCAGCCTTCTAGTCAGCTTTCCAGCTAGAATCGAATCCCTCCGGACTGAATACGATCGTAAAATTCTTTGTCAAACTGGACGAACGCCTCCGATTCGAGGCTGTCAAAATAGAGCGCGTCGCCGCTGGCCAGTGGGTTGTATCCCTGGCGAATCAACTCGGTCTTCGAATACTTGAAGGTGCCGGTAACATCGAAGGCGGTGCGAATGCGCAGGAACACAGGCCGCGCGTAAGCCGGCAGACAACGCGCAAGATGTTTGCGGAGACCGGCCAGGTCGAGATTGTCTTCGGCCACCAGCGCAGCCATGGCTACGCGGCCTTCCGTGTTCGGGACTCTGACGCCGTAGACATTGGCTTCGCTCACACCTCGAAATGCGCAGATCGCCTGCGACACTTCGGTGGTGGCAACATTCTCTCCCTTGCGTCGAAACGTGTCGCCGATGCGGTCGACAAAGTAAAAGTACCCCTTGTCATCCTTTCTCATCAGGTCGCCGGTCCGGACCCAGGCATCTCCAGGCTCGAAAACATTGCGGAGGATTCTCTTCTCAGAAGCCTCTTTGGTCGTGTAGCCCTCGAACCGGCTTCCGGCATTCGTGGGATCGTTCATCAGCTTGCCAAGAGCTTCGCCGGGCTGGTTCGGCACGCAGGGAATGCAGAATCCTTGTTGGTTGCGGGCCGGCTCGCCGGTTTCGCTATCGAAGACGACCAGCGCCGGCGAGAAACGATGCGCGAGGTACGCCGGAATGTGGCCGATCGCGCCGCGTTTTCCCTGCACGTTAAACAAAGAAACACCGCCCTCGGTGGCAGCATAGAATTCGATGATCCTTGGAATGCGGAATCGTTCCTTGAAGGAGTCCCAAATCTCCGGAGCCAGCCCGTTGCCGCAGGCGATACGAATCCGGTGCATGGTTTCCTCTGCGCAGGGCTCCGCGCAAAGCAGGTACCTGCAGAGCTCCCCGATGTACTGGAACAGCGTGCAATCCCAGCGCAGGATATCGCTCCAGAAGCGACTCGCTGAGAATTTATCGCGGAGCACGACGCTGCCGCCGGCGACAAGAGCCGCACCGGGCACCTGCACTCCGCCGACGCTGTGGTACATGGGCAGGCAGTTGTACATCCGGTCAGTCGATTGCGCGCAAAGCATGCCGGCAAACCAATGGCTCCATTGCATGACACGCGCATGGCTCACGCGCGCGGCCTTGGGCAGCCCGGTGGTGCCAGACGTGTAGATGTAGAGCGCGAGATCGTCGGTGCGGACCAGGGGCCGCTCGTCCCTGTTCAAGGGCTCGCCGAAGTGGCAGGCGATATCGAGATCAATGCGCGGGAGCGGAGTGTCCGAAACGCCATGAGTCCAGATCACCGGAGACGGCAAATGGGGACCAAGCGCCTCGGTCAACCTTTGTGTAAACTCCGCAGACACGATGATATGTTTGGGCGACACAGCGCGGATGCAATGGGCAAGCGAGGGACCCGCAAGATTGGTATTGAGCAGCGAAACCACCGCGCCGGCGCTGGTGATGCCGAGCCATATCGCCATGAACTCGGGGCGATTCGCCATCAACAGGCAAACCACGTCGCCTTTTTCCAGTCCCTGGTCGAGCGCCCATCGCGCATACTGGTTTGTGCGTGCGGCGAGCGCGCGGTAGGTAAAGCTTTCCTGGTCAGACAGCAGGGCCGGCGCATCTCCCATTTTTGCGGCGACTTCCAAAATCACAGCAGGCAAGATGCGTTCCGGATTGCTGGCGATGGACGCGGTCAGTTCCAGAGCGCGCAACCAGGCCTTCGCGGTTGATCCATCCGCCCGGATCACTTCTTCTTTCAGCGCCTGGCTCATGCCGAGTTCCCCGCATCCACAGTAAGTATCGTCCCGGTTATGTTTTTCGATCGATCGCCGAGGAGAAACTCAACCGCGTTTACAACATCCTCGATGTCCACCAGACGCTTCAGCGCACTGCGGCGCGTAATCTGCTGCCGTTGTTCTTCGGTGAGGCTCCGGGTCATGTCGGAGTCGAAGAAGCCCGGAGCCACTGCGTTCACATTGACTCCCATGCGGCCAACTTCCCGGGCCAACGAGCGGGTGAAGCCCAGCAGCGATGCCTTGGTGGCAGAGTAGACGGCGAGCCCGCTGTAGCCGGTGATGGCGGCCACCGAAGCAATGTTGACGATCCGTCCACCACCGTCGGACATCATTAGGCCGACCACATGCTTGGTGAGCACCATCGGAGAGGTCGCATTCAAGCGCACCATCTGCTCAATCTGACGGGTGGACATTAGAGCCAGAACCCCGTCGCTGCTCACGCCGGCATTGTTCACCAGGCCATAGATCGGGCCGAAGTTCTTTCGCAACTTCTTCACCAAATCCGGAATGCCTTCGATCTCGGCAAGATCGAAAGGCACAAAGTTCAACGAACCGGGCTGCGCCGCATTCGCTTCCCGCTGCGCCTTTGCCAACTCGTCGCCTTCGGTTCGCGCGATCACGATGGAGCGGAACCCGCACTCCGTCAAGCGCCGGGCTATACCCAGACCCAACCCGCGACTGCCTCCGGTGACGATCACATTACGCATGGCGGCGAACTAGCTTTCCCGTTTCAGCCACGGCCAGTGTCGGCACAAAATTTATCGAGGCTGGAACCTTGTGGAGTGCGAGCTCTCCGCGACAAAACTGCATGATGTTGCGCTCGATTGCAGTGGCGCTGCCCGGGACCGATTGCGGCGTCTTGAGCACAACGTCGGCGATTACGATCGCGCCCGTGATCGGGCTTTTTTTCATTCGCACCAGCGACATGCGCACCTGCGGATGGCGGTTGATCACCGCCTCCACTTCTTCGGGGTGAACCTTCAAACCGCCGACATTGATGGTGCCGTCCTCGCGGCCGGTAAAGTAGTAGCGGCCAGCGCGCGATTCAAGCAGATCGCCCGTGTCGACATAGCCTTCGCCATCCTTCAGGGGCTGCCTTTCGCGGCCGAGATAACATACCGCGGTGCGATCCGAACGAACTCTGAGCGTGCCACCCTCCACTTTCATTTCTACGCAAGGATTCTGCGCAAGCACATCAGCAGGGAAGCCCATCAAGCCATCGTTTACTTCGAATGCCACACCCGCCTCTGTTGAGGCGAATGCATGCGCGAGCTTTGCCTGCGGGTACTGCAGCCTGAGGTGGTTGAGAATGGCCTGATCGGCGATCTCCCCAGACAGTCGAACATACTGCGGAGCGATCTTGTGGGCCGAATCACTCATTAGCGCGCCCCGCCAATGGGAGGGCGTCCCGGAGATGTGCGTGACACCCTGTGCGCCGGCCCGGGCAAGAAAATCCGCCGTTGACTCACTCGCCCCCGTGAGCACTAGCGAGGTTCCGGTGAGGGCGGCGCGAAGAAAGATCTGCAGTCCACCGAAACGCCGAATGTCGTAGAACGTGCTCCACATAATGGAAGGCGATGCGGAAGCTTTTCGTTCAATCGCGCCGGCCAGACTTGCCAATGTGTGCACGGTGAGCTTGGGAAGGCCGGTAGTGCCTGAAGTAAGAAGAACCCATTCGGTCTCGAATTCCGAGGCCCGATGGTGCGTGCCTGAAACAACATCTCCCCCAGCAGCCTTGCGGCCGCATGGAACGATGCAGTCCATCCGCGAGCGGATCGCTTCAGGTACGAGCTGATCCGTCACAATGAAATCCGCAGCGGCGGTTTCCGCAACGAAGGCAATATGCTCGAACAATAAATCCGGGGGATAAAGGATAATTCTTCGCGCGACGCCGTCGAGCTGGATCATGGCCGCGATGGCCGCGAATGGGTCGATGGTCGCGAGGACAACGGAGCGTCCGCGATAATCATCCGCTCTATAGTGAAAAATGTTTCCTGCGGCTAAATCTTCCCATGTCGCATTTGATTTAGCGCCCCATACAACATGTGAATTCAAGATGCCGGGGGCAACGATGCTGCTCGACAGGGAAGGTGAGCTATTTCGCGGCATTTTCGTAGAAACCAATAAAGTCACCTAAGGTCACGGGGAAGCGGACATTCTCATCGGTATTGAATGGGTCCACCCCCAGCGCAGCCTCAAGCCTGACCACGACGATCGCGAAACAGAGAGAGTCCAGCCCGGAGTCGTACAGAGCTAGATCGTCGGTCAATGGTGCGAGTGGCTTATTTTGCTCCCGAGCTACCTGCGCGAATTGGGCAATCACTTGCGATCGTACTTTCATTTCGAAGCTTTCCGGCCTTCCAGGGACGGCCTAGATTGGCCTGCGCCCAACAGAAGTGCGCCCAGGGAAACGCGATGAAGCCGGCTCCGCTCCGGGAATGACCTATTCAGCCAGCTAGGCTGCGAGTTCTTGCTTCGGACCCTGAACGATCCTTTGCAGGAGATCGCGAAGCAGTTCGACGCCCTCAAAAATATCCGCGTCAGCAGGTGCAGGATTGATCGCCATCTCAAGGGTCACGGCTTGGAAAAGTCCCTCTGAATGGGCAATATCACAGACGCCATGGACATCGGTATATTCCCGCTCGAGGGAGCCCTGCGCTCCGGCGAGGTCGGCCAAGTAGGCCATGAACCTTTGAATGTAGCCTTCAAAGAAAGCCATCATCAGAAGCGATTGCACACCCTGCAGTTTGCCGAGGAACAGACGGACCCTGGTAAGCTCGGCGTTGACCGCGATGGCGTCGGTATCCTTGGGAAATGCGTTTGCGGCCATCGTGAACCTGCGCAGCATCGCGGGATGGCTGTCACGCACTTCTTCATGCAGGTTCTCGATCAAAATCGGCCGCGCATCCTCAGCGTGGACGGCCAGGTAAGTCGCGGTCATCCAATAAATGAAGTTGCCTTCCAGCACCGCGGTGTAGCGCGCGATGATTCCGCGGCGCGTTTCCGCGTCCATCGTCTCGGGGCTGGGAAGTTGTGAGATTAGGTCGTCGATGGTGGCCGCGACCCGCTGCCTCAGCGCAGCTCCGGACCTTTCCCCTTTGAGCTGCCAAGTAAGAGTTTCTGTGCTCATATCTCCACCTTTCGTTGATCTTCCACGTTCGCGGAAGGGATATGCTCGCTTAACGAGATTGCAAGAAAACAGCTTGTAGAAATGACCCCGGCCGATTTTCCGCAATGGCTTTTGTTATACAAAGCCCAGTCCCCTGATTTGGGCCGATCATCGACGCCGCAAGGCTATCTTTGAACTCGCCCAACCATTCGAGGCTGAAAACTATCCTGACTGATCGAATCGAAGACTTCTGCCTTCAGCTCAGTGGTTTAGCGATGCTTAATCCACCCCTGAAAACACAGACGCACGCTGATCAATTAATGACTTATTGTGGAGACTTGGTTCAACCATTACAATGCCTTTTTTGTGTGATGTCAACGACCATCGGTAATCATTCGGCAAGGAATTAGTAATACTTTCGGGCGCAATCGAAGCGCAAGAAGAAGGCCATCCACAAGAGAGCCGTCCGGGCGTGCGCCGGGGGCTCTGCTGCATGAAAGGAACGAGCCATTTCAGGGCCGGGTTCTAACTGATAAGCCCAGATTTCCATTTTGACCCGTGATCGTGAAACCTCGGAGTATCGCCATCGTCAATGTTTATGATTGTGCAAGCGCGATCGAGACGCCCCGGAGATCAGGACCCAATGGGTGGAAACAAAAACGTCCCCTTTCAGCTGACCATGCGGCTGTTCGCCGGCATGGCGCGGCGAATTGAGGCACTGCCGCCGCCGACCGGATAGCGGGCTGAGGATGTGGCCAAGGAAATCGAGGGAATAAGGAGGCCCGG
>Ga0182024_10025348_pt1 | contig 10476 bp, 10 predicted proteins | sample P32metaG_FD_120480 | JGI IMG/M metagenome (GOLD analysis project Ga0182024, IMG submission 120480) | Permafrost microbial communities from Stordalen Mire, Sweden - P3-2 metaG (Illumina Assembly) | ecosystem: Environmental > Terrestrial > Soil > Wetlands > Permafrost | place: Sweden: Stordalen...
CGAAATAATACGGCGTGCCGGCCGTCAATCCGGTCACCGTGTAATTCGTGCCGCTGATGCCATTGAGAACCGTGTTGTATGCGTTGCCGTTGGTGGTTCCGTAGGAGACGATGTAACCGCTCGCGCCACTGGAGGCGTTCCAGTTGAGAGCCACCTGCCCGTTGCCCGCCGTCGCCGTCAGGCCGGTCGGCGCGGCGGGCGCCGTGGGACCGCTGCTGGTCGAACTGTACGTCCAGTTGAGGATGTCCTGAACGCTGGTCAGGCTCCCGTCGGCCCCGGTGAAACCGATGTAGGCCGTGCTGCCGCCGACGATGGAGGGGATGTTGATCGTGTAGGTCTCGGTAACCGTTGCCTTGGTGGTCAGATCGGTCAGCGTTTCGGTCAGCGTCGTGCCGTTGTAGGTGAGCGTGCAGGTCGAGGGGTCGTAGCTGCGAAGATTGAATCCGGTGTTGGTGAGATCGACGGAGTTGGTGATTGTCGGCGCGGCCCCGTCGGTGTAGACGCCCGTGGAGTCGTTGCCTTCGCCCTGCGTGCCGAACATGTCGAACTTGACGGCCGCGGATTCGCCAATGCCCCCCGCGCCGCCGGTGGCCGCCGCGCCGTAGCCGAGACCGCTGCCGCCGACGCCCAGGGCGGTCAGCCCGGTGTTCTGCATCACGAATGTGAACCCGTTGCCCAGCGGATAGCTTCCGGTCAACTGAAATTCAAACGTGGTGGTAAAGCCGGCCACGTTCAGCGGCGTCTCGAAGTAGATGCTCGAGTTCTCGCCGGCATAGCCGTTGGTCAGTGAAAGATTCGTGCCGTTCAGATAAGACGAGCCGTTGTATTTCAGAACGCCGTTGGAGGAGGCGAACCCGCTGGGGAAATTCAGCGTCCCGCTGCCCGCCGATGGCGTCGCGCTCACCTGCGTCGAATTGGGGCTGACGCCCGCGGAGTTCAGAGCGTCGACCACAAAGTAATAAGGGGTTCCGTTGCTCAGGCCGGTGATCGTGTCGCTGGCGCCGGTGATGCCGGTGACGGTCTTGTTGTAGGAACTGCCGTTGACCGTGCCATAGAGAATGGTGTAGCTGGTCGCGCCGCTGGAGGCGGTCCAACTGAGGCTCACCTGGTTGTTGCCGGAGATCGCCGTCAGTCCGGTCGGCGCGGCCGGAGCCGTCGCGGCGGTAGGGCTGACCTGCACCGAATTTGAACTTGCCGACGTGGCCTGAACCAGATTGACCGAGTTCACCGAAAGCAACATGCGCTGCTCCAGCAACTCGACGAACCGATGCGGCATGATCGCGCGGCGCCCCGGATGCACCTTGTGCGCCGGCGGCGTCTTCTTGTGCCGCTTCTCAAACAGGCGCCACTTTCCCATCGACATGCTCTACGCTCCGGCGATAAACCCGCTGAGAACTGCATGGCGAGCGCACAATCAGCGCGCAAAACACCACCACACAGCCAATCCGTGGCCTGTTCTCCAACCTGCAATCAGTACTGCGCCCAATCTCTCAGCCTGACCCACTGCTCGATGACTGACGATTCATTCATAGCAGACGAATGGACTACGATCAACGAGAAACTGCCCCCGAGGAATTGCGTAAACTTGCGTGTAAAAGTGGATAAATATGTTGCAACTCCATTGGCCAAAGTCTTTTATGTCGTGACAAAACGGCCATTGAGGCGCGCGCACTCTTTTTGCGGAAGCTCCGACAGGCTGTTGATTGTCGATCAAAACAGTGGCGGCGTTTGGCGATAGAAACCAGGCGATTTGGGCAAATCGGGGCGGCACCTGTATCATTGCCGGCCGCGCTCAAAAGTGATTCTGTCAATAAGAGGTTCGCATGATGTCCAGCAAGATGGCTCGATTCACCGCGGTGTTATTCCTGGCAATCTCGGCCGTTCCGTTGGGCTGCGCCACGACCCCGCCCCCGCCTCCAGGCCCGGCGCTGGTCAACGCCGCCGACAAGGCCGCCGTTGACGCCGCGATGCCGACGGTCACGGTCGTCGGCGTTGTCGACAGCGTCAACAACGGCGAGAGCGTGCTGACGATCAACTTCAAGGGGACCGAGCAATCGCACCTCTACGCCGTGATCCTCGGCGACAGCCGCGACACGGTGCAGGCGGCGTTCGGCAACGATCTGGCCAAGGCGATCACCGGCAAGACCGTCCACGTCACCGGCCGAATCACCCTCTATCGCGGCCGGCCGGAGATCATCATCTACACGCCCGGCGCGCTTGTCGTGGCCGGATAGGTCGCCCGCTTCACGATCTCGACAAGAATGCGATCGCTCGGCAACGGCTGTGGCAGAATCCTGAGCGTGGACTCCTGCGGAGCTCCGTCGATGGAAATGACCAGACGGGCGATGCACGGCGGAATGGACTGCGGCTCACGGAATATGAGATAGTCAGATGCGGTGTGCGACGGGCGAAGAATCCTTCCGTCAACGTGAAGCTCAGTGCGAACCTCCGCTGAATAGCTGTCCTTGGCGGTCCATTTTGAAGCGATCTGTGACATGACCGACTCCCTCAGAAGCTGGTACGAATCTCGTTACGGCGTGGAACTTGGCTCACGCCTGGGTTTTGGCCGCGACGGCGAAATCTACGCCACCGATCATAGCACGGCCGTCAAATTTCTAACAGACCGAGATTCATTCATCCGCGAGAGGCGAGTGTACGAGACGTTGGCAAGAACCGGGATCAAGCACATAGCCGGGCACGCCGTTCCGCGATTCATCCGAGCCGACGATGAATTGCTTGCAGTCGAAATGACCATCGTGGATGCGCCGTTCCTGCTGGATTTCGTCTCCGCCTATCCGGTCGATGCGGCCCCGGCGTTTTCCGATGAAGTGTGGCAGGAGTGGTACGCCGAAAAAAGCGAACAATTCGGCGACCATTGGCCGCAGGTTGAACTTGTTCTCTCCTAGCTTCGCCGCCTGACCGGCTTTGTGCTGTTGGACGTCAATCCGGGAAACATCCGCTTCCCCGCCGATCCCACCTAAGCCCTTGGGGAAGCTCCCGCGCCCAACCCGGCCTTTGCGCATGATGCGCGTTTGTTGGGAGGCCCTGTTTGTTGGGAGGCCCGTTGTCCGAATCGCGCCGTGTTGCTATAGTCCAGTCGATCCACGAGCGGCTGTTCAAGCCCGCTCGGCCAAATAGGCCGGGCGAACGGGAAGGCGGTTAAATTCCGCCGCGGACGCGCCGCTGTGAAGGACGTTATTTTTCCTGGCCCCTTTTGGCCACTGTTCCGAGTCGCCCGGTTCTCCGGCTGATCGGGATGGGAAGGCCGGGCCGGGAATGTCCTGAGCCAGAAGACCGGCTCGTGGATTGGAGTGCCCGGCGATCGTCGCCAGGCCGGATCGGTTTGGTCCTCGCGTTTTGGGACCGGCGGGTCAGGCAATTCCACGGGTCTTTCCGCGCCGCGCTGCTTCGGCATCGCGGCCGCCTGTCGAACCTGTACCCTCCCTCTCATATCGCCGGATCATGGTTTTCTTTTCGCGCTGCGCGCAATCAGCGCTGAAAGGCTTGTCATGTTTCGTCGTTTTCTCATCGGCGGCGCTGCCGCCGTTGTGCTGGCTCTCGGTTCCTCCGCGTTCGCCGCTGTCTTCGCCCAGTACGTGAACAACTCATTCACGCAGGGAACGCTGGTCGAGTACAACCAGCAGTTCGACGATCCCACCGTTCTGGGCACCGTCCTGGACGGACCCAACGCCGTGACCAACGCCGGAAATCCAGTCGGCGTGACCGGCCTGCCGGGATACACGGAGTATCCGTATCAGGGCATCGTCAGTCCGTTCAACGATCCGTATGACGTTGACCAGGTCGTCGATGTCGGCATCGGCGGATCGATCACCGTCAAGTTTCCGCAGCCGGTGAACACCGGCACGATCCCAAGCATCGGCGTCTTCACCTCCATCGCCCTCAACGACAGCAACTATGGCTCGGCGATCGCCGACGATCCCGCCGACACGCTGGGCGATTACGTCGCCGTTGTCAGCGTCAGCGCGGACGGCGTCAATTGGAAAAGCCTGGGCGTGCAGACCTTCGACATTCCCGAAAATTATTACCTCAACGCCGCCACGGCCTATGACACCGACCCACCCGCCGATCCACAAGTGGCGGATTTCGGCCAGCCGTTTACGGGAACACTCGCTTCGTTCAACGGCGAGGACTATCCGCAGATTCTGGCGACGCTGAACGGCTCGGCCGGCGGAGACTGGCTTGACCTGACCGGCCTGGGCTTGACCCAGATCAGTTATGTCCAGTTCACCGAGCCGCAAGGCGTGGTTCCAGATGGTTCATATATTTCGCTGGAGGCCGTGACCGCGTCCGACATCGATGTCCCCGAACCGGTCGGCGCGGCGGCCGTCCTTACGATCTGCGCGCTGCTGCTGCCGCGCCGGCGGACTGCGGCCGCATGAAACGTCACGCCTTCACGTTGATCGAGCTTTTAGTGGTCATCGGCATCGTTGCATTGCTGATCGCGCTGCTGATCCCCGCCGTGACGGGGGCCAACGGGCAGGCGAAAAGTTTGCAATGTTTGAGCAACCTGCATCAGCTTGCCCTCGCAGCCGAGCAATATGAGCAGGCGAATCGGGGCTACTATCCGATTGCGTACTACAGCGTTTACATCGCGCCGCTGTCCATCAATTTTAACTGGGATTTCACGACGACGACCAACACGGTCACGCATCAGGTGACGGTGACGCCGGGCCTGCTGTGGCCGGGAGTGACGGCGGCCCCGGTGCAGCAGTGCCCGTCCTATGACGGCTCCTCCAACACTCCGTCCGATCCGTACACGGGTTATAATTACAACACCAGCTACATCGGCGGCGGCCCGGGCTATGCGATGTTCAAGGCGGCCCGCATCGGCCATCCATCGGGCTGCGCCCTGTTCGGCGACGGGCAGTATTACAATGGGGCCGACAAGTTCATGCGTTCCCCGCAGCCCGGCCCGGCGGACGTATTTTTCGGCTTCAAGTCGCAGTCGGCCGGCACACAGGGTTATCGCCATCGCGGCAAAACCAACGTGGCCTTCTGCGACGGCCACTGCGAATCGTTGTCGGATTGTTACACACAGACAACCGACACCCACGCGCCCGGCGCGGGGACGGGATTTCTATCGGTGGACAACTCGATGTATTCGGCGCCGTAAGGGTCGGGCGGCATTTCTAATCAGAATCCATTCTCGCGCAGAGACGCGGAGGCCGCGGAGGAAGAATGCGCCCGGATTGTTTTTATCCCCAAGAATTTCCTCCGCGTCTCTGCGCGAGATAAGAATCTGAATTAAGGCCGCTATCGTGGTTATTGGGGACGAGGAATTGCCAGCCGGCCGGCCGGGAATCGTGTATAATTGTCCCAGAGGTTCATGCCATGACGCGGCTGCAGATCGAACTGCCGGAAGAGATCGAGAGCCAGATTCACGCCCGCGCCGTCGCCGCGGGGTGCGCGACGACCGAGGAATACGTGCACGCGCTCATTCTGGCCGACGCCGCCGATCCAGGCGCGCCGCCCAGGCTGTCATTCAAGACCCAGGAGCAGTTGGAGCGGTTCCTGCTTGAGCGGGTCAATGCCTTTGACAAAGGAGAGATGACCGACTCGGATTTTGACGCCATTCGCGGGCTGCTGACTCAGACCGTCGCGAGAAAGGCTCAACGCTGATGTCCGTCATCCGCCGCCGCGAAGGCGTGGACCGGGATATCGCGGAACTCGCCGAGTTTTTTCTGAGTCGAAGCGAGCCGGTCGCGTTTCGATTTGTCGACGCCGTTCAAACGACGTTAAAAGACCTCGCCGCCATGCCCGGATTGGGCAGTCCAAAATACTTCAACGATGTTCGAGTGGCGGGTTTGCGGTCATGGCGCGTCAAGGGTTTTCCGAATCATCTCATCTTCTATCAGCCGATGGACAATGGAATCATGGTCCTGGCGGTCATCCACGGTGCACGCGACCTTGAACCGTTTCTAAAGCAAAGGGCGTGAAAGCGCCCCCTCCCTTCCAATCCCCGCCGGGCCGCCTAAAATCAGCCGTCTGATGGAATCGCCAACGCCGATGCGGATTGACGTGCAAACGCTGCTGGAGAGCAGCCGGCCGCGGCCGCGCCTTGACTGGATGGCCTACCTTGGCGTCCTGGCCGTCGCGGCCGTGCTGGGAATGTCGCTGCTGGCTGAACGCTCCGGGTCGGCGCGGGAAGACACGGAATCGGTGGCCAGCCTCATTATGGTCCTGGTCATGGCAGGCATGTTTCTCAATACGTTCCTCCAAACCCGCGCGGCGCGGCTGGAGCACATGCGGATGGAACTGGCCGATGAGCTGGTCCAGTTGCGCCGCTGGCCGCAGGCGGCGATGCTGTTGCAGTCGATGCTGTCGCGTCCGGCCCGCTCGCCGATCGTGCGGCTTCAGGCGTTGCTGGCCCTTTGCAGCGTGGCGGCGAGGTTTCATCGCTTTGAAGACGTGACGCTCATCACCGACCAATTGCTGGAGGAGATGCCGCTGGACCCGATGGCCACGCACATGATCAAGCTCTCGCGGGCCATGGCGCTATTGCGCGAGGACCGGCTCTTCGACGCCGACCGCGCGATCAGCGACCTGCGCCATTTTTCGCAGGCCAGGGAGAGCGGCGGCCTGGGGCTGGTCGAGATGTACCGCGACGTGAAGACCGGACATCCCGCCGAGGCGCTGGAAGTTTTCGCCGCCAAGCGCGACCTCATCCGCCGCCAACTCGGCCACCGCGTGGCCGACGCCTGTGTGCTGGCGGCCAAGGCGCATGATCTGCTCGGCCAGACCGAACAAGCCGGACAGGCGTACGCCCAGGCGACGCTGATGTCGCCCGCCGTGGAACTGCATCGCCGCTACCCGGAAACGGCGGACCTCGCAAACAAGTATCGCGCGACTCCGGCGCCCAGCTTCAATCAGAGCGGCGCGACGCTGGAGGTGGTTGTTTGATCTCCGTTCAGGCTGCGATCTCCCGATTCCGTCGTGATCTGACGATCGGCGCGGTCTTGCGCGCCTCCCTGGCGACCGGCGCGGTCGCCTGCCTGCTGGTCGGGCCGATGGTCGGAGCTGGATACGGAGGCGTGCTGCTGCTGCTGGCGATCGTGGTCGTCTGGACAATGCTTGGTTATCGCAGCATCCAGGGGTCGCGCCTGACGGCCGACTCGCCGCTGCTGATCGCTTCGGGACGCTTCGACGAGGCGGAATCTCGCATCGACGCGGCTCTGCGCAGTTTTTCCCTCTTCCGCCCGGCCAAACTTCTGAGCCTGCATCACCTGGCTCTGCTTCGCCACGCCCAGCGGCGATGGCAGGAATCGGCCCAGCTCTGCCGGGCGCTGCAGCGGCAACGGCTGGGAACGCTGCGCGGCCTGGGCAAACCCAGTACGCTGGTTCTGGCCGACAATCTGCTCCATCTGGGCGACCTGCCCGGCGTATTCGAGGCGATTTGCCGCCTGTATCGCCAGCGATTGAATCTGGCCGAAGCCCTGACGATGATGCAAATCCAGACCGAGTATTTAGCGTGCATCGGCGCCTTTGAGCCGATGCTTGCACAGGTCTGGACGAAGGTGCAACTGGCTGAGTTGATGCCGCCGCTTCCCGCGGCGCGGACGCAGGCGTTTTTGGCGCTGGCGGCCAAGAAGACCGGGCGGATCGAACTGAGCCGATGGCTGCGGCGGCGGGCCGAACAACTGACCGATGCCCCGGCCCTGGTGGTCGAGCGGCCGATTCTGGCGGAACTGTGGCCGCCTCCGCCGCAAGCCGGCGGCAATCCATAGCATGGACGGAATCTTTGGCATGGACAGGCGCGAAGGGATCAAACGGATGAGCAAGCGAGCTTGGCCCGGGGCGAAAATCAAATCATTCCTGACGATCGGTTCGGTGCTGCTGGCAATCGGCCTGTGCCCTCCAGCCCCCGCGGCCGACAATGCTCCGACCGCCGACGCCAGAACCGCCAAGGGTGAACTGGCCGATCTTCTGGAATCCATGGCCTACACCGCCGTGGAAAACCGCCAGGTGCTTGCCCCCGTCTGGCGGCAGACGGCAGCGCTGCTCGAGGCGGCTGAAAAGCTCAGTCCCCAGGATCCTCGCTATCCGCGCGAACTGTATTACGCGGCGCTTCAGGGCGGCGACGCCGAGGAAGCGATGGCCGCTCTCAATTCCTACCTCGTGCTCGTCCCCGACGATCAATTCGCCCAGGCACAGCTCATCGACATGTACCTGGACCGGATGCAGACCGCCGAAAAAATGCTGGCCTACGCGCGGAGCCTGGTGTCCAAGACCGCGCTGCCGGCCCCGGTCCGCGCCCGCGCCGCGTTTCATGCCGCCCAGACCCTGCTCGATCGCTCGCAAACCGGCGAAGCGATCAAGATGCTCAACTCCGCGATTCACATCGACCCGCTGTGTGTCCAGGCACTGCGCATGAAATTGCAGTTGACGCACGACGAAGGCCCCTCGCGCCGCTGCGGGCTGCTGCTGGAGATTCTGCGGGCCGATCCCCTGGACGCCGGCGCCGCGACAACATTAGCCGGCGAATTGGCGGAGCTGGGACTGCCTGAATCGTCCGCGATCTGGTACTCCCAGGCGGCCACGCTCTACAACGCCGCCGCCAAGCCGCGCGATGCGGCCCTGGGCCGCGGGTCGGCCGCGGAGTTGTACCTCTGCGGTCACGCCCTCGACGCCGAGGCCGTCATTCAGGGCTATCTCGCCGCCATTCCCACCGACACCGACGCCTGGATGATCGCCCTGGCCATCGCCAAGGACACCGTGAGCGATCCGGGCCAGTATGCGGCGATGCAGCACGCCGCGATCAACGCCGGGACGCGGCGGCTGGCCTCCGTGCGGGCGGCCATGGGCGTGGCCGGCGCCGCGGCCGACGCCGCCGCTCCCAGGGACGCCGCGCCGACCACCCAGCCTCTGATGAGCACGCCCGACCTGTCCGGCGATCTGCCGCTGCTGGTGAAGGCCGATCAATCGCAGCTGACCGATGATTACATTTCGGCGGCCGGCGATCTGGCGTGGATGCGTCTCTACTTCCTGCGCGACGCTGGTGACGACACGCAGCGAGTGATCGACGGTTTGCAGCGGCTGCTGCCTGCCGACGATCCACTGGTGGCGCGGCTGGTCGGGTGGAGCTATCTCGTGCGCGGCCAGTGGCCCGAGGCCCGGCAGAAACTTTCGGCGGTGGCCGATCGCGATGTCTACGCACAAATGGGAATGGTGCTGATCGACGATCAGGCCGGCAACCGGACCGACGCCGACAATCTCGCCAAGCAGACACTGGCGTCGCATCCGTCGGGGCCGGCGGCCGTGCTGCTCTACAGCGCCTTCCACGGCCGCGGCGCCAAGGTCATCCCGCTTCCCAGCGCCGAGATCGTGACCGCCGCGCTTCAGGAGTTCCCGCGTGAATGGCTCAGCATCGTGGGCGACCCGCAGTTGTTTTACTCCGTCGCCGCCGAGCCGGTCGATCAGCAGATCGTCTTTCCCGAGGCCATTCTGGTGAAGCTGACGATTCAGAACGTCAGCCAGTACGACATGGCCATCGGCCCCGACGGCGCGATACGCCCGCAACTGGTTTTCGACGCCGCCACGCACGGACTGGTTGAAAAAATTGTCGGGCAGACCGCCTTCGATCAGTTCTGGCAGCGGCTGGTGCTGCCGCAGGGACAATTCGCCAGCCAGGTGGTTCGCCTGGACCGCGGCGACCTGCAGCGGCTGCTCAATGCGCAGCCGGACGATCCGATCGACGTGCAGTTTTCGGTGATGATCAATCCGATCCGCGTGCCGGGCCAGCTGGATTACGTGATCGGGGGCGCGGGTTGCCGGGTTCCTTTCTCCAGCCTCGTGGAGCGCGGCGCTGTGCCGTACAAGACGGACGACGACCGCAAAAAACTCTACGACGCCATGACCGGCGCCTCACCCGCCCAGCGCCTGGTCGCTGTGACGGAGATCGCCACCTTCGCATTGGGCCTGCGCACGTCAGCCCGCGGCGTGGTGGTCGATCAGTCGCTCGCCACGGCGCAGGAGATGTTCGAGCACGCCAAAAAATCGCTCACCGACGCCGATCCGACGGTGCGGGCCTGGGCGCAATACGTCAACATCATCGTCAGCCCGCCGGATTTGCAGCCGAACCTCATTCAGTCGTTGACCAAAAGCGAGCAGTGGTACGGCCGGGTGCTCGGCCTGATCGCCTCGCGCCGCCTGAGCGATCACGGCGCGAGCGCCGCCTCCGCCCTGTCCAACGATTCCGATCCTGCCGTGCGCGATTACGCCCAGGCAATCACCGACGAACTCTCCGCCAACTCCACCGCCCAGGCCGCGGCGGCGAGCCAGCCGTCACAGTGAAGCGGGAACGGATGAATGTATCACGATGCTTAAAAGGGCGGACCTAGTGCATTGTCATGCTTTCAAATTAGGGTAATGTTGTGCGGCTGGCAGGACCGATAGATGGCATAACCAAGGAAGGTTGTGCCATGCCCAAAAAATCGAAGAAGTATGTCGTTCGTCTCA
>Ga0182024_10025349_pt1 | contig 10475 bp, 8 predicted proteins | sample P32metaG_FD_120480 | JGI IMG/M metagenome (GOLD analysis project Ga0182024, IMG submission 120480) | Permafrost microbial communities from Stordalen Mire, Sweden - P3-2 metaG (Illumina Assembly) | ecosystem: Environmental > Terrestrial > Soil > Wetlands > Permafrost | place: Sweden: Stordalen...
CGCGAATCGCCAGAACGCAGGAAATGAATTCGACGACGCCCGCCGCGGTCACCAAATGCCCGAGCATGCTCTTGATGCTGCTGATTGGAACCCGGCGGGCATGCTCGCCAAACACCTGGTGAATTGCGAACGTTTCGTGGCTATCGTTTTCGCGCGTACCCGTGCCGTGGGCGTTGATGTAGTCGACTTGTTCGGGCGAGATCCGAGCGTCGGCGAGTGCCAGGCGGACGGCCTCGATCGAACCTTCGCTTTCTGGATGTTGATCGGTGACGCGGTAGGCGTCGGCCGTGCTACCGAAACCGATCACTTCGGCCAGGATCGAAGCACCGCGGTCCATGGCGTGCTCGAGCGCTTCCAACACGACGACGCCGGCCCCTTCGCCGATCACGAACCCGTCGCGAGTCGCATCGAACGGACGGCTGGCCGAAGCGGGATCATCGTTCCGCATCGAGAGCGTGGTCAAACGATTGAAGCCCGTGATGCCGAACGGATGGATCATGCTATTCGCGCCGCCGGCAATCATGACGTCGGCATCGCCGCGGCGAAGAATCTCCGTGGCTTCGCCGATCGATTGCGCGCTGGCGGCACATGCGGTCAACGTGTTTACGGCCGGCCCAGCCGCTCCGGTCAGCAGCGCCAACCGCGCCAGCGCGACGTTCGGCTCCTGCTCCAACTCGACGATCGCATCCAGGCCCGACATGGCGGCCGTCGCCCAGCGCCGCATATCGAGCGCCCCGGCCGAGGCATCCCACGACGAAAGGCAGGCCGTGGTGATCGCTTCGAAATCGAGCGAACCTTCTCCGGCGGCCATGTAGATCCCGGTCCGATCGCGATTCAATTCCCGATACCGGTCGAGCCCCGACGCGCGCCACGCTTGCGCACAGGCTCCGAGAAGAAAACGGCTGCGCCGGCATGAGTCGGCGAAAGCCGCGGGTTCGGCGACATCCAGTGCCAGATCGTATCCCTTTACCTCGCCCCCAAACGTCGTCGGAAACGTCGTGGCGTCGAAACCGGTGATGGGGGCAATGCCCGATTCGCCGGCCAAGAGCTTTTGCCAGACGCCTTCGATCGTGTGCCCTAGCGGCGTCACCCATCCCATTCCGGTGACGACCACGCGCCGGCGAAATTCGTCGATCTGCGCGTTCGTTTCCATCCCGCACCTCAATAATGATAACGCAATTGCGCCAACAACAGCGCGTCGCCGTCAATCTTGTAAACAATCCGATGTTCGGCGGTAATTCGACGCGACCAGAAACCCGGGAGAGCGTGCTTGAGCGGTTCGGGTTTGCCCATGCCGCTGAATGGCTCGCGTTGAATCTCGCGAATCAGTTTGTTGATGCGTTCGACCATCCGCTTGTCTTGCTTCTGCCAATAGAGGTAATCCTCCCAGGCTTCATCGGCAAAGACCAGCTTCATGAGGTCAAGTCCCGCTCGACGCCCTTGCCCGCTGTAAGTTGGGTTATTGCGGACAGCAGGCGCTTCGCGTTCGGCGGGCATCGCAGTAGGTAGGCCGTTTCCTCAATCGCTTGAAAATCTTCTAACGAAAGCATCACAACGGACTGCTCACCGCTTCGGGTAATGATGAGCGGCTCATGGTCATCGCATACGCGATCCATCGTGGAAGCCAAGTTGGCACGGGCGGCGGAATACGTAATTGCGTTCATTGGAGAGTCCTCGATATGTACGACATACTGTACAATCCCGCGTAGTCGGCGTCCAGGCGTTAGACAGGCAACGTCGCTGGGTCCAGCAGCAGCGGAAAAAATTGCCCGGCGATTGGTCGGCCGCTGGGAACGGGCGGAACGCCCGCCAAAAGCGGCTCATCGCTCGACGATTTTACGCCGTCGCGAATCACGTTGACCACCGCCGCCCGCCGCGGCCGATCGGTGCGGTTCTCGAAGCTGCCATGCACCATCAGCGGATGGTGAAACGAGCATTCGCCGCGGTGCAATTCGATCGCCACCGGATGTTGAAACTGCTCCCATTGCTCGGGGCTGAGCACCTCGCGAATCGCTTCCATGTCGCCGGCCAGCCCGGTGATCGGCAGCAGCGGCCAGCGGTGGCTATCGGGCACATAATGCAAGCAGCCGTTTTCGCGCGTGCTGTCGTCCAAGCCGATCCAACAAGTGAGGTGAGCCATCGGCTGGGTGCGCGTCCAATATGAATAATCCTGATGCCAGGCGACAACGCCGCCATGCTTGGCCGGCTTGCAGAACAATTGATCGTGCCAGAATCGCACCGCGCCTTCCAAAAGTTGGCTGGCCGCCATCGTGAACGCCGGCGACCACAGCAGATCGTGAAAGCCGGGCGTGATCCGCCACGCTCCCAAGGCATGAAACAGAACTTTTGCCGGATCGGGCGATTCGTTCGAGTGAAACTCGTAGAACAATTCATGGCCCGGATGTTTTGGATCGAACAGCCCGGCCAGGTCCTCGCGAAGAATCTCGATCTGCCGATCGTCGAGGATGCGAATGCCTTGCAAGTAGCCATGTTCTTGATAGAACCGCACTTGCTCGTCGCTGAGCCGATAGGCTTCCCATTCGCGAGCCGTCCGCGGCAAGCGAAGCAATTCCCCGATCGGAGAATCGAAATGCGAAAGATCCTGCGCAACCATGATCGGCTCCGAATACGCTGTAATGTCGAATTGAATTGTCTGAACCCCCGCCGTGCGACCGACGCCAATTGGACAGCGGTCCGAGCAGCGACTATTATGCCACAAACGGCGAGCGAGCCAACCGGGGGCGGCGTGCAAGTAGCGGAATTTGCGAGAATTCCGGGCTTCTTCCAAGGAATATACCCATGCGATTGCGTTCCATCACCGTGCTTTCAACTATCGGTCTGTGCTTGCTGGCGAGCACAGTTTTGGCAGCGGCTCCGAAGACGGAGCTCCTCTGGCCGAACGGCGCTCCTGATGCCAAAGGCGACCAGCCAAACGACAAGCCGACCATCAATCTGTTTCCAGCCCCGGCCGACAAGGCGACCGGCGCGGGCGTCGTCATCGCTCCCGGCGGCGGCTATGGCGGCGTGATGATGACCTACGAAGGAAACGACGTTGCCGTCTGGTTGAACACGCTCGGCATTTCTGCCATCGTCCTCGATTATCGGCATGCCGGCCGCGGCTACCATCATCCGGCTCCGCTGGAAGACGCCCAACGCGCCATTCGCACCTTGCGATCAAAAGCCGACGAGTGGAAGCTCGACGCGCACAAAATCGGCATTCTCGGCTTTTCCGCCGGCGGGCATCTCGCTTCGACGGCCGGCACGCATTTCGACGCCGGTAAGCCCGACGCGACCGACCCGATCGAACGCCTCAGTTGCCGTCCCGACTTCATGGTGCTGATCTATCCGGTCATTTCGCTCACGGAACCGTCGACGCACGTCGGCTCGCTGCACAACCTTTTGGGCGATCATCCCGATCCGAAATTGGTCGAGAGCTTGTCGAGCGAAAAGCAGGTAACACCGCAAACGCCGCCGACATTCTTGGTATCCAGCTCCGAGGACACGGTGGTGCCGTCGGAAAACTCGGTGCTGTTTTATCTGGCCCTGCGGAAGGCAAAAGTGCCGGCCGAGTTGCACATTTTCGAAAAGGGCCAACACGGATTCGGCATGTCGCTGAACAACCCGGCGACGTCGTGGACGCCGCTGTGTACGAATTGGTTTCGCGTGAACGGATTGATCCACTAGACGATTTGTTGGGGGTAGCTGAATTCGTGAGAATTCAGTTTCCGCGCGCAGACGCCCGGAATTCTCACGAATTCCGCTACGAGCTAATCCGCACCTTGCTGAACGGTTATGGCTTCGGCGTTACTTCGCTTCAATCACTGACGAGGTCGAAACCATGCGGGCCGTGGTGACGGGAGCGACGGGTTTCATTGGCACTCGGCTGCTTGAGCATTTGGCGGCGGCCGGCTGGGATCCGCCGGTCGTGTTGAGCCGCGATCCGGATCGAGCGTCGCAATCGTTGAGTCGGTTTCACCCGATCACGCACCGCTGGGATCCGATATCGGGCCCGCCGCTGGCCGAGGCATTCGAGGGCGCGACCGCCGTGTTCCATCTGGCCGGCGAATCGGTTGCCGACGGACGTTGGACCAAGGCGCGCAAAGAGCGGATTCGCGACAGCCGCGAGATCGGCACCCGCAACCTGGTCGCCGGATTGCAGCGGCTCGCCGTGCGGCCGGCCATGTTGATCTCCGGCTCGGCCGTCGGATATTACGGCTCGCGGGGAGATGAAACGCTGACCGAATCCGCATCGCAGGGCCACGATTTCCTGGCCGAAGTTTGCGTGGCGTGGGAAACGGAAGCGCTGGCCGCCCGGGCATTGGGGATGCGCGTCGCGCTGAGCCGAACTGGCGTGGCGTTGGGCGACGGCGGCGCGCTTGCCAAGATGCTGCTTCCCTTCAAGCTCGGCGTCGGCGGATTGCTGGCCGGCGGAGGGCAATGGATGCCCTGGATCCACGTCGACGATCTCGCCGCGCTATTGGTCTTCGCCGCGCAAACGGAAATCCTGACCGGGCCGTTCAACGCCGTTGCGCCGCAACCGGTGACCAATCGTGATTTCACCCGGACACTGGCGAAGCACCTCCATCGCCCCGCATTTCTGCCCGCGCCCTATTTCGCTCTTCGGCTGGCCTTGGGCGAAATGGCGTCGATGCTGGTCGCATCGCAACGAGCCATCCCACAAGCCGCCGAACAAGCCGGCTACAAGTTTCGCTATTGCGATGTCGACGCCGCCCTCTCGGCGATCCTCAGTCCGAAATAGATGCGTCGCGCCGACGGCCTCACCCGACGCGCACATGCTCGACGCCGTTGCTCACCATCCACCGCAGCCACGTCTCTTGCTCGTCGGTGAGCTCGATTTCCGTTCGGTTCAGTCCATCCAGCGGTGAAACGACCGACAGCACTCCGTCGGCCAGCCACTCGCGGGCATCGTCCAGGCGAATCCAATATTCGCCCGCCGGCATTTTTTTGACGCCATGCTCGCCCGCCGGCGTCATGAAGTAGGCAATATCGGTCCGAAACCGATCCGGCATCGTGAGCGGCGGCAACTCAGTCCGATCGACGGCGTAGATCAACATGCTTCTTCTCGCGTCAACAAGGCGACCACCTTGGAATATCGATCCAATATACCGCGTCGGACGCTCGCGCCCCACCAACAAAAAAAAGACCCACGAGCGGCGAGCTCGTGAGTCTGGAGGCAGCGCGGAAGAAGGATTGCAATGCGAGCGGTCAACTACGGTTGCGGCGAATGCAGGTAACGAGGCCAGCAGCCCCGATCAACAGCAGCGCCACCGACGACGGCTCCGGCACCGGCACCGCCGTGCCACTGATGGTGATATTGTCGAATCGCCAGTTGCCGGAGTTGTTATTGTAGGCCCCTCCTTTGGCGCCGAGAACGTCGGCGCCGGTCGACGCATTCACCAATTCAAACTCGAAGTTCGGATTGTTAGCCGCGAGAGGGTCATTGATCGTCGCGGTCAATCCTTGCAACCACTCCTGACCCTGACCGGCTGGGCTGGCTTGCACATATGGGCCGTTCACCGTGTTAGCATCCAAAGCGTTGCCCATCAAAGATGATATTGGGGTGTCGGACCCGATGTTGATCGCCTGGTCGACCCAAGTGGTGCCGCCGTTGTTGGAATATTCCAACATCATATTTGTCGGGGCCTGGTTGGTCAGGTACCAATCGAAGCTGACGTTGATCGCAGAGTAGCCGACGGTGCTCGCGGCGAATACGGCCCCCTGGGTGCCGATCGGCGCTTGGCTCGACCAGCCGTTGCCCGGGCTCTGACCGCGGATGCGCCACACTTGAGTAAGGTCCGATGCGCCATTGCCACCGGTGTCTCCATTCGCGCCAGCTATCACGTCGTCTGCGGTTACCGAGGTAGTTGAGTTGTAACTATTGGTCATGCCGATCGAGCTGGCCGTTCCGACGCCGGTGGACGGGGCCGGACTGTTATTCACGGCGATCGTGTCGTTTTCGAAGTTCCACTGCGTGATGGTGGTAGCGGACGCTTGCCCGATCATCAACCCTGAAACAATTACCGACAACGCGAGACGACAGAACTTGGGTCGAGTCATTAGCTGGCTCCTTTTTCCTAAAGTAGTGGCCGCAAGATTGCAATTTCGGATGCCACTGTTGAAATCGAACACGATAACTGTCCGCCGCTGAAGTCCCGGTCCTAGAAGCGTTTTCAAAACCGAAAAGCAAGGGGGACAGTCCCCATTTTTCTCCGAAGACTACGCAAAATGGGGACAGTCCCCGGCGGTTTTGAAACTGCTTCTAGTGCTGCTCAGCGGCTCCAAAGTTGTAGCCAGCAAGTGTTAAGAAGCCATTTGCTCGTGACGAGGAGTTCACGAACCTTTCGTCAGCGTTCGGCCTGTAATTCGCTAATTCGCCGCAAAGACGAGAAGCATAGCGGGGCAGCGGACCACCGATCGGAACCGCGTTGCAAGTGCGAAAGGGAGCTTTCCGCGAGAAAGCTGTCGAGCAAAAGGAAAGGCCGGCAGCGCAAGAAAAAACCCGCTTAGCCCGGCATTTCTGCCGGAACTAAGCGGGCCTATCGCGTCCGATGCCTTATTCCTGGCCCCTAACCCCTCACCCTAAGAGCAGCCCATGCTGTTGCCGCAGTTGTAGCAGAGGTAGCAGTTGCCGTTGCGGACCGTGATCGCGCCGCAGTTGTCGCAGCTTGGTGCGTCCAACTGAAACTGCGCGAACTGCTCGCTGGAGGGCGTGTGGCCGCCGTTGAGATCGACCTTCACGGCCATGCCGGCCCGTTCGAGCTGAGCTGTGTTCGATGCCTTGCCGTTGGATTTCAATCCGTGAATCGCTGCGGCGACTGGTGGCTTTTGACCGCTCGTCGCGGGCGCCGGCGCAACCGCCGCTGGCACGGCCTTTACAGTCGACTTTCCGGCGGTCGGCGCGGCAGTCGCCGGTTCGCGATCCTCGGCCGCTGCCGCGTCGTCGGCAATCATGCCGCGATTCGCTTCGCGGAAGCCGGGGATGAACGTGATACCCAGCCAACGGAAGATGTAGTCGACGATGCTCTTGGCGATGCGGATGTCGGGATTCTTCGTATGGCCCATCGGCTCGAACCGCGTGTGCGAGAACTTGCCGACATACACTTCCAGCGGCACGCCATATTGCAAGCTCATCGACACCGCCGTGCCGAAGCAATCCATCAAGCCGCCGATCGTGCTCCCTTCCTTGGCCATCGTGATGAACAACTCGCCCGGGCGTCCGTCGTCGTACAGCCCGACGGTGATGTAACCCTCATGCCCGGCGATGCTGAACTTGTGGGTAATCGACCGCCGGGTATCCGGCAAACGCTCGCGGCGCGGGACGGCCACCTGGCGTGCCGTCGCCTTGTCGGCTTCGGTGCTGGTGGAAAGCGGCTGGCTTTCCTTCGAACCGTCGCGGTAGATGGCAAGGGCCTTGAGGCCGAGTTGCCAGCCTTCGAGATAGGCGTCGGCGATGTCGGCCGGCGTCGTGTCTCGCGGCATGTTCACCGTCTTCGAGATGGCGCCCGACAGGAACGGCTGCGCGGCAGCCATCATTTGCACATGCGCCCGCCATGCGATCGACCGCACGCCGTTGCGCGGCTTGAACGCACAATCGAACACCGACAAATGCTCGTCTTGCAACTCCGGCGCGCCTTCGATCGTGTCCTGCTCGGCGATGTAGGCCAAAATGCCTTCGATCCGAGGCTGATCGTAGCCGAGCGTCTCGAGCGCCAAGCCGCACATATTGTTGACGATCTTGAGCATCCCGCCACCGGCAAGCTGCTTGTATTTGACCAGCGCGATGTCGGGCTCGATGCCCGTCGTGTCGCAATCCATCAGGAAGCTGATGGTGCCGGTCGGGGCCAGCACCGTCGCCTGGGCATTGCGGAAACCCCATTCGCGTCCGGCCGAAAGCACTTCGTCCCACAGATCGCGCGAGGCGTCCTTGAGATATGCCGGGCAAGCGTCGTCGATTGCCTCGACCGCCTCGCGATGCATCTGCATGACGCTCAGCATCGGATCGCGATTGTCGGCATAACCGTCGAACGGACCGACCGCCGAAGCCAATTCGGCGCTGGTGCGATTGGCGGCTCCGTGCAACAAAGCCGTCATCGCGCCGCACAATCCGCGGGCCCCCGGCGAATCGTACGCCAATCCGCTGGCCATGATCAGGCTGCCAAGATTCGAATAGCCGAGCCCCAGCGGGCGGAAACGATGGCTATTCTCGGCGATCCGCTGCGTCGGATAGCTGGCGTGATCGACCAGGATTTCCTGGGCGACAAAGAAAATGCGGCAGGCATGCTGGAAGCGATCGACGTCGAACGTGCCGTCGTCGTTGCGGAACTTCATCAGGTTGATGCTCGACAGATTGCATGCCGTGTCGTCGAGGAACATGTATTCCGAGCACGGATTCGACGCATTGATCCGGCCCGAATTGGGGCAGGTGTTCCAATGGTTGATCGTCGTGTCGTATTGCACGCCCGGATCGCCGCAGCCCCAAGCGCACTCGGCCATCTTGGCGAGCACGTCGCGAGCCTGCCACGCTGGGCCCGATCGGGTCGGTTCGGTGACCCAATGCGTGGCCCACGGGCCGTCGTCGATCACCGCTTGCATGAAATCGTCGGTGACGCGGACCGACAGATTCGCATTCTGAAACATGATCGAGCTATAGGCTTCGCCGTTGAAATTGGCGTCGTAGCCACCTTTTTCGATCAGGATGCGGGCCTTCCGCTCTTCCTTCGACTTGCACTCGATGAACTCCATGATGTCGGGATGCCAGACCTTCAGCGACTGCATCTTGGCGGCGCGGCGGGTCTTGCCGCCGCTTTTCACCACGGCCGCGATCTGATCGTAAACCCGCATGAACGACAGCGGCCCCGACGGCCGTCCGCCGCCCGAAAGCTTTTCGCGATGCGAGCGCAGCGTCGACAGATCAGTGCCGGTGCCGGAGCCGAATTTGAAGAGCATCGCTTCGCTGCGGGCCAGCGCCATGATGTCTTCCATGTCGTCTTTCACGCTCTGAATGAAACAGGCCGAGCCTTGCGGATATTCGTACGGATTCTCCGGCTGCTTGACGACTTCCGTCTCGCGGTCCCAATGCCAATTGCACAGCGAACCCTTGACGCCGTATTGATGAAACAGCCCGACGTTGAACCACACCGGGCTATTGAACGCCCCATGCTGATGCAACGCGAGCCAAGTCAGCTCGCGATAGAATCGTTCGCCGTCGGCGGGCGTGGCGAAGTAGCCGTCTTGCGTGCCCCAGTCGGCGATGGTCCGGCTAACGCGGTGGATCAACTGCCGAACACTGCGCTCGCGCTGCGGCGTGTTGATCTCGCCGTAGAAATACTTGCTGACGACGACATTCGTCGCCAATTGGCTCCACGACTTCGGGATTTCGCAATCGGTCTGCTCGAACAGAACGTCGCCCGATTCCCCTTTGATCGCGGCGGTGCGCAAATCCCATTCGACGGTGTCGAACGGATCGACGCCGTCGTCGGGACAGAACACCGCATCAACGACCAAACCGGTGGGCCGGCGGCGGATAGGAGCATGCTTGCCGCTGTAAGACTTCGTGGGATGCGCTTTGACCGCGGCGCCAGATTCGATTTTGGCCATGAAAATCAGCTCCTTCTGAGTGAGGAATCGGGGCATCCGTTCTTAGTATACTAGCGTATACTGATTCCGTATACGTGTCGGCATTCTTGCCATCGAATTATAAGGCTGTTCCGGAGGGGAAAAGCCTCGAACGACGCAACATACCCCCCCGTCGAGGTGGAATAGTGCTTCCAATGCCAGCGACACCTATATGTAGTGGTGGACGCCTGATTAACCACAGCATATAGGCGTGAGGGGTGAGTTTAACGACTTTTTTCGTTCCGTCAACAGTCGTTTGCGGATATGTCGCAAGAGGTTGTGGGGGTGCAAGTTGGGGACGGTTCGACGCGAAATCGTGCAACGGCGTGGGCGTGCGGCCACAACCCCCAGCGACTCGGTTTTTCACGACGTTTTCGAGCGAATCGGCAGTCGCCGAAACATCATGCTCACGCGTCGAAAATATTTCGAATATTTTTCCACGCACGATCGTTAGCCCCGGCCCTTGGGCCGGGTTCTACGTTCGCGACACGAGCCGGAAATCCGCATCATTTTTCGGCGCGATGGCGGCAACACGCGCCCGCGACGATATCGCGTTTGCCCCGGCCCAGCGCGCTGCGTAGCTCGCATCTTCCGCCGACGGCGCGGAACTTGTAAGTATCTGCCGGTTTCACGATAATGGACCCTGCTTGCGAGGTAACTGCGCGCGGACTGAAGGGAACGGCCTCCGTGCCGTTCCGGACGCGCGCCAACGGTGCAATATCTCGCGGCGCGCGGAACGCCACAGAGGGCGTTCCCTACAGCGGCAAGAGAGGGACTGCGATGGCGGAGGATTTCAATCCGTATCATGTTTGGCTCGGCATTCCGCTGAAAGATCAACC
>Ga0182024_10025350_pt1 | contig 10475 bp, 12 predicted proteins | sample P32metaG_FD_120480 | JGI IMG/M metagenome (GOLD analysis project Ga0182024, IMG submission 120480) | Permafrost microbial communities from Stordalen Mire, Sweden - P3-2 metaG (Illumina Assembly) | ecosystem: Environmental > Terrestrial > Soil > Wetlands > Permafrost | place: Sweden: Stordalen...
CCCCCATCGAGGGGGAGGGAGAGCTAAAGGCGGGGGAAGGGAGTCTCCGGAATCGAGGCGTAGGAGCGGCGCCCCATGACCTCCCGCGCCGCGCTCGCGCGGATGATCGCCGAGGCCTCGCGGATCGTGGTGTTCACCGGCGCGGGGATTTCCACCGAGTCGGGCGTTCCGGACTTCCGCAGCCCGGGCGGCGTCTGGAGCCGGATGAAGCCCATCTACTTCCAGGACTTCGTCGCCAGCGAGGCCCGCCGCCGCGAGGCCTGGAGCCGCGCCTTCTCCGGCGCCGCCGGCTGGACCGGGACCAAGCCAAACGCCGGCCATCTCGCCGTCGCCCGCCTCGTGAACGCCGGCCGGTGTTTCGCCGTCATCACCCAGAACGTCGACAACCTGCACCAGGATTCCGGAGTGCCGCCGGACAGGGTGATCGAGCTGCACGGCAACGCCAGCTACGCCGCGTGCCTGGAGTGCGGTCTGCGCCACGAGCTTGCCGATCTCAAGGCGCCGTTCGTCGAAGCCGGCGTCATTCCCGCCTGCCGCGCCTGCGGCGCCATCGTCAAGACCGCGACGATCTCCTTCGGCCAGCCGATGCCGCGGGTCGCCATGGCCCGCGCCGAAGCGGCGGCCGGCGCCTGTGATCTTTTCCTGGTCCTGGGTTCGTCCCTGGTCGTGTATCCGGCCGCCGCCTTGCCGCTGGAGGCGCGCCGCGACGGGGCGCGGCTGGCGATCGTCAATCGCGAGCCCACCGATCACGACCCCTTCGCCGACCTCGTCCTCCACGACGAGATCGGCCCGGCCATGACCGAGGCGACGGCCGCTTTCTAATGGCTTTCAGGTCTCGACGAAGGCCCGCTCGAGGACGAAGTCGCCCGGGCTGGCGATCGAGCCCTCCTCGTAGCCGCGTTCCAGCACCAGGGCCTTGAGATCGGCGAGCACCGAGGGCCCGCCGCACAGCATCAGCCGATCCCGCGCCGGCTCGATCGGCGGCAGGCCGATGTCCTCGAAGATCCGGCCCGAGGCAATGAGGTCGGTGATCCGCCCTTGGGTCGCGAAGGGCTCACGGGTCACGGTCGGATAGTAGACCAGCTTTCCCGCCACCACTTCGCCGAGGTCCGGATGGCTGGGCAGTTCGTGGCCGAGAAGCTCGTGGTAGCTGAGGTCGGCGACCTCGCGCACGGTGTGGGTGACGATGACCTTTTCGAACCGCTCGTAGACCTCCGGATCGCGGGCGAGGCTCAGGAATGGCGCCAGCCCGGTCCCGGTACCCAGCAGATAGAGGTTGCGCCCCGGCCGCAGGCCGTCGAGCACCAGGGTGCCGGTGGGTTTCCTGCCGATCAGGATCTCGTCGCCGATCTCGATGTGCTGCAGACGTGAGGTGAGGGGCCCGTCGGGAACCTTGATCGAATAGAACTCCAGGGTGTCGTCCCAGTTGGGGCTGACGATGGAATAGGCGCGAAGAAGCGGCTTTCCGGCGACCTCGAGGCCCAGCATGACGAACTGGCCGTTGGCGAACCTCAGCGAAGGATCGCGGGTCGTGCGCAGCGAGAAGAGCTGGGGCGTCCAATGCCTCACCCACGTCACCCTCTCGACGTGGAACGCCCCCCGCGCCTTCGCCCCCGCCTCGATGGTCGCCGCCTCCTGCATGGTCACAATCCCATCCCGCCGACCAACGACCCTCCCCCTCGATGGGGGAGGGCAGGGTGGGGGTGATTCCCGATTGCTGGAGAATGACTTCGTTCGGCGCCGAATGCTCTCCTACCGTCCTCGCCTTGCCCGCACCCCCATCCCAACCCTTCCCCCATCGAGGGGGAAGGGCTCGCGAAAGGAATTGAGGGCTCTCTTGGCCGAAAATAGAGTAGCGCCAAAGACTTACTTCCCACTCTTGCTCAGATATCGACGCCGACGAAGGGCGGGGCGCCGGGGGCGCGGGCGGTGTGTATCCCGCATTCGGTCTTCTGCGAACCCACCCAGCGGCCGGCCCGAAGATCGGCGCCGTCGTCCACCGGCTGGGTGCACGGCCAGCAGCCGATCGAGGCGTACCCCTGGGCGACGAGCGGGTGGGCCGGCAGGCTCCAGGCCTCGGCGTAGGCCGCCAGCTCCTCGGCTCGCCAGTTGGCCAGGGGGTTGAACTTCACCCGTCCGTCAACCTCCTCGACGACCCTCAGACGCGAGCGCTGGGCGCCGTGGAAGCGCTTGCGGCCGGTCATCCAGGCGGAAAAGCCCTCCAGCGCGAGGTTGAGCGGGATCACCTTGCGGATGTGGCAGCAGGCGTCGGTGTCTCGTTTCCAAACATCGGCCGCTGGATCGGTCGTCGCCAGATCCTCGAACCTTGGCCGAAGGTCGCGCACGTCGGTGAGCCCCAGGGACGCGGCGAGCTGCCGGCGATAATCGAGGGTCTGGCCGAACAGCATGCCGGTGTCGAGAAAGAGGATCGGCATGTCGCTCTTCACCCGCGAGACCAGGTGAAGCAGCACCGCCGATTCGGCCCCGAACGAGGAGACCAGCGCCAGACGCTCGCCAAAGCTTTCCACCGCCTCGGCGATGATCGTCGAGGGGTGGGCATCGCGTAGCTCGGCATCGAGCCTCGCCGCCGGTCCGACGATCGGGGCGGGCGACGCCGGCGCTTCGAGCTCATCGAGTGCGAGGCTCATCGGGCGGCCCTTTCGATGAAGGCGGGCGACGCGCCGTCGGCGGCCCGCTGGTAGACGTGGCGGAAGCGTCGCGCCGCCGCCGTCCACTGATCGGCGCGCGAGCCGTCGGCCGGCTCGAAGGCGTCAAAACCGCAGCGGATCATGAATTTGGCCTGTTCGAGCAGGACATCGCCCACCGCCCGAAGTTCGCCGGTAAAGCCGAGCCGTTCGCGCAGGATCCGCGCGGCGCTGAAGGGACGGCCGTCGCGGAACTTGGGGAAAGCCAGGGCGACGAGGGGAATCCTTGCCAGATCATAGGCCAGCACTTCGACCGCCTCGTCGGGAACGAGCCGCACGCCCACCTGGCGGCATTGGCCCATCAGCGTTTCCCCCTCGGCCTGGAAACGGGTGAGGGAGATGATGACGTCGCCCGGCGGTATGACCTGATCGTCGTCGACGCTGGTGAAGGGGTCCTCGCAGACCCGCGCCTTCCCGTCATGCCACCTAATGAGCATCGGCATAGACGGCCTCCTTGAACGGGGTCATGCCGGTGCGGCGGAAGGTGTCGAGGAAGCGCTCCTGGCCGCGGCGCTCGCGCAGGTAGACCGCGACCATCTCATCGATCGCGCCGGTGACCTTGTCGGCGGGCAGGGCGGGGCCGAGAACCTGGCCGATCGAGGCGTCGTCGTCTCCTGAGCCGCCGAGCGTAAGCTGATAGAATTCCTCACCTTTCTTATCCACGCCGAGGATGCCGATGTTGCCGACGTGGTGGTGGCCGCAAGCGTTGATGCAGCCGGAGATCTTGATCTTCAGTTCGCCGATCCTCTCGGCCAGTTCCGGATTGGCGAAGTGGCGGGCGATGTCCTGGGCGATGGGGATGGCCCGAGCGTTGGCCAGGGCGCAGTAATCGAGTCCCGGGCAGGCGATGATGTCGGTGACGAGACCGATGTTGGGGCTCGCCAGGCCCGCGCTCTTCAGGGCTTCGTAGACCGCCGGAACATCGTCCAGCCTGACGTGCGGCAGCAGCAGGTTCTGCTCGTAGGTGTTGCGCGCCTCGCTTTGTGAATAGCGCTCGGCGAGGTCGGCGATCAGTTCCATTTGCTGTGACGAGCAGTCGCCCGGCGTCTCGCCCGGCGTCTTCAGGGAGATATCGATGATGCCATAGCCGGGGATTTTGTGGGCGGTGACGTTGCGCCTGGCGAAGCGGGCGAAGGCGAGGTCGGCCTCCTTGGCAGCCTCGAAAGCCGGCGAAACCTTGGGCAGCGTCTCGAAGCCGCGCGGGACGAAGGCGGCGCGGATGCGCGCCAGCTCGATGTCGGGCAGGTCGACGCCGGCCTTGTCGGATTTCTCCCATTCCTCCTCTACCTGGCGGCCGAATTCCTCCGCTCCCAGGCCCGCCACTAGGACCTTGATCCGCGCCTTCCAGATGTTGTCGCGTCGCCCGTGGCGATTGTAGACGCGCAGGATCGCCTGGAGGTAGCTGAGCAGGTGGCGGGTCGGGAGACGCTTTCGGATCGTCGGGCCGAGATACGGCGTGCGGCCCAGGCCCCCGCCGACCAGCACCTCGAAGGCCAGTTCGCCCTCGCCGTCGCGATGCAGCCGCAGGCCGATGTCGTAGACCTTGACCGCCGTCCGGTCCTTGGCGGCCGCCGTCACCGCGATCTTGAACTTGCGAGGCAGGAACGAGAATTCCGGGTGGAACGTCGCCCACTGGCGGATTGCCTCGGTCCACACCCTAGGATCGTCGACCTCGTCGGCGGTCGCCCCGGCGTGGGGATCGGAGGTCAGGTTGCGGATGCAGTTTCCGGACGTCTGGATCGCGTGGAGGCCGAGCTTGGCCAGTTCATCGAGGATGTCGGGCGCGTCGCGCAGCTTGATCCAGTGCAGCTGCAGATTGGTCCTGGTGGTGAAGTGGCCGTAGCCGCGATCGTAGTCGCGGGCGATCCTCGCCAGGGTGCGCAGCTGCTGCGAACTCAGCGTTCCATAGGGGATGGCGATCCGCAGCATGTAGGCGTGCAGCTGCAGATAGAGTCCGTTCATGAGCCGGATGGGCTTGAACTGATCCTCGGTGATCTCGCCGGCGAGGCGCCGCTGGCACTGGGCGCGGAACTCCGCCGCCCGGTCCGCCAGCATCTGACGATCGATCTCGTCGTATTGATACATTCGGGTCTCGCCTTCAGCCCGGCGCCGCGCTTGGGCGCTTGATGAGATTGATCCTCCCCGTCGAGCGCGCCGCCCCGTGGGCATTGGCCAGAACCAGCATATCCGCCCCACCGGCCGCCTGCTTGCCGTGGTCGGGCTTGTTGGTGGGGCCGAGCGCGCGAAGCCGCTCGCGGTAGCTCACCGGCGCGAGACCGCCTTCGACCGCCTCGACCTCGATGAGGTAGGGATCGACAACGAGGGTCCCCTGGGCCTTGGCGTGGGCCTCGGCGGCCTCGGCGGAGGCGTCGTCCTCGAAGGGGTGCGCCTCGGCGAACCGCTCGACCCAGCCGCCGGCGTTCCAGAACACGACCTCGCCATCGATCAGACGATTGGCGGTGAGGGTCTTCACGCCGCCCCCCGCTGTTTGGAGACCGCCGCCGGCTTGGCCGTCGCCCGGGCCATGGCTTCGCCGATCATCAGCAGCGCCGGTCCGCTCAGGCCGGCCGCCGCGTGCGCCAGGCCGGAGAGGGTGGTGAGGATCCGCCGCTCATCGGCCAGGCTGGCGTTCTCGACGATCAACGCCGGCGTCGAGCCGGCCCGGCCCGCCGCCATCAGCTTGCCGGCGACCTGGGCGGCGGTGGAAAGTCCCATGTAGACGACCACGGTCTGGTTGGTCTTGGCCAGGCTTTGCCAATCCAGGTCGGGCGCCGCGCCAGCCGCGGCGTGGCCGGTGACGAAGGTGACCGCCTGGGCCGCGCCCCTCAGGGTGAGCGGCGCGCCGGCGCCGGCGGCGGCCGCCAGGGCGGCGGTGACGCCGGGGATGACATGGCATTCGATCCCCGCCGCGCGGCACGCCTCCAGCTCCTCGCCGCCGCGACCGAACAGGAACGGATCGCCGCCCTTCAGTCGGACCACCCGCAGTCCCTGACGCGCGAGGGCGACGAGGAGATCCTGAATGGAGCCCTGAGGCAGGGTGTGGCGGGACTTTCGCTTGGCGACGCTGATTTGCTTGGCGCCCGGTCGAACCATGGCGAGGATCGCCCGCGAGACCAGGCCATCATGGATGACCACATCGGCCCCTTTGAGGACATTGAGGGCCCGGATGGTCATCAGTTCGGGATCGCCGGGCCCCGCGCCGACCAGCCAGACGACCCCGCCGCCCCGCGCCGGACCCAAAGGGACCAGCCCGCCCCCGCCTTGCCGATCATGTGTGCGGCCGTGCATTTTCGAGGCTCGTCTTTGTAGCAAGTCTAAAGATGGGATAGAGTGCCGATGCGTTGCAAAGTGGGGACCGGCAACCCACTTCGCAATCAAGGACTTCTCGCGGGGGTGTCAGGAAATCTATGGAGACTCGCCGCCGCCTTCCGCCTCTCAACGCCCTGCGCGCCTTCGAGGCCGCCGGCCGCCACCTCAACTTCAGCCGCGCCGCCGACGAGCTCTCGGTGACGCCTGGCGCGGTCTCGCAGCAGATCCAGAATCTCGAGGACTACGTTGGCGCGTCGCTGTTCAAACGCACCCCCAGGGGCCTCCTACTGACCGATTCCGCCCAGACCGCCTTGCCGGCGTTGCGGGAGGCTTTCGACCGTTTGAGCGAGGCCGCTTCCCTGCTCACCGCCGCCGTCGACGGTCGGCGCCTCACACTCACCGCCGCCCCCTCTTTCGCGGCCAAGTGGCTGGTGCCGCGCCTGGGCCGCTTCGAGGCCGCCCATCCCCAGGTGGACGTGTGGCTTTCGGCCGATATGGACCTGGTCGACTTCGCCGCCGGCGAGGTCGACCTGGCGATCCGTTACGGCGCCGGGCCGTACCCGGGCCTGGAGGCGGTGCGGCTGATGCAAGAGACGGTGATTCCGGTGATCGCTCCGGAGCTGCTCGCCTCCAACCCCTTGAACGAGCCCAGGGACCTCGCCCGCCATGTGCTTCTGCACGATGGTTCGCCCGACGCCGACGACAGCTGCCCCGATTGGTCGATGTGGCTCGCCGCCCGCGCCGTCAAAGGGGTCGACGGCACCAGGGGACCGCGATTCAATCAGTCGAGCCTGGTGATCGAGGCGGCGGCCGGCGGCCGCGGCGTAGCCCTCGCCAAGCGCACCCTGGCCCAGGACGATCTGGATGCCGGCCGGCTGGTGGTGCCGATGCAGATCGCCACCTCGGTCGATTTCTCCTATTACGTGGTCCATCCCAAGGCCAAGGGTCGCCTGCCGCAGGTGAAGGCTTTCGTCGCCTGGATCATCGCCGAAGCCGCCGCCCACGACGCCGCCCTCGCCACCATGAACAACGGGGCCGGCATCTAGGGGCAGGGAGGCGCTTTCAAAAATCCCCTTGCTTCGGGCGTTTGAGCGAATTCAGAGCCCTCTCGTGGGCGTAGGCGGCGATGTCGGCAAGAGCCGCGTCGAGGGTGTCGCGCACCGCTGGCAAGGCCTTAACTCCCTTGGCTTCGGCCCAAGCGCAGGCTTCGCCAAGCGCGAACGCTCCCACGCCGCGGGCCGCGCCCTTGATCGTGTGGACGGCGTCCCGCCAGGTGTCGGCGCCGGGATCCAGCAGGCGCGCCCAGACCGCCGCCTGTTCACGGAACAGTTCCAGGACCTCGTCGATCACGGCCGCGTCTCCGGCGGCGAAATCCTCGAGATAACCAAAATCCACCACGCCCTTGATGTCGCGTCTGGCCATAATCCTCTCCCGATCCTTGGCTGCCGCCCTGTGATCGCCGGTTCGAGCGAACTCGCGATCCCGGGGAGACGGTCAATCAATGATTTACCCTGATAGGCCAAAAGGAACGGCTCGGAATCCGATCACGGGTTGGGAGCGGGACTGGTGGGGCGGATCATGGCCGACGGGTCCATTGCGGTTACCCGCAGTCGAATCTCGGAACTCGTCGGCGGCCTGCTTGCCAAGCGCAACATAACGATAGCGCCAGATCCCTCGGCGGATCTTCGCAGGTCGGGCCTGAGTTCGCTGGACATGGTCAACCTCATGCTCGCCGTCGAGGCGCAGTTCGATATCGAGATACCGCCAGCGGACATGACGCCGGCGAATTTCCGTTCGATTATGTCGATCGAAGACGTGGTTCAGAGGTTGGCTTTCGTCTAGTTGGCAAGCGTTGCCTTGGTCGCCTCGCCGGCCTCGAACCGATTGCGGTTCAGCCGCCCTGGAACAAAGCTTCAGCGTTGGCGTTGGTGACCAAAGGCTCTGTGAACGAGGGCGAAGGGCGGGTCCGGGAATCGTTCAGCTCGACCCGCATATTGGCCCCTCGCCATCCCAAGCTCGTTAATCGACGATCGACGCGCCAAACTCTATCCAATATGGAGATTCCATGCGTAACCTCGTCTCGACCGCGGCTTCTTTAGCCCTCCTCGTCGGCATGGGGGCGACGGTGGCGTCCGCGCCGACCGCCAGCCGTGCCCAGATCGGCATAGGCATCAACATCAGCGTGAATTTCGCCCCTCCGGCGCTGCCGGTGTATGAGCAGCCGCCCATTCCGGAGGTCGGCTACATCTGGACTCCCGGCTACTGGGCCTGGGACGATGTCTGGGACGACTATTACTGGGTGCCGGGCACCTGGGTCCAGCCGCCCACCGTGGGGGTGCTGTGGACGCCCGGATATTGGGGCTGGAGCAACGGCATTTACGCCTTCAACCAGGGCTACTGGGGGGCGACAGTCGGGTTCTACGGCGGGATCAGCTACGGGTTCGGTTATACGGGTTCCGGCTACGAGGGCGGATATTGGCAGGGCGGACGGCTATTCTATAATCGCTCGGTCAACAACATCTCTAACATCCATATCACCAACGTCTACAACAAGACCGTCATCGTCAACAATGTCACCAATGTAAGCTACAACGGCCCTGGTGGTGTGCGCGCAACGCCTACCCAGGCGCAGGTCGCGGCCGCCCATGCGCGGCACATTCCGCCAACGCCGGCCCAAACACGCCAGGTCGCCGTCGCCAAGACGATCCCGGCTAACCACTCCAGCATCAACGCCGGCAAGCCGGCGGTAGCGGCGACGCCCAGGCCGGGGGCCGTGAAAGGGCCGGGGGTCGTGACCGCCAAGTCCGCCCCGGTCTTCCACAGGCCGGCGACCGCTCCGCCCGCGAAGGTCCCGCCGACGGTCCTAAAAACTTTGCCACCGTCGGTCAGAAAGAACCTCGCGCCTGCGAGAACCGCCGGTCCGCCGGCCACCACGGCCAGTAAGGGCGCACATCCGAACGCGGCGGCAACACATCCGGGCGCCGCGCCGACCACCGCAAAGGTTAACCGTCCGCCGGCCGCCGGGGCGCTGGAGGCGAAGCCGACAACGCATGCGAAAACGGCGGCCCCGACGCAGGCGACGACGACACGCGAACCCGGCGCGACCGCGGCGGGCGAGGCCGGCCCCGGAAAGGCGACCGTTGGCCACGCGCGCACGCTTCAGCCTCCTCCCGTTGTCCCGGCCCGTGAGCGGACCTCCAGGACGCCAACCGGTCCCACGACCCACGCTCGCACGAGGTCCACGGCGCTTTCGGTCCATGCCCAAACGCCCGCGGCGTCCACGGCGTCTTCCCTCCACGCGCCCACGGGGACGACACCGTCGACTCGTGCCCGCACGCCGCAGCAGCCGTCCGCTCGCCCCGAGACAACACTTCGGGAGAGTGGAGCCCCGTCGATGACCAGCCGGGCCGGCACGGTTCACACGACGGAGCGTGCGACGCCTAGGCCCGCCGAGCCGGCGCCCACGCGGGCGAGCGAACCGGCGCATGCCGCACCCCGGCCGGCGGCCGCTCCTCACCCGGCGGTTGCGAAGCCCGCCAAGCCATCGGACGAAGAAAAGCGACCCGGCTAATCCAGTCGCAATCAGCACGTGAGATTCCTCGCCGATCTGTTGGTCGAGATCGGCGAGTTTGGCGGCCCGTTCATCGGCCTTCGCGTGCAGGGAGGCTTCCTCGATCTCTATCGCTAGCGCGCCCGCGGGGCGACTAGGGGACCTGGCGGTCAGCCGGTCTCGGCGTCCGCTTAAGAGCGGTCAGCTGGGCGAGCTCAAGCTGGGCTTGGGCGAGATCCGGGCGAGTTTCCCGCGCTCGGCGCACCAGGGCGTGACCATTCGACCATTCGGAGCTCTCGCGATCTTCGCGCCAGAGCGAGCTTTCCCTGCCCGACCCGCGGCGACAATGCGTTGATGGAGATTGGGCTCAATCAGGGATTCGGCGGGATGTCTCCGACCCCGCCCGAAGGATCAGGCTTGAGATCGAACTTCTGCGCATCGAGCGGTCTCGACTGGCGAAAATCGGCTTGACCTCGCGGCTCGTCGCCGAGCGTCACCCGGGCGGCGACGCCGATGTTGTGGATGATGTCGGCGATCTCTCGAGGCGAGTGATCCGGGTGAGTTGCAACCATGATCGTGCGATTGAGGATCTCAAGAGATCTTGAGCACATGTCTCTGGAATAGGTCTTCCGACACCGGGCGTTGGCCGGCATGTTGAAAGGGTTCATGGCCGGGTGAGCGGCGCCCGCGCCCATCAGCACCTGATCCCATTCGGTGTAGTTATGGCGACCGGTCTTGCCGATGATCACACAGGGGAAGAGGTCGACAAATCGCCGGGCGGCGTCGGCCGAAGGCAGGCTGTACATGACATGAGCGGCGCAATCGTGATCGGGGCTGTTCATCGGCGTAGCCCTAAGCCCCAAATTGCCGAGCGAGCGTGTCCCCTCGAGGATCAGTTTTTTTTCGGCGCG
>Ga0182024_10025351_pt1 | contig 10475 bp, 7 predicted proteins | sample P32metaG_FD_120480 | JGI IMG/M metagenome (GOLD analysis project Ga0182024, IMG submission 120480) | Permafrost microbial communities from Stordalen Mire, Sweden - P3-2 metaG (Illumina Assembly) | ecosystem: Environmental > Terrestrial > Soil > Wetlands > Permafrost | place: Sweden: Stordalen...
CCGACATCAGCCAACTTGTACCTGAAACCTGCCGATGGCCCCGACCTCACCGACGAAGCGGACGTCTTGCCAATCAGAACCGATCGAACTTTGATGAACGCCTAAATCAGCGGTCTCCTAGTGTCAGCCCATTGGCACTTATCAACGCGACGGCTTCCTTCGGGGCTAGCTCAATCGGCTCGAGGCCGACCTGAGCTAGGGCCTCCCTACCGCTCATGACCCGTCCGTCGACTTCGGCGCGGCCGATGCCGATCAACACCTTGCTGATGTCGGCCATCTCCGACAGGTCGCCCTGACCAACCGAGCCGACCTCGCGCACGATGGGGTGCAGGCCATGGTTCAGGGCCTCAACTATGAGCTCGATCAGTTCCCTACGGACCCCGACGCCCGCCTTTGCCATGCCGTTTGACCGGGTGAGCATCATCGCTCGGACGACATCGGTGGGAAGCGGACGACCGTAGGAGGAGGTCTGGTCGGCCACGGTTGCGAACGAGAACCGACCGAGCTGCTCGATCGGAATGCGGTAGCGGTAGAACGAACCGACTCCGGTGTTGAGGCCGTACACCGCATCACCTCTCGCGAGGACGGCCTCGACCACGTCCCGCGCGAGGCGCACCCGGCGAAATGCCTCGTCGGAGACCACTATGCGCGCCCTCCCGCGGGCCACGGCGACGACGTCGTCGACCGTTAGGTCCTCCCCGCTCAGCTCCACCAGCCGCTCGCTCACTTCCGTGGTTCGCGCTTCCTTTGTCGTTCGGCCGTCAACCGGCACGGTTGTCGCTCGGCCCGGCCGCGTCGACGCTCGTTGAGTGTCACGACCAGGCCGGCGCCTTGATCAACCTACTCAACGTCGGTCCGCACCTCCCCGACACCGGCTCGCCATCGGCTAACGGGCGGTCCCTTGGGCGCAACACCTCCAAAACTCGAGCTGGTTCAAGGGCGGAGCGTTCCCGAATTCTGTTCGGAACCGAGCCATTAATCCACCCGGCACACCGCCTCAACGTCTCGCTACGCCCGGACCATCTCCAGGACAACGGCGTACATCGTCCCCGGCAAGGTGTGGACGACGCGCCACCCACACGGCTCGCTCAGATGGGCGAGTTCGTCGACAGCCATCCACAGCAGGTCGAACCACTCGGTGGCCAGTCTCTTGTATCGGGTGCGGATTGTTACCTGGCCACCGACTCGGCTCCCATCATCCGCATCCACGCCACAGCTATGTCACCAGTCTTTGCAGCTCATTCAGGCCCGGGGCAACGCCATTGCGTTGCAATCGTGTTCCTTCTTTGTTGGGTATATCGCAGTAGCTGAGTGAGGTGAAGGGCCGACTTGGGGAACGGTAAATAGCGGTATGTAACGGTAAAAGAAGGTAAGGACAAGTGCGGCGGCATTGTGAATGCGGTTGGATCATCGCTGCCCGTGCACAGGTGAGTGGCCGCTTGTGCTGAGAGGCTAAACGTAGTTTAGGACAGGTTCGTCGCGAGGCGGACTCCCACCGACGCCACCTTCGGCAAGGGAACAGCGATCGCCGGTGTTCCAGCCATCGGCTCTGTCGAGCCGGTGAGGAGCGTCCAGCTCGGCGCAGGGCGTCGTTGGCGAGAGCTCGTCGAGTGGGGTCGCGTCGGCCGAGAAGGCGACGAACGACACCAGTAGTCAACAGACAGCCGAGCTGGGCGTCGGGAAAGCAAGCAACCTCGAAAATTTGATCGCCGCCTGACCAGGGCTGGGGACGTTCGCGAGGACGCTCGCAGGGACGGGCGCCGCGCATGATTCGCAACGGAGCGTTAGAGGACGCGGCCCGGCTCGAAGTCCGGAATGGCGAAGGGTTCCGACGCTGAACGGACATAGCTGACTCCACTCTGGACACCGGATGTGGAGCAGAACTCGCTCCCCACGTAAGAGCCTCGAAGAAAGTCGGAGAGACAGTTCACCGAAGGAGTCATCAATGACCACGAAAGCCTCCCTACCCCATCTCCTCACCATCGAGGAGCTTGCTGACCACCTCGGCGTCACCGTCCGCCACATCCGTCGGCTCGTGGCCGAGCGTCGAGTTCCGTTCGTCAGATTTGGCCGGCTTGTGCGCTTCGACCCAGCGGTTGTCGCCAACTGGTTGGAAGGGTCAACAGTGAAGCCGACGCGGTAATCTGACCTCGTGGCAGAACAACACCCAGTCGTCACTGGGCAAGAGTGGGTAGCCGCGGCCGCAAGGATCGATCGACCCCCGAGTGCGGATGATGTCACGATCACTCTGGACGGGCGGCACCTCGACAGTAAAGAAAAGGTCGTCGCCTGGCTGGCTGAAATCGAAGTCGAACGCGCAGCCGGACGAACGGTTGCTGCCAACCTCACCTGAGCCCGTCGCTCCCGACGTCGCTCGGATGGTCGAGGTCCTCGATCGCCGCAGTGTCGATTATCTCGTCGTCGGCGGAGTTGCGACCCAGGCGTACGGTGCCAATCGGCCAACGGGAGACTTCGACTGCCTGGTACGCCAGACGGCGGAGAACTTCGAGCGATTGGCCATCGCGATGCGAGAGCTGAACGCTCGTCTTCGTGTGCACGGGCTCACCGATACCGAGGCAGCAGAGCTACCAGTGCAGCTCGACGCTCTCACCCTGAGTCGCACGGAGATCTCAACTTGGATGACTGATGCCGGAGCCCTCGACATCTTGATCGACATGCCCGACCGGCAGGGACGTCGTGTTGGCTACGAGGGGTTAGCGGGCGACTCCCGGCACCTCGCCGTTGAGGGAGTACAGGTCCGAGTCGCCGGTCTCGCAGCCATCATCGCCTCGAAGGAATGGGCCGCCAGACCAAAGGATCACGAAGCCCTCGACGAGCTCTACAGATTGCGGGACAGGCCCGTCGGCGACAGCTGATCACCCCGCCGGCGCTGTCCCATCGCATGAGACAGTCGTGGAGAGGCCATCGGTCGATCAGGGTGCCGCGACTCCGTTGCTCTAAGGCTTGCTCTGCGGCGTGCGCGAAGCGTGCGCGAAGGAGGGGCATCTCTCGGTAAGCGACAGTGCCTAAAGGTAACATAAATGCCCAGGTCAATCCCTGTTTTCGGAAGAATCCCCAGCGTGGCGACGCGGGCCGTGCAGCCCTGATAATGCTGAGGTCGCTGGTTCGATTCCAGCTAGCCCCACCCAGCACGACCTCGCCTGGAGCTCCTGACCCAACATGCGACCGCGCCTTGAGATGACCTCAGCATGTCCATCGCGCGGGCACCGCGCGCGGGCAGGGCTAAGGGACGGCGCCTGGCGTTGGTCCGCAAACAACGACCAGTCGCCGCTGAATCCGCTTCACGCGCCTCGGAGACGGCGAGGCTGCGCGTTCGACTGCCGCGACCGCCTACGCGGCTGGCTTGGCCGATGCCTCGTTGGAGGCGGCGCTCGTCCCGACGGCGTTGATCGCCTTCACAATGAAGTAGTAGTTCGTGCCGTTCGTGAGCCCGGTGACCGTGTAGGTCCTCGTCGCCTGCGAGAGCGGCTTCGAATTGACGGGCGTGGTCGACTCGTGGCCCGGCGACGTCCCCTTGTAGACGTCGTAGCCGGTGATGGCGCTGCCGCTGTCGTTCCACGCCGGCGCCCCCCACTTCAAGACCGCCGACGCCTTGCCGGCGATCGCCGTCAGTGACACGGGCGCCGCCGGGACCGTCGCCGGCGTGGCGAAAGCCTCGTTGGAGGTGGCGCCGACGGCGACGGAGTTGTTCGCCCGGACGACGAAGAAGTACTTCGTGCCGTCGGTGAGGCCGGTGACCGTGTAGCTAGTCGTCTTCGGCGACAGCGGCTTTGAGTTGACCGGGCTGGCCGACTCGCCGCCTGCGGCGGTCCCCTTGTAAATGCTGTAGCCGGTGATGGCGCTGCCGCCTGTCGAGGACGGCGCCGTCCATTTCAACGCCACCGCCTCCCTCCCGGCGTGACCAGTCAGGCTCCGCGGGCCGCCCGGGGCGGTAGCAGCCGTCGCCGACACCTCTTTCGAGGGTGCGCCGAGGCCCTTCGGGTTGAGCGCTCGCACGACGAAGTAGTACTTCGTGCCGATCTTGAGCCCCTTGACGGTCAAGCCTGTGGCCGGCGCAAGGAGGCGCGACTTGTTGATCGGTGTAGTCGACTCGTGCCCGGGCGCCGTCCCCTCGTAGACGTTGTAGCCGGTGACGGTGCTCGTACTGCTCGTACTCGTGCTGCTTGCGGCTGTCGGACCGGGCGTCTTCGTCCCGAACGTCACTTGGGCGACCCCGTTGCCGAGATTGGCAACAGCGACGTTCTGTGTCACCGGGGCGGGCACCTCGTTGACGGTCTCGCTCACAGCCGCCGAGGACGAGCCGGCCGAGCTGGCGTCGCCGCTGTAGGTGGCCACGATCGAATGAGACGAGACGTCGGCGTAGGTCTGTTGGCAGGTTGCCTGTCCGCCTGTCAAACTCACCGCCTCGCAGCCGGCGATCTCGGCTCCGCTGTCCGAGAAGTAGACCGTTCCGGTGCCGGCCGAGCCGGTGACGGTCGCCGTGTAGGTCACCTGCTGGCCGGTCGTCACTGTGCTCGCCGACGATGTCAGCGACGTCGAGGTGGCGGCGGGAGTACTGCCAGCCCACTCGCTCAGGATCGGCGAGTACGAGGTGGCGTAGGTGATCTCGCTGTTCTCGTCGGTGTAGTAGGCCTGAATCGAGTGCGGCCCGTCACTCGTGTAGTACGGCGACTGGAGATCGCATCCGGCCTCGCCGGTGTTCTGGTCCGGGACCACCTAGCCGCAGCTCGGAATTGGCTCTCCGTTGTCGGTGAAGGTCACGTAAGCGCTGCCGACGCTGGCAGCAGCCGGCGTGAGGGTCGTCGTGTAGGTCACCTCCGTGCCGGTCGAGACCGGGTTGGCAGACGGCGTGATCGCCGAAAGCGACGTCGTACCCTGGACGAACTGGACCAGGGTGTCTCCCTCGCCGGATGGGGCGAAGCCGGCGTCGCCGCTGTAGAAGGCATTAATCTCCTGCCGACCTGCACCCGAGGCGGTCACTGTGCAGATCGCCTGCCCGGCCGCCGTCAATGGAACGGCTCCGCAACCTCCGAGCTGGGTGTTGCCGTTCAGGAACTGCACCGTGCCTCCGCTGTCTGTCGGGCCGACCGTCGCCGTGAAGGTCTCCGACTGACCGGCGGGGACGTCGGTCTCTGCCGATGATGACAGCGAGGTCACCGTCTGGACGGGGATGTTGACGACCTCACTCAGCGTCGCCGACATGGAGGGGTTGAAGTTGGTGTCGCCGTTGTAGGTGGCGACGACCGGGTGCGTCCCGCCGAGGCTGTATGTCTGCTGGCAGGTCGCCTGCCAGCTGCCGGCGTTGTTCGTCAAACTCTCGGTCTGGCAGCCGGAGATCGGCGCGCCGTTGTCGGTGAACGACACCGTGCCACCGCCGTCTGTCGGGCTGACCGTCGCCGTGTAGGTCACCTGGCCGCCCGACGACGGGTTGGCCGACGACGCCAGTGACGTCGACGACCCGCTCGGCGGGACGGACGTGACGACGAGGGCGGGGCTCCAGTTGAGGAAGGCCGAGCCGAAGGAGGAATTGGTGAACTGGGGGCGGACGTCGACGGCGAAGGTGCCAGCTGCAGAGTTGGGGAAGGTGAAGGTGGGGTTCGAGCTGACGCTGCTCAACGTCGGCGTCCCGGCGGATTGCGCGCCCGAGAGGGAGATGTTGTCGATGTACCAGCCGTTCGGCTCGTTGCAGCAACTGCCCCACTCACCGTTCGTGTGGGTGAGGGAGAAGCGCACGAGGACCTGCTCGCCGGCGAACTGGCTGAGCGAGACCGTCTGCGGCGTGAAAGAAGAGTCCTCTTCGGTCCCCGGCGGCGACTGGGAGAAGATCGACGTCCAGGTGTTGCCGCTGTCTGTCGAGACGTCGACGCTGGCGGTCTCGCTCGGAGTCGTGCTGAAGCCCAGGTCGAAGTAGAGGCTGTCGAAGGTGAGCTCGCTGCCGGCGCTCGGGAAGAGCGTCTCGGCCGAGGTGAGGGTCTGCTGGGCGGGGGCGGCGAGAGGCGTGAGGGTCCCTTGACTGGAGAGGCGGAACGCCGTCGCCCCCGTCGGCTCGGCCGTCGAGATCGTGGGGTAAGCCGGCGCGACGCTCGGCGTCCAGTCGGACGGTTTCGTCGCCGGGTCGTCGACGATGTTCGCCGGGCTGAGGGGCGTCGTCCGCCACTGGTAGCCGGTCACCTCTTGGTCTTTGAGGGCCGTGACGCTGTAGCTCGGGTCCGAGTTGACCGTCGGCGTCGCCGGGCCGCTCGGCTGGCTCAAGGTGTGGGCCGGATCGGAGACGGCCGGGTCGAAGATGACGACGTTGTAGGTGAAGTTCTGCGGGGCGCCCCCGTTGACGACGACGTTCTTGATCGTGACGGCATAGGTGTCGTCCTCGGCGGGTTTCGGCCAGGTCGAGCCGACGGCGACGTTGTTCGGGAGGGACCAGGAGATGGCCGGCTCGCTGAACAGCCCGCAGTTGGGGTTCGTCGTCGGGTCGAGGCAGTTGATCTGGGTCGTGACGGGATTGCCGTTGAGCGTCGTCGACACCGTCGCCCCGCTGAAGTTGGCGTTCGGCAGGCTGAAGGACCAGATCGGGTAGACGACCTGATATGGGACGTACCCCGACGGCGGCCAGGCGACGGGGCTGGGGTCCGGAGGGCCGTTCTGGGCGGTGAGGACCAGTTGGGCGAGGCTCCCGTTGAAGCCGGGCGTGGCCGGGACGGCGCCTGCACCCATCTGAGTGATCAGCGGGTTGAGCATGTTGCGGCGGTGGCCGAGGGCGTTCTCGTCCATCATGAGGTCGTCGATCCCGGGCCCGCCGGTCGCCCCGGGGGCGGCGGAGTCCGTCTCGAACAGGTTGGAGCTCGACGAGCCGTTGAAGGCCTGCTGGGTCCAGCAGTTCGTGCCCGCCTGAGGCGGGGTGTGCTGGAGGAAGTTGTTGGCGCTCTCCATCAGCGCCGCCGCCTGTGCCTCGGCGTTGTTGGGATCGGTGGACGTGCCGGCGTCGGTGCCGTTGAACGTGACGTCGGGCACGCCCGCCATCGTGCGGTAGTAGTTGATCCGGGTGAGGACCGAGGCCAAATAGGCGGGCGAGACGCTGCCCGGATTGCAGGAGGCGATGTTCCCCGTCCAGCCCTCCGAAACACCGTTCGAGGCCTGGTAGACCTGGTTGAAGAACTGGCGGACGTCCTCCCGGTCGGTGTTGTTGACGCTGAAGCCTTTGACGGGCACCGTCGCCGGCGAAGCCTTGGCCGCCTTTGCGAGACGGGCCAGGGAGTGACGGGCGGGGGACGCCGTCGCCGGACCGACGCCGGCACCAATCACACCGGCGCAGACGACAGCGACCAGGCCAAGTGCGACGCCTGCCCGGCGAGCGCGATGCCGCGCACTGATCGCGAACACATGCTCGCCAAACACCATCGGTCGACCCCTCGCTTCGCCGGCTGGGCAGTGCCGCGGACAAGCAGAACGCTCGCCAGCACGCCCCAGAAGGGGCGGATCATTGCACGCCGCGGCAATCGGTCAGTGACGCTTTCTCCAAGCGCACCGACAGACGCCCGTTCGCTCGGTCTTGCCGCCTACGCGCCACTGGGGCCGGACGACCGTCGCGTTGGGTCTCCTATCTCGGCAATCTACGATCCTCGCCACATTTCGCGCGTTTTTCGCGCGTCCCAGGCTGTGCCATGCCGTCCGACGCTGCCCGCCACCTACGCTGACCGGGTCATGCTGGATCGTTCGGTCCGACGCTAGTGCGGCATCCCCTCCTCTCTTGCTCCGAGGCGGATCGACTGAACCGCTCTTGTGGCACGAGGCTTGAGGCGTCCCACGTGCGCGGCGATAGGGGTCATCGGGGCAGCGCAGATAGGGAACTTCGAGCTGCGCGTTCTGGGACCGTGTTCGGCCGCTTCGCGCCAATGACGAGGGACGGCTGGAGTTGCACCGTCAGACCGAAGGTGTATGCCGAAGATGCTCGGCGACTTCCCGAGTGCGCCACCGTTCGCCGGAGTTGTTCTCGACTAAGCGGCGCGGTCAACAGGTTAGTGCTAGGGCCAAGTAGGCGAGCTGGTGCCGAGCGGGAGTAGTGTCGCCGCCGCCTTTGGAGGCCGTTCCGCCCGCCGGTGGTCAATCAAGGGCGCTGACGAGCAGCGCTGCCCTGCCCGACGCCGTGGCGACACCTAGCGAAATCCATGAGAGCCCGGCGAGGACGGCGGCAGCGTCACCAACCTCGACCATCCAGGTCCCTGAGCGACGAGGGTCCAGACCTTGCCAAAACTCGACTCGTTTTAACGGCGCCAGCCCAACTACAAGGACCGGCCGTGCTACGCGGCTAGAGGACTGCAAGTCACCGGCGGAGAGTGTTGTAAATCACCGAACGAAAATGTTGCAAACCACCGAACAACAGGGTTGCAAACCACCGAATGAACGGTAACCTGCTAGATGTGGCACAACGGTCGGAGTACTTCCCTCGAGTGGTAGACGCCGAACTGGACGAGGCAATCGACGGTCAGGCGGCGGTGCTGATCGAGGGCGCGAAGGGGGTTGGCAAGACCGAGACGGCTAGCCACCGTGCCAAGAGCAGAGTGCTCCTTGACGTCGACCAGGAGGCCCGAACCGCGGCCGCGATCGACCCGTCGCTCGTCCTTGTTGGCGACAAGCCACGTCTCATCGACGAGTGGCAGGAAGTCCCGGCCATCTGGAACCACGTCCGCAGAGCCGTAGACGCGCACGAAGGGCCGTTCATTCTGACCGGCTCGGCTGTGCCGGCCGACGACGCCAGCCGGCACACTGGCGCCGGCCGATTCTCCTGGCTGCGGATGCGCCCGATGACCCTCCTCGAGCTCGGGCGATCCTCGGGCACGGTCTCGCTCAGTCAACTCCTTGACGGTGAACAGGCGAGCACCCAGGCCGAGGAGCTCACCATCCCCGACCTCATCGAGATCACTTGCGTCGGTGGATGGCCCGCCCTTGTCGGAAGCAATGTCACCCAAGCACAGCGCATACTCAATGGCTACCTCGACTCCATTGCTCGCACCGATATTCGTCGCGTCGACGGCGTCTCCCGCGACCCCCAGAAGGTCTGGACCGTCCTGCGCTCCCTAGCACGCAATGTCGGCACCGAAGTCTCCGTAGCGACCATCGCCCGAGACATAGGCGGGTCGGACGGGCCGGTCGACGAGGACACGGCACGCGCCTACCTCGCTGCGCTAGAGCGCCTCATGGTCGTCGAGGACCAGCCCGCCTGGGCGCCTCGGTTGCGATCACGGGCCCGGCTGCGATCCGCGCCGAAGCGGCACTTCTGCGACCCGAGCCTCGCCACCGCCGCCCTGCAGGCGACCCCTGCGCGATTGTTGCAGGACCTCAACTACTTCGGCTTTCTCTTCGAGAGCCTGGTCGTACGAGACCTGCGCGTTTACGCCCAACACGCCGGCGCCAACGTGTTCCATTACCGCGACAACATCGGCGAGGTCGACGTCATCATCGATGACGGAGCACGTTGGGGCGCTCTCGAGGTGAAGCTCGGCATCACCTACGTTGAACAAGCCGCAACGAATTTGAAAAGGTTCGTCGAGCGGGTCGACACCGAGCAGCGTGGCCAGCCGGCATTCCTCGGGGTTGTCGTGCCAACCCGCTACGGCTACACACGAGACGACGGCATCTACGTCATCCCGGCACAGGCCCTTGCTCCATGATCAACGGATCTCGCTCGTTTGGACGGTCTGGGTCACGTGCGGGTCACGGAGCGGATTTTCCAAAGGTCTCCAAAAGAACAGGCCCCCATGTCAGACCACGTTCCTGTCGAAGGCGATATCGAGCTCGGGGGGCCGAGCAGCGAAAGTGCTCGACGCCAGGCTCGGATCGATGACGCCTCCCGCGAGCGGCGGACGTGATTGTCCTCGACTCCTACGTTGTGCTCGCCCTCCTCGTAGTCGGCGTTGTGTCCGGGCCGGGCTTACTTTTCGTGGGCGACGACAAGTGCGCCGGTTGCGCCAGCCTTGCCGCCCACTGGCGGATCTTGGCGTCCGGATCGGTCGCCCCAGTTGCCGGGCCGCGACGATCCCCTCGCGTTCGGCGAGGCGCTCGAGCGCTACGACACGTACCGATCCCCGCGGCCAGGACAGACCGAGAGCGAGGAGCTCGGATGCAGCCGGTTCGGCGAGGTTTCCGAGAGCGTCGACTATGCCCGATAGCACGGCGTGAGTGCCCGCGGCGTCGTCGACCCAGCCTCCTTCCGACCGGCTGGCAGGCGCTTCCCAGACGATGGTCGTACCCGCTAGGAAACGCCGTGCTAGCCGGGCGAGATCCTCAGCGTCGAGGACCCCGGAGCAGGCGATGCCGCGATGAGCCCCGAGGTGGCTCGCCTAATGGGGATCGACCACCTCGCCGTATCGCTGAGCGAGGCTGGTCCCGAGCCAACCCGGCGGTGAGCACTCGCTCGCCAGAGCCTCGAGCTCTAGTTCTAGATCGTGCCCCGCCAGGCG
>Ga0182024_10025352_pt1 | contig 10475 bp, 10 predicted proteins | sample P32metaG_FD_120480 | JGI IMG/M metagenome (GOLD analysis project Ga0182024, IMG submission 120480) | Permafrost microbial communities from Stordalen Mire, Sweden - P3-2 metaG (Illumina Assembly) | ecosystem: Environmental > Terrestrial > Soil > Wetlands > Permafrost | place: Sweden: Stordalen...
ACCTTTGCCCATGCGTTGGAAAGCACGACGAAATACCGCCGCTACCAGCACGGTGAAGCCGTCGCCTGGGGAATGATGGCCGCGGCCCTGCTAGGGCACGAAACGGGTGTCTGTGGTGCTGACTACGTATCGCGAATCGTCGCGCTTGTGCGCCGAATAGGCCCTCTGCCCGCGTGGCCGAGCATTCCGGGGAACGTGCTGATCGATGCCATGCGCTCCGACAAAAAGACGCTCCACGGGAAATTGCGCTTCGTCCTGTCGCCGCGGCTGGGCAAAGCCGGGTCGTACGAAGACGTCCCGCTCGACGCAGTGCTGCGCGTTTTGCATTTCGCGCCGCAATTTCTCGCGAAATCGATCATGAACAAAGCGGACACCCATGACTGAAGCGACGGTCCCCGCGAAGGGAACGCTTCCCGAAGGGGCACGGTCCGAAGCCGAGGCTTCGCGTCAAGTTCGCGAGATGTTTACGCAGATCGCGCCCCGCTACGATCTGCTGAACCATCTGCTCTCGTTGCAACTCGATCGCCTCTGGCGCGCCCGCGTGGCCCGCCGGCTGCGTGCGATCCTCGCGCGTCCCGACGCGCTCGTTCTCGATCTCTGCTGTGGCACCGGCGACCTGGCGTTTTCACTCTCGCGTTCCGCCCGTGCCCGAATCATCGGCGCTGATTTTTCTCACGCGATGCTCGTGCGTGCTCGCGCGAAAAGTCAATTAGCATCGAGCCATTCCGGGCCGGCTGCCCCGGCACCGATGGCATTTTTCGAGGCCGACGCGCTGCGGCTGCCGTTTGGGGACGCATCGTTCGACCTGATCGCCACCGCATTCGGCTTCCGCAACCTGGCCAACTATGAAGCCGGCCTACGCGAAATCCATCGCCTCCTCCAGCCCGGCGGCACACTGGCGATCCTCGAATTCACCGAACCCCCCGCCGGATTTCTCGGCGACGTCTATCGATGGTATTTCCGGAACGTGCTGCCACGCATCGGCGCATTTCTTTCGGGTGACAATTCCGCTTACACCTACCTGCCGGCCTCCGTCTCGCGCTTCTTCCGACCGAAGGAGCTGGCTTCGATGATGACCGCGGTCGGCTACCAGGGAGTGGAGTTTCGGGTTTGGACGTTCGGCACAGTGGCGCTGCACACCGCGACAAAACTGTAGGCGGCCCTCTTCAGAGGTCGAGTTTAGATGCAGACAAACCCCGGCCATAACGACGAGCACAAATCCCGGACCTTAGAATTTTCGTTGATTGTGTTCCGGCGTTACTCTTCCAAACCAACAGCCCGCAATTTCGCCAGCAACGTTTTCGGCGATACGCCGAGCTTCTCCGCAGCCCGCGTCTTGTTCCACTTCGATTCCCGCAGCGCTCCCTCCAGTACCACGCGCTCGACGTGAGCCACCGCCCGCCCGCTAATTTCTTCCAGTGATCCTTCCCAACTGAAATTGTCCGGCAGCATCCCTGGCGGCAAGCTCGCAGCATCGGGCCGGGCCGCCGGCAATTGCAAATCGTCGGCGTCAATGCTCAACCCATCCGCCAAAATGACAGCGCGTTCCAATGTATTTTGCAATTCGCGAACATTCCCAGGCCAACGGTAACTTAGCAGCTTCTCCCTGGCTCCCTCGGAAAGCTCCAGCCCCGGCTTGGCAAACTCGCGGCTGAATTTCTCCAAGAAGTGCATTGCCAGCATCAGCACATCTTCGCCGCGATCGCGCAACGGCGGGATGGTCATCGGCACCGCCGAGATCCGAAAATACAAATCCTCGCGAAATAATTTCTCCTCGATCAATTTTCGCAAGTCGCGATTGGTGGCCACTACGATACGCACGTCCACATCGATGGATTGCGTTCCGCCGACGCGCTCAAAACGTCGCTCTTCCAGGACGCGCAAAAGTTTTGCCTGAATCGCCAGCGGCAACTCGCCGATCTCGTCCAGAAACAGCGTCCCGCGATGGGCCAGGTCCATCTTGCCAACCTTGCGCGCCCCTGCGCCGGTGAACGCCCCCTTCTCGTGCCCGAACAACTCGTTCTCAACCAATCCCTCCGGGATAGCTGCGCAGTTCAGCGCCACAAACGGCTGTTCGCGCCGAGGCGACAAATGATGAATCGCCCGCGCGAATAGCTCCTTGCCCGTGCCACTTTCCCCGAGGAGCAGCGCCGTCGAATCGGTAGCGGCCACGCGCTGAATCTGCTGGCTCACCTCGCGAATCGACCCGTGCTCTCCGACGATCCGTGGAAATCCGTACCGCGCCGCGTACTCCTCGCGCAGCAAAATATTCTCCCGCAACATTTCCTGCTGCTGCGCCGCTCGCTGCACGAGAAGCTTCAAATGGTCCAGGTCCACCGGCTTCTGCAGGAAATCAAAAGCGCCTTCCTTCATCGCGGTGACTGCTTCTTCCACCGACCCAAACGCCGTTAGTAGAATCACCGGAATCATTGGGTCCGCGCTCTTGGAGGCCCGCAACACCTCCAATCCGGACGCTCCTGGCAGCTTCAGGTCGGTCAGCACCAGCAGATATCGCCGCGCGCGAATCTTCTGGATCGCCGCCGCGCCGTCCGGCGCTTCGTCCACCGTATAGCCCGCGCGTTCCAGGGCCTTGCGCAGCATCGCGCGCAGTTCGTTCTTGTCTTCGACAAGCAGAAGGGATTCCATGTGCTCCGTTTTTACCACGATTTAGGAATACTCTCGCGGGAACCGAGACTCAGTGTGCGGAGAAGGGAAGCGGCTACCAGGAGCAACGAAGCAATGAAGTAAAAACGTAGTGAAGCAAAGAAAAACAAGAAGAGGAAGCCGGCCGACCACACAAACACCAAATCCTTACATCCTTTTTTCTTTACTTCATTATTTCATCACTTCTTCCTTCGACTCTTCGTTATCTCGCCCATCCAGAATCGCCACCCGACTTCCGCAGCTCATCTTCCAGGTCTGAAATGTGCTGCTTCATTTGCGCGATTTCCTGCTTCTTCGCTTCAATCTTGGTGTCTTTGTCGGTGATATCTTTGCGACTGTACTGCTCGGACAGGGCTTTCTGCGGGTCGTTGTAATACTGTACCTGGGCCTTCTCTGACTCGCGCTGCAAAATGTCGAGTTCCTGCTCCGCCTGCGCTAACTTATCCCGCGCTTCCTTGAAACGCTTGCGCCAGGCTTCCTCGCCGTTCTTGTTCGTTCCATCGGCTGGACCTTTGTCCCCGGCTGGAGCCGCACCTTCCTTCGGCTCTGCGTTGGGAGTTGCCGTGGCCGCCGCGGGAGCTGGTGTTCCGCGGCCGAAATCCTCATTCGTGTAAACTTTCTTGGGCTTTGGCTCCGCCTTCTTTTGTTCCCGAGCCTTGCGCGCCGCGTCCGCAACAGGATCGGTACCGCTCTGCTGTGAGGTGTCCTGCTGTTGTTGCTGCTCCGCAATCGCCGCAATCCCAGCCAGACCTACCACTGGCAACACCACGAGCAGATATACTCCGGTCTTTCGCCAAGTTATTGATCCCATAACGATATGCCTCCCCGGCGCTGAGCTGGCCTGCCCCGGAATCACGTATCTCTAAATCTCGATGACGTCCTTCCTCAATTCTACCTCTTCGGCACTCTCGCTGCGCCACTCGGGTAGCGTAACGATAAAGGCAGCGCCACCCGTGGACTGGTTCCGCGCCTCCACTTGCCCTCCGTGTTGTACAATGATCTTTTGCACTACGGCCAGGCCGAGTCCCGTGCCATGCGGCTTGGTCGTAAAGAAGGGATGAAACAGATTTGGCAGAGCCTCGCCGGCGATTCCCGGACCATTGTCGGCAATGGTAATCCGTTGAAAGCCGGTCTCCCCGCCGCGCACGACTTCGCCGCGCACGGTGACGCGCCCGCCCTTCACTTCCGCGCAAGCCTCCGCTCCATTCCGCGCCAAATTCAGCATGGCTTGGCGCAGGAGACTCTCGTCTCCCGCTACGTTTCCGAATTCTCCTTCGCTTCGCACCACGACGTTCGGCATAGCGCCGCCAATCTCCGCCACCACCCGCTCGACCACGGTTTCCAAGTCCACAGCCTCCTCCGAAATCTCCAGCGGCCGCGCATATTTCAAGAATTCCGTAACCACATGTGTGATGTTCCGCGTCTGCTCCAGGATGCGTTCCGCATGATCCAGGATTTCCCCATCGACGGACTCGGCGCGAATCATCTGCGCGTAACCGGAAATCGTCGCCAGCGCATTCTTGAATTCATGTGCGATTCCAGCGGACAGTTCGCCCAGCGCCGCGAGGTGCTTTTTCAGTTCGATTTGCTGCTGCAATGCCGCCAATTCCGTCAAGTCGCTCAGCAGACAGATCGCGCCGCTGACCTTTTCATTGCCGCGGCGCACCGGCGAAATCGTCACTCCAAGCCGTCGCGCATCTCCTGCCGGAGACGTGTGGGTAACCTGCTCGCGGCGGAAAATCTTTCCGCCCGTCAGACATTCCCCCACTAGCCTGGTCAGTTCGGAAGATTCTCCCAATACCTCGCTGTAGCGCCGGTAATTCAACCCGTGGATTCCCAGCGCTTGCTCCGCTGCCGGGTTCGCGCCGGATATTATTCCCGGCGCGTTTACCATCAAGAAGCCCGCCGGCATGTTTCGGGTGACTTCCTCGCTCAGCCGCTCGGTATGCTCTGCGCGCTCCTTCTCGATGCGATGCAGCCGCTCCAGTTCCTTTTCCTGTTCACGCAATTTCTGGATCACGCCCTGCATGGAAGCGGTCATGAACGCCGCGCTGTTTTCGATGCGTGGCGCCGCTTGCATCTCGTTCTTGCGACCTTCGCGGGTGTCCTTGAAAAATTTCCTCACCAGATACAGCGACAGCCATGCGATGGCGGCCAAAACCAACGTTAGCCCAATCGCCAGCGCCTTCAGGTTCGGCGGCCCACCGGTTTGAGGAATCGCTAACATTGGAATAAAAATTCTCGAACTCTCGTCTCGCCGCGTTCGCTAATCTCGCCCATCACAGGAAAACGTGGGCAGCCACATACCGTGTAGCCAGCGGCCCGAGATAAACCACCAACAAGGCCGCAATTCCCAGAAACGTGCCCAGGGGCAATTGGTATTGGCTCGCCAGCATCCACCTCAACCCCCTCACGGTCCCCAGGTTTCGCCGGCTGGCCCGCTCTGCAAGCGCCAGTTGCCAGCCGGAAAAATACAATCCAAGGATGATCGCGCCGCCCACGATGCTCCCGAGAAGGGTGCCCAGCAGAATCGTTAGAAAGGTTGCGCGGAGTCCCAGGAAGGCCCCCGCCATCGCCATCATTTTCACGTCGCCTAGCCCCATGCCGTCACGTCCGCGCAGTGCTTTGTACGTCGCGGCCGCGCCCCAAAGCAACAGGCTGCCGAAGGCCGCCCCGAGCAGGCCATCCAGCAATCCAACCAGATAGCGAGGTGGTACTCGATGAAGGAAGCTCAAGCTCAAGAAGAACACCGTACCGTCTTCCGGTGGTACCCACGTCGACAAGAAAAGGCCCACTACAAATCCAGGCCAATTAATCAAATCGGGAAGCAGGCGAACACGCAAATCGGTGATCGTCAAGACGATGATCAGGCACGTAAACACCAGCCACTTCACGGTTGCTTGGGTGAGTCCAAAATCCAGGTAACACCCCACGAACAAGAGTCCTGTCAGCAATTCCACTAGTGGATACATGGGCGAAATCGGGTACCCACACGAGCGGCATTTCCCGCGCAGCCACAACCATGCGAATACCGGCACATTGTCATACGCTTTGATGGGCGCCTCGCAACGCGGGCAGCGCGACCTCGGGGTGACAATCGACACCCCTTCTGGAATCCGCGTGATGCAGACGTTCAGGAAGCTCCCAAGCACAATCCCGAAAAGAAAAAAGAAGGCAATGACCACATCTCGACTCTGCCACAGGACCCCAGGCCCCTCAATAAACCCATATCTAACCCGTGCCCGATGAATTACATAGCGCAGGGTCGGGTCTTGGCAACAAGTTGCCAATCGCGTCCGTGCCTCGGCTTCGGCGGAACTCCGCGCGGTCACGGTCTCCACGGTATCCTTCGCTTAGCTTGCCCGTTCTCCCCACGCCTCCCCAGTCTTTCGCGTGCTTCCGATGGTCGGTCCTATTTCTCAGCTTTGGCCCGTTGGGCTATCGACTGTAAACTGTCAACTGTCGACTTTCTCCATGCACTGGTTCGAACGCCGCATCCGCCGCTACGAGCACCGCCGCTGGACCACGGACGACAATCGTCGCGTGCAACCCTTCCACTGGGGCCTCGAGCACATTGGCGGCGACTCGTCGCACCGGGATCCTGCCGCGTACGTCCGCGAATACGCCAAAAATGCACTCGAAAATAGTCAAGCGTGGTTCGCCACCACTCCCGCGGGTGACTATGCCCTCGATCACGAAAATGTCCTGACGTTCACCAGCTCGATCACGTCGCCGTGGCCCGAAAACAACACCGTCCACGCCCAATTCTTCCCCTCAAAATCGGCCATAGCGGCCGGGCGGGCGCGGCAGGCAATGCCCGCCGTGGTGCTCCTCCCCAACTGGAACGCCAAGTGGCACGGCCAGCGAGGCCTGTGCGAATGGCTCCAGCGTATCGGCATCAGTGTCCTGCGCCTTAGCCTCCCGTACCACGACCGCCGCATGGCCGAAGGCCACGAACGCGCCGACCAGCTCGTAGGCCCCAACATCGGCTTAACCCTCCAAGCCAACCGTCAAGCCGTCCAGGACACCCGTCGCTGCCTTCGTTGGCTCGAACAACAGGGATTCAGCAGGTTGGGGATCCTGGGCACCAGCATCGGCTCTTCGGTCGGCTACATCACGATGGTTCACGATGACGCCCTTCGCGCAGGAGGTTTCTTCCATGTCTCCACCTATTTTGCCGACGTCGTCAGCGGGGGCATGACCACCACCCATGTCTGGGAAAGCCTCCGCCACCACGTCACGGTAGACGAACTCCGCGACTTCTGGGCTCCGGTCAGCCCTATGCCCTACGTAGAGCGAGGCTTAGGTGCAAACAAGAACGCCTTCATGGTGTATGGCAAATACGATCCGACCTTCCTTCCCGAGCTAACCGCCCAGATGCTAGCCGCTCTACGCCAGCACGGCGCCAATCTCCATACCCTCGAACTCCGCTGCGGCCACTACTCGCTGGAGCTCTTACCCTTCAGCCACATAGCCGGATATCGCATGCTAACTTTCCTGCGTTCCGCCTTGGCCCGGTAGCGCCCACCGGCCACAGGTTCCGGTTCTGGAGTGCGGCGAGTGCGGCGCTTGACAGGCCACAGGGTAGAACGGTAGACTAGCATCTACCAAGGTAGACACGGTGAGCTTAAACATCAAGGATCCCGAAACCCACAAACTCGCCCAACTATTGGCAAAAGAAACCGGCGAGACCATGACCGCGGCTGTCACCGAAGCTCTCCGCGAGCGCCTGGACCGCGTTCGTCGCCACCGCAAACGGGATGCGACTTTGGCGGCGCTTCGCGCCATCAGCGCCCGGTCGGCCGAAATTCTCAAGGGTCCTCCGATCGACCATGCGGAATTTCTCTATGACGAGAACGGGCTTCCAAAGTGATTGTCGACTCCTCGGCACTTCTGGCGATTTTGTTTCGCGAGGCTGGTTTTGAAACGTTTGATACCGCCATTGCGGATGCTCCCGGATGCCGGATTTCCGCTGCGGGTTTCGTGGAAGTCTCCGTCATCGTTGAGTCGCGCGGTGGCGACCGGGCTTTGCGTCAGTGCGACTTGCTGTTCCGCGACGCAGGCATCTCGATCGAACCCGTAACCGAAGAGCAAGCGCACCTAGCCCGCCAGGCATATTCGGATTATGGCAAGGGCCGCCACCCGGCCAGCCTCAACTTTGGCGATTGCTTTTCCTACGCTTTGGCCAAATCCACTGGAGAGCCCCTCCTGTTTAAAGGCGAGGATTTTCGCCAGACCGACGTGCGCAGCGCTCTCCATTAGCGCGCAGATTTATCCCTCTCGCGGCACGTGTAGGCGAATCGACGGAAGTATTTTGAAGACTAGATTAGGCGCGCTCACGCCGGATATGCCGCGAAAGGCATGAGGCCACCTCTTTCAAGATTCCCTCAGCCATTGTCGCAAGCGCTTGCCACAATTCAATAGTAAAACTGTCGGAATTGGAATCAGTGCAGAATCGAGGAAAAGGCACCGCTGGCAACGAGCGAAGACACGGCCTCGATTTCCTCCCCGAGGGGACGGTCCTCGATGAGCTTCGCGGATACGCCACGCACCGCCGCTATGGCTTTGCTTGCCAGCATCCCGGTTTGCAGCGGAGCCAGTAGGTCGATTCCCTGGCACGCACAGAGCAACTCGATTGCGAGCGTGAGCCGCAAATTTCCGAGCATGCGCTCCAGCCGCCTCGCGCCGCTCATGCCCATCGACACGTAGTCTTCCTGGTTGCCTGATGTAGAAATCGAGTCCACCGAATGCGGCGTCGCCAGGGTCTTGTTTTCGCTGGTGAGCGCCGCGGCGGTCACCTGCGCGATCATAAAACCAGAGTTAAGTCCCGGCTGCGGGGTCAAAAACGCCGAAAGCATGCTCGTCAACGGATTGGTCATCTGTTCGATGCGGCGTTCGGAGATTCCTCCAAGCGTCGCCAGAGCAATGGCCATCTGGTCCGCGGCCATCGCGAGAGGCTGCCCATGAAAATTTCCACCGCTGATGATGTCGCCCGAGCCGTCGCGCGCGAACACCAGCGGATTGTCGGTAGCGCTATTCAATTCCACCGCCGCCATCTCGCGTGCCTGCGCCAGCGAATCGCGCACTGCGCCGTGCACTTGCGGCGTACACCGCAAGCTATAGGCATCCTGAACGCGCGGATCTTTCTCCGCTGCGCGATGCGATTCGCGAATCTGGCTGCCTTCGTTCAGGTGTGCCAGGTTCCGCGCTGTCGTTGCGGCTCCCGCATACGCTCGTGCGTGCATGATGCGCGCGTCGAACGCCCCCGGACTCCCGCGCAGCGCGTCGAGCGACAGTGCCGCTGCCACGTCCGCGGTGTCCGCCGCAACATCCGCTTCATGCAACGCCAGGCTCAGGAGCGCCAGCATTCCCTGCGTGCCATTGAGAAGCGACAACCCTTCCTTGGCATCCAGCGCAACAGGTGTTATCCCTGCACGCCGCATCGCTTCACTGCCCGCTAGAATTTCCCCTTGAAACCAAGCGCGCCCCTCGCCGATCACCACCTGTGCCAGATGTGCCAGCGGCGCCAGATCCCCCGAAGCGCCGACCGAGCCTTGCGATGGAATCACCGGATGCACCTTGGCGTTCAGCATGGTGCACAGAGTTTCCACCGTCTGCGGGCGAATCCCACTGAGCCCTTTCGCCAGAGCATTGGCGCGCAGTAGCATCATCGCGCGGGTTTCCGGCTCGCTAAGCGGCGCGCCGACGCCGCACGCGTGCGAACGCACCAGGTTTACCTGAAGTTGGCGAACTTGCTCGGCCGAGATGCGGACCGAAGCCAGCTTGCCGAATCCGGTGTTGATGCCGTAAGCGGTCTCACCCGAAGCGACCACGCGTTCCACCACAGCGCGCGACGCTTTCATGCGTTCGATCGCGTCCGCTGCTAGTGAAATTTTTTCGCCGCGAAGCGCAACGTCATACAGTTGCGCAAACGTCAGATCGTTGCCGGTCAGTTCCAGCCGACGAGAGAGATTTGAGGCCATGCTTATGCTTCGCTCCGATCAGGATTGGGAACGGGAAGATGCAACAACACATCCCGGTATTTGGGAGGCAGCGCTTTCGGGCGGCCGTCGCTGCCGCAGATTATGTGCGTCGTGGAACCGGTAGTAAGCAGCACATCGTCGGCATTGCGGAATATTTCGTAGGAAAATTTGACGATTCGATTCCGCCATTCGGCGACGCGCGTGCGAATGCGCAGCACGTCATCATATCGCGCGGGCTTTTCGTAGCGGCAATACGCTTCGGCCACTACGATATGGCAGTTGTCTTCGGATTCCATGGCTTTGTACTCAAAGCCCATCGCGCGCATCAACTCCACGCGGCCTACCTCGAACCAGATGAGATAGTTGGCGTGATAGACGACGCCCATCTGATCGGTCTCGGCGTAGCGCACCCGCACGGTGGTGTCGTGAAATTCGATCGTTCGCATGTGGTTCGTTAGTCCTGCTCGGTCTGCCAGACCGGCTTGCGTTTCTCCAGGAATGAGGCGACGCCTTCCTTGAAATCCGGCGTGCAGCGGATGCGGGCATTTTCCAGAATGGCGCGTTCGAGGTCATGATCGAGTCCGGGAGCAGCGGAGGAAGTCAGCAGGTGTTTCGCGCGGGTGAGGCTGCTGGGGCTGGCGGCGATCAAATCGTGGGCGAGTTCGTGCGCTCGATCGAGCAGATGTTCGGCGGGCACAACCTCCGTCACCAACCCGAATTCCTTGGCCTCCGGCGCATCGATAATGCGACCGGTCAACAGGAGGTCGCGGCAGCGCTTTTCTCCGATCTGGCGCGTCAAGAAAACCGAAACGATGGCGGGTAGAAAAC
>Ga0182024_10025353_pt1 | contig 10475 bp, 10 predicted proteins | sample P32metaG_FD_120480 | JGI IMG/M metagenome (GOLD analysis project Ga0182024, IMG submission 120480) | Permafrost microbial communities from Stordalen Mire, Sweden - P3-2 metaG (Illumina Assembly) | ecosystem: Environmental > Terrestrial > Soil > Wetlands > Permafrost | place: Sweden: Stordalen...
AAGCTGACCGATGTGGAATTGACGGACCTGGTGGCATACTTGGCATCGTTAAAGGAGTCGAAATGAGAATCTTGTTTGGGTTGTTAGTCCCCATCGCGCTGCTGGGGCAGGTGAACGTGCCGTATGACCGCATCCGCGATGCCGACAAAGAGCCGGGTAACTGGCTGACTTACTCGCGGGATTACTCCGGTCAGCGTTACTCCCCGCTCGACTTGATTAACGCCGGCAATGTCGCCAAGCTGCACATCGCCTGGATGCGCCAGGTAGATGAGACGGATTCCTTCGAGACTTCGCCTCTCGTCGTCGACGGTACGCTATTCGTCACCGAGCCGCCCAACATCGTAGAGGCGCTCGATGCCGTCACCGGCCGTTCCTTGTGGAGTTACCAGAAGGAATTGCCGAACGCTCTCCGCTTGTGTTGCGGCAAGGTCAATCGCGGCTTGGCTATTCTGGGTGACACGCTGTATTATGCCAGTACCGACGCGCACCTGATTGCGCTCGATGCGCGCACCGGCAACCTGCGGTGGGATATAACCATGGCCGATTACAAGAACGGCTACTCCAGCACGGGAGCGCCGCTCGCCGTAAAGAACACCATCGTCACCGGGATGGCTGGCGGCGAGTACGGCGTGCGCGGATTCATCGACGGGTATGACGCCAAAACAGGTAAGCGTCTCTGGCGATTCAACACCATACCCGCCAAGGGCGAGCCTGGGAACGAAACCTGGGAAGGCGAGAGCTGGAAGACGGGGTCGGCTACAACGTGGGTGACCGGCGTGTACGATCCCGAGACGAATACCCTTTTCTGGGGAGTCGGGAATCCTGGGCCGGATTGGAACGGCGACGTGCGCAAGGGCGACAACCTATACTCGGACTGCCTGATCGCGCTCGATCCCGATACCGGCGCCAAGAAGTGGCATTTCCAATATACGCCGCACGATATGAACGACTGGGATTCCACCCAGACGCCGAGTCTGGTCGACGGAATAGTTGCGGGACAGCCTCGGAAGATGGTGGTGCTGGCCAACCGCAACGGCTTTTACTACGCGCTGGACCGGGTCACCGGCAAGTTTATCGCCGGCCGGCCTTTCGTCAAGCAGACATGGGCGACGGGTCTCGACGAAGCCGGCCGTCCCATGCGCGTCCCCGGCGCGGAGCCTAGCGTGGAAGGCAAGCTGATCTGGCCGAGTCTCGGCGGCGGCTCGAATTGGTATAGCTCGACTTACAACCCTGCGACTAACTTATACTATGTCAACGTGAAGGAAGAGGCTGCTATTTACCACAAGGGCGAAGCCGAGTACCGCGCCGGCGCCCTCTTCAACGGCGGCGGCGAGCGCGATTACAAGGACGAGGAGCCGTACGGCGCCGTGCGCGGGCTGGAAGTGGCGACCGGCCAGTTACGTTGGGAGTACAAGCTGCACCGGCCTTCGCACTCGGGTCTGATGACCACGGCGGGAGGTCTGGTGTTCGGGTCGAACCTCAGCTCCTTTTTCGCGCTGGACGCGCAAAATGGCAGCCTGCTATGGCGATTCGAGACCGGCGGTGGCATCGACGCCAACCCGATCGCCTATATGAGCGCGGGCAAGCAGTACATCGCCATCCCAGCCGGCCACGCCCTGCTGATATTCGCTCTCGATTAGTCCTTGCGCTCCGTCTTGTGGGGCAGGTTGTCAGCCTGCCTGCCGGGAGCACTCATAATGCCGGAGAACGCCCACACCGTTTGCGCCCCGGCGCTAAGTGGGGCAGCCAATCCTGGCTGCAGCCGGCTTTCAGCCGGCTTGCTCCAACCGCGGACGCGCTCGGAGCATCGCGCTTCTCGCCCAAGGCGTGGGCCGGCTCTTACAGTCGACTCTACGCCGACTTACTTGCCGATCGTCAGAATCGTGAACGAGCCTGGTACCGCCGTGCCCTGAGGACCGCGGCCTCCGCCCGGGGGTGGCGGCGGCGCCGGTCCACGCTCCTGGCTCATCGTCAAGATGTGGTTCGTCTTGCTATCGAATGTGATCGTGCGGGCGCCATTCATCGTCTGAAGATTCTGCTCCACCTCGAAACTCGTCGGGCTGTTCTCCTTAATGACGGTCAACGTGCCATTGCCATGCGTGCTGAAGGCTTCCATCGTCTCGGGGTTAAAGACGGCGCCGTCGGACCCGCCCGCCAGCGGCAGACTCGTCAAGATCTTGCCGTCCGTGGCGCTCAGTATCACCATCATGGGCTGCGCCGGCTGCGTCGGCGGATTTCCCGAACTCGCGCAGGCCGCGAACAGCACATGATTCTTCGCGTCCAACGCCAGCCCGTTGCACCTGCCCCTGTCCCCCAAGGGGTAGTGCGCGATCGCCTTCATCGTCTTGACGTCTACAGCCGTAACGCTGCCCTGCGCATCCTGCATCACGACGTAGAGCATGCCTTTGCCGTCGCCTACGCCCTGCTCGGGCACGCCGCCCAAATCGATCGTGCCGAGCACCGCGCCGTCTTTGGCGTCGATCACCGTCGCGTCCTTCGTCGGGTGACTGAAGACGTACGCCCTTTCGTTGAATGGATCGAAGTAGATGCCATCGGGCTGCGCGGCGCCTGCATCAATCGTCTTGATGAGCGTCTTCGTTTTCGTGTCAAACATCGAGACCGGCTTGCTGCTGGTGAAGCCATGGCCGGATTTCGGATCGACCGCGGCGCCATTGCCCCCCACCCCGGCAATCTCACCCGCCGGTTCGAGCGTGTCGAGATCGAAGATCGTCAACCGCGTCGCGACTCCCGTCGCCGCCTGTCCGCCGCGGCGTGGAATGTAAAGCCGGCGTCCGGCAGCGTCGGCATAGATATAGTCCCAGCCGCCTTCTCCGCCGACCCTGGCCGTCTTGAGCACCTTGTACGGCCCGGATTGTTGAGACAACGCGATTGGCGCAAGCGTCGCGATCGCCGCTGTAAGAACTAAGCAAAACTGTCGCATTGGGTTTCTCCCGGATCGAGTATAGCAGGCTCATCGAACCAACTTCGCCCGATTCCGATCCACGGATTCCCGCCGGCAATTCCGCTTGTCCGGCAGCATCTGCCTGCAATTAATTCTTGACAAGTTTTAAAAACTCATGCAAAGTACATTCAAATGGAACCGAAGTTATCTCAGCCCGAACTTGAGGTCATGGAAGAACTCTGGAAACACGGACGGCTGGCGATTCGCGAAATTCAGGAGTCGTTCCCGGAGCCGCATCGCCCGCCGTACACCAGCATCCAGACCATTGTCTACCGGCTGGAAGAGAAGGGCGCGGTGAGGCGTGTCAGAAAGATCGGCAACGCTCACATCTTCGAGGCCGTCGTCTCGCGGCGGGAAGTAAGCGGCCGTTTCATCGACGAACTGCTGAGTCTTTTCGGCGGGCGCGCCCAAACCGTGATGGCCCATCTGGTGGAATCCGGCAAGCTCACGCGTGCCGACATTCGCGAAACCGAAAAGCTGATCGACGATCTTGAGGGAAAACGCGAAGAGCGAAAGGGGAAACGACGGTGACCGAAATCTTCAATCATCTCTGGCAATCGACTTTGTTCGCGGCGGCGGTTGCTCTGGCGTGTTCCGCTCTGCGCCGAAACTCCCCGCGTCTGCGTTACTGGCTGTGGCTTGCGGCTTCGCTCAAATTCCTGGTTCCTTTCACGGTGATTGTCTCGATGGGCGCGCGGGTGCAGTTTCCCCCGGATACGCCTTCGCTTCACGCTGTTACCGTGCAGCGGATCTCGACGTACTTCGCTCCGGTATCCGTGTTTCCAGCCACCGCGACGCCCCACTCCATATTTCGATGGCCTCTGGCGCTCACCGCAGTCTGGGCCGCGGGAGCGCTGCTCCTGCTGCTCCGCTGGTTCCGGCGATGGCGCACGATCCATTTGGCTGCCCGGCGGGCGACGCGACTGCCGCTGCAACTTTCCGTGGCTACTTTCTCAACGCCTTCGATGCTGGAACCCGGCGTCTTCGGCGTCTTTCGCCCCGTGCTTCTGCTGCCGGAAGGCATCACGGACAATCTGACGCCGGACCAATTCGACGCGGTCCTCACCCACGAGCTTCGTCACGTTCGCTTTCGCGATAACCTCACTGCGGCTTTGCACATGTGCGTCGAGACGCTGTTCTGGTTGCACCCCATCGTCTGGTGGATCGGAGCCAGGCTGATGGACGAGCGCGAGCGGGATTGCGATGAAGCCGTACTCAGGCAAGGCAGCCGGCCCGGAGACTACGCGCGGGGAATCGTGCAGGTTTGCCAGACATATGTCGAGGCGCCGCTGGCTTGCGCTTCAGGGATCAGCGGTTCCGATCTGAAAAGGAGAATCCGGGAGATCATGACATGGCGCGGCTCGCTTCCCGTGACGCTCCGTGGGAAAGCGATCCTGGCGGCCGGTGCACTCGCCGCTGTGTTCATTCCCTTTGTTATCGGGATTCTTCGCGCACAATCGGGAACGCCGGACGCCGTAGCGCGTGAATTCGAGGTGGCATCCATCAAGCCCTACTTACCGCAAGGGCCACGCTATGAGATGTGCAATCCCCGCAGCGATCCAATGAGATTAAGTCTCACCGGCTGCACGCTGAAGAACCTGGTCCGATGTGCCTATGATCTCAAGACGTTTCAGTTGCCGGCTCAGGGCCCGGCGTGGACCGATACCGATCGTTATGTCATCGAGGCGCGCAGTACGACGCCGGCAACCAGGCCGGAATTGATGCGGATGCTGCAACCGATGCTGGCGGCGCGCTTTGGCCTGAAAGTCCATTGGGAACTTCGCGAGGGTCCGGTTTACTTCCTGAACGTGGCGAACCATGGCCTCAAGCTCCCGCTAGCAACCCGAAAGGACCACTGCGGCGAGGTGAACATTCGACCGAACTCCCTCTGGTCGGACTGCGATTCGATGGACGGTTTCGCGGAGGACCTGCAGGAGTTCCTGAAGGATCGTCCGGTGATCAACCAAACGCGGCTGGCCGGGGAACAATACGAAATCAAACTGGATGTTTCCCTCGATGACGATGCGGCGGACGGCCCTTCCCTATTCTCCGCGCTTCCGGCGCAACTTGGCCTGACGCTGACAAGCGGCCGGGCGCCCGTCCGGAAACTCGTCCTCGATCATGTTCAACGCCCGGAGTCGAACTAGTAGTCGATCGAACAGAGCCGCAACAGGCTGAGCCGCAGGATTGAAAGGAGAGAACTTGATAAACGAAATCTTCAATCACCTCTGGCAATCGACTTTGTTCGCGGCGGCGGTTGCTCTGGCGTGTTCCGCTCTGCGCCGAAACTCCCCGCGCTTGCGCTACTGGCTGTGGCTTGCGGCTTCGCTCAAATTCCTGGTTCCGTTCGCGGTGATGGTCTCGATGGGCGCGCGGGTGCAATTCCCCCCGGATACGCCTTCGCTTCACGCCGTTACGGTGCAGCGGATCTCAACGTACTTCGCACCGGTTTCGGTATTTCCAGCGGCGCCCCCGGCCCGCGCGACGCTCCGTTGGCCCCTTGTGCCCGGCGCGATATGGCTCGCAGGCGCGGTGTTCCTGCTATTCCGTTGGCGCCGGCGGTGGCGCACGATCCACGGGGCCGCGCGTTCTGCCACGAGATTGGACTTCGGATGCGCCGCACCGGCGTTCGCATCTTCCACCGCGATGGAACCGGGCGCCTTCGGTATCTTTCGTCCCGTGATTCTGTTGCCGGAAGGCATTGCCGGCAGCCTGACGCCGGAACAGTTGGAAGCCATTCTTGCGCACGAGCTGCGCCACATCGGCTATCGCGATAACCTGACCGCCGCGCTGCACATGTGCGTCGAGACGGTGTTCTGGTTCCACCCGGTCATTTGGTGGATCGGCGCGAAGCTGATGGATGAGCGGGAACGCGATTGCGATGAGGCTGTACTGCGGCAAGGGAGCCGGCCCGCGGACTATGCGCGCGGCATTCTTCATGTCTGCGAGACATACGTTGAGTCGCCGCTTCCATGCGCGTCCGGGATCGGTGGTTCCGATCTGAAGAAGAGAATTCGGGAGATCATGACCTGGCGCGGATCGATGCCGATGACGTTTTGGGGAAAGGCTATGCTGGCCGCGGCTGCGGTCGCCGCGATGTCAGCGCCGTTCCTCATCGGAGTGATACGCGCCCAGACGTTGCCGCCTGCTCCGGCTTACGGCTACGACGTAGTTTCCATACACAAATCCGACCCGGCGGCAATCGGCGGCCAGCTTGGCCCTGGCCCTCAGGGCGGCTGGCGTTCGCAGAACACTTCCGTGATGATGCTGATCACGGCCGCCTATGACATTGCGGACTACCAGGTGATTGGCGCGCCGGCCTGGGTGGATTCGGATCGTTACGACGTCACGTTCACGCCGGACAAGCCGCAGGCTCCGCCAGGTCGTGGAGGCTCGGAGAAGGATCGGCAGGCCTACTGGACCGGGAACCGGCAGCGATTGCAGGCCGTACTGCGCGACCGGTTTGGCCTTTTGTTGCGGGTGGAAACTCACGAGCTGCCCATATACGAACTGAGGCAGGCAAAGAATGGCAGCAGGCTCTCGCCCCATGCGGAGGGCACACCGGGAGTTATACAGTTCCATGCCGAATCCATAGTCTTTGTAGACGCTACCACCGCCGTTCTGGCCAAGATGTTGTCCTCCGAGTTCCATCGCCCCGTTTATGATGAAACCGGCCTGACCGGCAAGTACGATTTCAAGCTCGACTGGACGCCCGATCCGGATGCATCTCCGGATGCCGCGGCAGCCGGACTGAGCAGTCCCGCAAGAGCTGCAGCCATTTTCACGGCGGTCACCGAGCAGCTTGGATTACGGCTCGAGCCGAAAAGAGGCCCCGTGCAGGTCTACGTGGTCGAGAAGATCGAGCGCCCGGCAGAAAACTGAATCTGGACTACCGGCCAAATCCGTAGTCACGCGATCTGCAAAAATATCTTCCCCTTGTTTTCAACAAGATACAGCCAATCCCCCCGTGCAGCCGCAGCCCCTCATGCTACTTCTTTGGTTAGCAAGCAAGCAGTGGCGCGGCCCCATGGGCTGCGCAGAAGGATAAACACCATGCCATCCGACGATCAATTAATCGCAAACCTAGCCAACGCACAGCGCTCCTCCGGTCCAAAAACCGAAGCCGGCAAGCATCGCACCCGTCTCAATGCCTACCGTCACGGCCTCACCGGCCAGATCCGTCTCCTCACCGAGGCCGAGAACCAAGCCTTCGAGCTCCACTGTACCGGCATCCGCGAGGCGCTCCAACCCGTCGGCGCCCTGGAACTCGATCTCGCACAATCCGTCGCTGAGGATCGCTGGCGCCTCAAACTCGCCCGCGCCCTCGAAACGGGAATCTTCGCCGCCGGCCAACTGGGCCAACTCGGCCACATGCCCGCCGGTGAAAGAGCAGACCCCGCCGACCTCCCCATCGGCGAAGCGATCTCCCGAGCTCACACCTGGCTCGACAACGCCAAAAACTTCCAGCTCCTGACTCTCTATGAGCAGCGTATCCAGCGCTCCATCGAAAGGAATATGACCGAGCTCCGCACCTTGCGCGCCGAGCGCCAAGCCGTCCGTCAACAGGCGCTCGAAGAGGTCCAACTGCTTGCGCAGCTTGCCTATAGCAAAGGCGAAACGTACGACCCGGCCGTCGATTTCCCGCCCGAAATTCTGGCCCTTGGGTTTGAATTTTCGACCACCGGCATAGCCCGCCTCATCGCCAGAAATCAGCGCTTGGCCGCCGCGGCATAGCCCGATGATTACCAAAACCCAAGCCGCTAATTAAATAAATATTGGCTAAGAAGCGACCTTCGACATCTGAATAATTAAGCCTGGGAAAGTCAAGCCGGAGTTATACCTAACCTGGCGCACTTATCGACTCTCGCTGCAAGCAGCGCCGCGGCCGTCGCCGAAAATCGGCATTAGTCTAGCCCGCACCCGGACTGATACAATCGCTGAAGCCGGTGAAAGGAAAGCCATGGCTCCCGAAGCGCGATTTTGTTCCGAATGCGGACAGCCAACCCCGTCCGACGATCTGGCCCGGTTTGGCGACCGCCTCATTTGTCCCCTCTGCAAAGACCGCTATGCGCAGAAGCTGCGCGAAGGCGTCATGCCTACCGTGGGAATGCGCTACGCGGGCTTCTGGATCCGCGTTTTGGCCGCACTCATCGATGGCATCATTCTGGGAACCGTCTCCTCCATCTTGCAGTACGCAATGTTTCCAGGCATGATGGTCGGCACGTCCATTTCGCCGGAGACGAATCCGTTCGAGAACATGGGACCCGCGCTGGCCAGGGCCGGATGGGCCATCCTGGCGAGTACCTTGGTCTCCATGACTTACTCCACTTGGTTCTTGGGCGCTCTCGGGGCCACGCCGGGGTTAATGGCGCTCGGATTGAAAGTGGTGCGGCCCGATGGATCGCGCATCGGATATGGCCGCGCCCTGGCCCGCTACTTCGCGTCGATGCTCAGCGCCATGATTCTCTGCATCGGTTACCTGCTGGTGGCGTTCGATTCGGAAAAACGCGCGCTGCACGACATGATCTGCGATACGCGCGTGATCAAGACGCGGGAATGATTTTCCAAGATGCCAGTTCCCTGCGCCCGCTGTAGTATGCCCCTGCCCCGCTGGGGATTGGATACAGCCGCCGAAACCGCTTGTCCGAGCTGCGGCTCGGAAAATATGGTGCGCGCCTTTCCGGCGATGTTCGCCGAGCGCGCCGCGCCCGCGCCCGAAGCCGCGCTCATCGGGGAGGCGGCGTGTTTCGATCATCCCGGCAAACGCGCCGTGGCGGCTTGCCAACAGTGTGGGCGCTTTGTATGCCGGCTTTGTTCGGTGGAATTGGATGGCGTTGTCTGGTGCCCTTCCTGTGTGGCCGCGGGCGTTGGCCATGCGCAGGCGGCTAAAGCCGATGGGCAGCGCACGCTCTACGATTCCATCGCGCTTACCCTGCCCCTGATCTCGCTTCTTATATATCCGCTCACTATCGCCGCGGCGCCGGCGGCTCTGGTGATCTCGATAGTCAAGTGGAAGCAGCCGCTCAGCCTGGTGCGCAGCAGCCGGTGGCGCTTCATTTTGGCGATCGTTATCTCGTTGCTGTTTATCGCCGCTTGGACTTTCATAATCGCAGCGGTCGTAATTTCCCTGAGGAGAAAATGACCGGACCATACCGTAAACTTCCCGGACGCCGTCGCGGATTCATCCGCGTTTCGAGCGTATGGGCCGGTCCCGACCACCTGCTGCTGGTGCGTGGATCGCGCTTCCGCGAGGAGTACAAGCGGTTCTATTATCGCGACGTGCAGGCTATCGTCATAGCGCGCGCGCCGCGGTTTCATATTTCCACGCGAGCGGTGGCCATCGCATTGGCGTGCTGGGTAGCGGCCACCGTGGTCGAACGCCTCGCGATCCGGTTCCATTTTTCGGATGTCGTCTACAATACGGTACTGGCGGCTGAAGTGGGAGGCTGCGTGTTGATCGTCCTGACATTGGTTTGGGCGTATGTATCCGGCAGAGAAAGCTGCCGCTGCCGCATCTACACAGCCGTCAGCGGCGACGAGCTGCCTTCCATCTATCGCCTGTGGACGGCGCGAAAGTTTCTGGCGCAAGTCGAGCCCTTAATCGCCCAGACGCAGGGCGTGATTGAAGGCGAATGGGCCGCCGCGGCGGAAGAACGCGCCGTCGGCCCGTCATTAGCGGTCCCGTCACTCGCGGTCCCGTCTCCCGTGGAGACCGGACAACCCGAACCATCGGGGCTGCCCCGCCGATCGCTGGTTACCGATCTCCTTCTCGCGAGTCTCTTTGCCGACGCTGTGGTCAACCTCGCGCCTCTGCCCGCGGCGCTCAATAGCTGGCTTCCGTTCGCCGCGGCGCTGGCAACCATAGCTGGCGCCATAGCTGTAATCGTCCAGCATCATCGGGGCCGCTTGAAAACCGGCATGAACCGAGTCGCCATAGCTTCGCTGGTCGCATTCGGCCTGCTTTATTACGTGCAGAGCGTTAGGGCGGGAATCACTGCCGGCGTTACCGCCGCCAAAACGGGGAAACAAACCATTGCGATTGCGTTCCCGCGGTCGAAAGTGGCGCGGGAGACCGGCGCCGGTTTCGATGCGATCCTGGTGATTGTAGGATTGATCGTATCGCTGCGCGAAGACGATTATCGTCCGCGCAGCATCACGGGCTGAAGATGGCGGGCATAGAGCTTCACCAACGCTGCTGGAACCACGAAGCGCGCGAGGCCGCGTGCCTCTGTCCGGCGTGCGGCCGGAGTTATTGCCGCGAATGCGTCAGCGAGCACGATGGCCGCATGTTATGCGCCGCATGTCTGATCGCCGTAACAGCGGGCCGCAATCTGCCGCGTGGCCCCTTAGGCCGTCTGGCCCCTGCCGCGATGATCGCCGCGGCGATTCTGCTCGCGTGGATCGCCTACTGGGCGATGGGTGAGAGCGTCATGTCGCTGATCCGCCGCATGCAACAGGAGCCAAGCTCCGCCGCCATGGTGTACCATGCCTGAACCCCGCCAGCCCCCCTCCC
>Ga0182024_10025354_pt1 | contig 10474 bp, 9 predicted proteins | sample P32metaG_FD_120480 | JGI IMG/M metagenome (GOLD analysis project Ga0182024, IMG submission 120480) | Permafrost microbial communities from Stordalen Mire, Sweden - P3-2 metaG (Illumina Assembly) | ecosystem: Environmental > Terrestrial > Soil > Wetlands > Permafrost | place: Sweden: Stordalen...
ACTGAAAATTTCGTTTGCGCCTTCGCTAAGCCATACACAACGGCCACCGGAATCAGCGGCAAGGCTTTGCAGAGTTGCGTTTTGGGTTCGCGATCGTCCGGAATTGCGAACGTCGACAGCATAAATCTGCGCCCCGGTGGCAAGAATTCGCTCCTGGACATCCTTAAATGACGCTTTGCTGATCGTGTCATCGCCGTCGGAAAAGAGAATGATAACGGGCCAGACATCCGGCTGCCGGCGCTGGCTCAGCAAGGTGGTGGCAGTTTCAACTGCATCCAGTAGCGGTGTCGCCGCACCGCCAGGGACGACCTGATCGACGGTAAACGAGCTGCGACAATTCCGCGAGCAAATGAGGTGCGCTTGCAGGCCGGCGAATGACATGGCCGATACATTGTCCTCGGGGCTCCAAGATGACTGGGAAATCAGTTGCGCGACATTTGTGATTTCCTGTTGGAAGTGCGGCAAAATGGAATCGCTGGAATCTATCAGGACGATAACGTCGAGTTTGATTGAGGCTGAGGGGGTGAAACTGCGGAACTCTCGGATCACGTTCTCATCGTCGACGACGGCAAAGTCGTCTTTCTGAATATCCTGGACATTGTGATTGTGCTCGTCGGTCGCGAAAAACACGAGACGGACTTCAGACGCTGTGCTGTGGTACGTATCATTCCCAGGGTCCTCAGCACCGATCGGAGACAGCCCGAAGGCAGAGTGGCTGGGGAAAAAACTAGCGACTAAAACCAGGGGGAACAGCGAGAGGCGGAGCCGATTGCGCCGGCCAAAGACAGCCAGCAGAGACGAAAGAGGATGCTTCTCGTTCATAACGATGCGAATAGTACCGAGGTCGCACTCAGTTCCGGCAAAATCGGCTTATAGATGTAGAAATGTGGGCTACGGTTGTCATCGGCAGGTGGCGAGAAAAGTTGAGGGCTTTCGTTTCTGGGACCGGGATGGCCGAAATGTCGGACTGGGCAAGCGACTCCCGGCCAATCAGCCCCCAAGAAATTTCATTTCATCCCAGTAAGTATTTAAGAACTGAGGGCTGAGGGCTGACCGCTGACCGTCCTGCTTTACAGGCAAGCAAGTTCCGGACTAGATTCTAAGCACCGTTAGATTGAAGTCTGGAGTGGTCTTATGGCTTCTCGCCCCGATTATGGAGAGAGGGTTTCCCGTCTGTCGGTCCCAGCTCTGGCTGATGCCCTGCTGTCCGCTGACTTGCTGGAGGCCCTTCCGGACGCCATTGTCGCCGTCGATAGCGACGGAACTATTGTTCAAATCAACTCCCAGGCACAGGACCTATTTGGTTATGCCCGTGAGGAATTAGTTGGCCAGAAAGTTGAAATGCTGGTACCGGATAGCTATCGCGGCCAGCATCGCCACCATCGTCAGACTTTCGCCGAAGCCCCCAAGACGCGGCGAATGGGAGCGGATCTGGATCTCTACGGGAGACGGCGTAATGGATCGGAATTTCCGGTAGAAATCGCCCTGAGTCCTATCCCCACGGAGAAGGGAGCATTCGTACTGAGCGCGATCCGTGACATCAGCGATCGCAAGAGAATCGCGGAAGAGCTGCGAAGAGCGAATGAAGAGCTATATCGCAGAACAATGGAGCAGCTTGGCGAATACCGCTCCAGGCTGGCTTCGATAATTGATTCCTCCGAAGATGCAATCTTAAGCAAGGATCTAGACGGCATCATTATGAGTTGGAACCGTGGCGCTGAACGCATGTACGGTTACCTGGCGGAAGACGTTGTCGGAAAGCACATATCCCTTCTGGCACCTCCTGACCGCCCCGATGAAATCTCGAACATACTTCAGAACATCGTGGCAGGAGAGAGCGTCGATCACTTTGAATCGGTGCGACTCACGAAGGACGGACGGCACCTGGACGTCTCCATTTCTATATCGCCCTTGCGCAACGCCATAGGCGAGGTCGTGGGAGCGTCGGTAATCGCGCGCGACATCACGGCGCAGAAACGGGCCGAAGTCCAGCTGCGTCAATCGCAAAAAATGGAAGCTATCGGCCGGCTTGCCGGCGGTGTGGCGCACGACTTCAACAACATTCTGGGCATCGTGAATGCGTGTACGGAATTTCTGCGGGACCGTCTCGATCCGGCCACGGAGCCTTCGGTCTACGTGGAGAACATCAGGAAAGCAATCGATCGAGGCAAGGCATTGACCCGGCAGTTGCTCACCTTCAGCCGCACGTCGGCAATTCAGCCGCAACTGCTCGACATGAACGATCGATTGAAGGATATTGCCAAGCTGCTGCGGCCGCTGCTGGGGGACGACATCGAGGTCCTGATTGTGTCGAAGGCATCCTCGGCGGTGATTGAGGCTGACCCCGGCCAGCTCGACCAAGTCGTGGTCAACCTGGCGGTGAACGCGCGCGACGCAATGCCTCGGGGCGGCAAGCTTATTCTGGAAGCTGGGCCGGTGACAATCGACGAGGCCTACGCCGATCAGCGTCAGGCCTTTACGGCAGGAAAATATATACAGCTCGCGGTAAGCGACAGCGGCTCCGGCGTGGACGAAGCCACCTTATCCCGCATTTTTGAACCCTTCTTCACCACCAAAGAGATTGGCAAGGGAACCGGCCTGGGATTGGCCACGGTTTATGGCATTGTCAAGCAGAGTGGGGGACACATCCTGGTTTACAGTGAACCGGGACAAGGGACGACGTTTAAGATCTATTTTCCCAGCGCGGATCACAAAATTGGGCTCGCATCCAAAGCTGAGGCGGAGACGGTTGGCCCTAAACGGCACGGGAACACGATCCTGCTGGTGGAAGACGACGAAATTATGCGTGGCCTAACTCGCCAGCTCTTGCAGGAACACGGGTATAGCGTAGTGGAGGCGGATGATGGGAAGTCTGCGCTGGAATGCGTACAGTCCCATCAGGGCCAGATTGATCTGTTGTTGACCGACGTGGTGATGCGGCGCATGAGCGGTCCGGAACTGGCGGAGAGCCTGAGCGTATCGCACCCGACTCTGAAAGTCGTCTATATGTCAGGTTATACAGGCGAGCTTATGACGAATCGGGAAGTCCTGAAGCCAGGGGTGACGCTGCTGGAAAAGCCTTTTACCCGCACCGCCCTTCTGAATACGATCCACACCACGTTAGGGTGAGGCTTTGCCGGAGTAGAACCTGGTCCGAACCTGGTGGGGTAGAGCTTGGTGGATTAGAGCTTGGTGCGTAAGGTCACCCTGCTGTACCTCCGGTAACCCTTCGAGCGGTGATGAGGATCACACATGGGTGTGGGAAAGCACCCATCTTTTCGGCACTCTTTCGGCACTTAGGCAATTACTGCGGCAGTGGCGAATAAGGCTAATGCTCCTGTTTTGTATAGTTTAAGGCGGATTCAACCAAAATCGAACGCCACCCAGAAGAGTGGCCAGGGAGTTGCCCTAGCATAGGCGCGACTGGAGATAACCCAATGGCCACACATCTCGTAAATCACGTCCAGAGATTTGCATCGGCAGACAAAACCTTTTGCGACCTGCCCCCAGCGGTAGCCGAGGCTTTGGAGCACGAAGCCCTCACCACGACCTATCCCACAGGAGCCGTATTGTTCGCCGAAGGGCAGAGCCCGCGCGGGGTGTTCATCGTGCGTCGCGGCCGGGTAAAACTTTCTATTTGCGGCAGCGATGGCAGAACTTTGATTCTGCGAATGGTCGAGCCGGGTTTGTTATTGGGAGTAGCGGCAGTGGTTTCCGGATGTACTTACGAAGCCACGGCCGAGACCCAGGAACCGAGCGAGATCAGCTTCCTGCGGCACAGCGATTTGCTGCGGCTGATGCGCCTTCACGGCGAGCTAGCCCTGTGGGTGACGCAGCAGATCAGCGTGGATTACGCCTCGACCTGCCGCGAAATCCGCGATCTCATCCTCTCCGATTCGGCCAGCGAAAAGCTGGCTCGCCTGCTGGTGGGATGGCTCGACCAGAATGCCGAAGCCAGACATCCCAGCCAAATGAAGCTGGCTCTGACGCACGAAGAGATCGGTCAGATGATCGGCACATCCCGCGAGACGGTGAGCCGTTTGTTCGCGGGATTCAAGAAGCAGCGACTTATCCAGCAAAGCGGTTCGACTTTAGTGATTCCCAACCGTGTTGCTTTGGAATCCCTTATAACCGCGTAGACGACGAACCGTTCGACGGGGCCGCAGCTCTGGGCTCCGCCGAATGATTGGCGCAGCTTAGCGAGGCATCGCGACGCCGAATCTCCTCCTCAACCCAGAACATCTCCACCTAGAACGATATCCCGCAGTTCGGCGAGCGTAGCGATCTGCGCATCCGGAGGTTCCGGGATTCGTTCCGGTTCTTGCCGGAAACGATTGCACCACAGGACGCGAAATCCAAATGCCTTGGCGGAGTAGGCATCCCAGCCATTGGAAGACACAAAGCAGATTCCGTCCGCAGCCAGGTTGAGGCGATCACACGCCAGCTGGTAGACGGAAGGATGCGGTTTGTAGACGCTCACCTCCTCCACCGACAGCACGGCATCGAACCATTCAGCGATGCCTGCATTGGCCGCCGCAGCAGCCAGCATGGCAGGAGTTCCATTCGAGAGGATGGCGAGTTTTTTGTTGGACGCCTTCAGGCTCTTCAGAGTGTCAGGAACTTCGGGATAGGCGCTCAAAACTAAATACAGATTCATCAGGCGCCCGCGCAGTGCGGGGTCTTCGATCTGCAGCGTCGACATGGCGAAATCGAGCGCGTCGCCCGTCACTTGCCAGAAATCCGCGTGGTGGTTCGCGAGACCGCGCAGCCAGGAGTATTGCAACTGCTTCGCGCGCCACAACTCAGCGAGCGGTTGCCACTTCTCTCCCAAGGAGTCCTGCGCTGAGTGGGCTGCGCTGTTGACGTCGAACAGCGTGCCGTAGGCATCGAATACGCAGGCCTCAATACCGTGGAGCTTTAGCGTCATAGGGAATCTCCCTGTTCAGCTTAACTCAGCGAAATTGTGTTTAATTTTCTGTGGCCCGATCTTTTGTGGTCCGGTCTTCAATGGTCCGATCTTCTGTGGTCCCATCTGTGACGGGAGCGAGGGCAGGCTCGATCCCCTGCTCCGCATCCGCAGGATCAGTGGGAAGTTCGATTAAGTGGGCGCGTTCGAGGGCACGGTAATAGGCGGGGCGGGCATGGCGGTAATGATCGGCGGGAACTTTGCCATTGATCCAGGCTGTGTCCATGGGATAGACCAGCGGGTCAAAGATCACCATATAGAAGTGCCAGATCAGGATAGAGAAGGTTGCGAGCAGCGCTTCATAATAATGCACGGCGGTGGCCGCATCCGACACCCACTTGGGAAAGTTGCGCAGCGTGAAATTATTAAACCAAAGCAGAGCGCCGGAGGCCGTCATCACCAGCGTGCCCCACATAAAGGCCCAGTATTCCATTTTCTCCGCGTAGTTGAATTTGGCGAAGCGCGGCTCGATTTTGGTGAGTCCAAGATTGTGGGAAAACACCTGCCACAGATCCGTCGCGTCTTTCAATTCGGGCAGCATCGCTTTCAGGAACAAGCGGTCGCGCTGGTTTACCGAGAGGTTAATCACATGGTAGAGGGTAGCAAGCACCAGCACAATCGCCGCCCCGCGATGCACCGCACCCCGCAGTGCGAGGTGTCGTTCCAAGAGCAACAAAGGACGTGCCCACCATGCCTCCGGATATTTCAGCGCGAATCCGGTGATCACCAGCGTGGGGAAGCTGAGGATTATTCCGGCATGGGCGATGCGGAAGTTTCGATTCATGCGCGACACCTGCGCGCCGGTTTCGTGACGCGCCTGCCGCCGGATCAGTTTGGCAAAAAAGTCCAGCAGGTTGTGCACGACCATGAAGCCAAGGGTCAGCGGAATCAGGAGCAAGTAAGTCCAGCGGATCCACTTCACTACGGGATGCGCGGGGCCGGTTGAAATCCTCACATGTACGGGTCCGATCATGAAATGATCGCCGGCGCCAGCGTGGCAATTTCCACACGTTTTCGAAAGGTTTGCCGCATTCACCGTGGAGCGCGCGTCTTTCGATGGAAAGATATTGTGCACGCCATGGCAGGAAGCACAGTTGGCCACAATTTGCGACCCGCCGCGCATGGCAAGGCCGTGGTAGCTATCGGCAAAGGACGGAACGCGGTCGGTGGGCAGGTTGTAGCGCAATGCCAGGCGTTCATCGTTGTGGCAGCGCCCGCAGGTAGCCATCGATACACGGGACGCGTTCACCAGCGAGCCCTGCTCTTTTGGTGCCAGAATTAAATGTTCACCGTGGCAGTCGACGCACACCGGTGCGCCGGACACGCCGTTTTTCATGGCTTGTCCGTGCACACTTTCCAAATACGTTTTAGCGATATCGGTGTGGCACTGCCCGCAGGTTGCGGGGATATTGAAGTGGTTGATTTTGGAACGCGCATCTTGCGAGGGTAGGATGCCATGACTGCCGTGACAGTCGGAGCAGGTTGCAGCAGCGCCATCTCCATCCGCCACAGCGCGTCCATGCACGCTTTGCCGGTAGAGTTCCACGGGATGGGCGAATGGAATGTTGTGCCGCGCCAGAAATTGCTGATTGCTGTGACAGGAGGCGCAAGTATCCGGGAGGTTTTTTTTGGCGACCGGAGAGGCGGGATCACTGGAAGTTTGCACCTGGTGGATGGGGCCGTGGCAGGAGATGCAATTAGGCGCATCGGGATCGTGGGAAGCGGCAGCCTTTCCGTGGATGCTTTGCTTGAACTCCTTGACTTCATCGGCGTGGCACTGCGCGCACTTTGCCGGCGTCAACTGCGCGGCCACGGACACTTCGTGAGCATCGCCGTGGCAGGATTGGCAAGCGGTGTCGCCGAGAGCACTATGCACGCTGTTGGGTACGTGCGAAGCTTCGTCGTCGTGGCAAGTAGCGCAACGAATCTTAACCACTTTGGCAGGGTGGGGATAGTCTTTAATTGTCGAGTGACAATCTGTGCATCCTAAGGTGCCGTGAACGCTGGCCGCATGCTTGCTGGGATCAATCGAGATGCTTTTGCCGCTGGCCGAGGTCATTCCTGCCTCGCCGTGACAGGCGAGGCAGCTTTCATCCTGCTTGAGGGGACGGGGCGCGCTGGCTTGGGCTCGAGCCCGGGCGCGAGCGTGAGCGGGCGCCGAAGCCAAAATCGAAAATAGGCCAACCGAAAGCAGCAAGAGCAGACAGAAGAGACTTAGTGTTTTGATCCTCTCCGCGGCGCCTTGCGTGCTATTCGCCAAGTTCAGCTCCTGCTCATTTCATTCCCAAGTCGGTCAACACCTTGGGATTTTGCTCGCCCGCTGCCAGGACTTCATGGCATGCGGAACAATCATTGGTGATAGTTTGGCCGTCGGCGCTGGTATGACTTCCATCGTGGCAGCGGAAGCAGCCGGGCGAGACATTGTGGCCAAGATTATTGGGATGAACTCCCCAGGTCACATGCATGTCGGGAAAGATGTTGCGCAGGTAAATTGCCGCAACTTCATCGCCCGCTTGCTGCACCAGAGTTCGCCGCGTCTGATAGATCTGTGGGTAATTGGTGCGATAGAAATTGTTGAGGTCGGCGGCTATGTTCTGCCGTGCCACATCGCGGGTGGGATAATTCACTTTGAGAAGATCGACCGCTTTTTTCTTAATGAAAGGAAGCTCGGGACTGATGTGTCCCGACGCCATTTGCTTGTCCACAGCGTTTTCGGGCAGCTCGAAGACGTGGGTGGGCCGGTTGTGGCAATCCACGCAATCCATCACGCGATTCTCTCCTTTTTCCAATTGCTGCTGAGTTGGCTTTGCATCGGTGGAAATGAATTCGGTCGTCTTCCCTTGATCGTCGGTGTAATAGACGACTGGAATCGTCTGCCGCTCAACATCGGTGGAGATGTAGCGGATCCGCGCGCCGTCAGCGAGATGATGACCGTGGATGCCGACAGAGCATTGCCAGGTGCGTCCGCCGACTTTCAGCAGTAAAACGTCGGTTTGCGGGGTGTTTTTTTCGTCGTCCTTGTAGCCGGTCTTCACCAGGAACTTGTCGCCGGTAAAGCGCTGCGGCCAGTGACACTGCTCGCAGGTTTCGCGTGCCGGGCGAAGATACTTTACCGGTGAAGGAATCGGACGCGAATAAGTATGAAAGCTCACAGCGAAGACCTGACGCAGACCGGAAAGCTTCGACCGGACAAACCACCCAGCTCCGGGCCCGATATGGCATTCGACACACTCGACCCGCGAGTGCGGCGAATTTTGATAGGTCATACTCGGGAGCCATCACGGTGTGACAGGTCGTCCCGCAAAAATTCGCGGAATCCATGTATTCGACGCCGCGATACGACGCGGTGCCAAGAATGAGGAGGTTGGCCACTGTGGCGAACCCCACCCACTCCAGGGAACGACGTACAACCGGCAGGCCGAGGTCGATAGCTGGGTAGACCCCGGGCAGTTGTCCGCTTTCGCGGAGAGTTCGTCGCCTCAGCCAAATGCCGATCGGAATCAGCAGCAGTCCGAGTATAAAAATTCCAGGAAGGATCAGGTAGACGAGCAGGCCGATATAAGGATGAGGCGGACCTGGCAGGAAGAAGTCGTAGAACCAGAAGGCGATAGTGGTAAGCGCCGTACTCGTGGTGACCACGGCGCCCGTAAGCGTGATCGGGTTTTGCCCTAGAAAATAGATGGGCTGCAATCTGCCTCGGAGGTCTTCTCGCAAAGTCATCGGAAACCGCTACTCGCTTTCTTCGTCTTCTATCTAGATTGGCGATTGCGCAGACACACTTCCCGCATCGCGGCGGATGATTAACCGCGGCCAACACTGTCCTAACCTTTTGTCAGAAACCGGCCTATTTTTTCAAGGTGCGAATGTAAGCCACCAATCCTTTAATCTGGTCCGGCGGCAAAGAGCCATACTTGGGCATCTTGTTCTTGCCGTTGGTGATGATGTCTGTAAGCTGAGCATCCGTCATGCCCTGAACGTCGGCAGTCGTAAAGTCGTGGGCGCCCATCTTCTTGCCCATGGCCGAACCGGTTCCGTCGGCACCATGGCATCCGGCACATTTTGATTTGAAGAGCGATGACGCGTCTTGCGCATGCGCCGACAAGGAAAGGCTGAGCATAACTGCGGCTGCTGTTGTAATCGTAAACAGTTTCAGATCAATTCTCTTCATCTTCAGGCTCCCTTAGAGTTAATTCACCACCATCGCAACGAGAATACGCCCAATATGTTGCAATATTGAACTGTTTCCTTTCGGAAGCGCTGTGACCCGCATCACGTGTGCATGTTACCAATCCCTCGGGAGGACAAAAAGAGGCGGGCTTCGGCCTAATTCTTAGCGGGTTCTACTCTGGGCATACGAGAGCCCAGCAAGGTTGCCAGGGCTGATTTTTCATGCGTTTAGGCCGATGGATACAGTGCGTGATGGGCCTCACCGTATCCTGTGATGCGGGTCACGGCATCACTATGGACGCGGGACCACACTTACAGTGAGGGTAAGGCTATGCCAAGAGATGCTCGCAACCTGCTGGACGTACTGAAATTCGAACTGGAATTTCTTGAGCAAGGCGGCTACGGGCGATTGCCGCGCGAAGCGTGGCGGCCGCGATTCGTCTTCGAAGATTCTCCCACTTGCATGAACTTTAACTCCAGGACCGCGAGCCTTGCAGCGAATGCCTGTTGATGCAATTCGTCCCCGCGGAAGCACGCAAGGAACAAACTCCTTGCATTCATATTCCGCTGTCGATGAATGGAGAGACTCTCGAATCTTTGTACCGGACGGGAACGCAGCAGGAGCTTGAAGCAGCGCTCGGCGACTGGCTGCGAGCGACGATTCATCAACTGGAAACAGAAAAAAACAGGCAATTGGCGCCGGCCGATTCGCCTCGCTAGCCGATCTTTCGGGGTTCTTAGCCGAACGGTTCAATTCGGTACCAGGTTCAAGCCCGTACCGTCGGCTGGCAAAAGATCGGAGGGACCATGTCAACGCTCGCACAGATACACCAGGCGCAGCGCGTTCGATTCCAGCAGATATTAATTGCTACCGACTTCTCGGATGCTTCACAGCGAGCACTCGCTTATGCCCTTGCCATCGCACGGCGTTATGATTCCGTGCTATCGGTAGTGCACGCAATTCCACCCGAGCCGCGGGACCAGATTCCACTTGAAACTTTGCCCCGAGAACTGAACCGACGCCGACTGGAGGCGGCGCAGGAGATGAAACAGATCGCCGAGAACGCGCGGCTTGCTGCTCTCAAACATCGCTTGCTGCTTGAACAAGGTCCAGTGTGGGATGTCCTTGCTTCGGTGATTCAGCGCGAGAGTGTCGATCTGTTGGTACTGGGTACGCGCGGACGTGGCGGACTGAAAAAGCTCGCATTAGGGTCGGTTGCGGAACAAGTACTGCACTTAGCTCCGTGCCCGGTGCTCACAATTGGTCCGCACGTCACACCAGCAGGCTCGGTACCAGTCGAGTTTAAGGCAATCCTTTTCGCTACTGATTTTGGTGCGGCT
>Ga0182024_10025355_pt1 | contig 10474 bp, 8 predicted proteins | sample P32metaG_FD_120480 | JGI IMG/M metagenome (GOLD analysis project Ga0182024, IMG submission 120480) | Permafrost microbial communities from Stordalen Mire, Sweden - P3-2 metaG (Illumina Assembly) | ecosystem: Environmental > Terrestrial > Soil > Wetlands > Permafrost | place: Sweden: Stordalen...
ACCGCCCTCCGTCGACGTTCATTCAACGCTGCAATCGATAACCTTCGCCCGTCAACTCGCTCCATACTCCATTCGACGGATTTGACTGAAAATAGTCTCACTGTTTAGGGCCGGATCAGTAGTCTGTGATCGAACTCGTCCACTACCAGGAAAGCAACGGACGACATCCGTTCAGAGAGTGGATCGCGACAGTCCGAGACGAGATGGCGAAGGCACGAATAGTCTTCAGGCTGATCCAGGTCGAAAACGGGAACCTAGGGGACTGGAAGCCGGTAGGCGAGGGCGTTGTTGAGTTGAGGATCCGCGTTGGAGCCGGCTACAGGGTGTACTGTGGCAGACATGGCCAGCAGTACGTCGTTCTTCTATGCGGCGGGGACAAGGGCAGTCAGTCGAAGGACATCGCACGCGCAAAGGCATTTTGGGCAGACTGGAAACGGAGGCAACCGTGAAGAAACTTGTTGGCGCGAGTTCTCACCATGAATGGGCGATTAAGGAACTGCGCGAGGACCGGAATTATGCCGTCGCGCTTCTGCAGGTCGCCATGGAATCGCTCGACAACCCCGAGGAACGCGGCGGTGGGCTGTTGGCGATACGCGCGGTCGCTGAGGCATACGGTGGGTTGGGCGCAGTGGCGGCACAAGCAGGCATCAGCCGCGAGTCCCTTTATCGTTCGCTATCTCCGAAAGGCAATCCGACGCTCAAGACTTTGGTCGCCGTGCTGAAGACGCTCGGCCTGCGTCTGTCCGTCGCAGAGAAACAACAGGCGAAGGCCGCAAAATCGAAGGAAAGCGGCGATTTCGTCGCTGCCTGATCGTCGCTCTATTTTCCGTGTTTCCCATGCAATTCGCCTGCCGCGCGTTCCACCAGGGCCGGCAGCGTTCCGCGCGGAAACGCAGAGGATTGCCGCACCACCAGCCGGGTGGGAATCTGCCACTCCGTTTTCGCTGCCTTGGGATGGTCCTTTTCGATGCCCGCGCGCAGCGCCTCCACGGCCGCTGCGGCCAGGTCCTTGCACGACATCTGCACCGTGGTCAGCGGCGGCAGCATGAACTGCGCCAGGTGAATGTCGTCGAAGCCGACCACCGACACATCCTGCGGTACGGTGTGGGTTGTCCTGTAGAGCGCGTGAAGAGCGCCGATGGCCGTCATGTCGTTGGAACACAGCACGGCCGTCGGCAGCTCCGCCAGCGCGATCAGTTTCTCCATCGCCGCAATTCCGCCCTCCATGGTGTGATTGCCCTCGACAATATGTTCAGCGGGCGCGGTCAGGCCCAGTTCGGCCATCGACTTCAGGAATGCGTCGCGCCGTGCCACTGCTGAGCGCAGGCGCAACGGGCCGCTAATGAAAGCAATGTTGCGATGGCCCAGCGCCGCCAGGTGCTGCACCGCCTGGCGAATCCCCTCGCCATAGTTCACCTTGAGCACGCGAATGTTCGGCAGGTTCGGTCCGGCGTCCACAAACACCAGGGGAAATTCGCGCTCCACCAGCTTCTGCACCAGCTCCTCTTCAATGCCGAAGGTCATCACTGCCACGCCGTCCACATTGCGTTGCAGCATGCGCCGGATCAGCGACTCGGTGCGCTCCGGCTCGTAGTTGGTGGAACCGATCAGGACCTCGTATCCCTGCGCCACCGCCAGATTCTCAAATTCCTGCACCAGTTCCGGAAAAAATGGATTGGTAATTTCGCTGACGATCAAGCCGAGCATGCGGCTGCGTCCGGAGACCAGCGCCCGCGCCTGAGTATTGGGCAGGTAGCCGACCTCCTTGATGGCGCGCCACACTCGCTCGGCCAAAACGGGATCGACGGTCGGAATGCGGTTAACCGCGCGCGAAACTGTGGCAATGGACACGCCTGCACGACGGGCCACATCGCGGATGCTTACCGCGGCCGGGCGCCTGTTCTGAGGATTGGTTCTCGGGCCATTCACAGGTGATGCGATTGTACGCTTTCCGGCTGTTTCTCTATCCAAATTGCTCCAGAACCTTTCGGTCGCAATCGCACTGAATATTGGCATTTATAGAAGAATTTCACCGCACAATCCGAACTTTTTCTCATCAGCGAGAGGGTGCGGATACCGGAATGCGGAAAGCGTTTCCCGGGCCCGCCGGTACCAGCTGAAACGGCCCTCGCGAAGCGATCCAATTCACGGATGAATTTGCCCGCCGGCCGCAATCTCCAGCCCGTGCCGGATGAGGCTCAGGATCGAGACCAGGCTCTCTTCCGCGCCGCGCTTGCTGCCGGGCAGATTCACGATCAGCGTAGTCCCCTTCAGTCCCGAAACGCCGCGCGAAAGCCACACGTACGGATTGCGCTCGGCCCCTTGAGCGCGCATGGCCTCGGCCAGTCCCGGCGCTTCGCGATCAATCACGCGGCGCGTGGCCTCAGGCGTTCGGTCGCGTGGACCAAGTCCGGTCCCGCCCACGGTGAGCACCAGGACCGCGCCGTCGTCGCTGAGTTTCTTGAGCGCGCTCGCAATTGCATCTTCGTCGTCCGCAAGCAATCCAGTCCATATCTCCGCCTCGCTCCATTGCCGCCGCAACAAAGCAACCACGGCTGGCCCGGCAGTGTCCTCGAGCAGTCCCTGCGAGCAACGGTCGGAAATGGTAAGAACGGCAAGACGCATCTTAATGATTGTAGCTGCGGCCTATTCCGAATGAGCAGCAAGTACGCCAATCGTGTGCAGCCACGTTTCCGCGGCCTGCGGCCAAGCGGTCACTGGCAACGCGGTACGCCGCAGGCCGTAGCCATGCCCTCCCTGCGCATAGATGTGCAGTTCGGCAGGCACCTTGGCATTTTTCAATTGCTGGAAGTAGACCAGTGCATTCTCCACGTGCACCGGGTCGTCCTCCGCCTGCACAAGGAACGTGGTCGGAGTATTTGCAGTGGGGTTGATGTCCGGATTGGGCGCGAAGTTCTTATCCTCGATCGCAAGATAGCCAGGGTAAACAACCACCGCAAAATCTGGCCTGCAACTAAGCTTGTCCGCTGCGTCGACTGCATCGTAAAGGCGCTGATCGAAGTGCGTGCTGATCGCCGCGGCAAGATGTCCGCCGGCCGAAAATCCCAGCACCCCCACGCGCTTGGGGTCGATGCCCCATTCCGCGGCGTGCTCGCGCACCAGTCCCATGGCGCGCTGCGCGTCTTCTAAAGCCGCCGGCGATTTGGGATAGGGTCCGGAATTCGGCACGCGATATTTGAGCAGAACGCAGTTGACGCCCGCCGAGGTGAGCCAATCGCACACCTCCGTGCCTTCGAGATCCATGGCCAGAATGCTGTAGCCGCCGCCGGGAAAGACCACCACTGCCGGTCCAGGGCCGCTGCTGCCGCCCTTGGCCTTGTAGAGCGTCAACGTCGGCGCCGACACATTGCCCAGCCGCACAAGGGGTCGCCCCGCGATCGGACGGTCCTTCGCGGTCGTCGTGTCTGCCTCCGCGGGCGGATTCGCAGGCGCTCCGGGCGCGGCGCCGGGCCAAACAGGCAAGGTGAGTTGCCCGACCGGCGGCCAACCGGATGGTTGCGCAAAAAGATTTGCAGTCAAACTCACCAGAGCACCGAGAACGAGAAGTCCAGTTCTTTTCATGCCGGAAGTTCCTCGCAAAGCATATCGCAGCGATCATCGCAGTTGACGGGACAGCAATGCAAATCATCCGTTGCTTCAGGTCTCCACGCCGTGTTCAGGTCCCGCGCTGAGGTCGAAACCGCCGTGTATCGAATTGAGCAGACTCGGCCCAAACTGAATGAAACACTGCACAGATTGGGACCGGTTATTTTCCCAAGGGATGGATTTGTCATCGTGGTCGTAGCGATTCCGCGGCCTGAAGGAGTTATCTTATTTTGCGAGACGCGTCGCCATCTAGACATGCCCGAGTTCCAGGCAGGCGTCTATTCGCTGTCCGCGCAGTCGCGCTGTTTCTTGTATTACTCATGTCCTGCGGAAATGCGTTTTCTTATTCCGTGCTGACGCACGAAGAGATCATCGACTTAGCCTGGCTAACCGAAATCAAGCCGCTCGTGGTCCATCGTTTTCCGAAACTCACGGATGACGAGATCAAAGAGGCCCACGCCTATGCGTACGGCGGCTCAGTGATTCAGGACCTGGGCTACTACCCGTTCGGCAGCAAGGAATTCAGCAATCTGACGCACTATGTTCGCAGCGGAGACTTTGTGCTCGAGTTATTGCGGCAAAGCAAGGATGCGAACGAGTATGCCTTCGCGCTGGGTGCGCTGTCGCACTACGTAGCCGATACGGACGGTCATCCGGCAGTCAACCAGTCGGTCGCAATCGCATATCCCAAGCTGCGCGCAAAATTTGGCCAATCCGTGCGCTACGCGCAGAACGAGACGGCGCATTTGAAAACGGAATTCGGCTTCGACACCTTGCAGGTGGCAAAGAATCGCTATGCGCCGGAGCAGTATCACGACTTCATCGGGTTCAAAGTCTCGGCGCCGCTGCTGGAACGCGTCTTTCCCGTGGTTTACGGGCTCGACTTGAAGGATGTGCTGGCGCACCAAGAATTAGCGATTGGTTCCTATCGTTTTGCTATCGGCAAACTGATTCCGAAGATGACTAAGGTAGCGCTCGAGACGCGCAAAAAGCAACTGACCAGCGAGACGCCGGACTTTGCGAGACAGAAATTCCTCTATCGCCTTTCCCGCTCGGATTATGAAAGAGAGTGGGGAAAAACTTATGAAAAGCCCGGCCTGGGTACACGAATACTCGCCACGCTGCTGAGTCTGGTGCCCCCAATAGGACCGTTCAAAGGCTTGGGTTTCAAGACCCCGACCACGCAGACCGAAGATCTTTATATCAAGAGCATCAATACAACCACAGATCACTATCGCGCGCTGCTGGAAGCGGTGCGGAATGGCAACCTGGTACTGCCGAACGAGGATCTCGATGACGGCGATCGAACCGCGCCTGGCGAATACTCGCTCACGGATGAAACCTACGCCGGCCTTCTGGCGAAGTTGACCGCCCATAAGTTCGATCGAACATCGGCCCAACTGCGCGATAACATTCTCGAGTTTTATGCCGACCCTTCGTTGCCCATTGTGACCAAGAAAGATCCGGCCCGTTGGCAAGCCGTTCAAAACGATCTGAGCCAGCTGAAGGCAGCTACACCCGCACAGGTCTCGACAAGCGACCCTGCACGTTGATCTTCCCGCCGCGCGGCACGGTTCCTTAGACCCGCCGGCATTCTTTCCGCCAACTTCAGAGACATAACCCTAGCCCATGAACCCTAAATACGGGTTCGACCCGAAGTTGCCGAAGTTCGGAAACACTTGTCTGACCTGACCGTCGGAAAGGCCAAACCAGCGCGCCAGCGTGCCCGCGTATTGATCCACCGATGTGGTGGGAATCAGCCGGCCGGCTCCCACATCGTTGGCCTGGTTCGCGCCGATCACCGGATATTGCCCATACATGTCCTGCCCTTGCACCGCGCCGCCCACAACGAAGTGATGGCTTCCCCAGCCGTGGTCGGTGCCGTTGCTGTTGCACGTCAGTGTGCGGCCAAAGTCAGAGGCGGTGAACGCCGTAACCTGGTTGCCCAGGCCGGCCGCCACCATCAGCCCGTCGAAATATTCAAACGCCTCGCCAAGCTGCGTGAGCAGTTGCGCATGTTGGATGGCCTGGTTGTTATGCGTATCGAAGCTGCCCAGCTGCACATAAAAAATCTGCCGGGTTACGCCCAGGCTGGGGTAACCGCTGATGATCCTGGCAACGGTTTGCAATGAAATGGCCAGCGGGTTATCGGTGAGCATCTTCGTCTGCGGGTCGAGATATTGCGGAGGATTCGGAACCCCTCCCACGCCGGCCGGAAGCATCGCACTTGCCAGCGTCGCCTGCGCAGCAATCGAGCGGTTCACAACCACTCCATACTCCTTGGCGAAGAGGTTGGTCTCGTCGGCGGAGAGGATGGAAGCGAGCGGATTCGATGAGGTCGGCAAACCGAACGGAGGGTTTGCCAATCCGTAAATCGGAATCGGACCTGCCGAGGTGACATTGAGCTGGAACGAAGTCTGCCCGGAGAGAAACAGCGCGATGCCTGCTGTCGAGATGCAGGTAAACGTGGAGTTCGAATTCACGTTCATGCTCTCAATCACATCCGCCACCGCGCCGCCCCATCCCACATGCTCCGCGCTGCCGCCATTCGACGCAATGGCCTGCCAGGCCGCTGTCTGATCGAAGTGCGAGAACAGCGAAGCGGGCAGTGGAACGGAGTTGGCATTCACCTGCGTCTTGGTTGCCGGAGCGATGAGCGTGCCGGAATTGGCCACAATCGCAGCGCGCCCCGCGTTGAACAGATTCTGAACCCCAGTCAAAGCCGGATTCAGCGCAAAGGCGCGGCCGCTTTGCGGAGTCTTCAGAACAATCGGCAGCAGCTCGTTCATGGGATACGCAAGCCCCGGCGCTCCCGACCGCGCCTGCGTAAACGCGCTGAAGGAGGTGGGGTCGGTGGCGATCACCGTGCCGTGGCCATCGTTCCCGCCTTGCAGGAACACGCACACCAGGGCGCGATAATCCGAGGCCCCGCTGCTCTGGGCCATTGCGGCCATCGAGTTGAGGCCAAGAATAAACGGACTGGCCGATATGCCTGCCATCCCGGCCATCGAAGCCGTTCTGAGAAACTGCCGCCGCGACCGCTCGAATTTGTCCATCATCTTGGGCTCCCTAAAACTGCGCGCTGAACTCGGGTGAAGCCATCGTCAGGTAAATGGCCGTCTCCACGCGGTTCTGCAGTGCTGCGTTGATTGCATTCTGATCGCCGGCCGGTACGTCGATGGCGCCGATTGCGGATAGAATCTGGCCATACATCGTCGAGTCCATCTCGCCGGCCATCAGCAGCAGGTTGATGCGGTCCAGCAGTCCAGTCGGCGTGCCGGCAAGCCGCATCTCCTCCTCATAATTCGAGAACATGTCGGGCCCCGACGTTGCGCTGCTGCCGATAGCGCCCTGCATGTAATTGATGTAGCCGACAACGGTGGACACATTCGTCATCTGCATCTCCGGCGCCACCAGGCCGGCTGCCGCGATGCTTGTACCCGGAGGAACAAAACCTGGCGCAAACCAATTGAAGACCGTGGGCGAACGCAGAGACATCTCGCCTAGCCCCCAGATCGGATCTTCCGTGCTACCGATGTCATAAGAGCCGGTGCGCGACTGGGCCGTGAACGCGCGCGCCCACTCCGTATAGCGGAGCAGCGCCTCGCGCACCTTGCCGTATTGCGGATTGGCAAAGTCACTGGCCGCGTCACGCGCCGCCGGGTCAAGCAGGATCTCCGAAATCACTGCCTGCAGATTTCCGCGCACGCCTGTCCCATCGTCCTTGAAAACGGCAGAGCAGTTGCCGACATATGCCGGGCTCGGATTGCTGGTGACCAGGTGCTGAATCATCTGCTTGCAAAAGAACGGCGGCAGGTTGGGATGATTGAACAGCGTGTCGAGCGCGATCTTGAGGTCGCTCTCCGTGTCGGCGCCGGCGGAAGCCGGAATGGTCACGCCGAGAAACTGCTTTTGCACCGTGGAATGGTGGCTGGGAAAACTCTGCATGGGCAAAAGTTCTTCGCCATATCCGGGTCCAACATAGATGCAGCAGTTACCCCAGGCCGTGTCGCCCGAGTTGCCTGGTATATTCCAACCCCAGCCCGTGAAAACCGCGGCCATGCCCATTACATCGGTGTTCGAGTAGGTCGGAATCGGTTTGCCCGTTGAATCCAGCTTCTGCGAGCCGTCGTCGTTCAACTGGTAGAGGCCGATGGTAAACAGTTGCATCACTTCACGCGCGTAGTTCTCATCCGGATCCGTCGTAGCATTGCCCTTGTCGTTGCCCAGCGTGTTCAGGAACTGCCCCATCATCGGATTCAGGGTCACATCCTGCAGCAGCGTGCGGAAGTTTCCGAACGCATCCGCGCCCAGCACATCGTAGTAATTGGCCTCTCCGCGAGGCATGCTTTGAATGCTGAAGTTCGGCTCGCCGGAGATGACCGTCAACTCCGAAAGCGCATACTCCACGCGCTGCCGCAACTGATCGTTCCCGGCAATGCTCTGCTGCCAGAACGTATCCTGGACAAGCCCTTCATCCGATGCGTTCTGAACAAACAGTGCCGCATTGCACTTAACATTGCCCGCGGCGCAGGGCGGGTTGTTGAGGATCACCGCATGCTCCACCGCCGGCTCATGCAGCGTGGGCGGCATGGCGAACTGTTCATTGAGCCACGCCTGATACCCAATCAGCGAAAGGTGATGAATGCTGGCGTCGGTCGCGCCGAAGGTCGCCTGTTCAAGAAAACGCGATGCATCTTCAGGGCTGACCAACGGTGTCGGCGGCGTGCCGTTGACCAGCGCGATCAGATCTGCTGAAGTGGCCGGTCCGGGACTGGGATTCAACACCTGAAGATCGAGATTGCCGGCTTCGGTCGGAGACACGGCCGCGGTCAATTGCGTCCCGCTGTTGAATGTCGTCGTTACCGGCGACCCGTTCACCAGCACCTGCGCGCCGTCGATGAAGCTCTTCCCCGTCAGCACCACCGTGGTAGAAGGCGGTCCAATATTCAGCGTGTTCGGCGTGGCTGAATTGAGAATCGGAATCGGGTTCATCACGGAAATGTTCTGCGTGATTTCGACCGCCGGATTGTCGACGCTGGTGATGGTCAATTGCACAACGTTGCTGGGCGTGGGAACCACTGGCGGTGCAACATAATTGATGGACCCATCTGCCTGCGAGGTCGCGGTGCCCACCACCGCATTGCCTCCGGCGATCCCATTTACCTGCAGTGTAACGCGGGTGTTATTTGTCCCGGCGACCATGAGGCCGAGATTCAGGGTATTGCTCACGCGCACGTCGGTGCCCGAACTGGGCTCCAGCGTCAGCACCACCTGTCCTGGGCCCACCTTTACCGGAATCGAAGCCGAGCTTGCCGATCCGGGGTTGGGATTGGTCACCAGCAGCGGAAAGGTTCCAGGATCGGGCGCGGGAATGGCCGCCACCAGTTGCGTATCGGAAAGCAGCGTGGTCGGAACGGCAATGCCGTTCCAGTTGATCTGGGCGCCATAAACAAACGCCGAACCGGAGACTATGACCGTGGTCGTTCCCTCAGTGATGCCCGAGGGCGAGACCGAATTGACGATCGGAATCGGATTCAACACGCCCAGCGTCGCTGACCCCGGCGGTGCTGTGGGATAACCGGGCGCCACACTGGTAATGACCACCGTATTCGGTACAGGGACAATCGCCGGCGCTCTATACAGGCCGTTGCTGTCCACCGTGCCGAACTCGGCGTTGCCACCCTGCACCCCGTTCACAGAGTAGGTGAGCGGCTCCGAGAAACCATCGACACGGACGATCTGGATTTGCTGGTTGACTCGGATGGTGCTGCTGGGCGTGGATATAGCAGCAAGAGAGTTGAGACTGCTGACGCCGACCTTGTTGCAGCCCGACATCATGCCCACGGCAGCGGCAATCAGCGCCGCGGCCAATGCGACTTTCAACGCAGAAATAGCTTCAGATCTCGCTTGCACAGATGCTCCAATTCGGATGGATACCAGGGCATGATGCAATTTGAAGTACAGCAGTGGCGCTTTACTTTTGAGTGAACTCCCCCGAAGGTAATCCTGCCGTCGTTTGGGAATCAATACATCTTTTGTGTCATTTGGTGCTGGCCTCCTGCTCCCTTTTCGATTCGGGAACAGCCCACACTGAACCGGCATGCTCAATTTATTTCAGAGGCAATGCTGCCCCGCGCCCGACCTCTCGCCTTGAGTGCCTTGCCAACCTCGCTTCAATCCCGCGACCCGAGCATGTTGGGGTATTCTTGTGGACAAATGAAACCGTTAGATACCGGAGCACTTTAGAGGTATATCCGCGAAGAGGAATGAGAACTTGAGTAGTCGAAACAAGAATCGGCGAGAATTCCTTCTGGAGGCCGGTGTCACCCTCTCCGGCGTGGCTGTGGGGCCGCGCTTGCTCGCAGAGATTGGTGGCATCGACCCCGATTTCACGGCGCTTGAAAACGATCGAACGCGTTCGACCACTGCGCAGATGCGCGGTATCATGGTAGACGCGGGCCGCGTCCCGGAGTCGCTCGAATACTACAAGCGAGTGATCGAGTTTTGCGCGGATTGGGAATTGAACGCACTTCATTTCCGGCTAGCCGACGACCAGGGAAGTGCTTTGCGCTTCACGTCGGTTCCCGATCTGGTGACCCATCGAAATGCGTTCAAACCTGAGGAATTAAGAGGCATGGCCGAGTACGCGCAAAGTCACGGCATCGATTTGATCCCCGAACTGGAGTCCTTCGGACACACCGGCTATATAACTCGGGCTCCCGCCTACGCTCATCTGCTGGACAACGATCCGAAGGGCTCGGCTGAATTCACCGGCATGATTCCAGTCCATCCAGAGTCTCTCGAGTTATTCGACAAGTTATACCGTGAAATCGCCGCGATCTTTCCTTCGCCCTATCTTCACGGC
>Ga0182024_10025356_pt1 | contig 10474 bp, 8 predicted proteins | sample P32metaG_FD_120480 | JGI IMG/M metagenome (GOLD analysis project Ga0182024, IMG submission 120480) | Permafrost microbial communities from Stordalen Mire, Sweden - P3-2 metaG (Illumina Assembly) | ecosystem: Environmental > Terrestrial > Soil > Wetlands > Permafrost | place: Sweden: Stordalen...
GTCGAAGCGCGCGATCTGCCGGAGAAGTTCTTCTTCTGGTTTCCACGCGCGGCGGCGGAATGGAGCGCGCTCACCGGCGACGTGGAATTGTATGGCGGCCTGAACGAAACGTGGAAAGACCTGCGCGCCGAAGCGCCTGCGCTCGCGCGGCATTTCGGCGGACGAATTCCGGTGATCAGTTTCGGCGCCGGAGACGGGTCGCGCGATCGTCTGTTGATGAATGCGTTGAAGGACGCGGGCGCCGAATGCCTGTACTTTCCCGTGGATGCGAGCCAGTGCATGCTGGAAATGGCGTGCGCGGGCGCGGAGGACGACGACTTCGAAGCCGTGGGAATCAAGGGCGATATTTCGAGCCCGGTGCATCTGATTTACGCGGCCGATGCCGCCGAGCCGCCGCGCTTGTTCATCATTTCGGGCAACACCATGGGTTCGTTCGACCCGCTGGCGGAGATCCGGTACATTGCGCAGTGCATGAAGCCGGAAGACCGCCTGATTGTCGACGGCGAGATCTTCGACGAAGCCAAGAGCAGGCCCCGGCGCGAGAATCCGGCCGCGCGGAAGTTCGTGGGGGCGCTGCTGGCGAGCGTGGGAATCGAAAAGGACGACGGCGAGATCCGCTTCAATCAAAAGCGCGACGAGCGGCACGAGGGCCTGCATCTTTTCACGCGGAGTTTTCGAGCGGGACGCGATCTTTCCGCCACCGTTGCGGGCCAGGAGATTCCATTGGAGCGCGGCGAACTGATCGGGATGAACTTCCAATACGTCTATGCGCCCGAGGCGTTTCGCTGGCTGGTTACGGAGCACGGCGGGCTGGAGATTCTGACGGAATTTCGCAGTCCGGACGGCCGCTTCCTGACGGCTGTCTGCAGGAAGTAAGTGGGCAGGCAATCCCGGCAACAAGCCCGTTTTCAGCCGGCGCTCTTCTGCGCGCGGTCTCATCGCGATGCATGCGGGACTTGCACGGATGCGAGACATAGTGACCCGGAGAGTGTATGGAGATCGAAAAGTGTGCGGCGGAGCGAAAGGCGCGTATCTTCGGCGATGGCAGTTCGATGGTGATTCGGCCGGCGAAGAACCGGCGCACACGCGGCGTGCACGGCTCGCTCATGGCAAACGCTATGCCAGCGCTAAGAATCGACGCCGTACTTACAATAGCTGGTGCGCGGTGGTGGCGCCCCCAATGGCCGTTAATTCGGAAGCGAAGCCAAGCGGGACGCCCACCGGAGGGGCGAATGCCGTGTGGCTGGCGCTGCGGTCCACTCACGGCGAGCCGTATGCGACACCGGTTGGACCATCAGATTTCAGGCAGCATGCAAGTGAGGAACTTTAGCCGCAAGTACTCCTCGTCGCGAATTCCGTACGGCCGCCGTTGGAGCACCCGGATCTTGTTATTCAAACCCTCCACGAAGCCCAGGGGCACTTTGTTCTCCGGCTTGCAGTAAGCGGCAATGCCCATTCGGACTGTCCATCCGTTGAACCCATCCACCACCAGTGCGGCGACTCCTCCACGCCCGCAACGGGGCTGCCGCTGGCATTCTTTCGCGACTGTTTTTTCCGGCTGCGTACTCGCCATCCATCATACGCATGGGGTACGGGCCCGACTGGAAGACTCAGTACCAGCTTTATCGGTAATGGTCATCGAAACGGACCACGAAGTGTTCGCTCGTTAATCGGAATGCCTCCGCGATTTAGCCTGACAGTTTTTGCAATTCTGCAATCTCCGATCGGCAGAGATGACGAACGGATACGGCGGATTATCGAGATTTATCTATGGTACCAGCACTAGCGAACGGGAATAAACGAGGATACTGAAGTATCGGTACAAAGTTTGAAGTTGTGGCGGCGCGCGCCGCTCAGAGTGCAATGCGCGCTTTCCCAAGAGCAAAATGCACAGACCTAAAGTACCAGTACATCTAGAAGTAATTTTTCCCTTGACAGCTGTACCCCAACTAGGGCAGCATAGAAACTCGAACTTAAATCCGCTTATACCCACACCAATTAAGAGTGTGGTGTAAGCGAGAGTGGCGACAGCTTGTAAACTCGCTGATCGGCTCAATTCCTCAACGAAACTCCGTGGTTTCCAGCCTTTGATGCCTTTAAGTGCAGTGCCGCGCCATCAGTACGCCATGCGGTTATCGGAGGATCACATGGACCAGCCATCAAATGAACGTCTGTCGTGGTTTGCGTTACGAGTAAGACCTCGACACGATAAGACTGTGTCGCTGACGTTACGAAATAACGGTTTTGAGGAGTGCCTCCCCCTTTATCGGGCGAGGCACAAATGGGCGGATCGTTTTAAGATCGTCGAATTGCCACTTTTCCCGGGGTATGTTTTTTGCAGGTTCGATCCGTCAAGCTTGCTTCCGATTCTCAACACGCCTGGCGTTATTGACATCGTGCGGGCAGGTCGGATCCTTCTACCTGTAAAAGATAGTGAGATCGACGGCCTCCAAACGCTCACAAAGTCCGGCTTAAACTCTGAGCCGTGGCCGTACTTGCAGGTCGGGCAGCGAGTGCGCATTGAAGGTGGACCTCTGCTTGGCTTGGAGGGATTGCTCGTCGAGATCAGGAAGTCGCCGAGACTCGTACTATCTGTCGATCTTTTGCAACGCTCCGTTCTAGTCGTGATTGACCGCGATTGGGTTGACCTCTCTAAGGTTCCGCCGAGTTCCGCGGCTTTCGAGCCCGACAGTCTAAGACTCGCATAGCTTGATTTATTTGTTGGATCTGGTCAGGGGTCCGGTACGGCAGCTTCGGCCTTAATTTAGCGGAAGTCCGTAATACAACCTGTGATTCGGCATCACACCTGTCTCACGGTATAATTTTCGTCTGATAACTGTAGGACCCGCGGCGTTGCAAACCGAAGCGATTCGGATGCGGGAACGGGCTCAGTAATCGCACCAGAGCGCTTGAGTAGCGACCAATAAGGGGGCTTGAGTCTCCTCAGCCGTTTTCCAACGATTATCCGGGAGTCGCGACTATGCAAAATGACCAGTTTCCAAAGATACACGGACGTTTCGTGCTTGCCGGCGTCGCCCTTCTATTGGCGGCATTAAGTTTTGGCGCGACGGCGCCGCAGGCTGACTACGTCCTCGGCCCGGGTGATCAGATATTGATTCGGACCATTCAAGTTAAGGAGTTCGCCGACAAGCAGTTCTATTTGGAGGCTAGCGGAGCGATAAATCTTCCCTTGGTTGGGCGTGTACTCCTGAAAGACCTTTCTCTTGTGCAAGCGGAAAGTGCGATTACCAAAGCGCTCGAGAAATATTATGTCGATCCAGATATAGCGGTTACGGTCGTGGAGTTTAGAGCGCAGCCCGTATCGGTCATCGGCGCTGTCGGAAACCCCGGGGTGCATGAAGCCAGAGGCCGTAAGACGCTGCTTGAAATGCTGTCGTCCGCTGGCGGCATCCGGGGAGATGCTGGCCCTGTCGTGAAGATCACCCGGCAACGGCGCTACGGTCCTATACCGCTGGCCAACGCGCGAGACGCTGGTGGGGATACGATGGTTGCGGAAGTCGATCTGAAAGGCCTGATAGACGCACGGGATCCCTCGGATAACATTTTCGTAGAGCCTTACGACGTGATCGCAGTGCCTGGCGCCGAAGTGGTCTACGTCGTCGGAAACGTAAAGAAGTCGGGGAGGATTCCGCTGGGGGGCCGGTCGAGTATATCCGCGCTTGAAACGCTCTCGCTGGCGGAGGGTCTGGACGCTAAGGCTGCGCCAAGCCGGGCCCGCATTATGCGGCCTTCTGAAGCTTCGCCAACGGCAGGCAGGGTAGAGATTCCGGTGAATCTTGCCAAGATCCTGAGCGGCAAGAGTTCTGATGTCTACCTTCAACCAAACGATATTCTCTTCGTTCCGAACAGCACGGCGAAGGGAGTCACCACACGAGCCGTCGAGGTTGCGCTGCAGATCGCCGTCGGAGTCTTGATCTTACACCCGTAGGTAACCTATGGCTTATTGGCCGGAACATTCGAACTTGAGTTCGGACTCAAGGTATTTGGCATTGCGCGGCGCGACTGCCATGCCGGCCGAAGCGTACGCTTACCGAACTAACGGCGGGAACGAGTCCCGGAGTCAGTTGCTGGAATACTGGGAGGCGTTGCGCAGGAAATTAGTGCTGGTTGGCCTGCTGGCCGCGGTGGGGGCGTGCGCCGGATTCCTGGTTGCGATGCTGCAGCGTCCTCTATACCGTGCCCGCACGGTTCTCGATATCCGAAATCTAAATGAGAATCTGGTAAACATGCGGGAAGGCGGCGGAGCCACCGAAGTCTCGCCTGCCGGCCTGCCGGACTCTTATCTCCAGACGGAGATAAAGCTCCTGCAGAGCGAGTCGGTCTTGAAGCGCGCTCTCCAGCGGATGCCAGTATTGCCGCTAATGCCGCCGGGAGACCGGTCGCTCTCGCTTTTTGGCGGATTGCTTCGAGTGCCTGCACTGAAACAGGAGGCATTGACCGGCATCATTGCGGACGCCTCACGACGGATCAAGGTTCGCGCGCTTGGGAACACCCGCCTTGTCGAGATTCTTTGTGACGGGCGTGATGGGCGCGTCGCAGCCAACATGTGCAACAATCTCGCGGAGACGTACATTGGATACAATCTGGAATCGCGTGAACACAGCACCAGCGATATGGGGAAGTGGCTTCAGAGTCAACTTGAAAGCGTCAAAGCCCGGCTCACCCATTCTGAATCCGAATTGAAGGATTCCGCCCGCGAATCCAGTGCGTTCGGTAGTGGCTTTGACAACTCCGCGCAGGAGGAACTCCGCCAGTTGCAGAATGAGCTAGATCGAGCGCGGGCAGACACGATTGCCAAGAAGTCCGAATACGACGTCATACAGGTGAGCCCTCCGGATGCGCTGCCTTTGGCGTTGGACCAGGGTCCTATTCGGGAATATCGCATGCGCCTCGGCGAGCTAGGCCGCCAACTCGCGGAGATGAGGGCGACAATGAAGCCCGAACATCCTAAGGTCCGTGAGGTAAAGGCCCAAATCGACGAACTCGAGAGCGCTCTCCAAAAGGAGCGGAACGACTTGCTCAGCCGGCTGCGTACGGCTTCCGATACTGCGGAGCGGCGGGAGTCGATGTTGAACACAGCATTAGAGAGGCAGATGGCAACCGTCTCCGAGCATGGCGACAAAGCCGTCCACTATGAAATGGTTCAACGCGACGTCGATTCCGGACGCAAGCTGTACGAGGTGCTTCTTCAGAGGGTAGAAGAAGTGAACCTGGCGAATGCAATGAAAACAAGCACCATCAGCGTCGTCGACACAGCGATGCCTCCTACCGTTCCCTATTCTCCCAATTGGCCGGCAAGCACTGGGATTGGATTTTTCGCCGGGGCTTGCCTAGGCATGGCCTTCGCCGTAGTACGTTTCCGGTCCGATCAAACTTTGCGCGATCCCGGCGAGGCTCCGAGCCAGCTTCACATTCGCGAGTTGGGTGTGATTCCCTCGGCGCGAGACCGGTCCGTAAGTCTACTCCTTAACAAGGCGAGGTTCGGTCGGCCAACCAACGATTACACTACCCAGGTCTCTAACACCTTGAAACCCGATGGAACCCCCCGGGTGATGACGATTCGGCTCCGAAGCAAGCAATCCGTCGAGTTAATGACATTGAGTGGTGAGCAGCCTCTAGTTGCGGAAGCTTTCTGCGGAGCGATGAACTCCTTGTTGTTCGCAAGCGCCGGTGGAGCCCGGGCAAGAGTCATTGTCCTGACTAGCCCGGATATTGGAGATGGGAAGACCTCCGTCGCGACGAACCTGGCTATTGCTCTCGCGCTGGCGGGCCGGCGCGTGGCGTTAATGGATGGAGACTTGCGACGCCCCAGGCTCCACGACGTGTTCGATCTCGATACCAAATGGGGACTCGCTTCTCTGCTTCTAGATGACACGCCAATTGAGGAGCTACCTAAAGGGGCGTTGGCGTTGCGTACGCCCGTGGACGGGCTTTTCGTGCTGCCAACCGCCGCGGCTGAGGGCCAGAATATATCCGCCTTACTGCATTCGGATCGCATGTCCGCTGTAATCAAGCGCTTGCGGAGCGAATTCGACGTTGTCCTTGTCGACACGCCCCCGATGGGGTTACTTTCCGATGCTCGTGTGCTCGGATCTCTTGCCGACGGTGTGCTGCTGGTGTTCCGGGCGGGCAAAACGACGCGAGAATCAGCCTTTGCCGCCCAACAGTGCTTTAGGCAGGACGGCATCGCAATATTAGGGACGGTCTTGAACGATTGGAAAGCGCGGAAATCAAGGGCACGCACACGGCAATATCTAAGCCGGTACGCGCCCGGCCAGAGCTAGAAGACCTCATGGAAGCGACTGCCCTTCCGCACGAAACGAAGACGTCGGTGGAAGTTTCCGCCCCCGGCGAGGCGAGGTCCAGACGTCCGTTAGTCACGTCGCTGTTGACTGGCATGGGGACTTTGGGCGTGTCGCTCGGATTCGAGCGGGGTGCAAGCTTCCTTTCCAACGTGCTGGCCGCTCGTTTGGCGGGTCCGGGGGTGTTCGGCGCCTATTCGCTTGCGCTCACGACAGCCAACAACGTCGCCAGCTATGCTGGGGCAGGTATCGGATCGACTGCAAACCGGTTTGTGGGACAGTACCCTGTGGGAAGCAGCGGCCACTGGCGTCTGCTCCGCGTGTTGGCTGTAGTGTCGGCAAGCTCTGCGGCGATTGCGGCGTTGATTCTGTGGGTGGGAGCGACGCCCATGGCCAGCCTTCTACTTCGCAATGCGAAGCTGGGGGGGCCACTCAAGATAGCAGCGCTTTCAGCGGCCGGATTCATTCTACTCGAGTGCTGCCGCGGTTTGTTGATAGGCCAGCGAAGTTTCCCGACTCTGCTCGTGCTCTCCGTACTGGTCGGGGCCGGCCTTGTAATTGCGGTTCCGAGCACTGCGCGCTTCGGAGCAATGCCGATGTTAGGCGGGCAGGCCGGAGCGGTGCTTGTGGCTGTTCTCTTGGTCAGTTGGTTGATCTATAGAAGCGCGGGAGCCCAGCCTGTTCCAGTGATCGTTGACGGAACCGGACCCTCGGTGTGGCGAATTTGGAGGTTCGGTTTAGTCCAGCTCAGCGGAATTATGGGGTTGAATGCGGCCGGATGGTGGGTCGCATCCCTGGTCGCACGGCAAGATCCTTCGCTAACTCAGATGGCTTTTTATGCGATCGCAAGCCAGCTTCGGAATGTGGCCACACTGATACCGAGTCTAGTAGGGCAAACCAGCTTCGCCATGTTGACGGAAGAGGGAGGAATGGACTTTGGCGGAAGCGATCGGGTGCTTGCCGTAAGTTCGGTTTTCGCCAGCCTGCTCGGCGCGCTATGCGCAGGCGCTGCCATCACGATTCTCCCATGGGTGCTGCGATTTCTTTATGGTAACGCTTACCAGCGAGCGGAATTGGCGTCCTCTATCGCCATCGCGACCGTCCTCATCCACATGGGGTCCGCTCCGGCGGCTTATCGTTTAACTATTGTTTCCCTGCGTGTCACCGGGATCGTCAACCTGGTGTGGGCCGTCTTCGTTCTCGCTGCCGGTACCTGGCTCATCCCGGGAGGAGGCGCGGTAGCGGCGGTGGAAAGCTTTTTCGCCGCACACGTCCTCTCCATGATTCTGGTCCTGGTCTGGTTGAGGCGTCATTGCGCATTACCGCCAGTCATTATCAGCGTTTCTGTTCTTAACTTGTTCATCGCTGGCGCTTTACTCATGATCTCGTGGTTACGCTCTTCGAACGGCATGGAGCCGGCGACCGCTGCAATGGCCTCTGTGGCGGTGACTGGAGCGGCGGCCTTCTGCTTGTGGCGTGTAGGACGAGCGTATGGAATCGCAGATCTGCAGTCATTGTTGACCAGGTTTTGGAGCCGAGGGAAGCCCGGTTTATGCGAAATCTCCCCTAAAGACGAATAGCCTCCGTTAGAGCTTGAGAGGTTTCGAACACGTATGTGGCATGTATTGGATGTAGGTAGCATCTGGATGAAAGAGTTCACAGCGGCTCTCAGCGACTTAGTGCCGGTGAAGTGTTGGGCTCCGAAGATACGCAACTTCGGGTGGTGGGAGCACTGGGAACAGGAGATCGAATTGCCGGATCCCCGGTTGCAGATAACCTCGTTTCCGCTGCAACGCTGCTATGCCCGCTTTCCCGTTGGTGAGTTACTTGGGATCGGGTCTCAAGTCGCGGGACGCCTCTTGCGGAATACGCCGAACCCGAGGGAATCGACACTGGTCTGTACCAGCCCATTTTACGCTCCGGTGGCCGAACGCTGGCCCGGGCGGGTTATTTACTACCTCACGGATCTGATCGCCGCTTATCCAGGAATGAACCGGCCCAAAGTAGAAACGCTGGACCGGCGCATGTGTGGCGTGGCCGATCTGGTCTGTCCGAACTCGCGACGGACCGGTGAGTACCTTCGGACCGTGGGAGCTTGTGATCCGAAGAAACTCTTGGTGATCCCAAATGCGACCCGGCGGCGCAATGTCCTGGTTGAGCCGCTCGATCAGGCGGGGCCGTTGCCAATGGATCTGAAAGATCTTCCGCGGCCCATTGTCGGTGTAATCGGCAATCTGTCCTATAACTTAGATTGGCATCTGCTTCGTGACGTGGTGGAGGGCACGCCCGGTTTCTCCTGGGCCTTCGTCGGCCCTGTCGATATGAAAATCACCAACACGGGGCAACGGGCCGCTCGCCGGGATTTGATGGGGCACGGCGGACGCGTACGCTTTACTGGCGCCAAACCGTACGGCGCTCTGTGTGAGTATGGGCGGGCGCTCGATGTTGCACTGCTTCCGTATCTGAAGAGCGAGGCCGTATTCTCCGCCAGCGCCACGCGGTTTTACGAACACTTAGCAGCCTGCAGGCCAATTCTTTCGACGCGTGGGATGGACGAACTGCTCCAAAAAGAACCTCTGTTGAAGCTGGTGGATAACGCCGGCGCTGTGATAGCCGAACTAGAGCGGCTACGAGATATCGACTTCCGCGATGGTTACGAAAGAGCACGTTGGAAGGCCAGTGCAGCGGGTACTTGGGAGGCGCGCGCGCGCGCGATGGCGAGCGGGGCGGATCAGGGACAAGCGGCGTTTGACCAGGCATGCAAGCCGGGCTTGACATTAGCCGCCACCGAAGCGGCTCAAGCATGAACGTTCTCTCTTTAGTGCATCTCCGAAACATCGACCGCTCAACTGGCGCGGGAAGAGTCGCTCGTCAGCTCACCGAACACCTGGCTCACCGGGAGGGCCTCAATCTACACGTACTAGCGGACGCGGGCGATCACCGCAAGATCGTGTCGAAGGTTGGATCTCCGTGGACGCTTTTTCCCTATCATCTATTTGCGGACGACACTTCGAGGCAGCAGGCGCGCTGGCTCTTGACGCACAGCCCATCAGCCGAACATTACTGGCCCGAAGCACAGATTGTGCACTGCACGATGGAGTCATTTGTGCCAACGCGCCGTTGCCGCCTGGTGGCGACCGTTCACGATGCCGCGTACTTCGAGCGCGAAGCGCACTCCCCAGGCTGGTCCACATTCCGGCAGCGGCTGAAGTGGCGTTTTCTTTATGCGACTCTATCGCGCAAGGCAGACCTGTTCCACGCGGTTTCCAATTTTTCGGCGGAGCGGTTAGCGGACTTCGTCCCGGCAATCCGCTCACGTATACGAGTGGTGCATAACGCGGCGTCGGCGAGATTCTTCAAACCGGTAAGCGCAGATGGTGAGGATTACCTGGAGCGTGTGGGTCTGCGAAATGTTCCTTTCGTGCTGGTTCCAGGTGGTCTTTCCTTCCGCAAGAACGCCGCGCTCATTCTTGAGGCTTGGCCCAGACTGCGGGAGCGGTTTCCGGAGTTGCTGCTGATAGTCGTCGGCCATTCCGAACCGGGTTTCGGCGCGCGCGCGAGAACTGTTGAATCGATCAAGCAACTGGGTTTCGCCGATGACGAGGCCTTGTGCTCGCTCTATCATGCCTGCGAGGCAGTCTGGTACCCTAGCCGCTACGAGGGCTTCGGGATTCCAGTACTTGAGGCGATGGCGTGCGGTGCACCCGTGGTGACTAGCGATTGTTCGTCGTTGCCGGAAGTGGCAGGCGATGCGGCCATCCTGGCGCCGCGCGACTCGGCCGACGCCCATGTAGAGGCGCTCGAAGCTGTGCTCAAGGATACGCGTCTACGAGAATCGCTCTGTGAACGTGGCCGAATCCGGTCCAGACAGTTCACGTGGGCGACCGCGGCGGCCACGTTGAACCGCCATTTCCTCGATCTCCTATAGCGGCTCGTTCCGGTTAACGCCTGGCGCTCGGGAGACCAACAATTTAGTGGCCGACGCTTATGTCTTCTATCGTTCGAAATATGACACGTCTGGTGTCCACTCCAGGCATGCCTGTCGCGTATTCGCGCTGGCTGTGGTCGTCGTTGCGCCACGGAGAGGGACCGGCAGTCCTATGCGCCAATACCGACATCAAGGGCTGGGTCAGTTTTTCCGATTACTGGGA
>Ga0182024_10025358_pt1 | contig 10474 bp, 7 predicted proteins | sample P32metaG_FD_120480 | JGI IMG/M metagenome (GOLD analysis project Ga0182024, IMG submission 120480) | Permafrost microbial communities from Stordalen Mire, Sweden - P3-2 metaG (Illumina Assembly) | ecosystem: Environmental > Terrestrial > Soil > Wetlands > Permafrost | place: Sweden: Stordalen...
AATGTGGTGCCGGCCATGTTCAGGGGCACGAAGATTTGTTCGTGCGCGAGTTGATCCACGGTTTTACCAGTAGCGCGCTCCAGTATTTCACCCAGTAAAATGAAACCGAGATCGGAATAAATTGTTTTTGTTCCGGGCGCGTATTCCAGGGGCTCCGCGCAAATCGCGGCAATGAATTCGCGTTTGGAATGCAGCGTGAGGAAGTAGTCTTTGTGCGCGGGTAGGCCCGAAGAATGCGTCAGCAGATTGCGGACAGTGACGGTTTTGCGCCAATCGGGATTGGGGCCGTTATTCCATTCAGGAATGAAGCGCGCCACGGGCAAATCGAGCCCGATGCGCCCTGCTTCCACCTGCATGGCGACGAGCGTTGTGGTGACCACTGGCTTGGTCAACGAAGCGGCATCGTAAATTGTATCCATTTTTACGGCCGGAGATTTTGCGTCATATGTCTGTCGGCCAAATTCATGGACGATTAATTCATTCTGGTAGCCAACGGCGAGCACACCGCCGGGAAACGCGCGGTCGCTCACGGCTCGATCCAGCACATCGTACGCGGGCTGCAATTTCGCTACTGATTGCGCGTCTGCTTCGCACAGCTTCATGGAGTGCGCGGCGAGATCGAGTCCCGCTCCGAGCGCTGCGACGCCTGGAATATTCACGGGCAATCTCCCTGTGACCGGAGTCTGGCCAAAAAGCGCGCGGCCCATGGCCCACTGCGCGACATCGACAGTGCTAAACGCCGCAATCCAGGTTTTGGCCAACGGAAAACGCTCTGCCAGATAAGGGCTTCCAAAGCAGGTCACGACCACAGGCTTTCCGGCGGCGAGCAGGCGATCCACGACGGCGGCTTCATCCTCGGGCAAACCGATGCTGCCTTTGCGATCGGTGACGCGCACGAAAATTGCGGCGATGGCAACGTCATAAGTATCCGGCGGCGGCAATTTCGTGGAGTCGGCGCGCACGAAGCGCGTGTCCATGCGAACGCTGGGAAGGGAATCGACGCGCCAGCGAATTTCGCTTTCCAGGTTTCCCGCGGGATACGGATCGTTGTCGCCCGAAATCGCGACCAGCAAAACACGCGACGGTTTCGTCGAATCGAGCGGGAGTATGTGCTGATCGTCACGCAAAAGAGTGATGCCGCGGTCGGCGATGTCCAGCGCGGCGCTGTCAAATTCAGGCCGATCAAAAGTGCGCGACAGGCCTTCCAGGTCCACAAGTTTGGATTTGTTCAAGCCGAGTTTGGCTTTGGCGTGCAGAACGCGAGTCACGGCTTCGTCAAGGCGCGACAGAGGTATTCGTCCGGACGCAACCGCTTCGTGAACGGCTTGCAAGGCTGCGTCCAGCACGGGCGGAACGAGCAGCACGTCGGCGCCCGCGAGAATCGAGCGCACCGCAACTTCACCCGGCGGGTAGCGCACCGTCACGCCGCCCATGTCCAGCGCGTCGGTGACGATCAGTCCATCGAAACCCATCTGGTGGCGCAACAAATCGGTCGTGATTTTTGGAGACATCGTTGCAGGCACGTCCGGATCGGGCTCCAGCGCGGGGACGGCCAGGTGGCCGGTCATGATGGAGCCGGCTCCGGCAGCGATGGCCGCGCGAAACGGAGCAAGCTCGACGCGATCCAAATGCGCGCGATCGCTTGTCACTGTGGGAAGATCGATGTGCGAATCCATGCTGGTGTCGCCGTGGCCAGGAAAATGCTTTGCGGTGGCCAAGCCGCCGTTTTCCTCGACGCCGCGCACAAACGCAGCCACGAATTCGGAGACGCGCGCGGGGTCTTCGCCGAATGAGCGCGTGTTGATGATGGGATTGTCGGGATTGCTGTTGACGTCGGCGTCGGGCGCAAAAATCCAGGGAACCCCGACGGCCCTTGCTTCAAGCGCAGTAATTTTCCCCATCGTGTAGGCGTCCGCAGGGCGGCCCGTCGCGGCCACGGCCATGGCGTGCGGAAAGGAAGAGCCTTCCTCGACGCGCATGGAGGTGCCGCGCTCGAAATCCGCGGCTACCAGAAGAGGAATTTTCGCGTGGCGTTGTAGCGTGTTGACAAGGACCGCCGTCGGGTAAACCTGGCTGCGCTCGATTCCTAGCGGCGAGCCTTGCGTCTGAATTGCGAACGAGCCGATGTGCTTTTCCTCGACATCGCGCAGAAGTTCCTTGTAGTCTTGGCTTTCAGTGGAAAGGAAGGAGCCGTAGGCCCACACGGCGAAAAGTTGCCCGATCTTTTCATCGAGCGACATGGATTTCAATGTTTGCGCTACCCAGCGCTCGCCCTCGGCGGAAAGTGCGGCGGGTTTGGGCGCGTCCGGCGCGCTCCGGGATTTTTGTGTGTGGCCGGTGGTAGCCATCAGGAAGAGAGCGAGCGGCGAGAGCCAGCGACTCAGCGTTCGCATCGCGCGGATTCCATTGTTGTCGCCCGCATGCCGCCCTCATATATAGCACCCGTGCGAGGGCGTTACAAATGAGATTGGAACCACGGATGCACACAGATAAACACGGATAAAACCAAATGATAGGCGATTCAAATAAAAACTACCGGCTTGTGACGACCGAGATGGCGCAGCGCTCATACAAATGTGGGAGATTCATTATTCGCTTATCTCTTCTCTTTGTTTTATCCGTGTTCATCCGTGTGCATCCGTGGTTCCAGTTTCGTGCGCTCTCGGCGCAGACGCTGACCGGGATTGATATGCTTGAGGCGCAGAAATTTGCTCCGCTGACCGGGAAACGCGTCGGCCTGATCACCAATCAGACTGGCATCGATCGCAAGGGGCACAGCACCATCGATTTGCTGGCGCAAGCGCCAGGTGTGAAGTTGGTAGCGCTCTTCAGCCCGGAGCACGGGATTCGCGGCACGCTCGATGCGCGCGTTTCTTCCTCAAAGGATGATGCGACGGGATTGCCCGTCTACAGCCTCTACGGGGAAACTGAGCGGCCGACGGACGCGATGCTCGCGGGGATCGATGTGCTGGTATTCGACATTCAGGACGCCGGCGTGCGCTTCTACACCTACATCACCACAATGGGATACGCGATGGAAGCCGCGGCAGCACGTCACATCGTGTTGTACGTTCTCGATCGCCCAGATCCGCTGGGAGGCGAGCGCATCGAGGGGCCCATGCTTGATCGTGAGCGCACCAATTTTGTGGGCTATTTTCCTATGCCTGTGCGAATGGCCATGACACTCGGCGAAATGGCGCAAATGTTCAATGCTGAAAATAAAATCGGATGCGATCTGCGCATCATTCGCATGAAAAATTGGGGGCGGCAAATGTGGTTTGGCGATACTCGTCTGCCGTGGGTGAATCCTTCCCCCAACTTGCGTTCGCCCGAAGCCGGAATTTTGTATCCCGGTCTGGAAATTTTGCAGGCCGGTGGTGTCTCAGTGGGACGCGGGACGGCGCGGCCTTTCGAGTTGGTCGGTGCGCCTTGGATTCATGGCGAAGACCTTGCGGTTTATCTGAATCGCCGTGCAATTTCGGGCGTGCGATTCGAGCCGAATAAATTTACGCCCGATTCCGGCTTGTACTATGGCGAGCCTTGCGATGGTGTACGAATTGTGATGACCGATCGCGCTGCGCTGCAAACGATGCGCATGGGAATTGAAATCGCCGAGGCACTCGGGAAATTTTATCCCGTCAAATTTGAAACGGCGAAGGTGATCGAGCTTCTAGGGAATGCAGCAACGATCCAGCGGCTCGTGAGCGGGCAGGATCCGCCGGCGGTCGTGGCGGGCTGGAGCACGGATCTCGATGCATTTCAAAAACTGCGCGCAAAATATTTATTGTATCGGTGAGCCAATTCTGTAGGACAGCCACTCCTGGCTGTCCTGTCTTGCTCGGATGGGACGGAGAGGACAGCCAGGAGTGGCTGTCCCACAGAATCGCGGACGGGCTTGACACTTAAAATTGCGCGGAGCGAAAACAGGATGATATCCGTGGTAAATTGCGGACTATGAAGATTTGCTCCTTGCTGCCGTCGGCCACGGAGATTCTGTTCGCGCTGGGGCTTGGCGATCAAGTCGTTGGCGTCAGCCACGAATGCGATTTTCCGCTAGAGGCGCGAAGTAAACCTGTCCTCATCAAATCGCGCATTTCACATACCGAGAGCGCGGCGGCGATTGATCGGCAGGTGCGCGAATTGTTGGAGCGAGGCGAGAGCCTTTACAACGTTGATTTTGAAATCCTGCGCGCGATTGAGCCTGATTTGGTCGTCACGCAAGATCTCTGCCACGTTTGCGCCGCTACACCGGACGATTTAGCCGCAGCGCTCGCGCATTTGCAACGCCAACCGCAAATTGTGACGCTCAATCCCCATTCTCTCGCCGACGTGTGCGCGGATATCCGCACGGTGGGCGAAGCGACAGGACGCATAGACCAAGCCAATACGCTGATCCGTGATTTTGAGAAAAAAATCGCAAACGTGGAGCGATCTATTGCGGGACTCGACCGGCCTCGCGTTTTGTGTCTGGAATGGCTCGATCCGCTTTACGTCGCGGGGCACTGGGTGCCGGAAATGGTGGAGCGCGCGGGCGCAGCGGATATTTTCGGACACGCAGGGAGACCATCCTTTCGCGTGGAATGGGAAGCTGTGATTGCCGCGCAACCGGACGTGATTGTCATCATGCCGTGCGGTTACACGCTTGCCGCCGCCGAAGCGGAGTTTCGCAACCTGCCGCTGCCGCAAGGATGGAAGGATTTGCCGGCCGTGCGGGATGGGCGCGTTTATGGTGTCGAAGCTTCCGGATATTTTTCGCGGCCCGGTCCGCGTCTGGCGACAGGGATGAAGGTTCTGGCTGGCGCGATTCACGAAGTGCCGAAGGGCCGCCTCGCGTCGCCCGAAGCGGAAATTCTTTTTGCGAGAATTGCCTCTGCTGCGTGATGCCCATCGCAAGGAAGTTGTCAGTAGATCCAAGAGCGAAACGGCCCTTTCAGATAAGGGGGCTGCGCGCGCAGCGGAAAATCCCCGCCTCTAAAGAGCGGGCTACAACAACTGTTCGCGAATTGCGCAATCGCTGTAGCCCGGGTCTTCAGACCCGGGGATTTTCGCCTCGGCTGGCATTGATTGCACCGGTTTGAGGCCCAGTTGCAAGACTCACGAGCGCGCCGCTCACGAAAGTGACCGCTGCGCTGAGCGGGACGTACCAGGTCCACAGCAGGGGCGTTCGGAAGTGGACGTAAAGAATTATTGCGAGTCCCACGAACATCCCGGTGAGAACTCCGCTAGCCGTTGCGCGTGGAAACAAAAACGCAAGCAGGAAAAGTCCAAGCAGGCTCCCCAAGGTGATGGCGGCGATGGTTAGTCCCGCTTCCAGCATGGGGCCCCACCGCACCGTGCCAAGAACTGCAAGCGCGATTCCCCAAACCAGCGTCATCCATCGCGAGCGGCGCAGCAGGCGCGGTGGATTTTCTTCCAACTCTCGCAAGCCGCGCAGGTGCTGGAAATCGACCACGCTCGAGGCGGCCAGCGAATTCAGCGAACCGCTGGCGTTGGACATGGCCACGGCGATGATGGCGGCAAGGATCGCGCCTCGCGCGCCGGAAGGCATGGCGGTGACGATAAAGTCAGGGAAAACGGAATCGTAGCTGCGCCCCGCCACCAATGCAGGCGCACCGTGCCACGCGTAAAGCATCACGCCCAGCACGAGAAACAGCGCAAATTGCACCAGAATGATGACCCCGCTGGCCAGCAGCGCGAGCTTGCTTTCGCGCTCGGATTTGGCGGCGAGTAGTCTTTGCACAATGGTTTGATCCGTGCCGTGGCTTGCCATGGTAAAAAATGTTCCGCCAATCAGACCTGACCAAAACGTATAGAGCTTCGCGGGATTCGTAAAGCTGAAGGAGAAATCAAAGACACGGAATTTTTGCGCAGGTGCGGCTGCCTGCAGGATTGCCGGCCATCCCCCAGGAATCCGATGCCAGAGAAGAAAAAATGCCGCCAGCGAACCGGTGAAATAAAGAAGGAATTGCACAACGTCGGTCCAGATCACAGCTTTCATGCCGCCTTCGAAAGTGTAGATCAGCACCAGAGTCATGATCAGCAGGATGGAAGTGCGCTGCCCAGTGCCCAGCGCCGCCGTGACCACCAGAGCGATGGCCGCGACGCGCACACCTTCGGCCAAAACGCGAGTCACCAGAAATGTGCATGCCGCCGCGGCCTTTACCTTTGCGCCAAAACGCCTTTCCATCAGCTGGTACGCCGTATAAAATTCTCCACGGAAGTAGTGAGGGAGGAATAGCAGGACGATTGCGACGCGGCCCACGAGGTACCCAAACACGAATTGCAGGAAGGTAAGATTACCCGCGAAGGCCAGCGCCGGAGTTCCAACAATTGTGAGCGTGGAAGTTTCCGTTGCCACGATCGACAAGGCCAGCGCCCACCACGGAGCCGTGCGCCCGCCCAAAAAGTAGTCGCGCACGGAGTTCTGTCCGCGCCGGAAGGCCATGCCGAACAGAGTGATGCCCGCCAAATAGGCGGCGATGATCGCCAGGTCCAGAGAGGTCAGGCGCATGTGGAAAGCGTGGCGATGATAAGTGCGCAGAAGAGTGCCGTCAAGGGCGCGAGGCGGTTTTGGTGGCACAGCCACTCTTGGCTGTGCGGTTTATGCGATTGCGGCGGCCAGCATTGAGGTGCCATGAGCTACTCACTAGGTTTTGACGGTGGAGGCACCAAGACGCACTGCGTCCTCCTCGACGGCAGTGGCACCGTCATCGGCGAAGGGCGTGGCGGGCCGGCAAACCCTCTGCGATCAGGATACGACGCTTCATTTTATTCGCTCCGTGAATCCGCCGCCGCGGCCCTTGCCAGGGCAAACATTCAACCGTCGCAAATTTCCGCCGTGCACGCAGGCCTCGCGGGTGCCGGCCGCCGCAACGTCGTGCGCCGCGTACTCGTATTTCTGGCGCAGGAGTTTCCGTCCGCGCTGGCCCAGGTTTCCACCGACTATGAGATTGCGCTGGAGGCAGCTGCTGGGCCAGGCCCGGGCATCGTGCTGATCGCCGGCACCGGATCGGTGGCGTTTGGGCGCAATGCCGCGGGTGAAACCGCGCGCGCCGGCGGGCACGGGCCGTGGATCGGCGACGAAGGCAGCGCGTTTGAGATTGGCCGCCGTGGGGTTTCCGCCGTGGCGCGCAATCGCGATTTGGACGCGCCCGCCAGCGTGCTCCCGGAAATGGTTTCCGCCGCGCTGGATTGCCCGGACTGGGACGAACTGCTGTTGCGTATCGCCAATAATCCCGACGATGTGTTTCCAAAATTATTTCCCGTTGTGGCCGCCGCCGCGAATTCCGAGGACAGCGCCGCGAAGGAGATCATGTTTGCGTCGGCCATCGGCCTCGGAAATCTGGCCATGGTCGTGATTCGCCGCCTGGGAATGAAGGACCAGGAATTTCCGCTGGTGAAATGCGGCGGCGTGTTTGGCAAATGCCAGATGCTGGATGCGCTGCTGGACTCCGTGCTGGTAAGCGGGGCTTTGCGCGCGAACATATCGCGTCTGGAGACTTCCCCGGCGGTGGGAGCCGCGCGCATGGCGGCGCGATTATCCGAATCGCCCACGCAACCTGCTTCCCATGGCGCATGACGAATACACGGACGCGCTGGCCGCGCCTGCCGCGGCCCGCGATGAAATTCCCGCGCTGCTGGCCTCTGGCAACGAGGATGCGCTCCGCGCGCTGATCGATAATCCCGCGTTCGACGAGACACACGTCTGCTTGCTGCTGGAACGAAAAGACCTTTCGGGTTTGCTGCTCGAGGAAATCGCCAAGCGCAGGACTTGGCGCGCGAATTATCGCGTGCGTCTGGGTCTTGCGGCGCATCCTCACACGCCGCGGCTCATCGCCATGCGCCTGCTGCGCGAATTGCACCTGATGGATCTGGTGCGCATCAGCCTGTTGACGACTTCTTCCATGGAGCTGCGGCGCCTCGCCGACGAGCGCGTCCTGACGCAGTTGCCGCAATTGCCGCTGGGGCAAAAATTGATGCTGGCGCGGCGCGGCTCGACGCGTATTGCGGCGGGACTCGTCGCGCACGGACCCGAGCAAGTGGCGCGCGTGGCGCTCGACAACTCGTTTCTCACCGAATCGCAATTGTTGAAAACTCTCTCCAAGGAAACGCTCCCGGCGCGCATCGTTGCCGCCGTGGCCAGGCATAATAAATGGTCCACGATGATCAATATCCGCGTGGCTCTGTTGCGACATCCTCAGGTGCCGGTGGACCGCGTTCCTTCGCTCGCACGCGGCCTGCCACGCCGCGACATCGAGGATTTGATGGAATTGACGCGCCTTACGCAAAATGTGCGTGATTTGTTGCGCGACGAACTCGCACAAAGAAAAAGCAAGAATGATTGAAGAATCGTGAATGCGAATCGCCCAGTGGCGCGGTCCGCCGCGGCGGACCGCGGATTTTGGTCCTTGCAAGGACTAAACCCCGCAGGCTGAAGCCCGCGCCACAACTTGACACTCCGCCACTCGGCACTTAGCATCCTGCTTGAGGGCAAGAGATGACCACTGAGCCTTTGGAAGAAGCGGCCGCCAAGACCGAACGCCGCCACGGGCAGCGCAAAAACTTTCGAGGCGACATTCAAATCGAATGGGGCTCCGCCATTTTGAACGGGACGGTTCGAGACATCGGCCCACGCGGTCTCTTCATTGAACTCGCGCCGCAACTCTGGCTCGGGGCGGCGTTCCGCGCGCGGCTCATCGTGCAACCAGTACTTTTGTTGGACTGCATTGTCGCCAGGGTCGAGCCGGGGATAGGCATCGCGGTTACATTTGCTGTGGCCGAGGAAAACGGAAAGGCGCAGCTCGAATCGCTCCTGCTGAGTTTGCCCGCCGCATGACGCGCTGCCTCGATTGCGGCTCCGATCGCATCGCCGATCAATGCCCTGCGTGCGGGCTGACTTCCGCCGCGGCGGAACTGGTGGTGCGGCGGCGCCTCGTGAAGCGCACCGCCATTTTTCTAGTGGGCATCATCGTGTTCGTGGCTGCAAGCCAGGTGTTCCCCGCGTTGGAGCTCGACACCATCCAGATTTTTGGCGGCCTTGTATTTTTCCTTTCGCTCGCGCTCGGCTACTGGCTGGAGTATCGCGCCAGAAAACATCAGGAAGTCGAGGTCATGAAGCGCATTTATTTCGGCATGATTCCCGTGCCCTGGATTTTCGCAGGCCTGCTTTTCCTGAATGGAAAGCTGGACATTTCGCGCCCCGTGCGCGTCCCCGCCACCGTCGTGGGAAAATTTGCCACCGGCGCGTTCCCGCGCAGCCGCCGCCTTATTGTCACCTCCTGGCGCTACGGCCGCCGCTTCGAGCACATCGCCGTCGATCAAAACGATTTCGACCGCTTCCAAAAGGGAGACGACATCGTCATTCAAGCGCAGAAAGGTGCTGCGGGTATCCCGTGGGTCTATGGAGTATTTCGACAGTAAAAGTTTTCGCTCAATTGCACGGCGGACTATATTTTTAAGCTGGCCTTGAAGCGGAGCCGTTTTCGATAGCCGTGTCTCAATCTTTCATCGAAAAAGTTACCGTGATGGTGGTATCCACTTCTTTGGGCTCGCCGTCAACGAGCATTGGTTTGTATTTCCATTGGCGCACGGCCTCCACCGCAGACTTCGCGAGCGCATCGTCTCCCGACCAAACTTGGACCTGCGACACGTTCCCTGCTTTGTCGATTGTCGCGTGAAGGAGAACTTCTCCCTGAATATTTTTGGCGCGCGCTCCAGCAGGATATTCCGGGTCGATTTTTGTGACGATGGAAGCTGCAACTACATTAGCCGGGACGGTGACGTGGTCTGCAGGAACAACGGATGAAGACGTGTTCTGCGGTCCGGAATGGCCGGAGGCTCCGCTAGTGCCGCCATCTGGCGTTTGCGCCTGCGTGCCGGCGGAAGCCTGTTCCACTTGCGCAGTGGGAATAGGCCCAACTGAAAATCTCCATGCCGAGCTGCCGAGCCCTAAACCATTGGGGCTCAATTCGAAAAGAACAGCCTCGGTTACGTAATCCACCAGAAGCAGGCGATCTATCTTCATGCTTTCCATGTCGCCTTGCGCTACCACCACCAACCGCTCGCCTCGCTGCCTTTCTTCCATGTCTTCTTTCGTGTACTTAAAACAGGAGTCCGGGAAATTTGAACAACCCGATCCGGCTTGTGCTTTGGCCACGTATTCATGCGCTTTACGTTCGATTTCTTTTCCGGCTATTTCTTCAAACTTCCCGTATATCTGGTTCAAGGTGGCGATTTTCATGGGGAATCGCAGCGCAGCGTCTATGGGCGCTGTTGAACTGGGGAGCAAAGCAAGAGCACTATTATTTTCGTCATAGGTTACACGCCCAACTTCAAACCAGCCATCACGGTGCCTCTCCGCGAACGATAGTTTTGCTTCGCGCAAGGATAGGTCCGCTTCATAGGTGAACTTATCGCCATCTTGCTGGTGCGCTGCGATCCACTCCTCGTTACGCGCGCGGTTTCGCAGATCGTC
>Ga0182024_10025359_pt1 | contig 10473 bp, 10 predicted proteins | sample P32metaG_FD_120480 | JGI IMG/M metagenome (GOLD analysis project Ga0182024, IMG submission 120480) | Permafrost microbial communities from Stordalen Mire, Sweden - P3-2 metaG (Illumina Assembly) | ecosystem: Environmental > Terrestrial > Soil > Wetlands > Permafrost | place: Sweden: Stordalen...
TAGCCTACGGGGAAGCATTGCAAACAGGGCCAGCATCCACACCGGCTTCGGGAAGACCGACATGACTTCCCGAAAAGGAGATGTGCTCGTGAAACCCGCTCTCCTACTCGCCTTCTTCGCTCCCTGCCTGGTAACAGCCGGGTATGCCGCATCGGCCGGCGGTGTTGAAAATGCTGCGCCCAAGTCGTGGAATCAAGCCACCGCCGCTCAATACCTCGACAGCCGCGAAATATGGTGGCAAGGGTGGGATAAGTCGCAGCGGGATCATAAGACCGTTTGTGTTTCCTGTCACACGGTGCTGCCTTATGCGCTTTCCCGGCCAAGTTTGCGGGGAGCGCTGGGCGAACAGGTTCCCTCCGGCCCAGAGCACATCATGCTCAACAACGTGCTCCGGCGGGTCACATTATGGGACCAGGTGGAGCCCTTTTATCACAATGGCGAAGCCGGCCCCACGAAAACACCGGAATCCCGCGGCACCGAATCAGTTCTCAACGCACTTATCCTCGCTACCTATGACGCGCAGAAGAATCATCTGACCGACATTACGCGCAGCGCATTTGACGCCGCATGGACATTACAGATCAAGTCCGGCGATCAGGCCGGCGCCTGGATCTGGCTAAACTTTCACAACGCTCCATGGGAATCGAATGAGTCGCAGTACTACGGCGCCGCGCTGGCGGCCATCGCGGTGGGGAAAGCTCCCGACCAGTATCGCGACGACCCGAAGATTCAGGGAAATCTGCGCCTGCTGCGCGGCTATCTGCGGCGGGAATACGCTGCCCAGCCGCTGATCAATAAAATCTATTTGCTGTGGGCCTCCGCAAGGCTGCCCGGGCTCTTGAACAGTAGCGAGCGCGCGGCTCTGCTGGCGACGATCCTCTCCAAGCAGCAGCCCGATGGTGGCTGGAGCCTCACCGACCTGGGGGAATGGAAGCGGCAGGACAAAACCGCTCTCGAAACCAGGAGCGACGGATATGCCACCGGCCTCACCATCCTGGCCCTGGAACAATCAGGCTTGGCGCGGAATCTGCCCCAAGCCAAACGCGGGTTGGTGTGGCTTGCCCAGAATCAGAACCAGGGCGAGGGCTTGTGGCCTGCGTGGTCACTCAACAAGAAGCGTGATCCTTCGTCGGATATCGGGCATTTCATGAACGATGCCGCGACCGGCTTTGCCGTACTGGCACTTGAAAACAGTCATTGAGACAATCTGCCGCCTGCCCCGCGCGAATACGCTTCCTATCTCCTGCTCTTCAACCAATCCGTGGGTGCCCTATGTCCCCGAATTCTGCCGACTGGAAAGGAACTTATGGAAATCCGAGAATTGCTGCTACCCGAATTCGATTACGAGATGAAGAAAGTCCGCACAACGCTGGAGCGGGTTCCGGAAACTACGCTCGAGTACAAGCCGCACGAAAAGTCGATGCCCATCGGCAAACTCGCCGCTCATCTGGCGCGGATTCCTTACTTGGTCGTCCCCATCATCGATCTGCCGGAGCTGGACTTCGCCACCGCAGGCCTCAAGCCGCTGGTGATGGAGTCCAGCGAGCAATTAGTGAAGGCTTTTGATGAATTTGCCCAGCAGGCCCGCAAAGCCCTGGGACAAGCGGACAATGCGCATCTCTTGCAACCGTGGAAGTTGCTGCGTCAAGGCATCACCATCATCGAGGGTACCCGTTATCAGGTGATCAGGGCGATGGTGCTCAACCACATGATCCATCATCGGGCCCAGCTGGGAGTTTATCTGCGACTCAATAATATAGCGGTCCCTTCTGTCTACGGGCCATCCGCCGACGAGTCGTAGTCACTGTTCCTCCGCGGGCGATGCGGGATCGTCGGGAGCGGCCACTGGTCCACGGGGCTTGATCGTCTGCTTGACGCTCTTACCCTTGCCGGCGAGCCGCGTGCGTCTCTCCTGAGAGCCTTCGACCACGCTCTCGATGCTCTTGAGAAATTCCGGGAGATCCATCTTTTGGCGAAAGCCAGCAAGGTGGGGCTGGATCTTCTCGAACTGGAAGTACATCTCCTGGCAGGTATCGTAGACCAGAGCCTCGTCAAGCGCTCCGTGGACGACGAAAGCGGCGACGATGTCCCAATAGCCGTAGACCTGAAGAATGTAGCCACTCTGCTTACCGCCTTCCCGAACCAGGCTCACAAACTCATCCACGGACTTGGGCCTGAACTCGCCCCCGACATAATCGCGCGCCGCGCGCATCGCCGTCTCCCGGCGCATTTCGTAGAGCTTGAGAATGAGATCAGCCTGTTTCAGGGCACTCTTGGTTTTCAAATCCGTCCTCCTTCAGACCACCGGCAGGCTTACCGGGTTACTTGCGAAAGAAATTCCTGGCCAGGAATAACAGGTTGGCCGGCCGTTCCGCCAGCCGGCGCATAAAGTAGGGAAACCAGTCGGTCCCAAAAGGAATATAAACCCGCAGCCGGTAGCCCTGAGCCACCAGGGATCTCTGCAGGTCGCGCCGTACGCCGTAAAGCATTTGAAATTCAAATTCGTCCGGACGGATGCCGCGTTCTCTTGCGAACCGGCAGGTGGCCTCGATCATCTTTTCATCGTGGGTGGCGATGCCGTGGTACACGCCACTGGGAAGCAATATCTGCATCAGCTTTACGAAGTTCCTGTCCACGTCGGCCTTGTCGGGGAAGGCCAGGTTGGCCGGCTCCTGGTAGGCCCCTTTGCATAGCCGTATGCGAATTCCCTCCGCGAGCAACCGTTCAATGTCCGCCGCGCTCCGGTACAGGTAGGCCTGGATGACTATCCCCAGGCGGCCCCGGTTGCCGTCCATTGCATGCAGCCGGCACACCATGTCGATGGTGGACTGGGTGTAGTCAGATCCCTCCATGTCGATGCGGACGAAGCTGTTGGCTGCCACGGCATGCTGGACCAGGCCGGCGGCGATGGCAAAGGCCAGTTCCGGTTGCAGGTCGATGCCCATCTGCGTAAGTTTCACGCTCACATTGGCATCCAGCTTGCGCAGGTCGATGGCGTCGAGCAGACGATGGTACACCTCGGCCGCTTGGCGCGCCTCTTCGGGGGAATGGACATTTTCTCCCAGACTATCGAGCGAGACCGAGATACCCTGCCGGTTCACTGCCGTGGCCGCGTTCAGCGCCTCCTCGACGCTCTTGCCGGCGACGAAGCGGGAGGACATCCGGCCTCCGAGCGTGGAGTTCTCCGTAAAGCGGCGCAATGTCGAATTTCCGGAGAGTGCAATCAGAATCGAGCGCAGAATTGGCATGGGGCGGCGGGGCCGGACGGCCTATTTTCGCATAACGGGGGAATTGCGGGTCCATTACGGCAAGCATCTGCTATTTCCCGAGTTCGAGGAAACCCTTTCGGCGTGAACCCGCTCCTACTCAACAGTAGGGATCAGGAGCAGGTTTCCAGCGCGACCTCTTCGCGCGGCCCGCCCTCTCCGCTTGACGGACACAAGCTTTCTGCGAATGACGCCAGGCTTGGTGCTTGCCCTGCTACATCGGAGAATTCCATGATGCATCAATGCGCCAATCCGAACTGCGGCAAACCGCTCCACTACCTTCGCGAGGGACGAATTTTCGTGTTTGATGTGGCTGATCCAAAGCCTTCCTTCCCCACCTTCGGTAGGCGTGTGCACCATCAGGAGAACTTCTGGCTTTGCGGGGCCTGCTCGGCAACGATGGTGTTGGAGCAGACGAGCGAACGGCAGATTCGCGTAACCAGGCCCTTTCTGCTGCGGCGTTAAACCGCCCAAAAGGTCAGCCTTTAACGACCGGCCACTCCGGCGTGAATTCAGCTACCTTCCTGTCGTATGCACCGGCGAAGGCTTCCCAGCGGATGTAGGCGATCTCTTCCAGCATCTTCACTCCGTCCTTCAGGTAACTCAGACGCGAACGCTCATCGTGCCCCCAGGTGACGGGCACTTCCCGGATCTTGTAGCCGCGCTTCAAGGCGATAAACAGCAGCTCCGGGTCGAAACCCCAACGCTCGATGCGCTGCAGTTGGAAGATCGTCTGCGCCACCGGGCGCCGGAATGCCTTGAATCCGCATTGTGTGTCTTTAAACGGCAACCCCATCACCAGGCGCGTAATGGCGTTGAAGCATCGGCCAAAAAACCGCCGGTATAGTGGCTGGTGCACGGTCTGCCGCGTGCGGTCGAGCCATCGGGAGCCGATGGCTATGTCGGCGCCCTGGCGCAGGGCGTCAAACAGGCGCTCAGCCTCTTTCATCGGCGCCGAAAGATCGGCATCGGTAAACATCAGGATCTCGCCGACGGCGTGCAGCATCCCGTGGCGAACGCTGTACCCTTTGCCCCGGTTTTTCTGGTTATCCATCAGGCGCACCTCAGGATGGATCTGAGCGAATTCCTCCACAATGGCAGCCGTGCGGTCCGTGGAGCCGTCGTTCACAACCACGATCTCCGCGTGCCAATCGCGCTCCTGAACGCAACGCAGAACTTCACTCAAAGCGTTGCCAATGCGCGCGCTTTCGTTGTAAGCGGGGATAATGATACTGATGAGAGGCCGTTCCAAAATCTGTCCCATGGGTACGAGTAGATATTACCCTAGTCTGCCGCAACTGGTGACCTTTGTCATTACCGGCCTTCCCTTTGCAGGACCGCCCACACCACCTCAATTGGACGCAAAATGCGACCGGTTGGTTATCCAGTCCCTCCGATCCACAGGTAAGCGTAGTTGCAGCTGTTTCCGATGTACTATCGAATTGCTGCATCTACCATATCTGACACGGGTTACCTTTAGACCTTGGAGAAGATCGGACCATGACCAAAGCAGACCTCGTTGAGGAAGTAACCCAACTGGGCGACCTTACGCGCCGGGATGGGGAGACGATCGTGGATACCATTTTCGATTCCGTGATTCACGCATTGCGTTCCGGAGACAAGATCGAGATCCGCGGGTTTGGCAGCTTCCGTATCCGCCAGCGCAAGCCCAGGACCGGGCGGAACCCCAAAACTGGGGCCAAAGTGGACGTGCCTGCCAAGCGAGTCCCCTACTTCAAGCCCAGCAAGGAATTGCGCGATCTGGTCAACCCCAGGAACACGGCTCCGGAACCGGGCGAAGGGCACCCAGCCGCTTAAGCCGAAGTGCGGGCAATTCCAATCACGCTCATCAGCCGCCCTGTGAATCCCTGTTCCTTGCGATGGGAGAAAAAACGATCCGTTTGGCAGCTTGTGCACTGCCCCGTCATAAATATCGCCGCCTTCTTCAGCCCTGCCGCAAGCAACTGCCGCCGGTTCGCCTCCGCCAGATCCAGGTGCATGCTGGGCCCGATTTCGCTATGCCCAGGCGCCCGGGCGGTAAGAAAAAGCATTGGATACTTTTCCCTGACCGGATCGGAGTCATACACTTCGCGGAAGAGTTCCGGCGCGTACGAAAACTGCGCCTCGAATTCCTGCCGCACCTCTTCTCCAACGGCGTAGCAGCACTGCCCGATTCCCGGCCCGATCGACGCGATCAAATGCTCCGGCTTCGAGCCGAACTCCAACCGCATGCGCCCCACTCCGTTTTCGACGATGCGCGCCAGAGTCCCGCGCCACCCCGCATGAAAGGCCGCGACCGCGCGATTCTTCCGGTCCGCCAACAAGACAGGTATGCAATCCGCCGTTTGGATACCCAGTAACACCCCAGGCTCGTCCGTCATCAGGCCATCACCCCTGAGCACCGCCGGCATCTCATTTCCGCGCACGTCGCGGGCCTGCACACGCAGGATCACCGAGGAATGGATCTGGCGCAGCGTAACCAGCCCAAGCATATCCTTGCCTTCGGTAACCGCGCCGACGAACAGCCCACGGTTCGCCGCCACGATATTGCGGTTATCTGAATCGGTAAAGCCCAGATTAAGATCGCTACCCAGCTCGTCCCCCCGACGGTACACCTTGGTTCTTCCAGCGATTCGCGTACTGAAACCATGGACCAGCCAGTCCAGTTCCGGGTTGCTGCGCGCAGACCAGCTGGGCACCCGGACGATCTCCAGCTGAGTGGACGTCGTGGCCCTGCTGCCGGGCACGGCCTTGCTGCCCGGCGACCCCAATTCGCGGGAAGATTTCATGAACGCTATCTTACGTTGTCACGGTTGGCGGGCGCCTGACGGCGCCGAAGGGCCGGTGGGGAGCACATGGGCCCGCTTTTCCGGCGGGCCCGCTCAAGAGGCATGTGGGAAGGGGCGATCTGGGATTGGAAAGAGGAGAGCCCGCCGAGGCGAAGCTTCATTGGGATAAAACGAGTTCCTAGGTTGGGGAAAAACTCGAAGTAGCCTCTTGTTATTACAGATTCAGATGCATTCCCGGAATCGGAGTTGTTCGAAATCGAAAAAAAATTCCGATATTTATACTCTCCGGCAAATGACCGGGTGCCCCGCCTTTTCGTGGTGCTTCCTGCCGTGCCAAACACCAACCGCGGCTTAACCGCACACGCGGTTCTGTCTGGCGCTGCGTAGCAGGAAATCCGAGCATGCCGCGGCGAACCGAGGGTACCTAGCGCTTCGCTTAGCCGATTTCGAGTCAATCATGGGCCGGGGGGCTGGCGAATTCTTCCCCGACCCACTCGGCAAAGGCATCCATCTTCTGTTCGCGGCCAAGAAAGTCCCGGATCAGCTGCGTGCCCGGCTTTGATCCACCCGGTTCGAGAATAGCCCGGCGGTAGCGCATCGCCGTTGGTCCCTCGAGCAGCTTCGAGCGATCGAACTGGCCGAAGAAATCGAGCGCAATCACCTTGTCGAACATGTAGGTGTAGTAATTCGACGAGTAGCCGATCAGGTGGGTGAAGCTCGCATACATGCGATTGCCGTCGATCCACTCATAGGGCAACAGGCGCTTGTAGCCTTCCTCGAGCAGCGTATCGGGATCCAGCTCTTCGGGAGGCCGGTTGTGCACGTCGAGGGAGTAGCTGGTGTAGAAGAGCTGGGTGCGCACTCCATCCGCTCTTCCGAAAGCACTTGCCCGATTCATCCGCTCAACCAGCGCTTCCGGAATGGGCTCGCCCGTCTGGTAGTGCCGGGCGAAGGAGGCCAGCAGCTTCGCGTCATGGAAGAACTCTTCCAGCATCTGCGATGGCACTTCAACAAAGTCCCCTTCGGTGGCAATGCCGCTTACGCCCGCCCATCGCTGCTGTCCGCCGAGAATGGCATGCATCAGGTGGCCAAACTCGTGGAAGAAGGTGACCACGTCGCTATATTGCATCAACCCGGGCTCCTCTACCTTGCCGCCGGGGAAGTTGCAGATCAGCGCCGCTTCTGGAAGCTGGCGGCCCTCGATCCCGGGAATCAGCGGCGCCGCGCTGAACCACTTGTCTTTGCCCTCGCGCGGGTGCATGTCCAGGTAGAAACGGCCACACCGCCGCCCCTGGTCGTAGACGTCCCAGGCAGTGACCTGGGGGTGCCAGACGCCGGCATCCTTTATCCTCTCGAAGCTGACATGGAAGAGGCGAGCCGCGGTTTCGAGAATGCCCTTTTCAGCGGCTTCATAAGGAAAGTAGGGACGGACCGATTGCGAGTCGAAGGCAAAGGCGTCGCGGCGGAACTGCTCATACCAGTAGCCGCGGTCGCTGCTCCTGAGCGCCTTGAGCCCGGGCTGCTGCCTCCGGGCAAAGGCCAGCACCATCTCGTATTCCCGCTCGGCGCCGGCGCGTGAAGCCTGCTCCAGGTCGCCGATAAACCTCTTCAGGTTGGCGGCCGACCCCATCATCTGGTTGGCCGTCGCCAGATCGGCCCAGGAGGCAAAGCCGAGAATCGAGGCTATCTGCTGCCGCACCGCAAGCAGGTCGAGCAAGAGCTGGCGGTTGGCCGGGTAAGCACGCGTATTGTAGGCGCGGAACATGCGCAGGCGCAGCTCCGCGCTGGCGGCAAATGTCATCACCGGCTGCATATCAGGGTAATCGGTGGTCAGAGTAATGACACCCTGCGCATCGGGCGGATGGCTCCTGATGTAGTCTTCCGGAAGGCCGTCGAGTTCGGAGGCATCCCGCAGTTCCACCCGGTTGACGTTCTCCTGCACATTCTTGGCAAAGGTCAGTGACAGCTCGGTCGCCCGGTCGGAGAGTTCTCGCAGATGGGCGCGCGTGGCCTCATCCTTATCTACCCCAGCCAGCCGGTAGTTCAGCAGCGTCTGGTTTATGTAGTGCGCGGTCGCCGGATCAGCGTGGGCCGCGTCCATGGATGCCAGCGCGCGGTAGACCTCCTGGTTGAGCGATAGCGCGGTTGCCGCCTCGGCCACGGTTTGGGTCAATTCCCGAGCTTTGTCCCGCACCGCTTTCTCCGGATGCACGCTGTCCAGCAGCGACGCCAGGGAACCTGCCGCGCTCAGCGTGGCCACGGCGTCGTCATAAGGACGAAGCGTATTTTCCAGGGTCTTCTCGCCGTCGACGGCCAAAAGCCGGTCAATTTGCTGGCGCTGCCCCGCCAAACGTCCCTGGACCCAGCTTTCCAGGCCAGCCGCGTCGACGTGGCCGCCATTTGCGCCTGTTTTCCCGGGCTCACCCTCACTCCAGGGACGCAAGTCTGTCGCTTCCTCTGCCGATAAACGATTCAATGGGAACCTGCTCCTTACTCCATTTCAAGGTTACGCCAGCCTTTGCACCACGTTCCAGGGCATAAAATACGCGTTGCATCCGGCGGGCGCCGCCGGTAAGATGCCCAAGATTGTAACCATGAATTCTGCCGCTCCATCTCTCTCGCAGCATTACTTACGCTCTCGTATAGGCAAAGTGTGCGTGGCGATCATCGGGTCCACGGCGGCCGAAATGGTCGATCGGGCCAGCGAGGCGGTGCGCGACAATCACTTTTTGGAATTTCGCCTGGATTACCTGGAAAAGCCTCTTATCGCGCTCCCCAAGTTGAAGCAATTTCTGGCCGAGAATAGCGTGGTTACCGCGGTGGCCACCTGCCGCCGCGCCGCCAATGGGGGCAAATTCAAGGGCGCGATTGCCGCCGAATTGGAGGTGCTGCAGAAAGCCGCCTCCTCCGGCTTTCATCTGGTGGATCTGGAGTTGCAGACGGCCGAGTCCATCAAGGCATCCGAACTAGACAAGTTGCGCGCCCGTGGCGCGGCCCTCATCGTCTCCTACCATGATTTTCAGACGACCAAGGATTTGGATGGGATTTTCGAACGCATCCGGCCCTACGAGCCGGAGTTTATCAAGATTGTGAGTACCGCCAAATCACTTGCCGACAACGTGGTGATGATGCACTTTCTCGAACGCACCGGCGACATGGCCAACATGGTCGGCCTCTGCATGGGCGATCAGGGCCTTATCAGCCGGGTCCTGGGGATTCGCGCGGGCAGTGTCTTCACCTTTGCCGCCGCCACCCAGGGAGAAGAAACGGCTCCTGGCCAGATTGCCGCCCGCACGCTTGCCGACACCTATCGGATTGGCCAGATCGATGCAGCCACACGCGTCTACGGCGTGGCGGGAAACCCGATCAAGCACTCCCTCTCTCCGCTGATGATGAACACGGCATTCCATCGCGAAACCGTGAATGCGGTCTACCTCGCCTTGCAGACCAGCAAACTCACTGACCTGCTTACGTTGGTCCGCGAGTTGCCGCTTTCTGGCTTGAGCGTAACCATGCCGCTCAAGCAGGAAGTGCTCAAGCACCTGGAGAACATGGACCCTATCTCGGCGCAGGTCGGCGCCTGCAACACCATCTTTCGCGCGCACGACGGAAAACTTTACGGCTTCAACACCGATGTGGGAGCCATCATACGCCCGCTGGAGAAGCGGCTCTCGCTTTCAGGCGCAAAGATCCTGGTGCTGGGGGCCGGCGGCGCAGCCCGGGCCGCGGTCTTCGGCCTGGTCAACAAGGGAGCCGAGGTTCTGGTTCTTAACCGGACTCCGCAGACCGCCCAGAAGCTGGCGCGCGAGGCCAAGGCTAAGACGATCCGGCGCGAGCAGCTGGCGAAGACCAGCTTTGACGTGATCGTGAACGCGACTCCCGTTGGTATGGATGGGGTCAAGCCGCCGCATATCCTGGAAGCGAAAGAGATCAACGCCCGCCTGGTCTTCGATCTGGTCTACAACCCCGTTGATACACCGTTGCTGCGCATGGCTCGTCAAAAAGGGGTGGCCGTCGTGACCGGCGTAGAGATGTTCGTGCAGCAGGGCGCGCGCCAGTTCGAAATCTGGACCGGCAAACGGGCGCCCGAGGAAGAGATGCTGCGCGTCGTCGTCCACGCGCTGCGGCAACGGGCGGAAGCAGCTGTTGCCGATCCACCACGCCCCTAGAGCGGCGAGACCTCGTGACGAAAAATCAGGATGCGCAATATTGGATCGACCATCTGGGGCTGATTCCGCACCCCGAGGGCGGCTACTATCGTGCCACTTATAAGTCGGATCTGACGATTGCGCGGAATGCTCTGCCTCTCACGTTCCACGGAAACCGTTCTGCGTCGACGGCGATTTACTTTCTGATCGATGGAAAAAACTTCTCCGCATTTCACCGCATCGCGGCTGACGAAGTGTGGCACTTCTATA
>Ga0182024_10025360_pt1 | contig 10473 bp, 10 predicted proteins | sample P32metaG_FD_120480 | JGI IMG/M metagenome (GOLD analysis project Ga0182024, IMG submission 120480) | Permafrost microbial communities from Stordalen Mire, Sweden - P3-2 metaG (Illumina Assembly) | ecosystem: Environmental > Terrestrial > Soil > Wetlands > Permafrost | place: Sweden: Stordalen...
CCCGACACCAGAAGCGCCAGGAAAGGGAACTCGGGCGCCTCCGGCTCGAGGAGCGGCGCCAGCAGATGTCCCTCGAGGTGATGAATGCCGATCGCGGGCTTCCCCCAGGCGTAGGCGAGGCTGCGGGCGAAACCGGCTCCCACGAGGAGCGCTCCGATGAGGCCCGGGCCGGCGGTATAGGCCACCCCGTCCAAGTCCTCGGGGGAGGACTCGGCGGCCGACAGCGCTTCGCGCACCAGGGGCAAGAGCCTCCGGACATGATCACGCGAGGCCAGCTCGGGCACCACGCCTCCGTACGCCTGATGCAACGCAATCTGGCTGTACAGCCGATGCGACAAGAGTCCCCGCACGGTGTCGAAAACGGCCACGGCCGTCTCATCGCAGGAACTTTCGATTCCGATCACCCGCATGTTCCTTCAACCGCCTTTGCCTTTTACGGGGCCGCCCTTTAGAATGCGCCCCCCTGCTGCCGATGCCCGGCGGCAGTCCTTTGTCTCATGATATTGAGGTTTGAATGCCCAGCGTTCGTGTTCGCGAGAACGAGTACTTCGATGCCGCTCTGCGCCGTTTCAAGCGAGCCTGCGAGAAAGCGGGCGTCCTCACCGAGCTTCGCCGCCGTGAATTCTACGAGAAGCCGACCCAGGAACGTAAGCGCAAGAAGGCTGCCGCGGTAAAACGCCATTTGAAGCGTTTGTCGCGAGAGAGCATGCGCGGCGCCGGCGGCACCCCTTCGAGCGCCCCGCAAGCCGCTTCGTCCCGGCCCTATTGAGGCCGGATACCGGTTCCTCGGTGTCTTTGAAAGAGCGAATCACCGATGACATGAAGGCCGCGATGCGCGCCGGCGAGAAGGAGCGGCTCGGCGTCATCCGGATGATCACTTCCGCCATCAAGCAACGCGAGGTCGACGAGCGGATCGTTTTGGACGACACGCAAGTGCTTTCCGTTCTCGAGAAGATGATCAAGCAGCGCAAGGAATCCCTGACGCAGTTTCAGGCAGGCAACCGCCAGGACCTGGTCGACAAGGAATCCGCGGAGATCACCCTCCTTCAGGGCTACATGCCCACCCGCTTGAGCGAGTCCGAAATCGACGCGCTGATCGCCGATGCCGTCGCCGCGACCGGCGCGGCCAGCATCAAGGACATGGGCAAGGTGATGGGCATCATCAAGGCGAAGGCGCAAGGGCGGGCCGACATGGCCGAGGTCGGCGCCAAGATCAAAGCCCGCTTAAGCGGTTGACCGCGTCCGGTCCATGGCCGGCCGCATCCCACAGCCGTTCATCGACGAGATAGTTGCGCGCTCCGATATCGTCGAGATCATCGGCGCACGCGTGGCGTTGAAGAAATCCGGGCGCGAATACAAGGCGTGCTGCCCGTTCCATACTGAGAAGACTCCCTCGTTCTGGGTGAGTCCCGACAAGCAGTTCTATCATTGCTTCGGGTGCGGCGCGCACGGCACGGTCGTGGGCTTTCTCATGCAGTACGAGAAGCTGGGCTTTCTCGACGCGGTGGAGGACCTCGCTCAGCGCGCTGGCCTCGAGTTGCCGCGCGAGGCGCAGGGCGCTCACGAGCCCGGCGGCGGCGATCTCTACGACCTCATGACCCGCGCCTCGAGATTCTTCGAGCAGAATCTCGCCGACACCGCGCGTGCCCGCGAGTATCTGGAGGGGCGGGGAATCGACGCCCCCACGCGCGCGCGGTTTGCGCTGGGATACGCGACCGACTCGTGGAACGCGTTGCTCAACCGCTTCGGCGCCGACGAGAGCGAGCGGCGCCGCCTGTTGCAGGCCGGATTGATCATCGAGCGCGACGGCGGGAGTGCGCGTGCGGCCGGCGAGGCGGCGGGAGGCCACTACGACCGGTTCCGGGATCGCGTGATGTTTCCGATCCGCGATTCGCGCGGGCGCGTGCTCGGCTTCGGCGGGCGCGTGATCGACCAGGGGGAGCCCAAATACCTGAACTCCCCGGAGACGCCGCTCTTTCACAAAGGCCGGGAGCTTTACGGACTCTACGAAGCGCGCCAGGCACGCAATGACTTCAAGCGGCTGATGGTCGTCGAAGGCTACATGGACGTCGTGCGCCTGCACCAGGCGGGGATCACTTACGCGATCGCGACGCTCGGCACCGCCACCACTCAGGAGCATCTGAACAAAATCTTTCGGCTCACGAGCGAGCTGGTGTTTTGTTTCGATGGGGACGGCGCCGGCCTCAAGGCCGCCTGGCGCGCGCTCGAGAACGCGCTCCCCCTCGCGCGCGACGGGCGCGAGCTCAAATTCATGTTTCTTCCGCAGGGGCACGATCCCGACACGCTGGTGGCCGCCGAAGGGGCGGCGGCCTTCGAGGACCGCCTCAAGAGTGCGCTGCCGCTGTCCGAATACCTGGTCCGGCAGCTTCACTCCCAGGTGGAGGCCTCCGATGTCGGCGGCCGGGCGAAGCTCGCCGCGTTGGCCGCGCCGTTGTTCGCCCGTATGCCGGAGGGGGTGTATCGGGATCTGACCCTGGAGCGGCTCGCCTCGGAAGTCCGCATGCCGGCGTCGAAGCTGCGCGAGCATCTGGATGCTGCCGGCAGATCAGGGGGCGTTGCCCGATCCGCGGCCGCCGGGCGTCAAGCGGCCTCGCCCGCGGGCGCCCAACCGCGGCAATTCGGGCGCACGGAACCAACCCGGGCGAGGCGCGGTCGGATGAGCGCAGGCCGGGGGAACCTATTGAGCCAGGCCATCGGCCTGGTATTGCACCACCCGGCGGCAGCCCGCGCGGTCGGCGCGCGCCGGGCACTGGTGGGGGTCGATCTTCCCGGGATCGCTGTTCTCAACGAGTTGCTCGACCAGGCCGCCGAAATGGCGCAGCCCACGACCGCGATGCTGCTCGAGCGGTGGCGCGAGCGCCCCGAATACCACCGCCTGACCGAACTCGCGCTGGCGCCCGCCATGGTGGAAGAGGCGTCCGGAGCGGCCAACGAGCTCAAGATGGCGATTCAGAAGCTCGTGGAACACCATGGTCCGGGTCGCCGGATGGACGATTTATTGAGAAAGGCGGAGGAAACGGGCTTGAATTACGACGAAAAGGCGGAATTAACCCTACTTCTGAAGTCCAAGGCCCGGCCCGGAGGGCCGTCCTCGCCGGGCGGCGGATAGCACGCGGAACGGTCGGTTTATATGGCCACGGAGTGGCCAAAATCGTATACTTATCGGCTTGGCATCAAAACCTCTCGATCTCCCAATGAGGCGTCCACTTTGATCAAAAAAGCGCCGGCAGGCACCGTCACTACGATCGCGGACGAGCGTCAGTCGCAACTGAAGCTGTTGATCGCGCGCGGCAAGGAACAGGGCTTCCTCACCTACGTCGAGGTCAACGACCATTTGCCCAGCGAGATCGTCGATCCTGAGCAGATCGAAGACATCGTCAACATGATCAACGATATGGGCATTCCGGTGTACGAAAAGGCGCCGGATGCCGAGTCGTTGCTGCTGACGGATGCCACGGCCGCGCCGGATGAAGAGGCGGTCGAGGAAGCGACGGCGGCGCTCGCCAATCTCGACGCCGAATTCGGCCGCACCACCGATCCCGTGCGCATGTACATGCGCGAGATGGGCACGGTGGAACTCCTGACTCGCGAAGGCGAGATCCGCATCGCCAAGCGCATCGAGGAAGGCTTGGAGGCGGTCAAGATCGCGCTCGGCAGCTACCCGGGCACTTACGATCTCCTGCTGAAGCACTACGAGACCGTCAAGGCCGGGCAGATGCGCCTGGTCGACGTCATCGTCGGCTTCGTCGACCCGAACGCCCCGGACGAGATCGCGCAGCCGCAGAATCCGAAGATGATGGCACTCGAGCGCGAGGAGGCCGCGAACGACGACGACGAGAGCGACGCCGAGGAGGACGAGGAAGCGATCGACACCGGTCCGGATCCCGAAGAGGCTTCGAGGCGATTCACCTCCATCGCCAAGGTGCATCATCAATTTCTGAACGCGCTCGACAAGCTCGGATCGAAGGATCCGAAGACGCAGAAGATCCGCAAGAAAATCTGCGGCGAGCTGATGGAGCTGAAGCTCTCGCCCAAGATGTTCGATCAGCTGATCGACAACCTGCGCCAGCACGTCACGGAAGTACGCCTGCTCGAGAAGGAAATCATGTTCCTCTGCATCAAGCAGGCCGGAATGCCGCGCAAGGATTTCATCTCGACGTTTCCCAAGAACGAGACCAGCACCCGCTGGCTCGACAAGCACATCAAGGCCAAGAAGCGCTACTCGGCGCCGCTCGCGAAATTCAAGGACGAGGTGGAACGCCGTCAGAACAAGCTCAAGGACTTGGAAGGGCTGTTCCACGTCCTGATCAACGAGATCAAGGAGATCAACCGCGAAGTGTCGATCGGCGAGGCCAAGGCCCGCCGCGCGAAGAAGGAAATGGTCGAGGCCAACTTGCGCCTGGTGATCTCCATCGCCAAGAAATACACCAACCGCGGCCTGCAGTTCCTGGACCTCATCCAGGAGGGCAACATCGGCCTGATGAAGGCGGTCGACAAATTCGAGTACCGCCGCGGCTACAAATTCTCCACCTACGCCACCTGGTGGATCCGGCAGGCCATCACGCGTTCGATCGCCGACCAGGCTCGCACCATCCGCATCCCGGTGCACATGATCGAGACCATCAACAAGCTGAACCGCATCTCTCGCCAGATGCTTCAGGAGATGGGTCGCGAGCCCACGCCCGAGGAGCTGGCGGTGCGCATGGAGATGCCGGAGGACAAGGTCCGCAAGGTCCTGAAAATCGCCAAGGAGCCGATCTCCATGGAAACGCCGATCGGCGACGACGAGGATTCGCACTTGGGCGACTTCATCGAGGATACCTCCGTGTCATCCCCCATCGATTCGGCCACCACCGAGTCGCTGCGCGAGACCACGCACTCGGTCCTGGCTCAGCTCACTCCGCGCGAGGCCAAGGTGCTGCGCATGCGGTTCGGAATCGACATGAATACCGACCACACCCTGGAGGAGGTCGGCAAGCAATTCGACGTGACGCGTGAGCGCATCCGGCAGATCGAGGCCAAGGCGCTGCGCAAGCTCCGTCATCCGAGCAGAAGCGAGCAGCTGCGCAGCTTCTTGATGGACGACTAGCGCTTCAGCGCGCAGGCCGGTCATGAGCGTGCAGGACCCGGGCGAGAAACTCCTGCAGCCGCTCCGATCGCGCCGCCGAAAAGATCTCATCGGGCGGGCCCTGCTCGACCAGCTCGCCTCGATCCATGAAGATGATCCGGTTGGCGAGTCGCCGCGCAAACCCCATCTCGTGAGTCACGCAGATCATGGTCATTCCCGCGTGCGCGAGCTCCACGATGATGTCGAGCACCTCGCCGATCATCAAGGGATCGAGTTGCGAGGTGGGCTCGTCGAACAGCATCACCTGCGGCCGCATGCATAGCGCTCGGGCGATGGCGACTCGCTGCTGCTCTCCGCCGGACAGCTGACTCGGATAATGATGCGCGCGCTGCGCGAGATGGACGCGATCCAGGTATTGCAGCGCCGCCGCACGCGCCTCCTCCTGCGGGATCCGATTCACCCACACGGGGGCGAGCATGCAGTTCTCCACCGCCGTGAGGTGCGGAAACAGATTGAATGCCTGAAACACCATGCCCACTTCGAGCCGGATCGCCTCCGCGGACCGCTCGCCCGCGAGGGCCCTGCCATTCACGAGGATCTCGCCGGAGTCACGCTCCTCGAGCCCGTTGATGCAGCGAAGCAGGGTGGATTTACCGGACCCCGAGGGCCCACAGATGACGACCCGCTCGTGCGGGGCAACTTCGAAGGACACGTCGCGCAGAACCTGGTTCGCCCCGTACCACTTGTTCACGGCGCGCAGCGACACCGCCATGCCCGAGGACACGTCGCTCATGGGCGGCCTCTGGGGGCCCCGGGGAGGCCCCCGACCTCGAAGCCGCGCCCAAATCGAGCCTCCAAGCGCATTTGCACGATCTCGAAGACGATGGACATGCCCCAGTAGATGAACGCCGCGGCGAGCAGCATTTCCATGTAATGGAACGTGGAGCGCGCATAGGACTGGGCGAGGAAATTGAGCTCCCACAGTCCCATGAGCGAGACGAGCGAGGAGTCCTTGAGCATCGACACGAAGAGTGCGCCCGCCGGCGGAATGATGAATCGCAGCGCCTGCGGGGCGGTCACCTTCCACGCAATGACCCAGCGCGGCAGACCGAGGGCGCGCGCCGCGTCGCGCTGTCCTGGCGGCACCGCGATGAGACCGCTTCGGATGGTCTCGGCGAGATAAGCGCCATAATTCAGCGACAGAGCCGTCAGGCCGGAGGTCAGACCGCCCAAGACGATTCCGACCTGAGGCAGGGCAAGATAGATGATGAGCACCTGCACCATCAAAGGCGTGCCGCGAAAGAATGACGCGTAGAACGTCGCGATTGCGAAGGCGATCGGGTTGCTCGAGAGGCGGCCCAGCGCCGTGACGAGAGCCACCAGCAAAGCGAGCGCCATGGAGCATGCCGTCACGAAGAGTGTGAGCGCCGCCCCTTGGATGAAGCCGTCGGGCGCCAGACGAAGGCCCAGCAGGTACGGCAGCTTGCTCTGCACGTAGGCGATGTCGAGATGCATCTGGCGGCAGACCGCTCCGAGGCACACCGCCAAGACGATCCAGGTCGCCCAGACCTTGAGACGAAAGGCGCTTCTCGCCCTGCTTGAAACCGCGCGCCGCGCTGATTCGCCGCCGCCCTCAATGGTCATCGCGTGTGACGTCCTCTCCCAGCCACTTTTGCGAGATCCGCGTCAAGGACCCATCGGCGCGCAACTCCGCGAAGATCCGAGCCACCGTACGGTCCCAGTCCGTATCTCCGCGCTCCGTAGCAACGACATTCGGTTCCGAATAGAGCGCGGGGCCGACGATCCTCAAGGCGTGAGTCGACTCGATCGAGGCGCGGGTGGTGGCCAGGTCGGCGATGACGGCGTCCAGACGCAATCCCGGACCCAGCGCAAGGTTGCGGAAATTCACGGTCTCATCGCCGGGAATCGCGATCACGTCGTGAAACGGAAAGCTGAGCGGCGGCTCCCCGGCGATCACGAGTTGCTTGTTCAGGTAGTTCTCGTAGCTCGAGCCCATGCCCACGCCGACCCGCTTGCCGGAAATGTCGGCTACCGAGTTGATGCGCTTCTCCTCGCGGTGGACGACGAGCACCGCGGGCGAGCGGTAGTAGCTCGCCGGAAAGCTCAATACCTTGGCGCGTTCCGCGGTGGGGCTCATCGAGCAAATGCAGATGTCCCAGCGGCCGCGCCATTGCCCGGCGACCACGGTTTCCCAGGCCGGCGTGACGATGTTGAGCTTGACGCCGAGTTTGGCTGCAAAGGCACGCGCGACGTCCACATCGAAACCGTCGAGCACGTTGTTGGCATTGATGAATCCGAACGGCGGGTAGGAGGCGACCAGCGCATCGCTGAGCATCCCCGTCACGCGCACGCGTTCGCTCGTCGTGCCCGCGCTGACCTGCGCGCCGGGCGCCAGCAGCAGAGCGCCGATATGAAGCCAGGCCAGCGGCCGCAGGTCCGTCCGGCGACGGGCCGTGTCGCGATCCGAGCGGGACCGACTCACTGCCCGATCACCTCCACGGTGAGATGACGCTCGCTCGTGAGTGAATTCGCGACCAGGCAGGTCGCTTCCGCCTTCTCCAGAAGCTTCTTGGCGCGTTCGACGTCCGCCCCCGTATGCACCTGAAGCTTCGCGTGCGTGTCGAATCGCGTGAAGCTCATCTTCCCGCCTGCCCGATCCAGCGTCCCGCGGGTGCTTGCCTCCAGACTGACCCAGGCGAACTTGGAGGCGCTCGCGATGGCGCGGAAGCTGAGCACGAAGCAATCCGTGACGGCGGCCGTCAACAGCTGCTCCGGCGACCATTGATTGCCCGGACCGTCGAATTCCTTGGGAGGTGCCGACTCGATCACCCGGACGCCTTCCGAGGCCAGCGGCACGTCGCCGTCGGGGCGAACCTTGGTGTGCACTGAGTAGTGGTGGGGAAAAGGATGCATGGCGTTTACTCCGCAAACGGATGGTTTCAATAGATCGCCGGGATCAACCGCTTGGTCCGGCGGATGTAGTTGCGATATCGGTCGCCGAACGCCGCCAATAGCGCGGCTTCCTCGACTTGCATGCGCCGCAGGAACACGGCGAGGATCGGCCCCATCAGGGCCGCGAGCGAGGCCCAGTTGCAGAAGCAGATACCGAGCCCCAGGAATGCCAGAAGCGAGCCGGTGTACGAGGGATGCCTGACGAACCGATAGGGACCTTCCTCGATGAGCCGATGATCCTGCGCGATGGCGACGTTGACCGTGAAGAAGCGTCCGAGCACGACGATGGCGTACCAGCGCAGAGAAACTCCCGCCGCGAACACCGCGATGCCGAGGATCTCGAAGGCCGGCTGCGGACCGAACGAGAGCTGGGGCAGCGCCCAAGCAAGCCTGAAAGCCAGGTAGACGCTGGCGAGAACCACGATCCACAGCAAACTGAGGCTGCCGCGATCCACGCTCGACGTCCCCTTTCCCGCCCGCTTGAAAACGGTCAACCCCAGCTCGGAAAGGCCGTAGAGAATCCCGAGCCCCTCGGGCAGGTAGATCTTCATGCGCCGGTCTCGGCGAATACGCCGCCCTCGCCCGGCCCGAACAGCTTGAGCTCGTGGCCGTCGTTGCCCAATTTCACCATGCGCTCGAACTTGAGCCCGATTTTCTGCAGCACCGCGATCGAGCCGTGATTTTCCGGCGAGGTGATCGCCACGATGCGCTTGAGCCGCAGCCGGCGCTTGCCGAAGTCGAGCACGGCGGCGGCCGATTCCGCCGCGTAGCCTTTCGACCAGTGCCGCTGCAAGAACGCGAACCCAACGTCTATGTCCGGCAGAGTGTCGCGCTTCAAGAGACCGCAGATTCCGATGGGCTCGCCGAAGGGCTCGCCGCGGCCCGCCAAGGCGGTGAGATACAGCCCGAAGCCGAACCGCCCGTAGCTCTCCACGGGACCTTTCACGATGTACTCGCGCGCATCCGACAAGTTCCGCACCCCCTTGTCCCCGATATGGCGCAGGAAGCCGGGTTCGTTCAGAAGCTCGAGAATGAACTGGTCGTCGGAAACGGATAGCTCGCGCAGTTCGAGACGCTCGGTTCTCAGGATGCTCATTCCGCCATTTCTCCGGGAAGCCCGACTCCTCATCATACCGCCGCAGCCCGCCTCTGCCCGCGGAGATTCCCATGATTTCGTGTATTCTCCTGGCTCTTTATTGGGCAAAGCGAGTGCACCCGGCCATCGTGACATCTTGGAACAGGCTCTTGGCGCTATTGCTCGCGCCGGCCGCATTGCTCGGTGCCTACGGGGGGCCGGCACGGGCCGACGGGCTCAGCGCGTACTTGCCGCTGAATCTCGAACCGGAGATGGAGCGGCAGATCGAGCGCGTCTTGATCCTCGCCGACGAGCCGATCCTCAAACGGCCGATCCCCGTCGAGCTGGTGAAGCTCGCGCTGCCGCAGGCGTGCACCGTCGACAAATACCTCTGCAAGAAGGTGACCCGCTATCTCGAACGCTACTCCCGCGATTACGCCGTGACGCATGCCAGCGCCACCGGGGCTCTGACCCACGGGGCGAACACCGTTTTGCCGAACGCCTACGGCATGGAGTCGGAGAGCCATTACGAGTTTTCTGCCCAGGCGTTCGTCCAGCCGAGCGACTATCTTCTGGCGACCGCGGGGGCGATCGCCTACAAGGGCCGCACGCAACCGGCCGGCACTGCGTTGAGCCTGGGCTTCGACTGGGCGCAGATCGACTTGGGCTACCGCGATCACTGGATGTCACCGATGACGGACTCCAGCATGATCATGAGCACGGAGGCGCCGACTACGCCATCGGTGACGCTGTCGAACTATGCACCGTTGACGCGGCTCGGGTTCCAATACGAGTTCTTCCTCACAACCCTCGACCAGACGGGCAGCGGCAGTCCGACCGGGAGCCTCATTCCGGCCGGGGGTCTCAATCCGAACGCGGGCAACGTTCCGGCCGGGGACAACATTCTCTATAACGGGGTGTATGGCCGCGGCAATCCCCGCCTGTTCGGCGCTCAATTCTCGATCGAGCCCTTTCCCGGCTGGTCGCTCGGCATCAATCGATTGCTGGAGTACGGCGGCGCGAGCGGCCTGCCGGGTTCGGCCAGCTTTCTGCTGCGCGATTTCTTCGAGCCGAGCGGGATCTCCCAGACGCAAGGCAACCAGGAGGCGTCCTACGTCAGCCGTTTCGTGTTTCCGGGCAAGACACCGTTCGCGGTCTACGCCCAATATGCCGGCGAGGACAATTCGAACGGCGGAAGCTACCTGCTCGGCAACGCGGCGCTCGCGGTCGGCATCGACTTCCCCAGAATTTGGCGCCATTTCGACGCCACCTTCGAAATCACCGAATGGCAGAACATCTGGTACATCCACAACATCTTTCTGGATGGCATGACCAG
>Ga0182024_10025361_pt1 | contig 10473 bp, 6 predicted proteins | sample P32metaG_FD_120480 | JGI IMG/M metagenome (GOLD analysis project Ga0182024, IMG submission 120480) | Permafrost microbial communities from Stordalen Mire, Sweden - P3-2 metaG (Illumina Assembly) | ecosystem: Environmental > Terrestrial > Soil > Wetlands > Permafrost | place: Sweden: Stordalen...
AGCGAACCGCTTACGTTTCGAAGGTTGGACGACAGGTCGTAGTTGAAAGCATACGACTGCGCCGAGCTGGCCTTCGCGGTGAGGTCGCCGTTGTTCGTATAGGCGAGAGTCCACAGTTCGCCGCCCGGCGGCGTGAAACTCACCATCCGGTCCTGCGCGTCGAACGTCCCGAAGGTAGCCCCGTTGATGGCCGTCAAGTTCCCGTTCGGATCGTAGCCGTAGGTGGTCGTTGTACCGTCGCGCGTCACGGTCTCAAGCCTTCCGCGCGAATCGTAACCGATCTCCCAGGTATGGGTCGAGCCGTTCACGAGTTCCTGCATCGACGTGATGCGCCCCAAGGAGTCGCGCGTGATCGGCGTGCCGAAGCAGTGGGGGGGCAAGAACAAGAAGCAGGCAGGACGTGTGCTCGAGGGGCGAACGTGGGACGAGATGCCCTTCTCGAGTGGAGGGACGCCGGATGAGCGAAGGCCCTCGTAACGCTGTCGATAATCCCATCCTTAACAGCCCCTTCGAGGAGCCGAAGCGGTACTTCGACTTTTCGGGTCCGCAGGCTCGTATTCTCCAGGGGCGAAGAAGGTCGGAATACTATGGGACGCTCCGCAGCGATCAGGTCGGTGAGGCCGCGGGCCGTCCCGACGCTATCGAGCTTGTCCTCGTTAACGAAATCCGCCGTCGCGTGGCCGAGTGGCGGTCTCGCCGGTACCAGGGGGTGACACCCACGACGCGCGACTTGCTCGAGCACTGGAGACGCGCGGATCGGAGGCCACTCTTCTTCTGTCAGATCGAAGCAGTCGAGACCTTGATCTGGCTGGTCGAGGGAACACCGGCCGACCTGCAAGGAGTCGACATCCCCCTCGACTCGCCAAACGATATCGAGAGCCTACGAAAGGGCTACGGCGCGCTCCGTCGCTACTGCACGAAGATGGCGACCGGCTCCGGCAAGACCATCGTCATGGCAATGGTGTGTGCCTGGAGCATTCTGAACAAACTCGCCAGCAAGCAGGACGCGCGCTTTGGCGATTCTGTGCTCGTCATAGGGCCGAACCTCACCGTGAAAGAGCGGCTCGCGGTGCTCGACCCGAGGCGGAGCGACAACTACTACGACGCCTTCGACCTCGTGCCGCTTGGCCACCGTGACTCGCTCGCGCGCGGGCGTGTCCTCGTCGCCAATTGGCACGTTCTCCTGCCGAAGGAGGACCCGAAGCGCGGAATCGTGCAGCGTGGCGCGGAGAGCGATACGGCGTTCGCGAAGCGGATTCTTGGCAGAGACCTCGGGGGAGCGGGGCAGCTGCTCGTGCTCAACGACGAGGCTCACCACGCCTATCGACCCGCCCCGCCGAAATCGGAGGAAGAGAAGGACGAGCGCCTCGCCCAACTCTCGGCGGACGAGAAGCGTGAGGCCGAAGAGCTGGCGGAAGAGGCGACCGTGTGGGTCGGCGGGCTCGACCGGATCCAGAAGGCACGCGGTATCCGGATGGTCGTGGACCTCTCGGCGACCCCTTTCTACATCAAGGGATCCGGCCACCCGGAAGGCACGCCGCTTCCCTGGGTCGTCTCCGACTTCGGGCTCGTCGAGGCCATCGAGAGTGGGATCACCAAGGTGCCGCGCGTGCCGGTCGTCGACGATTCCGGGCGCCCGGATCCGAAGTACTTTCAGCTCTGGCGCACGATTATGGAGCGACTACCCGCGGGGGATCGCCAGACCGCCAAGCGCCGCGCGTCCTCTGCTGCCGTGTGGCGCGAGGCGGAAGGCGCGCTTCAGATGCTCGCGAGCAAATGGGAAGCGACCTTCGAGCAGTTCCGGAGCGCGCGACTGCCCGTACCCCCCGCGCTCATCGTCGTGGCGGCCAACACCGAGCTGGCCAAGATCGTGGCCGAGGCGATCCAAAGCGGTGGCTCCCTTGCGGCCCTCAAGGGGGAGTACACCTTTGGCATCGACTCACGAGTCCTCGCGGAGGCGGAAGCCGCGGAGTCCGGGGGCGCGGACCGGGAGAAGGAACGTCTTCGGTTGAAGACAGCGACGGTCGGTAAGGCGGTATGGCCTGGCGGTGCACCTCCAGAAGGCTGGGAGGAGCTCGTGGAGCCGCCAGGCAAGGACGTGAGGTGCGTGGTGTCCGTCGGCATGCTGACGGAAGGGTGGGACGCCTCTAACGTGACGCAAATCCTCGGACTGCGCGCGTTTGGCTCGCAGCTTCTCTGTGAGCAGGTGGTCGGCCGCGGACTCCGGCGTATGAGCTACGACCCGGATCCGAGCACCGGCCGACTGATTCCGGAGTACTGCGATGTCTTCGGTATCCCGTTCGAGGCCATCCCGGTGCAGGGGACAGGGCCGCACACTCCCGCGCCACCGCCCGCGTCGACCCTCGTTCAAGCGCTGGTCGACAGGAAGGCCCTTGCGCTGGAATGGCCGCGAGTCGAGGGCTTCGTGCGCGACGTGAAATCACGGCTTAGCTGCGACGTGGAGAGCATCGCTCCCGTTACGATCGAGGCGACCGTGGAGCCGGCGTCAGTGCAGGCCGCAGCGCAGGTGGGGCTGGCCGCAGGCCGTCGGGGCGACCTGAGCATAGGCGCAGAGGTCCAGACTCGGGAGACGTTTCACCAAGAGCACACTCTTCAGCGCACGAAATTCGAGATCGCGAGTGCGATCACTGAGACTCTAGGGTCGCGAGCCGACGCGCAAGACGCAGGAAAGAAGCCGTCTCCCGTGTCGCACCGAGCGCTATTTCCTCAGGTGCTCCGTATCGTGGACGACTACGTAGACACGCGCGTGCAGGTCAAGGGCTTCGCGCGGGTGGAAGACCTGGCCCTGAACATCTACCGAAAGGTCGTCATCGATCGCCTCTTGGATGCGATCGACAGCGCCAACGACGACGGCGAGTCCACGCTCTTGCCTCGAATCGACCGCCTCCGTCCCGTCGGCAGCACGAGCGACGTGCAGTTCCGCACGTCGAAGCCGGTGCGACCTACGGAGAAGAGCCACATTTCGCACGTGGTCCTGGACAGCACGTGGGAGGGGTCGGTCGCCTACTACCTCGAGCGCTGCCCGTTCGTATTCTCGTATGCGAAGAACGATCGGCTCGACTTCACCATCTCGTACACGTTCGGCACCGATACCCACCAATACACGCCGGATTTTCTCGTCGACGTCGACGTCGGCGAGGGTCGCCGCGTCAGGATGATCCTCGAGGTGAAAGGGCGGTCTGGAGAGCAGGACCGAGCGAAGGACACAGCGGCGAGTCAGTGGGTTCGAGCCGTCAACAATCACGGCGGCTTTGGCCGGTGGGAGTATCGTGTGTGCACCGACCCACCGAGCCTCGTGGGCGATCTCGAGCGCTGGCGAGAAGAATGGGCTCGCGAGGGCGCGGGCACACGCTGGAGCACCCCTCTTCCTCCGCGGACTTCGACCCGCCGAAGGTCCGACAGATCGCCGAGCGCGTCAGCTTTGGAGGGGGCGTCTACACCGACCAACGACCCGCCCTCAGCCTCCGTGGAGTCCTTCGGCGAATATGAGCTGCTCGAGCCGATAGCTGGCGGCGCCATGGCCGAGTGCTTTCGCGCACGAGACCACGCCACGGGGGACATCGTGTTCATGAAGCGAGTGCGCGTGGGGACGAGTGACGCCGACGCGCTCCAGCGTGAATCCGATATCTACGGGCGCCTGCAATACCGTGACTGCGAGCACATCCTCCAAGTGCGCGACATCCAACGAGGCGACGGCTACGTCACCCTGATCACGGAGTTCGCCGATGGCAAAGACCTCAAGCGTCACGTGGAGGAGCGCGGTCGCCCGGGCTTGAGCCCGAAGGAGGCGCTCCCCATCGCCATGGAGGTCGCGCAGGGACTCGAAGAGTTGCACAGCGCGAACATCGTCCACCGCGACCTCAAGCCGGAGAACGTCTTGTCCGTTCGCGGCGTTTGGAAGCTCGCAGACTTCGGGATCGCGAAGAATCGCGAAAACGCAGCCCCCGGCAAGACCTTCCAGCAAGCTGGAACGCTTGGCTTTGCCCCTCCCGAACAGTTCGAAGGGACGCAGGCCGAGCCCAGCGCGGACATCTACAGCTTCGGCAAGCTGCTCGCCTACCTCATCACGGGAGGGACGGACATCGACCGCATTCGGCCGGAGCTTGTCGACTGGCGCAGGCTTGCCCACCGGTGTGCACAGCTCTCGGCTGAGAAGCGGCCGAGCATCGGGGAGGTCCTCGATGCGCTACGACTGCTGGAAGGCAGCCCAGGCGACTGACGGGGAACCCCTGGGTGTTTCGAGAGCCGGCCCGTGTTGGCGCGTCCCGTGCGCGCGACAATCAGACAACCAGCTCGTCCCACGAGGGCTCGGGCGCCCGCGTCGACGCCGGCGATATTCGGGGCTCGTAGCCCCACTCCTTTCGCTTCAAGAGAATACTCCGCCGCCAAGTGGGCAGGCTCACTTCAATAAGGGCTGGATTCTGCTCATAAAGAGAAGGTTATGTCGCCTTCCTCGGCCCCCGTGCTCGCGCGATCCCGTTTGGTCTTCCTGCACTCTCGAGAGATGGGACAAGACGGCGAAAGTCACGCTCGATCGGCGCGTGCTCCAAGAGCTCTGCACGCTGCGCTTCATCGCCGCTCACCGCAACGTCGTCATCCTCGGACCCGTCGGTGTCGGCAAGACCTTCCTCGCCAGCGCGCTCGGTCACCTTGGAACCGGTCGTCGAAAACCGCGGCGCTTCCGTTGCGGTCAGCGCGATCGCGAGCCAGCGAGACAGGACGCCCTCGGCCAAGAAACCGCCCACTCGAGACTGCGTCATCCCGCGCAACCTACGCTTGCAATCCCGCGCTTTTCGACGGCCGCTTCCACCCTCGCCCACAGTTTCGGCAGGTCTCGGCGACGCCGCGGTCTGGCCGTCATGGCGTCGCCACGGCCTCGCCGGCGATCTTGCGCAGCAGCGCGCGGTTGTACCGATCGCAATAGTCCTCAGCCTGCGCTCGCGTGAGCGACTGTCCGTGATGGTTCGCGGCGAGCCCGACGGCGATGAGGCCACCGCCGAGGAGTGCGGCGCCGCTGAGGAGCAGGCCGGCGGTGGTGCTTGACGAAGGGCCCGAACCAGCGGTGTTCGGAGGGCAGACCTCGGTGGAGGGAGACCCGGTAGAGGGGTTGGAGGGTATCTGGGTGCAACTCGAGCCGCCGTTGGACGACGAGGACAGAATGACGACCCCTCCAACGAGACCGGCCGCCAGGACGAGCCCTCCCAGCACGATGGGCACCGTTCCCCGCGCGCCGTCGCTCGGCAAATCCTGCGCTCCGACGACCTTTCGGTAGCGCTCGAGGAAGGCGCCCTCGCTGACTTCTCCAAGTCCGTCTTTGAGCCCATACCCGTGCTTGGCCTCCGGCTGTTCGAAGACCTCTATTTTCTCCGACGCGAACCGCGCCCGGGCAGCCTCCGGCAGGGGCGATTCATCGGCTTCCTCGGGAGGAGGGGGCGAGGTTGATGCGTCCGGAGGCGCAGCGCTGACCGAGACCGGCGTCGTTGGAGTCGCCAAAGGCAATGCGGGCGCCGTGGTCGCGCAGCCGGCGAGCAGTGCGGCCGTAATCGCGGGAGAGGAGAGCGCGAGGCAGCGTATCATGGCGTGGCAGAGCCCCCGTGCGAACGCCGAGTACCCAAGACCTGGGCCGGGCTCAATTGCACACGATTGCAATGTACGAAGACTCAATCTGGACGGCACCTTGCAACGAACCGGACGGCCCGTCATCGCAGAGTGTAGGGGCGTAGGCAAAATAGGCCTTTTTTTGGGGGACCCTGTGCTCAAGAGGGTACGCCGACTTCAATAAGGGCGTAATTCTCCTCATAAGACCCTCATAAGACCTATTCTGTAAATTGCGCGCCGTCCTTGATGTCGCGTTCGCGCTAACTTTTCCTGTCTCCATCGACGCCGACGACGCACTCGCCCGCTTGCGCGCTCACCGATGAACGTACGCCTTACTCCGAGGGCACTCTCGGAGGCAGAGCGTTCGAAGACCTGGTGGCAGAAGAACCGTCCCAGGTCGCCGAGTGTCTTCAACGAGAAAATGGCCACCGCCCTCGAGCAGATACAGACGGTACCAACGGTCGGTGCAGTCTACCCGTCAAGCTTCGGACGGACGGTGCGTAGGCTGCTCATGCCGAAGACGAAGAACCATGTCTACTACCTCGTCCGCGAGAACGAAGTCGTGGTGCTCTCGGTTTTGGGGCGCGCCTCGCGCGAAAGGCCCGAAGCTGTAGCCGACGCCCCTCCTCCGACGCCGACGATCATACCCCAACTAAGTCGACGCCTTCCTGACCGCGCGCTCCGCCACTTTCCCTAGCCATACCGCTACCAGGAAGCACTGTCGCACGAGAATGACTTCAGACCATATCGATGGAATTCTTTTCATCCTCGATCTTGGCAATGGCAGTTTCCAGGGAGCGAATCAGTTCCACTTGCAGGTGATCGGGAACCGCGTCGTTGCGGACGGCCTCGAGCGCCTCGGACAACGTCCGCAGCTTCGCGGCGGAGGATTTGAGCCCCTCGGCCTTGGCGATGGCTGCGGAGACCTCGAAGCGTGAGGCCTCCAGCATCAGCTGCTGGCGCATGTGGTCTTGCCGCAGCGATCTTAGGCCGGCCTCGACAGCGGACCGTCGGCCGGCAGGACCCTTGGCCGTATCGATTCGCGCGATGCATTTCTGATAGACGTTGTTGTCGTGTGCGACTTCCGCCGCGATGCGCACGCGTTCACGCTCGATGGCTTTCCTTTCGGCCTCTTCCGCAGCGGCGATGCGCATGCGCTCGTGCGCAATCGCTTGGCGCTCGGCTTCTTGGGCTGCCTCGCGATCCAGATCCGGCTGGACAAGGCGTAGCGCCTCGCTTGACAGGTAGATAAGCTTCTTCAGATTCAAGCGCATGAAGTCAGCGGCGTACCCGAGCTGCGCGAACTCGAACGACTGGACGACGTCGTCGCTCAAGCCGAGATAGAAAACCGGCGGTCCTGCCCAGGCGCATTCCGGGTGGCACTGCCTGCGAGCTTCGCGCAATCGTAGGTGACGGGCCAGGGCGGATAGAGTGAACGCCATGGCGACCCCAAGGACGAGGGCTACGAAGCCGCCGAGAATCACGATGACGAAAGCGAGCCCTAGTCCGCCGAACCGGATCGAGCTGGCCAAACGCGCGGCCGACTGCCACGTCGTGGTGTGGCGCAGGCACTGCGTGCAGACTGGGAAGCGCCACGCCGCCGCCTGGGAATCGAGGACTTTGACACCGGCGTTCCGGCCGGCCGCAGCCGGGATGTCTGACGAGTGCGTCCTTCCACAGCAGGTGCAGCGCTGCGGAAGGCTCAGCGTTTTTCCCAGTACGTCAACCCGCATGGTTTCCCCCCTCATTCGCCGCGCGCATCGCCTGCGTCTCAATTGGGCAGGCTCACTTCAATAAGGGCTGGATTCTGCTCATAAAACGTAACATGTAAACTTTTCGTCTCGCCCTTCCCGGCGCGATCCCGTTTGGTCTTCCTGTCGCCTCCTCGTGTCTCACTTCCCCCGGTCTGTTGCAGGGTAGCGGTTCGAGCGCGCCATTTTGAGGTGCCAGAACTCGGCCACCTATCCGGCAAACAGGTCGCTTCACTCATCGGGGTCGCTCCGTTCAACGACGACAGTGGCAAGGGTGAACGACGACGCCGCATCCGTGGCGGCCGAGGCGACGTCCGCGAGGTGCTGTACATGGCGGCGATGAGTGCTCGCTTGCACGACCCGACCATTCGCACCTTCTACGACCGCTTGCTGGCGGTCGGAAAGAGCCACCACATCGCCATCGTCGCCTGCATGCGGAAGTTGATCGTCATCCTGAATGCGCGTGTACGCGACGTCCTGCGGCCGATACCTCAAATTCCTGCCTCAGGAGCTTGACGGAACAGATACCTGCTGCTCTCCGCACGACGCGACGCTCGCGAGCCACGTCGCGATGTGGAGGCCACCGCCGAGTATGTTCTTACGGAAGGAGGCCGACACGGTCTACGAATGCGGGGGGAAGTCGGCGTGGGGACCGATGAGCACGATCGCAGTCACCATTTGTCATCGCGCATTGGAGCAAAGTCTGTGCCGGCGTATGCCGGCATCGAAAGCCATCAATTCGTAGCTCCACGTCGCTCGCGCCAAGTGGCAAAGCGGCGCTCCGTTGCAAGGCTCCGAGCCTATGAAGGCAAGCTGCTGGCAGCTCGATCCGGTGCGCATTTGCAATTCGCGCGGGGGTGAGCAATTCGCTTCGGACTTCGCCGCCGCTCGCTTGCAGGATGTGAGGATGGGTTGGAGCCTCGTGCGTGCCCGCGGTGGTTTGGATCCACGATGTGGATGCATTGCTGCCCTAAGCGAACCCACTCCTCGAACCACCTTCCAACTTGGTGGGATACATGGATCGACGGTCAAATAGCGGTCCTTCTTTCGAAGTCCAAGAATGCTTTCACGCCGAGACGCCACGAAGGGTGCGTAGTGCGGAGGGATGCGTGTGCGTGTCTGTACACGCGAGGCGCACCGTTGAGGGAGAGCTATTCGGCTGATACTCTGAGAGTAAGGCGTGGTTTTTGCGCGCGAGGAACGGGACCACCATGCAGAAATCCAGCGTGCTCGCCGCGGTGCTCTTGTGTGTCGGCTGCTCTTCGCAGGGGTCCTCCGGCGGCGGAGGGGAAAGTGGGGATGCCGGTGTCGGCGCTCTCGATTCGAGCGGCGGCGTCGCCGACTCCGGCGGTGGCCTCGCCGATTCGAGCGACGGCGTCACCGACTCGGGCGCTGGGCACGTCGACTCGGGGGGTGGCGTCACCGACTCGGGCGCTGGGCACGTCGACTCGGGCACTGGCGATACGGGTACGCCGAGCGGAACCGCGACGCGCCCTCCCTACAACACCGGCGACGGTTTCTTCGTACTGAACGGCAAGCTGTACGACGCCAACGGCAAAGAGTTCCGGATGCGCGGGGTCGATCGAAATCACTACGACTCCAATTCCCAGGCTGGGATCGCGAAGAGCGGCGCGAACACGGTGCGGATGTTCGCCGATACGGACTACGGCGAATCGGTGGCCGGTCTCGTCAACATCGTGCAGACGCAGCACATCGCCGAGAAGGAGGTCCCCATCCCCACCTCCTCGTCGACCGCCGCGGGCACGGCCACGAGCTGCAGCACCGATACCGCCGTGCTGAGCTCCGTCGTGGCCAGCTGGGTATCCGCGGCGTCGAGCTGGACTCCGCTCGACAAGTACCAGATCATCAACATTGCCAACGAGTGGGGGCCCGCCAACAGCACGGTGTGGCGCGACTCGTACATCGCAGCCATCGCGTCGATGCGAAGCGCCGGGTACCTGGGTACGCTGCTCGTCGACGCCGGCGGCTGCGGCCAAGACCTCGCCGACCTGTTGACATACTCGGGCGCCGTGTTCCAGAGCGACCCGCAGCTGAACATCATGTTCGCCCTGCACCTGTACGGCAGCGTCAACGACTACACGGCCCCCATCAGCGGGATCACAAAGGGCAATCCCACCGTCGTCACGCTGACGAGCACGTCGCTGTGCCATCCGTTCGCGCCGAGCTACTGCCCGACGGTGGGCGGCATGACCAACACGTACTCCGGGCTAACGGCCTATCAGATCAGTGGAGTCGCCGGGATGACGCAGATCAATGGCATGCAACCGGCTCCGCAGAACGTGGGCGGCTCCTCGGGCGCGTGGACCATCACCCTCGACGTGGACAGCACCCATTTCGGCACCTACACCAGCGGAGGCACCATCGTCGACTACAATGGAAACTATGCGCTTCTGATCCCGCGGCTGGCCGCGCTCGGCGCGTCCACGGGCGCAGCGTACGCCATCACCGAGTTCGGCCCCGGCCGCAACATCGGACCGAGTCCGACGCTGGCGACCCCGCTCGAGATCATCGGCGCCGCCGAAGCAAACAACCTCGGCTGGGTCGCCTGGGCGTGGGACGACAACAACCTCGCCAACGCTCAGACGAACAACGAATGGTTCGGGATGACCTACAACGGCGGAGTGTATGCCCAGGACACCGATCTCACGATGTTCGGTCAACAGATGGTCGAGGGGTGTACGAACCCTTCCCCGGGCGGTTGCGGATGCCCGGATGGCGTGCCGCTCCCCGCGTACTTCGACCCCAACGATCCGACGGCGGCGCGCCCGTCCATCTATGCCGCCGTTCAGCCCGCATGCACGGGTACTCCAGCGCCCACCTATCAGCCGCTCTCGCTGAAGCTGGCGGTGCCGGCAACTGTATTTTAGCCGGGTCGCCAGCGCGCATCGAATCGTCGACCCGGCGCACGAGCTGCGCGAACTGCTGCGCCCCGTAGGCCGTGCTCACTGACAGGGGGAGTAGGCAACGCTGTGCGACCAGGCAAGGCTGGTCCGAAAGGAGTGAGATGCGATGAGCTCATGAAATTCGGAGAGTCGTCCAGCGGGTGCGAAGCCCGCCCGGCGAAGGGCCGAGCCCGCCCAGC
>Ga0182024_10025362_pt1 | contig 10472 bp, 12 predicted proteins | sample P32metaG_FD_120480 | JGI IMG/M metagenome (GOLD analysis project Ga0182024, IMG submission 120480) | Permafrost microbial communities from Stordalen Mire, Sweden - P3-2 metaG (Illumina Assembly) | ecosystem: Environmental > Terrestrial > Soil > Wetlands > Permafrost | place: Sweden: Stordalen...
GCCCGTGGCCAGATCGCTAAGCGCCTCGCCGTCCAACCGGTGGGTGATCCACTCGTTCATCGTCGTCGCACCGATTCCCCTGTAGAAGCCGAGCGCGAGCTCGTTCCAGTCGAGCGCCGCCCATTCCAGCCGCTCGCCGCCATGCTCGCTTACCCGTGCGGGCCTCAGTTCAAGTAAGGAGCTCGCGGGTTTTTCAAGTGCCAAAGCCAGAAATGAGACCCCCTCGGACAGCGCCAGGAAGGGTAGTCGAATTTCGAGAGCCCGGAAACACGGGCGGAAATTTTGGAAACCGCCCGCCGCAGGCTTGAGGGCAGCGAGCAGCCCACGGGCTATCCGCCGGGGCTGCGTTCGAGGTGAGTCTGAGGAGGGCCGAGGGCCGCTGCTTAAGCGGCCCGAGCTAGGGGCTGCGGCGGTGGTGCCGGTGGTGGCCCGCTGCTGCCTGCCCCGGTGAGCGGAGCGGTCGGCACCGGCATCTCGGCAGCGCGCCTCCTCTGCTCTTTGGCGAGTGAGTGCATGGCGCAGAAGACCTGGAACAGGTCTCGCTCAGCCTGGGTTTTCGAGCGGTACCAGGCCTTCTCCTTGAGCAGCCCGAACCTGGTCACGAGGGCACCGTGGAAGCCCTCGTTCTGCCCGAAGCGCGCAGACCCGTACTTGGTGCTCAGGGTGTCGTGGAAGGTCAGCGGGTTGCCCACGCGCCAGTCGATCTTGTCCTCCTCGCCACGCCGCGCCTTCTCCACGCCTCGCGACCTGCTCCCCGCGTTCCCGTAGAGGCGCCAGTCGCCAGCGGTCAGCAAGACCGAGCCGCACTTCTCACAGGAGCCTTCCAGGCGGGCGACGGCCTCGCCACTGCGCTTCTTCGTGACGCGGCGGATCGTCTTGCCCTGGCCGCAGGCACAGCTCAGTTCGTGGTGGCCGTTGAGGTGCCAGCTCTCGTGGAAGCGGATTTTGAGCTGGGCTTTGTCCTTCGCTTCCGCGTTCAGTTCTGAGCGCTTGCGTACGGCGTGCGAGACAGGGTGGCAGTTGGGCACGAAGCCAGCGCGATGGACGGCCCGGCGCATGTGTTTGCCCGAGTAGGCCGCGTCGAAGGCCATCACCCGGACGAGGTCATCTTGGAGGTGGGGCGCAACTGTGCGCCGCCACTCGTCTTCGATGATGCTCTGCGCGGTCTTAGCCTCCGCCTCGTTGATGGGGGTCAGCCGGGCGCACAGCGGAAGCCCACTCTGCGTGACTGCGGCGATCATGTTGAAGCCGTGGCCGGCCTTGCCCCAGTTGTCGCGCGTCCGAGGGCGGAAGCCGCCACCCTTGAGCGTCGGCTCCTTGACCTCTCCCGTGGCCCGGTTCACGCGCTCGAATGACGTGTAGTGCGAGAGCAGCACGGAGCCGTCCCAATGGACGACCCTGGCCTCATCGGACAGCTGCTCGTGGAATTCCTCGAAGTGCTCTTGTATGAGGCGCTCGAACAGCTCCTCGTAGGCGCGTGCGTGCTCGTCCAGGCCGAAGCGCTGCTTGTGCCGCCAGACCGTGGCATCGGACGGCACGCCCTCCCTGGATGTCACTAGGTACAGGCTTCTCCCGACGCGGGCGCGGGGCTTGTCGAAGCCGAGCACGGCACGGTCATGCTCGCCACGGTCGCCAGCGAGCAGCGCGCGGGCTTCGGCGTAGGTGCTCACCCCCGCGAGGCGCTGGTAGAGCAGGCAGCTCTCCAGCTCCTCGGAGCCGTAGGAGGGCTTGGGTCCTTTCATGGGGCGGTCTTTGTCGAGCGCGTCCAAGATGGGCCTGAGGACTTCGCTCCAGGCTGGCGTTCCCATGAGGATGCGGACCTGCTCGCCGAGCGAGAGCCCGGCCAGCTCGGGACGCGACTTGGCGTACGGCACGTCCCCTTTGGTGGGCTCCGGCCATGCCGTCCCGAAGCGGCGCCGCCGCTTCCTGGGCGATTCGCCGTCCTTGGGCGGCATGCAACCCGGCGAAACTGACTGTTTTGGGGCTTCCTTGCCCGGCCCTTTGGGGGCTACCGTGCGTCCCACTTTCATAGGCTAGGGCCTGCCGGGGATCCGACCGGGTTGGGCCTGAAAGGAACGTTGCAGCCCGATCTTCGACGGCCTCCCGGCCTCGATCCGGTCGGCCTCGGGGCCGGCCCTACCGTGCCGCAGTGAGCCAGAGTCCGACCTCAGATGGGCCAGAGGAGCCGACCCCAGATGAGCCGACCCCAGGCGAGCGGCTGCTCTACGTCCTCGGGCAGCTCTACCGCCGCTGGCGCACCGGCACCGGCAGGACATCGCCTCACGAGGTCGATGTCGAGGGGCTGGCGCGGATGCTCGGCCTCTGGAGCGAGATCGAGTTCATCCAGGACAGCGAAGGCGGGGGCGAGCGGTACATCCACTTCCCAACTGATGTGCTGGTCATTGACGACCAGCAGGATTTCCCCTGGCGGTTGCTGAGCATCTGGGAGTGGGGGCGCCAGCAGGAACTCAAAGAGTTCTGGGATTACTTCCACTGATGGCGGCCAGCGGCTCCGACTCCCTTCTCGTCCTCTATGAGGCCCTCGCCCCCGAGGAACAGGACGCCGCCTACGCGCGCATCCATGAGTCGCGCCTGCGCCGGCATGGCGTCGCGGAGACGGAGCTGGCGAAGCACGTCAGCTCCCTGCGGCGGGTGGCTGAGGCCATCGGGCGCGAGCCCGACGTCAATGACTACCGGCGCACCTCTCAGAGGCTCCGCGAGGAAGGCGAGGACGTGCAGCTCTTCTACCGCCTGTATCGCTTCTTCGACCACTCCTGGCCGCGCGCCCGCGAGGCCCTGAGACTCTCGGATGGGACAGACACGACCACGAGCCGTCTCGAAGCGCGCCTCAGAAGCCGACGCCTGGGCCGGATAAACCGCTACACGGAGGACACGCTCCGCGCGACCTTGACACAGGCCGTGGAGCACTACAAACGGCCCCCGAGCACCGCAGAGTTCTCCTGGTGGCGGGAGCAGCGACTCGCGCTAGCCCGCGCCCAGGGCGAGGACGATCCCCAAGTGCCATCTGACAACGCCTACCGGAGGCGATGGCGAACCTGGGAGGCGGCTCTCCTGCATCACGGCTACACGCCGGAAGAGGTGGCGCTCAGGCTGGAGCAGCGCGATCAGGTCTTCAACACGAACGCCGACCCCTACCTGCCGGATGACTTGCCAGTGGCGGTGCTGACGAACGAGGCTCTGGCGTCCGGGGAGACTAGCCTGAGCGCGAACGAGGCCCAGCGAGTGCGCGAGACCTACGAAGCGATGCCGCGCCGGACCCGCTACATCCTCACGGTGCGCCTTGGCCTGGGTGGCATCCCGAAGCAGATCCTCCGCGACGTTGCCGAGCCCTTGGCGCTCCGCCTGACTCGCATCCAGCAGCTACAGCTCTACGCGCAGGACGCGCTCTTGCAGGCTGCGGCAGAGGGACGTAGGACAACGCGGCCCGGCCTCCGGACGGCGGTCATGGAAGGGCTGAGAGCGATGGCCGAGAAGAGCGCCTGAATATAAGGATGGCCGTCATAGCGGCACGGTGCACGAGACGTGACGGCTTCATGGCTATCAGTGCGCTGGGTAGGCCGGTTCCTTACGTCCTGGTTCATATTTTAGGCCATATCTCTTGCTACATGAGCGTGAGTGCTCACAGCTTTCGATACCCTCCGTGCAGGCAGCGGAGCCAGGTTCGCCTTCCGAGCATATTTTATTTAGTTCAGACTCAGTCTTCGCTTCCTTAGCTTCGTGTTCTGTGTGTTCTCGCTTCTTCGCTTCCGCGAGCGTAGCCTTTTCTTTTTCGAACCTTTCCGGGGTATAGCCGACGGGCCGGGGCAAGGTCTGCGCTTCGCTCGGTGATGGCTGACATTCTGCGCATTCCGCAGCGCTCGGTTTGGCTTCGCCGTGGTGTTCCTTTTCGTCTTCCAGGGCTTCGGCGTAGTCTTTGCCGTGCAAGGCGCCGGCGGTCAAGTCGATCACTTGTGAGCCAACGCTCGCGGTCAGTGTCCCACCGCTGAGCCCATTAGCTGTCTCGACTGAGACCGCGCTCACATTGGCCTGCGTCGTGGCCCATTGTTCGATTTCGGATGCTCCTTGAGGATGAATGCTGTTCGCCTGCAACCAGGAGCCATCGCTTTGCTGCACAAAGACCGATTCCACCGTAGAGAGTACGAAGCCACGGCGCGGGCCGAAGACGCCGACGATGCACGCTCCCGGAGGCACAGCGATGTCGGCGGTTTTGTCGGTGAGGCCGGTCCCGGCCTGCGTGACGTAGGTTGTTTCCGTTCCGGTGTAGGCTGCCACCGCAGCCCGGTGAGAGCGATATGCGCTTTCAGCGACAGCCGTGAGGTTCGCGGCGCCCGCACTGTCGTTCCACGCTGTTAGACACCGCGAGAGCGCTGATCGCAGTTGACTGGTCGTGACGATTGCGGTCCCTTCTACGGCCTCGCACGCCAGCCCCGTTCCCGTCCCCTTTAGGTGTTCGCGCTTTGCCGCCTGACACACGTTCGCCGCGAGGTGCTTACAAGCGGTGGGCTCTTTCGCGCCAACCGGAGCCTGGGCCGTGCATGATTCCCAGGCGGTCGTCGCGGCTTGGTAGGACTCGCTGCTTCCGCCCCCGCAACCGACCACGCCTCCGAGAAGGATGAGCGCTGCGCAGATTGTCGTCAGCTTCCTCATCTCTCATCCAATCCGTATCACACTTCCACGTTACATGCCGGGCCTGAGGCCATGAGGGATTCCCACTGATCCCCAAGGTAATAGTAGAGCCCAAGATTTGCGCATAAGTGTTCCGATTCGTTGTACTGACTAACGAACAACGTGGCGAGATATTTATGAGTTTCGAGCTTGACTGGTTCGGTGTACGGTTCTGAGTACCAGGGCTCTTCTCCGCTACATCCGTCTTCATGGGCATTCTCCTGTTGTTCGGTGCACCGGACCAAGCGGGCGTGAAGTGATACCACCTCATACTGAAGTTCGGCGGTCCCGCGGCATTCTATATATCCTAGGTAATAGTCTCCGGCTGGCGCGGGCTGAAATACCTTTTTCTCGCCCGTATTGCAGCTTGGAGTTGCTGGAGTCCATTTTCTTTCGGCGATTTCAGGTCCTTTATCCTCTTCACTAAACGGAGCAAATGCCTTTGCGACTTCCTTAGCGAACACTTCGCTTATTCGCGCCACGGACGTGTGGGCAAGCAGCCATTCAAGGCTCCCAGCCGGTGCTTTATTGGGGGCGCGTTGCGTGGCATGATGGATGCACCAGACCTGCCGTACTCTGCGACCCTTGATTCTCACAGTCTTCGTGTCGCGGACATAGTTACGCCTGCAGTGTTCGCGCGTGGGGTGCGCAAGAACGTATTGACCGGATGCCAGCGCTACTCCTGGCGCGAGGAAGGCGATGGCGACTGCCACGACTACGGTGGTCAGACCGGGGACCATCCAGTACGCCTGCCGCCACCATGCCACCAGCGCCGCTTTGGGTTGATAGATCATGGCTATCAGAGGCGTTAGAGATCGTATTTGCAGGGCTCCAGATGCCCCTTCTGAAGCTTACACCGTTTGCCTTGCCAGGTCTTTGGGCAGGGCTCCGGCTGGACCGACTTTTCAGCGACTTCGGCACAAGGCGCGTATCGGCTTGGCGATGGTCGCATCACGCAGCCGCTTTATCGAGCGTTAGAAGAGTTCTCATTAGCGTGGCGTCGCCCCATCCATCACTCACCCCAGCAATTCGTCAGCGGCGAGCGCAGCTCGCGTGGGCCACACGAACTCCCCGCAGTGATGCACGAGGCCGAGTCCCTGAAGCTGGCGGACGCCGTCGCGCACGGCGAATGGATCATCGACTTCAGCTTCAAGCTCGCCGAGCGACCAGGGTCGCTCCGTGCCTGAATGGACGAGCAAGCCGAGGATGGCTCGTCTCACCTTCTCCTCGCTCACCGGCACATCCTTCGGTCCATCCGTTCCTTGTGCCATGCGGCATCCTCCTTGTCCGAGGGGCAATTGGCGTGGACCGTAGGGCCGAGAATTAGGCTGGCCGGAGACGGGCCGGCTGAGCCTGAGTGCAGCTATTTCGAGGCAGGGCGCTTGGCTCGCTTCGGCTTCCGGTCCGGCGGCGGCCTGCGCTCCTTGGGCACGGGCAGGCCAGCGACGAGATCGTCTAACTTGACCCCCAAGGCGTCCGCAATGATGACCAGGGTCATCAGCCGTGGCTCCGCGTCGCCACCCTCCATCCTGCCGACCTGCGTCCGATGCAGGTCGGCCAGCTTGTAGAGGTCGGCCTGCGACAGGTCGCGTTCGTCGCGCAGGCGCCGGACGTTCTCGGAGAACGCCTCCAGGTACGCCTTCCGCTCCGCCATGTACTCGGCCATCGTGCTCAGCGCCATCGCCTGAGGCACACTGACTGCTGGCAGCTAAAGAAGCGACTGACAGAATGCTGGCAGACATTATGCAGGCAGCATACTGTCTGCTACCCTGCTGCGCCAATTGGACCTGCCAGCCGGGCGAGTATGTCTTGACAGGGATGTCGAGAAGGCACTCGATGGATCGAGGGGCGAGCGCTCGGGGAGCGCGGCGTGCCCGCTCCATGCCCTGGCGCCTCGGAGGGCTCGTCGCAGCCTGCGCCTCGGGCGCCTTGCTGCTCACCGCGCCTTGCGCGGACGCGGCACCTGTCAACACCTCCCTGCCTGTCATCGGCGGCGTACTCGAAGCCGGCCAGACACTCACGGCGACCCCGGGCTCTTGGACTGACAACGGCGCCACGATCAGCTCCTACTGGTACCAGTGGATGCTCTGCCAGGACGAGTGCACGGCTATCGAAAACGCCAACTCACCCACTTACACGATCACTGACGCTGACAACGGGGAGCAGCTGGCGGTGGGCGTGATCGCCTATGACTCTGCAGGGAACTTCACCAGCGTCATCTCCAGTCAGACCTTCGTGGTTGGCCTGGGCTACACCTTGGGCGGCCCGGGCTACACCCTGAGCGAGAGCACCGTCGGCAATGGCTCCCTGACGGGGTTCGCGACAGGCATGGAAGCGGGCAGGATCGCTGACGCCAACCTCTACTGCCCTGGCACCTGTGGCGCGAGCTACCCCTACCCGCCGGGCACGGAGATCGAACTTATCGCCACGCCCGAGACGGGCGCCACATTCCTCGGCTGGGGCGGGGCCTGCTCAGGCAGCGCCCCGACGTGCTCGCTCACGATGAACGACGACCAGTCTGTCACGGCGACCTTCAACGGACACGAAGATGAGGCGGGAGGGGTGGGAGAAACGCCGTCGCCCTCAGCCGCCGATCCCAGCCTTGGCGCTTGGGAACCCCTGGCACCATCAGCCACCGGCCCACCGGCACGGTTGCTCGGCATCCACTACCGGCGCCGTCACGTCCAGGCCGAGGTGGAGTGCGAGGAGGTGAAGCCGTGCCGGCTGAGCCTTGCCCTGTTCGCTGGCGCCCGCAGAGCGCCGGCGATGATCGCGTGGCGCTCCTTCGCCGTGCCGAGCCAGCGAAACGCGCGCATCAGCCTCGTGCTCGACCAAGAGGGCAAGCGCATCCTCGCCGGGCGCCACCGGCTGCCGATCACCGCACAGCTCGCGCTCAGCGGCGCGGGGCGCACGCCCTTGATCGAGCAGGGCCGCTTCACACTCACGAGATAAGCGGCGCGGCGACGGCGGCGCACCGGCCTCAACGAAGCTAAAGGCCGGCCACGCCGGGGACTGCAGTGGTAGTGTCAGCTCATGTCAGCCAAGGCTCACACGTACCGAACGCATGTCCCTCACTCATCCCTCCTGAGTGACTTCGGATGGCGCGTTTTTGACGGGCTGGACGGGCGACTCCCGAGCCTCAATAATGAACAGACAATTATCCTCGTTATGGGGTTCGGCATCCTCTACCTCTGCGTCATCATGTTCATCGTCATCCCTGGCTGGCTCGTGGGTGCATGTTTTGGCGCGGTTCTCTTGGGCAGCGTCACTTTAATCACCAGGAATCTATTTTGTGCGATTCGCGCGGAGAAAGTGACGCAGCAGGAAGTAAAACGTGCCCACGAGCACGACAACCGCTAAGACCGCTTGTTCAAAGTGTTCGTTTCCATAGGCGTTGACGTCGTGGCCGGCGGTCAGCACTGCCCCGAGAACGAGAAAGCACGCAGCGAAAACGGTGAGGTTCCTAGTCCATTGCTCGGTCATCTTCGTTCGCAAGAGGCTGAACAGGACCAGCATGGAGCCGAAGACGAGAGCGAAGTCACCCCAGTACGCTTCCCAGGACACTGCTGCGTGCTTCATCCCCATCCTGTTCGCCAGCTGGAGGTGATGCCCTCCCCGGTTTATGACGCCGCGCGGAGCGCTGGCGGAGGGTCCGGCGTTACCCCTTGCCGGCCTCGCGCCTCTCGGCCACGAACGCAGGGCTCGGCCATGCCGGTAGCAATAGGCTCTGCCTACCCTCGAAGAGTTCGGCCAGACTCCGCCGCCAGAGGATGGGAGCATCGCCCCGTGCCCGGCGTGCGTCAAGGGGCCGCCGTCGCATCGGCCTCATCTACCTCATCCCCTTGCCTGACTGCCTGGGCTCAGGGCAGGGTTACGTCTTCTCTCCCGTGGTTGGCCTGGATGGGCGCAAGAGGACGCGGCTGACCAGGACGAGGGAATGCCCCTCGTCTTGGTCAGCTCCAAGTGGGTGTCAACTTGCGGAAGCTAAAAAAATAGGGAGCCGGCTTCTCGGTGCTCTGCACCAGCGAAGCGCTCCCGCGTCGCCCGATGATATGACTAGTCAGGAGGCGTGCTTGTTTTTAGCTTGATGCGTCGGGAAGTGGCGGGAGGCCGGCTCCCTGAACACGCTCAAGCCTCTGGCCCAGAGGGTCCGTCCACGCGGGGTCGAAGATAGGTGATGTGGCCCGGCCTGGTGATCGCACCTACGAGCGCGAGGAGCACGTTGAGCGCGAGGCGCTTCTCGCTCGTGTCCTCGCGCTCCCGGAGCGGGAGCAGCTGGAGATCCACGAGGCCCTGAGCACGTCCCTCGGAGGGCGCCTCGGGCGCGAGACCGAGCGCGCTCGGCAGGCCCGTCAGCGCCATGAGACCCTCAGCTCCATGCGCGCGGCGGCGGAGCACCTTGGCCTCCCCGAGACCCAGGCCCCGACGATCCCTGAGTACAAGCGCGCCGCGCGTGAGACCAGCCTACCCCTGACCTTCAACGCCGTCTATCGCGCCTTCGAGGAGAGCTGGGACATCGCCACCCGCTTCTACCTCGGCAAGGAGGTGCCCCGGACGGCGGCGCAGCGCGCAGTCCAGCGCGCTGCTCACGGGCGCAACACCACCACCAGGGAGGCGCCGCTCACCGGCGTGCGCCTCTTCCTCACGCAGGACCCGCCACCCGCCTCGACCACTCGCCACGACTACGACGAGTGGGCGCGCGAGCGGAACGAGACCCTCTCTCCTGGCGAGCTGAGGGTCATCGAGCGCGGCGACAGCATCCGTCGTGCCTTGGGCGCGGGCTGGGAGCGGTGCCTCGCCGTCGTGCGCGAGGAGATGACGCTAGAGGAAGCCCAGGCGCTGACACTCTCCGAGCAGCTGAGCGAAGCCGGCCTGCTCGTCGGCCAACACCTCGCGAGCTGGTACCTCGGGCTGTCCCCGAACGCGCGTCATGCGACGCGACCGGGATACCCCCAGCCCGTGGTCTGCCTGGGGAAGACAAACTGGCTGTGGCTCCTTACAGACATCGAAGCCTTCAAGAGGGGCAAGAGGGACTTCGCTCACGAGCGGGGCGCGCTCCAAGGCTCCTACATCGACTCAGGTGACCTGGCAGCCTTGCTCCACCTCACCCCGATGAGCCTCCAATCGCGACTCTTCAAAGAAGAGAGCGCGAAGACGAAGACATGGGAGAAACTGCCCAAGCCCACGGGCCGCGCGGGGAAAGGACTCTACTGGGATTGCGCCTACGCGCAGCGGTGGCTCGACGAACACCCATATGCGGTGTATGGGCGCAAAGGCCTTCGACCGCGCCAGAAACGGCTCCAGAGCGCCGTTTCCAAGATTTCGGCACCGGATACCTAGCACTGGAGGGTCTGCGAAGGCCCGAAAACCCCATTGCAGAGCCAAAAACGCGAGATGTCGTCCCGCTAAGCGCGGCCAGACGGGGCGAAAATCACCGGAAAATTCCCGCTAAGGATTCTGATTGGCGCAGAAACGGCTCTGTAGAGCCATTCCTTACTTGAAATGAAGCCCGTGCCGCGACCGCCTGGAGCAACGCCCTGCCGACACCCTCACCGCGGTGCTCCTTGCGCACGAACAGATCCTCCAACCACACGCCCGTGCTGGCGAGAAAGCTCGAGAAGGTCGGGAAGAAGAGGGCGTAGCCGATGGCTTCGCGATCGCGTTCGGCGATCAGCGCCTCGGCGGCCGGGCGCGCCCCGAACAGCGCCTCTCCCAGCTGCTCCTCGGTGGCCCTCAGCTCGTGCTCCAAGTGCTCGTACTCGGCCAGCTCTCCAAACAGCTCCAGC